>Ga0190270_10001601_pt1 | contig 10640 bp, 7 predicted proteins | sample Popmic320T_FD_133748 | JGI IMG/M metagenome (GOLD analysis project Ga0190270, IMG submission 133748) | Populus adjacent soil microbial communities from riparian zone of Weber River, Utah, USA - 320 T | ecosystem: Environmental > Terrestrial > Soil > Riparian zone | place: USA: Utah | collected... | reverse complement strand
TTGCCGTCTCCATTCCACTGCTCGGCCGGTGGATCCCCGACTATCTCGCGCTGCCAGTGGCGTTCTTCGGTTTTCTCGCGGCCATGGACGGAAGCCTGTTCGGCCTGGTCAAGGACGACGGCGTGCGCAGCGCTTGGTTCCTGCCGAGCTTGGGGGAGCTGAGCCTGTGGTGGCCGGCCAGCTACGTGTTCGGCGCACAGGTCGATTGGGGGGTGATCGCCCAGAGCAGCGCCGAAATCGGCTCGTTCTGCGCCGTGATGGCCATCGCGCTCTTGCTCGACGTATCGAGCCTGGAAGTGGCGCGCCAGAAGACCGCCGATCTCGACCAGGAGTTTCGCTCCAACGGCCTCGCCAATCTGCTGGCCTCCGTGCTCGGGGGATTTGGCGGCTCGCTGTCGATGAATGGCTGCGTCCTGCTCGACGAATCGGGCGGAACGACGCGCTGGGCCGGAGCCATCGTGGGGATCGGCTGCGCCATCATCTTGTTTTCCGGTATCGATGTCGGCGCCGTCGTGCCGAAAGCCATTCTCGGCGGGATGCTCGCCTATCTCGGCGCGGTGATCCTCATCGAGCTATGGGAAGCGCCGGCGCAAAGCTCGTGGATGGAGTGGGCGCTGACCGGCGTGATGACCTTGGTCATCATCAATTTCGGCTACTTCATGGGCGTCGTGGTCGGCGTGATCGGCGCTTGCCTGATGTTCGCGCTGAGCTATAGCCGCATCGGCGTAATCCGGCGTCATCTCACGCGGCAGGAGTTCTCAAGCAATGTCGAGCGCTCGCCCGAGCAGACGCGCCTGCTGCGCGAGGAAGGCAAGCGCATGCATGTCTTCTGGCTCTCGGGCTTTATCTTCTTCGGCTCGTCGAACGGCCTGTTCGAGCGGATCAAACGGGCGATCGAGCTGCAGCGGGATAAGCCGGTGGGCTATGTGGTGCTGGATTTCAGCGCGGTTCCCGGCCTCGACACCTCGGCGGTGCTGAGCCTGGTCAAGCTCCGCAATTTTTGTGAGGACAACGACGTCACGCTCGGCTTCTCAGGCTTGAGCGACAGCATGCGGGTGAGTTTCGAACGAGCGGGCTTTTTCGGTACGACGCGGCCGCATCAGGTGTTCGGCAGTCGCAACGAGGCGATCGAGTGGTGCGAGGACATGCTCTTGATGCATCACGAAGTCGGCGCCGCTTCCACCCATAGCTTCGAGAGCTGGCTACAGTCGGAGCTCGGCGGCAAGGTCGACTTCGCGCGCATCGCGACCTACATGCAGCGCCAGGAGCTGAGCAATGGCGAGTTCCTGTTCCGTCAAGGAGAGCCGTCCGATTCGGTCGTGCTCCAGGCGTCCGGCTCCGTCGCCATCACCATCATCGACGAGCATGGCCCCCCGATCCGCTTGCGGCGCATGCTCGGCCATACGATCGTGGGCGAGATGGGCTTCTTTCGCGGCGTGCCGCGTGCGGCGAGCGTGATCGCCGAAGGCCCGACGGTGATCTACCGTCTGACGCGGGAGGCCTTCGAAAGAATGCAGGCCGAGGACCCGACCGCAGCGGGCGCCTTTCATAAGCTTATCATCAGGCTCTTGTCGGACCGGCTCGAATTCGCCAATCGCGAGATATCGGCCCTGCTCTAGGCCGCTACCGCGATCAACGCGGCGACAATTGCCAGATAGGTCAGGCCGTGAAGCAGTTGGTCGGTGCCGAGCGCATACCAGAAGCCGCGGTCCTGCGCGGTCCAGCCGTTGCGATGGGTGATCCGCTCTTTAAGCCAATCGATGTGGTAGTGAAGCAGGAATTCGCCGAGGGCGATGGCGCCGGCGACCAAAAACGAGCCCGGCACCAGGACCAGATAGACCAGCGGGGTGAGCGCGGTGTGGATGCCGGCATGGATGAAGCCGCCGGGATGGCCGTACGTCCCCTTGTTCAGATATTGATACGCGGTCTGCAGGTAGAAATCGGCCACCGCATGCTTGAACATGAGGACCGCAACCGCGGCGAGGGCGAGGAGAGCGATTTCCGGCATCGGCGCTACTTCGACAGGGCCTCGGCCGTTCCGTCCCAATTAAGCGGGGGCGGGTTCAACCGGAAGAAGGCGATGCGCTCGCGATAGAGTTCATAGAGCCGGTCGAGCCGGGCGGTGTTGAGCTTGGCGCATTCGCGGTTGAGCGTTTCGGCGGCGTCCCAATCCTTGGCGCGATAGCGGGCGAGGAACTCTCCGTGGCGCTCGGCAAGGGCGATGAAGCCTGGGGAGTTCTTGAACGCGCTGTCGCCGAGCAGGGCGAACACGCGCGTGGCTTCGGTTTTTCCCTTCACCTTCAGCAGATCGAGTTCGAGAAAGGCGAAATCAGGGGCGCGCGCCGTGGTGGATTCGCCGACCACCGTGCCTACGTCATAGGTCTTGGATTGGCCTTCGAGGCGCGAGGCGACATTGACGTTGTCGCCGATCACCGAATAGTCGAAGCGCGTTTCGGAGCCGAGATTGCCGACGCAGCAGATGCCGGTATTCAGCCCGATGCCGAGTTGCACCGGCCGGTAGGACCTGCCTTTGGCTTCGGCCTCCTCGCGCCAGCGCCGGTTCAAATCCTCCATCTCCTGCATCATGCGGAGTGCGGCGCTGCAGGCGTGGCTGGGATGCGCGCTATCGTCGAGCGGCGCGTTCCAGAAGGCCATCACCGCGTCGCCCATGAATTTGTCGATGGTCCCTTGCTCATCGAGAATGATGTTGCTCAAAGGCGTGAACAAGGAATTCAGGAAGCGGGTCAGCTCCTCGGCGTCGAGACCTTCGGAGATGCTGGTGAAGCCGCGCACGTCGCTGAAGAGCAGCGTCATGTCGCGCGTCTCCCCGCCGAGCTTCAACCGCGATGGGTCTCCCGCCAAACGTTCGACCAGCGCGGGCGCCATGTAATGGGAGAAGGCGTTGCGCACTCGATTGCGCTCCCGCTCGGTGCGGAGAAAAACAAACAACGTTCCGGCGAAATAGATTGCCGCCAGCGCAATGGCCGGATAGATCGGGTCCACCAGCCAGCCGAAGGCGTTAAAGGCGTACCAGGACACCCAAATCACCGCGGCGATGGCAAGCGCGCCAAGAACGGCGCCGCCGAGCGCGCCAAGGCGATAGACGAAAAAGGCGATGAGCAGTCCGAGTGCGAGGATATAGACAAGCTCGGCCGCGGTGGCGAAGTCGGGTCGTTGCAGATATGCGCCTTGCAGAATCTGCTCAATGGCCTGGGCGTGCAGCGAGACGCCGGGAACCGACGGATCGAGCGGCGTGGCCCGCAAGTCGAGCAGACCGGCCGCGCTCGTGCCAACGAGCAGAATGCGGCCGTCGATTTGGTCGGCGCCGATCTCGCCGTTGAGCACCTTCCAGGCCGGCAGGTAGCGTTCGCTCGATTCGGGCGTGAACTTGATCCACATCTGGCCGTGCGCCTCGGTGGGAATTTCGAGATCGCCGACCTTGACGGCGACAATGCCGGTCTTCTCGCCGAAGGCCTTTTCGCCGCTCGCGCCGGACGACTTCACCACATAGGTTGACGCACCCTGGGCGAGCCGAAGAAGGTCGCCGACGAAGGAGGGATAGAGCGTTTCGCCGACCCGGACGACCATGGGCATGCGGCGGATGATCTGGTCGTTCTCGGGAATCCAGTTGAGCGAACCGCTGCCTTGCGCTTGGTCCTGCAGCTGCCCGAGGCTTACGGCGGCGCCGGGATAGAAAGGCGCAAACAGCTTGGGGTCGTCGCCGGCATGGGCGAATCCCGCCTTGACCTCGGGGATCGACGCCGCTTGCGGCGAGGCGATGAAGCCGAGCACGACGGGAGCCTTGCCGATCGCCTGCGCGAATAGCTGGTCGTTCGAGGGAAGCTTTTCGATCTCGTCTCTCAAGCCTGCCAGGGACTCGGAGTTCGGCCAGAAGCGAAGCGTATTGGCGGGCGACATGCGGTCGGGTTCGGGGAAAACCATGTCGAAACCGATCGCGGCGGCGCCGTTTGCGTCAAGTTTGTCCACGAGCTCGGCGAGCACGGTGCGGGGCCAAGGCCATTGCCCGATCCGCTTCAGCGATTCCTCGTCGATATCGACGATGCGCACCGGAAGTGAGGGATCGAAGGCGCGGGGGCTCAGGCGCTGATAGGAGTCGAAAACGAGCGCTCTCAGCCGCACGACCGGCGTTGGATCCCAGACACGCAAGGCGAGCGCAGCCAGGATGACGACCCCCACGACCAGGGCATAAAGGAGACGCGGACCCATCCCTGAGCTTGACTTCGCCTTCTCGGAGCTGCGCCGGAGCGGCGCGCGGTGCCAGACCCTAGCCAATGGCGCTGGCTCACTCCAGTGTGATGTTTTGCTTGCGGAACAGGGCGCTAGGGTGCGCGTGCGGGGAGCGTTCCGGCCGATCGCATCGGCGCGGTTGTGGAAGACGACGCGAGCAGCCGTCCCGATTTCAGCGAGGCCTTCGCCATCGGACCGAAGTGGCGCAGATGCCGCCGGAGCTGGCGGCGATAGGCGTAGTAATTGGCCTCGAGACGATGCCGGTCGCTCTGCACATAGGAGCCCTTGGCCATGCTGGCATGGCCTTGGGTCTTGAGCTTGCGCAACCAATCCGCTCGCTCATGACGTTCGGCAAGAGCGATGAGATAGCTCGCGACGAGCTGCGATTGATCATCGGCGAGGCGCCAGATGCTGCCATTGGCCTGGATCAGGCCCACCGCGAACAGGTCGTCGAGTTCCGGGTGAAACACGTTGAGATAGAGCAGCGGCTTGCGGTCTGGACCGAAGATGAGATCGTTGTCGAGGAAGGGGATGTCGATCTCGTAGCCGGTGGCATAGACCACGAGATCGGCCTCGACTTCGCTGCCGTCGCTGAAGCGGACCTTGTTGCCGGCAAACTCGGCGATCTCGGGCTTCACCCCGATACGGCCGTGGCCAGCGAGCTGCGGTACCACCGTATTCATGGTCGGATGGGTGTCGCCGATCCGGTGCTCCGGTTCGGGCAACCCGTAGCGCTCGTTCTTGCCCACCATGAGCCTGTGCCAATGCGTGTAGAGACGATTGCGCAAGCCGGCAGGCAGCGGAATGTACTCGCAGAAATTGATGATGCCATCCATCGGCCGGCCGAAGATGAACTTCGGAACGAAATACGTGCCCCGGCGCATGCTGAGATAGATCCTCTGTGCCACGCTCGTCGCATCGACGACGATGTCGCATCCAGAGTTGCCCGAGCCGACGACGACGACGCGCTTGTCGGCGAGCTGCTTCACGGTGCGATAGTCGCGCGAATGCAAAATCTCGCCAGTGAAGGTGCCGGGGATCTTAGGTATGCGCGGGACATGATGATGACCGTTGGCGATGACGAGTGCGCGGTAGAAGCGTGGGCGTTCTTCGCCCGCGACCTGAACGCTCCAGCCGTCTTCCGCGCGCTCGGCGCGCTCGACCGTCGTATTGAACTCGATCTTGTCGAGGATGCCGAAATTCATCGCATAGGCGCGCAGATAAGCGAGCGTCTCGCGGTGTGACGGATAGGTCGGGTATTCCTCCGGAAAGGGATAGTCCTCGAAGCCCGTATAGCTTCTGGACGACACCAGAAACGCCGTGTCGTAGACGACACCGGTACCGGTGGCCTCGTTCCACAACCCGCCAATATCGTGCTCCCGCTCCAGACAATCGAACGGAATTCCGCGCTCCCGGAAAGTCTTGGCGGCGGCGAGCCCGGACGATCCGGCGCCGATGATGCAGACTTTGTCCATATTGCTCTTCACATCCATGTGTCTTGCATCCCAATATCCAGGGCAGCAGGTTTTGATAGACTAAGACGTTGGCCTTATTGCCGCAGTGGGCAATCCCCGGCGGGATGGCTGTGGCATATTATGGCGTCGCTGGTCCAGTTGGACCAAGCGCATTGGGCTTGCCTGCGATGACGATAGTGTCGGCAAGAATGACGATTTTCAGGGGCGCGCAGTTCATGCGCCTCTCGATCCTTGCCGTGGTGGCTATCGTAGGTCTCGGGCAGTTTTGCGGCGGCGCGCAGGCGGGCAGGATGTGGCTGCCAAAAGCCGAAAATCCCTATTGCGACGTCACCACCTACAGGGCGCGCGAGTTGCCGGAGCAGGCGATGTCGATGCTGGATTCGAACGGCAAGCCGGTGATCGTGGTCAGCGGCATAGCCCTGGTCGAGAAGCCCTCTTATGGCCAGTTCCTGATGGCGCATGAATGCTGCCATCACAGCCTCGGCCATGTGCGGCGCTACCAGGAAGGTCTCGGCCATGTCGGGCCGCAACCCTTCTTCTTTATCGCGCCGGCATTGAAGCAGATGGAGCTCGATGCCGATTGCTGCGCCGTCAAGATGTTGCGACGGGATCGGCGGCCAGACAGTATCGGTTCGGCACGCGATGCGATGGTGAAATTCGGTGCGGCGCCGACCGGCGCCCATTATCCCACCGGGATCGAGCGGGTCGACAATATCGAGAAATGCGCCGCGGAGGAGTAAGCGCGTATTGCGGCGTGCCGTGCGCGGACGGTTTTGTCAGATAAGTTTAATGTTGCCACCAGCTAGCGGCCCTTACCCTTGATCGCCATATTTTCGAGGCGTTCCACCGCGCCGGCGACAACACCGGCGTTCTTGGCGTTGTGTTAGAGTGAGCCCCCATGGTGCTCGCGAGGTGAGTTGAGCCGGACAGCATGATGAAGATCTTACGAGCGGCCCCGTGGGTGGCCATCTGCATCGGCTTGGCCGCAACTCTTGCCGCCGCGCCCGTCGCTGCGGCCGAGCCGGCAAGGGCCGGCGCCGTCCGGATCTGTGCCGATCCCGACAACATGCCCTTCTCCAACGCGGAGGGCGAGGGCTTCGAGAACAAGCTCGCCGAGCTCATCGCCGAGAAGCTCGATGCCAAGCTTGACTATTCCTGGTTTTCCGAAGCGTCGGGCTATGTGCCGAATACGATGGGCAGCGCCGCTTGCGACTTGGTCATGGGCTATGCTCAAGGCACCGGGCTGATCGACGACACCAATCCCTATTACCGCACGTCCTATGTGTTGCTCTATCGTGAGGACAATGACGCTCTTCGCGGTGTCGACGGCCTCTCCGACACGCGCCTCAAGGGAACGTCGATCGGGTTTTTCGCCCGCACTTTGCCGGCCAGCATCCTCGCCATGCACGGATTGGTGCACACGGCCAGGCCCTTCGACGTAGGCGCTTACGAAAATGCCGCAAGCGCGGCGACGGCGATGATCGCCGAGATGGTGTCCGGCAAACTCGACGCCGGCGTGCTTTGGGGTCCGGTCGGCGGCTATTACGCCCAGCGCGCGAGCGCGCCGCTCAAGCTCGTGCCGCTGGTGAAAGAGACCGCAGGGCCGCGTACCGTCTACGGCATCACCATGGGCGTCCGCCCGAACGATCCGCAATGGAAGCACAAGATCAACAAGGTGATCGCCGAGAATCAGGCCGCGATCAACGTCATCCTCCAGGACTACAACGTGCCAGTGCTGGACGATAAGGGCGAACTGATCACGGCCATTGCCGAGCGGTAAGGCGGGCGATGGCGGGCCTCACATGGCGCATTTGCTCTCCGGCTCGTCGATGCCGAGCGTATCCACCTCGATCTCGGGATGGCTGGCATGCGGGAAGCCCTTCTGCGGCGAGACCGAGACGGGAACCTTGTCGGTGGCGATGATGATCGGCTGCCGGAACTGCCCGTCCCAAGGACGGAATTGCTGCTTGATGCCCTTGAAGGGCGCGAGCTGAAGCTCGGGACCGCGGATGAAAGCCGCGACCGTGGCGAAATCCTTGTCGGGGTTGCGGGTCACCGCTTCGCCGACTGCACGCGCCGCGACATAGGCCTGATAGTCGAGCGGCAGCATCAGCCGGTTGAAGTCCTTTTCGAAGTTGTTGTTGGCCTGGGTCGCGCCCCATTTTTCGTGACCCGGACTCCAGGTCGTGGCGGTGAGTCCGGTGGTGCCTGCCACCGGCCGGGGATCGGCGCCGCCGCGATAGGGCATGAACGGCCCAAACTGCTGCTCCTCGTCGGCGACGACGATGATCTGATAGTCGGGGCTCGCGGCATAGGCCGCACCGGCGCTCGCTTGTCTGCCCGGCGGGATGGTGCCGACATCGTCGCGCCGGCCGCCTGAGATATCCTTGTATTCACGCGTGTCGACGACATTGGCGCCGAAACGGCTGGCAGCGCGCTTGATCGCGTCGGCATAAGCAAGGTCGCCCGCGGTGGAGCCGTGCACCAGCAGCCAGTTGGTCCACTTCATGGTGACGAGATACTGGGCGAGCGCGTCGGCCAGCATGTATCTGTCGGGCACCACATGGACGATATTGGTGCGGCAATTCTCCTGCCGCAGCGACACGTCGGTGGCGCTGACATTGAACAGGAGAATCTCCTTGTCCTTGGCCCAGTCGGAGAGCTTGAGCAGGGTGTCGGCGGAAGCCTCGACGAGGATGTAGTTGTGGCCGGTTTTGAGCAGCCTCTCCAACGCCGCTACGGCCTCCTCGGGGGATGAGGCCGTGCTGGCATCGAGACTGTAATCGTGGCCAGTGAACCGGCCGCCGGCGTTGTTCTCCTCGACCCCCATCTTGGCCCCGGCGATGCCGGCGTCTTCGGGGGCGACGTCGAGCCGCGACGCCGGTCTCGGACGGTCGCTGGCCTCGCGGAGATAGCCGATCTTGAGCGAGTTCAACGGCGGCGATTGAGGCAACTGGATCATAAAGCCGCCTTCGCGCTCGCGCGGCGTGGCGGGAGTGGCGTCTGGCTCTTCCGCTGTTGCAGGAGGGGGGGAAGCCAGCAGCACAAAGGTTCCGAGACAGAGCGCGGCGGCAACCGACAGGACGGCTCCCACCCTAAGAAAGCGGCAGAACGGGTTTCGCGAGAGCTTCATGGCGACCACCGCCGGCGTCAAATCGCGCCGCTTTTCAATTGGTTCGGGCCCAGGCGAGGCGCCGGACAGTGGGCTGCACCAGGGGCCGGTCAAAGGCCATGGTAGAGGAAGCAAGGATGATTGCAAGGTGGAAGCAATGCCGGGAATATTTGGCATTGCCCGGCGCTTGCCTTCGTGCACGCCTACCGCGTCCGGGGCGGTAAGGCAGAGCCGCGCCCAGCCGACGCGGCGCTCGCCGCTTGAGCGACAGCACGTCGCAAATTCTTTGTCAGGTGAGAGTTAGGAGAGGCCGTCGCGCTATTCGGCCGGGACGAGCGGGCGCTCGGCCTTAGCGGCCTCGGCCGCATTGCGCGGATTGCGGTAGACGAAGGGCGTGGGCGGTTTGGCAGCTTCCTCGCGCGCAAGATGCACCATCTCGCCGTGATAGGGCGAAAGCGCGCAAGCCGGATCGGTGTTGCGGGCGTCGCCGGTGATCGCCATGGCCTGACAGCGGCAGCCGCCGAAATCGATCTCGCGGAAGGCGCAGGAGCGGCAGGGCTCCTTCATCCAAGCGGTGCCGCGGAAGGCGTTGAAGGCATCGGAATTGAGCCAGATGTCGAGCAGGGGACGATCCTGCACATTGTCAAACTGCAGCGTCTTGATCGTCTCGGCGGCGTGGCAGGGAAGCACCTTGCCCGCCGGGGTGATGTTCATGAAGCCCTTGCCCCAGCCGCCCATGCACGGCTTCGGCCGTTTGGCGTAATAGTCGGGCACGACCATGTCGATGGTGAGCACGCCTTTCAGCCGCTCGCGTTCGCGCTCGACGAGCTCGATCGATTCGATCGTCTGGTCGTAGGTGGGGATCAGCGCGGCGCGATTGAGATAGGCCCAGCCGTAATATTGCACATGGGCGACTTCGAGCCGCTGCGCGCCGAGCTTGACCGCGAGCTCGATATAGCGGGAGACGTTGTGGATGTTCTGGCGGTGGATCGGCGCGTTGACGGTGAGCGGCAGGCCGAGCTCGGTCACCCAGCGGGCGACATCGAGCTTCTTGGCGGTGGCGCCGGGATAGGCGCCAATCCGCTCGGCATTCTGGGCGTCGACGTCCTGGAACGAGATCTGGACATGATCGAGCCCGCGCTTGGCGAGGTCCTCGAGCCGGGCGCGGTTCAAGGTGACGGCGGCGGTGATCAGATTCGAATAAAGACCCGCCTCGGACGCGGCGGAGACGATGTCTTCCAGGTCTTTCCGCGCGGTCGGCTCGCCGCCCGACAGATGCACCTGGAGGATGCCCATCTCGCCGGCTTGCTTCATCACCGAGCACCACATCTCGGTGGACAGCTCCTTGTTGACGCGTTCGAGCTCGATCGGATTGGAGCAATAGGAGCATTGCAATGGACAGCGGTGGGTCAGCTCGGCGAGCAGACCGACCGGCGCGCGGGCGCACAGCTCGGCTTGCGCGTCGCCGCTCGCGCCCTCGGTCGGCTCGTCGTCGACCACCAGCGTTTCGCAATGTCCGTTGGTTCTAAGCTCGTCGGTCATCCCTTGATATATCCCTTGTCTGCTAGGCCTTGGAGCAGATCGAGCACGTCGGCGCGGATCACGTCCGCCGGTGCCGAATATTCCTTGGCGAGAGCCTCGACGATATCCTCCACGGTTCGTTTGCCGTCGCAGAGCTGGAGCACCGAGACGGCGGTTTGATCGGGCGTCAGCACCCGCTCGGGCGCCAGCAAAATCCAACGGCCTCGCCCCGCATCGTGGCGGAGCTTCAGATAGGCCGGCAAATGAGGCCGCGTCTCCCGTTC
>Ga0190270_10001600_pt1 | contig 10645 bp, 9 predicted proteins | sample Popmic320T_FD_133748 | JGI IMG/M metagenome (GOLD analysis project Ga0190270, IMG submission 133748) | Populus adjacent soil microbial communities from riparian zone of Weber River, Utah, USA - 320 T | ecosystem: Environmental > Terrestrial > Soil > Riparian zone | place: USA: Utah | collected... | reverse complement strand
TGCACGATCCGCTAGAGGCAAAGGATGGCGGCCTTGCGCACCGGAAGCTAATCATCGGCCTCTGTCCCGGGGGAGAGTTCGGCCGGGCGCAGCGCTGGCCGCTGGAGCGCTGGGCGAAAGCCGCGAATCTCGTCGCAGCACAGACCCCTGTTCAATGGATGATCTTCGGCACCGCCGCGGAAGCCGCCACGGGCGCGCAGTTGGCCGGCCTCATTGGCGGGGACTGCACAGACCTCACGGGCAGAACCACTTTGGCTGAACTTGCCGCCCGCCTGCGCCAGTGCCGCGCCGTCGTCGCGCACGACAGCGGGCCGATGCAACTCGCGGTGCTGCTCGGCGTTCCGGCTATCGCTGTCTTTGGTCCCACTGAATCCGCACACACCGGACCCGTTGGCGAGCAGCACACGACCATCCGCCGCCATGTCGAGTGCAGCCCGTGCTTTTTGCGCGAGTGTCCGCTCGACCACCGCTGTATGCTGGAGATCACTCCGCAGCGCGTGGCCGATGCCATCCTGCGCCACTGCACCAGCCCCGTCATCGTATGATCAAAATCGTCATCGCAGGAATCTTCATCGGCATCGCCGCCGGAGTCGTTGGCGCCCTCTGCGGCGTCGGCGGCGGCATCTTTATGGTGCCCATGTTCGTCAGCTTTCTTGGCCTCACCCAAAAGCAGGCCATCGCCACGTCGCTGGCGGTCATCATCCTGACCTCCCTCACCGCCACCATCTTCAACGCCCGGGCCGGCCAGCAACTCATCCAGTGGCCGCTCTTTTTCGCAGCGGGCGCCGGTGCGGTCGCCGCGTCATGGTTCATGACCGAACGCATGCAGTTGATGGCCGACGACACTCTGAAACGCATTTTCGCCATCGTGCTGGTCAGCGTCGGGGTGTGGATGTGGTTCGCGGCGTCCAGCAAAACGAACGCGGCTCCGCCCGCGGACACATCTGTGGAGTAGTGCCCGGTGCGCAGTTCTCAGTTCTCAGTTTCCAGGCACCGAATATCGCATACCGAGCACCGAGCACTGAGCACCGGGCACTTCTTTCTTCCTCCCACCATGATTCCCAACGTCCTCGCTGAACGCTACGCCTCCCCCGCCCTCTGCGCCATTTGGTCGCCGGAGGGCAAGATCCGCCTCGAACGCGAATTGTGGATCGCCGTCATGAAGGCCCAGCGCAGCCTCGGCCTTGCCATCCCGGAAGACGCCATCGCCGCCTACGGGCGGGTGAAGGATGACGTGAATGTCGCACGCATCATGGAACGGGAGCGGGTGACGAGGCACGATGTGAAAGCCCGCATCGATGAGTTCTGTGAACTGGCCGGACACGAGCACATTCACAAAGGCATGACCAGCCGCGACCTCACGGAGAACGTCGAGCAGTTGCAGATTTTCCGCTCGCTGCAGTTGACCCTGACGAAAGCCGTGGCCGTGCTCCTCGCCCTGACAAGACGCGCTGTCGAGACCCGCGATCTGATTCTAACGGCGCGCACGCACAATGTCGCGGCGCAAACCACCACGTTCGGCAAACGACTCGCCATGTTCGCCGAAGAACTCCTCGGCGGCCTCACTGCGCTGGAGCATCTCGTCGCCACTTATCCGGTGCGCGGCATCAAAGGCGCCACCGGCACGCAACTCGACCAGATCAATCTTTTCGGCGGCGATGCGCAAAAAGTCGCCGCATTGGAAACAGGTATCGCGGAGCACCTCGGCCTGCCGTCCGCCTTCACCGCGGTCGGCCAAGTCTATCCGCGCAGCCTTGACTTCCGTGTGGTTAGCGCGCTGTGCGACCTCGGCAGCGGCCCTGGCAGTTTCGCGAAAACCCTGCGTCTCATGGCCGGACACGAACTCGCCAGCGAGGGCTTCGCGCCCGGCCAGACCGGCTCCAGCGCGATGCCTCACAAGATGAACAGCCGCTCGTGCGAGCGCATCAACGGCCTGCACACCATTCTCAAAGGCCACGTCACGATGGCTGCCGGCCTCACGGGCGATCAGTGGAATGAAGGCGACGTCTCATGCTCCGTCGTCCGCCGCGTCGTCCTGCCGGATGCCTTTTTCGCCATCGATGGCCTGCTGGAGACGGCACTCGTCGTGCTTCAACAAATGGAAGTTTTTCCGGCAGTAGTGCAGCGCGAAACACAGCGTTACCTGCCGTTCCTGCTCACAACCACGTTTCTCATGGAGGCCGTAAAGCAGGGCGTCGGCCGGGAATCCGCGCACGAAGCCATCAAAGAGCACGCCGTCGCGGCCGCCCGCGGCCTGCGCGACGGCACGCTGACGGAAAACAACTTGCTCGACCGCCTCACCGCCGACACCCGCCTCCATCTTTCCCGCGAACGTCTCGAAGAACTCTTCAAAGCCGGCGAATCCGCCACCGGTGCCGCTGCCAGCCAGGTGGATGCCATCGCCGGCAGGGCTCAGGCATGGCTGGAAAGATACCCGGCCGCCGCCGGCATCAAGCCGGGGGAAATTCTGTAGCCTAACATCATGTCCCGCGCCGCCGTCATCAATGTCGTTGGTCTCACTGCCCGCCATATCAGCGAGCAGACGACGCCGCACATTCTGGGATGGCTGAAGCACAAGCAGATCGCGCCCATTCAGCCGGTGCTGCCGGCGGTGACGACGACGATGCAGACGACCTACCTGACGGGGCGGCGCGTGAGCGATCACGGGATTGTGGGCAATGGCTGGTACAACCGCGAAATGGCTGAGGTGCAAATGTGGAAGCAGAGCAACCACCTCATCAAAGGAGGGAAGTTCTGGGATGTGCTGAAAGAGGAGCACCCGGGCTTCACCGTGGCCAAGCTGTTCTGGTGGTACAACATGTATTCCACGGCGGACTACACCATCACCCCGCGGCCGATGTATCCGGCGGACGGGCGCAAGGTCTTCGATATTTACACGAGTCCGGCGGGCATCCGGGACCGCATCAAGAAGGACCTCGGCGATTTTCCGTTCCCGGCCTTCTGGGGGCCCATGGCCGGCATCGGCTCATCGAAATGGATCGCGGACTCGGCGAAGTGGGTCGAGGAGAAATACTGGCCGAATCTCAGCCTGGTTTATCTGCCGCACCTCGATTACAACCTCCAGCGGCTCGGCCCTGACGATCCCGCCATCGCCAAAGACCTGCGCGCGATTGACGACATCGCCGGTGGCCTCATCAACTTTTACAAGAACCGCGCAATCCGCGTCATCCTGCTCAGCGAATACGGCATCACCGCCGTGGATCAGCCGGTGCACATCAACCGGGTGTTCCGCGAAAAAGGCTGGATCGCCACCCGTGAGGAACTGGGTCGCGAACTGCTCGACTGCGGCGCCAGCAAGGCCTTCGCACTGGCTGATCATCAGGTGGCGCACGTGTATGTGAACGATCCGTCGATTCACAATGAAGTGCGCGAAACGCTGGAGGGCATCGAGGGCATCCAGAGTGTGATCGACGGCATTTGGAAGGCGAGCATCGGTCTCGACCACGCGCGATCCGGCGACATCATTTGCGTGGCTGATAAGCGGAGCTGGTTCACCTACTACTATTGGACGGACGACGCCGTGGCGCCGGACTTCGCGCGCTGCGTGGATATCCGCCGCAAGCCCGGTTACGATCCGGTGGAGCTTTTTCTCGATCCCTCACTGAAGCATCCGAAGCTCGCCGTCGCCGCGCGGCTGGCCAGAAAGAAACTCGGCCTGCGCTATCTCATGGATGTCATTCCGCTGGACGCCACGCTGGTAAAAGGCAGTCACGGCCGCGTGCCGGAAGACCGCATGGACTGGCCCGTCCTCGCCGGCGAACTGCCTCACCTCAACGACCGCGAATACATTCCCGCCACGCAGATTTATCATGAGTTGCTGCACGCGGTGAGGAAACAGATTGCGGAGTGAGGGCGGGCGGGAACTGCAATGTTGACGCGCCTGCGTCAGACGCTACCGTCAGACACATGAAAACTCTGCCACTGAGGGAACTGCTGCGACGTCCGGCAACGGTGAAGAAACTCACTCGCGCTGGCCAGAGTGTGCAGATTACCGACAGCGGGAAGCCACTGTGGGTAGTGCATCCTGCCGGCCAAAACGAAGAGGAAAAGTCGCGACGAACGCAACTCATGGACGAAGAACTTGATAATCTGCTCAAGGAGCGGCGCTCGGCCGTGTCCGCCGCCAAACTGGTGCTCGACTCACGCGGCCTGTGATTTATGGCGACTCCAGTTTCGTGCTCCGGCTTCTTTGCCACGAAGCGGGTTCAGAAGAGGCCGTGGCGCTTTACCGGAGGCTCGGCCGGCCGGTAATGGCATTTTCTCCGTTGCACGAACTGGAAGTTAGGAACGGGCTTCGACTCAAAGCGTTCATCGAAAAAGGGGCGCTGCCACCAGCACGCCGGACGTCAGTGGACCGCGAACTAAAGGCGTGGGAGTCGCGCTTGGAGCGTTATCTGAACCGGGGCGCTCTCCAGGCGATGGCGGCCGACTGGTCTCCGGCGGCTGAACAAGCGCTGACACTTTCGGCCGCTCATACTCTCAAACTCGGGACCCGCACGTATGATATACTTCACGTAGCCTTTGCGCTGACCGTGAACTGCCGCGACTTCATCACCTGCGACATTCGACAGGCTGCACTGGCAAAGGCCGCGGGGTTGAAAGTGACTCTTGTGGAAACGGATAGTTGAACCAATGACCGCGCAAGCTACGGGCCCGTTCCCGCGCGGAAGAAGGCGCGGCGCTGAGTGGCGGGGACTTCGGCGGCCTGCTCGATGCCGTCACCGGTGCCGCTGCGCAGGGTTTGCCACTGGGTCAGATTGGGACTGGTGAGGATTTGCCATGACTGGCCGGCGATCGTGGGAACGGCGACGGTGAGCATGGGCTCGCCGAATTCACCGGCGGCGGTGGTTAGCAAGATAGTGTCAGGCGCAATGTTGCTCGCGCCCGGCGTGGCGGTGCCGGTAGTCCATGGACCATCGGCCCCGATCCGGAAAACGGCCTGATCTCTTTCCAATTCCGGCACGAACACGCTGTCCAGAAATCCCATCCCATGGGTAGCGGGCTCGGCTGTGGAGCGAAGAAGATAGAACGAGCCGCCCGCGGGATCGAGCTTGAACGGCGCATGGAAAGGCTCGTTGCTTTCGGTGCAGTAGATGAGCACGGAGCCGCGCGGTGGCAGCATCGTGCCGTCGGGAAAGACAAAGCGCGGCGCGTCCTCGAAGAGTTTGCCGGCGAGCGCAACACCGGTCAGGTCCACGGCGGCGGTGCCGGTATTCCGGACTTCGATATAGTCGGGTGTCGCGCCGTTCAGGACGAGCTTTTTGTTGCGGGTGACGACTTCAGAGATCTCCAGGGAGGGCTCGGGAGCGGTGATCGCGAGGCGGAAGAAGCCGGCGCTGGCCGTGTCGTCGTCGCCAGGGGAATTCGGATCGACCGGCATATACGCCACCTGATCGTTGAGGTCCTGCGCTTCGATGTAAAACGAAATGCGCGCGCCGAGCGGCAGTCCCGGGGTAAGGCGACCGGCCCAGTTGCTGTCGAGCATGCCGCCGTCTTCGTGCATGCCGTCATCGTAGAGGAGCACGCGGCGGCGCGGGGCGTCGGGAATGTCGGTGCGCCAGTAAACGAGCGTGCAGGCGATGGGGGCGGTGTCGTCGCGGCATTCGCAGCGGAAGAGCGTGGGCATTCCGGGGCCATAGGTGCTGGCGCTGAAGCCATCGAAGTCGATGCGCGGGGCCAGCGGGCCGTTATCGACATTGGACCGGCCGGGATCGGGGAGGCCGTTGAAGACGAAATTGTTGAGGCCGTCGAGGTAGCGACCGTAGGAAACGTCCTTCAACTGCTTTGGATAAAGGACGGTGTCCACGGGTGCGCCGGCAGTGTTTGTCAGGACGAGAGTGCCGCCGCCTTCCGGAAGCGCCCAGCCGGTCCGCCACGGATCGGGCGTGGCACCGTCGGGCAGTTTGGAGCAGCGGACCACGAGACGGGCGCCAGGCTCGAGAGTGGCTTTCGGCGGGAAGGTGTAAGTCCGTGGAGCGACAGTCCCGGTGAGCGAGAGCGTCCAGCCTCCAAGGTTGATTCTGCCGGGGCCGCCGTGGTAAATCTCGACATAGTCAGGATTGTCGCCGGGATCGATGGCGAAGTTAGGCGCCGTGACGGCGATGGAGGAATTCTGCGCCATGATCTCGTTGATGACCGGGTGGGAAGTGACCGGACGCGTGAAACTCTGCACGAGCGGCGGGCCGGCGTTCGCGGGACGCCCGCTCAGAGCGACCCAGAGCACTTCGCCGGTGCCTGCGAGGTCCGCTTTGCCATCGCCATCGATATCGCCACTGGCAAGGAAGGCCGCGCTGGGTGCGGCGACCCGCAAGGCGCGGTCCCATCCGCCAAAGCTGTTGCGGATTTGAATCTCGATGCACCTCGCGATGTCGCAGGCAATCGCGATGTCATTGACCCCGTTGTGATCGAAGTCGCCTTCCGTCATGCTGGAGACTGGAAACGTCACCACCGGCACGGAAAAGTCCCGCGGTGGCGCAACTGTGGCGTCCCACAGCGTGCCGGGCGCGAATATCATGCCGGCCTGTCCGAGGAAGGCGACGGAGCCCAACTCAAGGCCGGCCAGCAGATCGGGATCGCCGTCGCCATTCACATCGCGCACGATGAGCGAACGGCTCGCATTGGTCCAGTTAGGATTGCTGGCCATCTGGGCAAGGCCGTGCTTCCGAATGACGAGAGGCGCGCGGTTCGGACTCAGGATGTCGCCCTTGTTCTCAATCGTCCCGAGTTCGCCATACATGCCGATGGCCGCAACGTCGGTGTCGCCGTCCTGGTCGTAATCGGCGAGCGCAAAGCCCCGGGCCTCGAAGATGAACTGAATGAAAATGTGATCGAGCCCGCTGGTCGGAGTGACGAGCTGGAACGTGCCGTTGGACAGACCTTTGTAGAAGAGGATGCGGCAGTCGATGAAGCCGGCGATGGCGTCTTTGATGCCGTCGTTGTCGAGGTCGCCGTACTCGATGCCATAAAGCCGGCCGGATTCCTCAGCGGAGATGCCGAGGGCCGCGAGTTCGGTGTCGATGCGCACCTCCGAGTAAGCGCCGAATGTTCCCGTGCCCGTGCCTTTGCGGAACCCGCTGGCACCGGAGGTGTTGCTGTCGCCGAGATTGGCTGTGACAAGGTCAGCGAATCCGTCGTGGTCAAAGTCCACGATCGCCAGCGCATTCGGACGCGTACCCATGGGATAAAAGACCGGAGCACTGAGCATTCCGCCGGATCCGCTCAGCCGTACGCTGACTTCGCCGGAGGCCCGGTGGAGTTGAATGACGTCATCGCGCGAGTCGCTGTTGAGATCTCTGATCGTCAGCGCAGCGACCTCTCCGTCCACGGCATAGACCTGATCGAGCGCCTGGAACGAAACGAGATCGTCCGCCCGCGGCGGCGCGCCTGACAAGATCGCAATGTCGTAGGACCCGCGGTTCACCACGGCGAAATCGGGATACCCGTCTTCGTTGAAATCGGCGGTGGCCATTTCACGAGGGCTCCTGCCGGCCGGACTTTGCGACGACTGTTCCAGCGTGCCGGCGCGATTGCGATAGACGAGAATTTTGTCCGCGTTCCGCACGGCGACAACGAGATCCAGCCAGCCGTCGGCGTTGAGGTCCGCGAGTTCCATCGAGCGCGGGCCGCCAGGGATGTTGAGTGTTTGCGAGGGCGTGCTCTGCCAGCCGAATGGTTCGCCGGCCGGGCGCAGGCGGCGGACTTCGATGGTGCCGAGTTCGGAGTTGGCTGTGAGCAGGTCCATGCCGCCGGTCTGCTGCGTGACGCTGCCAATTTGAATGGCCCGCACACCGGTGCCGGCTTCCGCCGCTCCCGGCACGAGATCGAGGGAGCCCTCGACTTCGAGAAGACCGGCATTCGGTTTCAGCCACCAAAGCACGCGGCTCTCCGCATGGGTGACCGCCAGCCAGTCAACTGAAGCTCCCGGCGGGCGAAACGTGCGCACGGTGTAGAGCGGACGATAGGGGTAGTATTCGTCGGAGACCGTAGCCACCTCCGGCACTCTTTTTACTTCAGTAAAGGCGCCCCCAACTGAACCCCGAAGCTGGATCAATCCGCTGGTGCCCGCGACCATTTCCCCGGGGACAACCCGCGGCCCCACCGGAGCGGGCTGCGGAATATCCGGACCCGCCACCGCGAGATCGGGGATAGAGTCGCCATTGAAATCGCCCACGGCAATATTTCGCGCGCCGGGATACGTCGGTACGCTCGTAACTCCGCCAAATTGCCGGCCGCCCTGGTTGAACCATAGTGCCAGACGGCCCTCTTTCGGTCCCGCGGCCACAAGGTCCGGCTTTCCGTCACTGTTGAAATCCTGGCACGTGATGCCGCGCAGCGTTGTCAGTCCGCTGTTCAATACCTGCGGAGGACTGAAGTGCCGGTGACCGTCGCCCCACACGATGCTGAGTTCGCCATTGATGTGCGTGGTGGCCATGTCCGCATGACCGTCGGCATCGAAATCGCCCGTGCAGAGCCACTTCGGGCCGTCCGTGCGACTAAACTCGCCCGGGGGCGGTCCGCTTCCCACCGGCACCCGGTCGGCAAGGCTGGCGAGATTCTGAAACAACTGGGCCGGAGAAGATCCGGCGATCAAGGCGAGGACGGCGGCGGAAAAGACGGACGTTTTCATGGCATCGTGGAAAGGGAATGTCTGACGGCAACGGGCGGCCTCCAGTGGTCCGCAGCCCGGCACGCCGAGGTTGCAGCCAATCTTCGGCGATGACCACTCCGATTTTCCGGGCCGGTGCGTGTGCCATCCCTTGCGCATCCCGGCCTGCGCGTAGTCTGGGACGATGCGCTACTTCATCACCGGAACGGACACCGGGGCCGGAAAGACATACGTCACCTGCCTCCTGCTGCGCGCCATGCAGGCTGCCGGTCGCACCGCCGTGGCTTTCAAGCCGGTGTGCTGCGGCAGCCGGCAGGACGTGGCGGACCTCATGGACGCGGGCTCCCCGGGGCCGTCAGCCGATGAAGTGAATCCGGTGTTTTACAAAATGCCCCTGGCTCCCATGGCGGCCGGGATGCTGGAAAACCGCCCGTTTCCACTCGAAACCGTGCGCCGGGCATGGCGGGAATTGAGCGCGAAGTATCCGGATATCCTCGTGGAAGGCGCTGGCGGCTGGGAGGTTCCCCTAACCCCTTCCCTCACGGTAGCAGACCTCGCCGCAGATCTCGTTCTCCCCGTCATCGTCGTCGTCAACAACCGTCTCGGCGCTCTCAATCACACGATCCTCACCGTCCGCAGCATCCGTCAGCGCGGGCTGACGTGCGCCGGGCTCATATTGAATTACGTGGACGACTCGCGCGACACCGCCAGCATTTCCAACGCCACCGTCCTGCGAGAGGTGCTGCCCGACGTGCCCGTCCTTGCAGAAGTCATGCACGGCGAAACGGAGTTGCGTCTTGCAGACCTTCCGCTGACTGACTGAACCCATGATTCACCCCGAGGACAATGCGCCGGCGGCCCTGCCATCGCTGATCGACCCGGCCGTCGATCTGCACTTCATGCACGAAGCCCTGCGGCTCGCACGGAAGGCGGCGCGGCTCGACGAGGTTCCCATTGGCGCGGTGATTGTCAGGGAAGGCGACATCATCGGACGCGCATGGAATCAGGTGGAGACGCTCAAAGACGCCACGGCCCACGCCGAAATGCTCGCCCTCACCCAGGCCGAAAGCGCCGCCGGCGACTGGCGGCTCACGGACTGCGATCTGTATGTGACCAAGGAGCCCTGCCCGATGTGCGCCGGCGCCATCGTCCACTGCCGCATCCGCCGCGTCATTTTCGGCTGCCACGATCCGAAGAGCGGCGCGGCCGGCGGCTTCATCAATCTCCTGCAGCATCCCAATCTCAATCACCGCAGCGAAATCACCGCCGGCGTGAGGGAGGACGAGTCCCGCGCGCTGCTCCTCGACTTCTTCGGTCAGAGGCGGAGGTAGCGGCAGGGACACCGAAGAAGTTTGTCAGGACACTTCCGCCGACGGCTTCTCCGGCGTCACCAGTACCGCTCCCTTGATCAGCCGGCAGAATTCCTTCTTGGTGACACGATGCCGCGTGCCCTCCTTGGACCCAGGGTCCTTCATCGCCTTGTACTCAATACTGAGCCGCGCCCACTCGACGATGCGAAAATATTCTTCACCCTGCTTCCAAATCTGACCTTGTTCCAGTTTCATGGGGCTATCCTCGCGCCCGGCGCATGGCTCCGCTACGGGATTTCTTCAACCGGCAGGAACATCAGCGCGCCATCTGCCTGATCAGCAACTTTGCGAACTTCGGGCCAGTGCAGGTTTCCTCGTGTTTGAAGTAAGCGAACGCTTCACTCCACACGCTGTCCTGTTCACGAAGAAACGCCGCCCATGAGGCGATCTCCCGCGCGGCATAATTCACACAACGAAGCCGCAGGTATCCGAAGTCCGCGGTCACGACACGCGGTGTTTTGAGTTCCTCCGTCTCCGCAAGGCACAGCGCCGCATTGCGTTTTTTGAGGATGCTGAACACATCCTCGTCGAACCACGAATCGTGACGAAACTCGAAGGCGGCGCGCATTCCTGCGGGAACCGATTCGAGGAACTCCCGCAGCAAGCCGGCGTCTTTCTTGAACGAAGCCGGCAACTGAAACAGCACCGG
>Ga0190270_10001599_pt1 | contig 10645 bp, 10 predicted proteins | sample Popmic320T_FD_133748 | JGI IMG/M metagenome (GOLD analysis project Ga0190270, IMG submission 133748) | Populus adjacent soil microbial communities from riparian zone of Weber River, Utah, USA - 320 T | ecosystem: Environmental > Terrestrial > Soil > Riparian zone | place: USA: Utah | collected... | reverse complement strand
TAATCCACGGCCGCGCCAGTTCCTCGTTGCGCGCATAAGGCATCACCGGCTCGCCCTCGGCCGGCGCCTGGTCAAAGAACTGGACCGGGAACGGCGCATAGACCGCCATGTCGGGCACCTTCCACGGCTCCGCGGCATTGGCGATATAGCCGTCGGTCAGGAGCAGCACCGGCGTCATATATTGGGTGGCGATCCGGCACGCCTCGATCGCGCAGTCGAACGCGTCGGCCGGGGAGCGCGCGGCGATCACCGGCATCGGCGCGTCGCCGTTGCGGCCGTAAACCGCCTGATAGAGGTCGGACTGCTCGGTCTTGGTCGGCAGGCCCGTCGAGGGGCCGCCGCGCTGCGAGTTGACGATGACCAAAGGCAGCTCGGTCATGATCGCGAGCCCCATCGCCTCGGCCTTCAGCGCGATGCCGGGCCCGGACGAGGAGGTGACGCCGAGCTGGCCGGCGAAGCTGGCGCCGATCGCGGCCCCGATCGCGGCGATCTCGTCCTCCGCCTGGAAGGTGATGACGCCATATTCCTTGAGACCCGAAAGATGGTGGAGGATCGCGGACGCCGGCGTGATCGGATAGCCGCCGAAGAACATCTTCAGCCCCGCCAGCTGCGCTCCGGCGACCAGCCCGATCGAGATCGCCTCGGCGCCGGTGACGGTGCGGTAGAGGCCGGGCTCGGCCGGCGCCGGATCGAGATGGCGCTGGTGGATCTGGCCGCCGATCTCGACCGTCTCTCCATAAGCATGGCCGGCGTTCAGCGCCGCGATATTGGCCTCGACGAGCTTGGGCTTTTTGGCAAACTTGGCCTTGAGCCAGTCGACGATCGGGGCGCGATCGCGGTCGAACATCCAGAGCGCAAGCCCCAGGGTCCACATGTTCTTGGAGCGCAAGGCTTCCTTGTTGCCGAGGCCAAAGGGCTTCACCGCCTCGATCGTCAGCTGCGAGATGTTGAACGATATCACCTGCCAGCGCGCCAGGCTGCCGTCCTCGAGCGGGTTCGCGTCGTAGCCGGCCTTGGCGAGGTTCCTCGCGCCGAACTCGCCGACGTCGGCGATGATCAGGCCGCCGGGCTTCAGATCGTCGACATTCACCTTGAGCGCCGCCGGGTTCATCGCGATCAGCACGTCCGGCTGGTCGCCCGCGGTCTCGATCGCGGACGAGCCGAAATTGATCTGGAAGGCGGAGACGCCGAAGGTCGTCCCCTGCGGCGCGCGGATCTCGGCCGGGAAATCGGGGAAGGTGGCGAGGTCGTTGCCGGCGAGCGCGGTCGACAAGGTGAACTGGCCGCCGGTCAGCTGCATGCCGTCGCCGCTGTCCCCGGCGAAGCGGACGACGACATTCTCCAGCACCGGCTCGGCGCCGGCCTCTTCGGGTGTGACGAGATGGGTGGCTGTCGCCATTTACGTGCTTGTCCTGAGGCCTGGTATCGCCCCCCTTTAGCCAGTGGAGCCGGTTCGCCCAAGTTAGATATTCGCGCACCCTCGACAACTCACCGCGCCTAGAAACAGCGCCGGGCGCAGGCGCGCTACGGCGCGCGGTTTTCTCCTTCGGCGAAGCGCCGGATGGATTCGCGGCCCAGGGACAGGCGGAGCGCCCCATGGACGCCGAGGCCGAATGCACCGAGCAGGACGATCCCGAGGAAGGCGACCAGGGCGTTTGCGGGGCGATCTTCCCGCTCGCGTGCGATCGCATGGTCGCACTCCATGCCTGCATCCGGGCCATGCCCCGCATCGTCCGCGCAATCGACGGGAGCCGAGTGGACACGCCAGGCTTGGCAGGACGCCACTGAAAGGATCATTATCGCATAGATCAGCAGCCCTCGGGCGGCGCGGCGGGTCATCCGAATATTGTCCCTGGCTCGGGCCGTCCGCATCGGCGGCGGGCGGAGCATAGCCGGAACGATGGACGATGGCGACGATCGTCCGTAGTGAGGCGCCCCGCCCCCGCGCGACCACGGAGCCGCGTCTTGCCAGGTCCCTATGTACGCTCCGACGTACGCACCTTCCTCGATTTCCTCAACGCGCTGCCCGGGCCGAAGAGCCACGAGGCGGGCCCCGTCGAGGCGCGCGTGATGATGCAGCGCTCGCGCCACGTCGCCGACGCGCCGACGGGCGAGCTGGCGGTGATCCGCGACCTCGCCTGTCCGGGACCCGCCGGCGAGATTCCGCTCCGGCTCTACGACGCGCGCGCGCAACGCGGGCCGGCGTCCTTGCTGATCTTCTTCCACGGCGGGGGCTTCGTGCTGGGCGATCTCGACACCCACGAGCCCTTCTGCGCCGAGATCGCGCGGCAGCTCGATCTGCCCGTGCTCGCCGTCGACTATCGGCTCGCGCCCGAACATCCGTTCCCGGCCGGTGCCGAGGATTGCATCGCCGCCGCGCGCTGGGCCGCCGCCTCGCCGGAGGCGCTCGGCCGTAAGGTGACCGGCCTCGTTCCCTGCGGCGACAGCGCCGGCGGCAATCTGGCGATCGTCGTCAGCCTCGCCCTGCGCGACGAGCCGGCCGCCGCGCCGGCCCTCGCCCAATGGCCGATCTACCCGGCCGCCGATCCCGCCAGGGGCTATCCGAGCTATGAGGATTTCGGCGAGGGCTATCTTCTCAGCCATCAAAGCATGCGCTGGTTCGACGATTGCTACGCCGGCGACCCGCGGGACTGGCGCCATTCGCCGATGGTGAAGAGCCAGGCCGGCCTGCCGCCGACCCTGGTCGTCACCGCCTCGCTCGACCCGATCCGCGACCAGGGCCGCGCCTACGCCGCCGCCTGCATCCAGGCCGGCGTCGAGACCATCTTCCTCGAGGCGGAAGGGACGATCCACGGCTTCATCAATTTGAGGAAGGCGGTGCCGTCCTCGGAGCAGGACATCGCCCGCTGCGTCGAGGCGCTGAAGCTGCTGCTGAAGCGCGAAGCCGATCGATGAGGAAAGCAAAGTCCGCTAGGGCTGAGCTTGTCGAAGCCCGGGTCCGCGCGCTGCAATCCGCCCCCTTCGACGCCGCCTGCGGCGTCGCTCAGGACAGGCTTCGACAAGCTCAGGGCTAGCGGAGAGGAGCCGACAGGATCGATGACCGCAGACCCCACCGCCCTTCCCTACCGCCCCGGCGCCGGCGTCATGCTGCTCAGCCGCGAGGGCAAGGTGTTCGTCGCCCAGCGCCTCGATTCGACGCTCGAGGCCTGGCAGATGCCGCAGGGCGGGCTCGACGAGGGCGAGGACCCGGAAGCGGGCGCTCTGCGCGAGCTCGAAGAGGAGACCGGCATCGGGCGCGACAAGGTCGAGATCATCGCCCGCTGTCCCGAGCCGCTGACCTACGACCTTCCCCCCGACCTCGTCGGCAAGCTCTGGAAGGGCCGATGGCGCGGCCAGGAGCAGCACTGGTTCCTCGCCCGCTTCCTCGGCAGCGACGCCGACGTAAACATCGAAACCGAGCACCCCGAGTTCCGCGCCTGGAAATGGGCCGATTCGGCCGAGCTCACGGCGATGATCGTCCCTTTCAAGCAGCGCCTCTACGAGCAGGTGCTGGATGCCTTCCGCGACTGGCTCTGAAAACGGGGACAATATACATTTGGCGGCTTTGGCGCGCACGTCTCGCGCTGACCCGATCGGCTAAATGCATGGCGACGATGTCGTTTACAAACCCGCGGGCTGCATAAAAACTAGGACAATCAGGATCAGGCCCAAGATCGCGGTCAGCGTCGTGAGAGCGCCGACGGCGGCCCACACCCACCGCTTCGCGTGGATATCCCGCCAAGTCCCGCGAATGCCGTAGATCAAAGCCAGCAGGAGGGCCGCCGGTATCAGCGATGCTATTATCACCCTCGCGTTCATGGTTTCGGCCTCTCCACCGGCTTACGCTTCATCAGCTTCGCGACGCGCCCCCGGGAAGCGTTCGGGATCGTCATCGCATTCGAGGGCGCGGGCGGCGTCCTCGAACCTGTCACTCTGCGTCGGCGTCGTCATCATCCAGGACCGCCTGCTGTGCCTCGAGCAGCTTGATCGGCTCCCGATCTCGCGCCCTTCCATTGTGTCCGCAACCGGCAACCGCACCGCTGTATCACGACCGAGCGGAAAACGGGGACAGTATGCATTGAGCGTATGAGGCAGGCCCATTCGCGAAGGATCCGCGGGCTGAATGGATACGGTCCCTGTTTTCCTAGCGCCCGCGCGCGAGCCAGTGGAACAGGTTGCGGGCGAAGGCTTCGTTGTCGTTGCCGGGGACGTTCATTCCCATCTTCCCGCCGCCGTCGTCGATCTGGGCGGTGAGCATGCCTGCTTCGCCCAGGACGGCGACCCGCCCGGCACCGAAAGCCAGCGCGACGGCCTGGCGGTGGCCTCCAGCGGCGACCGGCCGCAGCGTCGGGCCCGGCGGCACATATTCGACCGCGTCGGGAGGAAGCAGCAGAAGCGGCTCGCCGGCTCCGGTCAGGCTCTGGCCGGTGAAAGTCACGACGCGCGACAATCCGGCCGTAATCGGGTGCGGGCGTAGAAGACCGTTCGCTCGCGTGAACTGCAGCTCAGCCCCGCTCTGGGCGGGGCTGCCGCGCGGCACCTCGACGAAGCCGCCGCCCATGCCGACTACGAACGCGGCGGCGAGCGCGCGCGCCGCTTCGCCGAAGGGCGCATGGTCGGCGACGAGGAGCAACGCTCCGCCCCGCGCGACCCAGGATCGCAGCAGCGCGATCTCGCCCGCCGTGAAGGCGGGATCGCCGCGCTCGCCGCCCCGCTTTATCGGCAGGTTGATCGGGCCGATCTTGAAGCGATCTCCGCCCGCCGCGTTGGCCACCACGAGAATCCGGCAGCCCGCGAGCGACCCGGCGCTGAACCGGCCGCGGTGGCGGCGGACCTCATAGCCGTCCGCCCGCAGCAGCCCGGCCAGCGGCCGGTAGCGACCGCCTGCCGTGTGCGCGTTCCAATGACCCTCGTCGAAGCAGACGGCGGGAAAAGCGGCGGCCCAACGCGGCGCCGCGACCGCCGGCCGGTAATCCGGGTCGACCCGCTGGCCGAACGGAATCAGCAGCAGCGCGCCGATGCCGAGCGCGATCGCACCCGCCAGAGCGGCGAGCACGCGCTTCAGGAGCCGGCGTCCCCGGCCGCTCATCGCGCGGCACCCCGCTCACTTGGTGAGTTCCGACAGCGCGTTGAGCGCGATGAACAGGGCGCCGAGGAAAACCGCCGTTGCCGCCGCGATTCCCATGATCCAGCCGAGCCTTCGCAATCCGCCATCGTCATCCGCCTCCCTCGTTCGCGAGGCGACAGGTGGGTCCGCGGCGGGGGCCGGATCAAGCCGCAGCGATTGATGTACTGACGGTTGATATGCCTCCGCCCCTTCATGCGCGGCGAAGGCGCGGGCGGCGTCGACGCGGCTGGCAGCGCCGAGCGTCTTCATCGCCAGCCTCAGCCGCTGGTCGACGGTGTGCCGCGAGATGCCGAGCGCGCGGGCGATCTCCTTGGAGGACATGTGGCGCAGCACCATCCTGAGGCACTCGCGCTGCCCCTCGCTCAGATTCGCTGCGGCCCGGCTGTCCATCCCGACCGCTCATACCGCCGGGGGCACTCAGGGGAAACTTGGCTTTCGTCGCCGTCCACGGCTAGAGCCGCTGCGATGCGGGCGCTCTCCAACATCGAAGCGGCGGCGGTCGAGGCGGCGGCGGGCGCGCCGATGCTCGACCAGGTCCGCGCCTGGGCGGCGGTCGGCAGCGGCTCGCGCAACCTCACCGGCCTGGCCGAGATTGCCGGGCTGCTCGCGGATGCCTTCTCCGGCCTTCCCGGCGCGCTCGCGCTCGTCGATGCGGCTGCGGTGGAGGAAGTGGATGCATCGGGTTGGCGCCGGCCGCTCGACCACGGCCGCAACCTCCATCTCCGCGTCCGGCCCGAAGCGCCGGTGCAGCTGCTTTTCACCGGCCATATGGACACGGTCTACGGCGCCGATCACTCGTTTCGCGAGGTCTTCTGGCGCGAGCCCGGCACGGTGCTCGGCGGGCCCGGGGTGGCCGACATGAAGGGCGGCATCGCGGTGATGCTCGCGGCGCTCGAAGCGGTCGAGGCCTCCGCGCCGGCGAATCGAATCGGCTACGAGGTGGTAATCAATTCCGACGAGGAGGTGGGTTCGCCCGGCTCGGCGGCCTTGATCGCGGCGGCGGCGCAAGGGAAGCACGCGGCGCTGACCTACGAGCCCGCGGCTCTTCCCGACGGTACGCTCGCCGGCGCACGTCCGGGCAGCGGCAATTTCTCGCTCGTCGTGACCGGGCGCAGCGCCCATGCCGGTCGCAACCCGGAGGACGGGCGCAACGCCCTTCTCGCCGCGGCCGATCTGGCCTTGCGGCTCGACCGCGCCAAGGCGCCGGGGCTCTCGGTCAATCCCTCAAAGATCGACGGTGGCGGCCCGACGAATGTGGTGCCGGATCATGCGGTCCTGCGCATAAATATGCGACCCCGCACCCCCGCCGACCAGGAGCTTGGCCAATATCTCCTCGACGAGGCAGTCGCCGCCGTCGCCGCCGAGCGCGACTTGCGCATAGATATTCACGGCGGCTGGGGCCGTCCGCCCAAGCCGCTGACGCCTGAAGCCGAGGCTCTGTTCCGGCTGGTCGCGCGCTGCGGCGCCGATCTCGATTTGGCGATCGGGTGGCAAGACAGCGGCGGCGTCTGCGACGGCAACAACATCGCCGCCAGCGGCGTGCCGGTGGTCGACACGATGGGCGTGCGCGGCGGAGCGATCCACTCGCCCGAGGAATATCTGATCGTCGAGAGCCTCGCCGAGCGCGCGCGGCTTTCCGCGCTCACCATCCTCAGGCTGGCCGAGGGAGACGCATTGTGAGCTTCAGGGTGCGCCCGGCGCGGAACGAGGATTTCCAGGCGATCTACGAGATGGCCAAGCTGACCGGCGGCGGCTTCACCAATCTGCCGCCCGACAAGGGCGCATTGGTCGCCAAGCTGGCGCATTCGGAACGGGCGTTCGCCTCGGAGGCCGGCGATCCGCAGGGGGATTTGTTCGTCTTCGTGCTGGAAAATGGCGAGACCGGCCAGATTCGCGGCACCTGCCAGGTGTTCAGCCGGGTCGGCATGGTCGAGCCCTTTTATTCCTACCGGATCAGCACGATGACCCAGACGTCGCCGGAGCTCGCCAAGACCTTCCGCGCCGAGATGCTGACCTTGTGCACCGACTTCGAGGGAAGCTCGGAGGTCGGCGGCCTGTTCCTTCATCCGGCCGAGCGCGCCGGCGGCCTTGGCGTGCTGCTGGCGCGCAGCCGCTATCTGTTCATCAGGCTCCACCGCGAGCGCTTCGCCGACAAGGTGCTGGCGGAGCTGCGCGGAGTCATCGACGAAGCCGGCGGATCGCCCTTCTGGGACGCGATCGCCGGGCGCTTCTTCGGCATGAACTTCCAGGAAGCCGACGCCTTCAACGGCGCCCACGGCACGCGCTTCATCGCCGATCTGATGCCCAAGACGCCGATCTACACCGCCATGCTCCCCGAGAGCGCGCGGGCGATCATGGGCGTGCCCCACCCCTCGGGCCGCGCCGCGATGCGGATGCTCGAGCAGGAAGGCTTCACCGGCCAGGGCTATGTCGACATTTTCGACGGCGGCCCGACTATGTCGGCGCGGACCGACGAGATCCGCACCGTCCGCGAGGCGCGCGCGCTGGTGCTGGACGCGATCGCCGACGACGCTGCCGGCAAGAGGATGATGCTCGCCGCCGGGCAGCGCCGGGATTTCGCGTCGGGATACGGCCATGTCGCGATCGGGGAGAATGGAGGCGCGACTCTCGACGCGGCGTCGGCGCGCCTGCTTGGCCTGCAGCCCGGCGACCGCTTTCTCGCCATCGGGCGCTGAGCATTGGCCGCGGTCGAGATCAATTTCGACGGGATCGTCGGGCCGAGCCACAATTATGCGGGGCTGAGCTTCGGCAATCTCGCCGCGACCGCCAATGCCGGCGCGATCGCCTTTCCGCGCGCGGCGGCGCTGCAGGGGGTCGCCAAGATGCGGCACAATCTCGGCCTCGGTCTGGCGCAGGGCCTGTTGCTTCCGCATCCGCGGCCGAACCGGGCGTGGCTCGCCGCGCTCGGCACCGATGCGGAGCGGGCGCCGGAGACCCTGCGTGCCGCTGCGCTGTCCGCCTCGGCGATGTGGGCCGCCAACGCCGCCACCGTCTCGCCCGCGCCCGACTGCGCCGATGGCCGCGCCCATTTCACCGTCGCCAACCTGAGGACGATGGCGCACCGCAGCCACGAATGGCCGCAGACGCTGAAGCAGCTCCGCCTGGCATTCGCCGACGAAGCCCATTTCGCGGTCCACCCGCCGGTCCCCGGCACCTTCGGCGACGAAGGCGCGGCCAACCATATGCGGCTCGCGGCGGCGCATGACGCGCCGGGCGTCGAGATCTTCGTCTACGGCCGCCGCGGCGGCGAATTCCCCGCGCGCCAGCACGTCGAGGCCGGCCGCGCCGTCGCCCGCTTCCACGGCCTCGATCCGGCCCGCACCCTGTTCGTCGCCCAGTCGGAGGAGGCGATCGCCGCGGGCGCCTTCCACAACGACGTCGTCGCCGTCGCCAACGAGACCGTCCTGTTCGCCCACGAGCAGGCGTTCGAGGATCGATCCGGTTTCCATGCCCGGCTCCGCGCGCTGCTGCCTGAGCTCGAGATCGTCGAGGTGCCGGCGAGCGAGGTGACGCTGAGCGACGCGATCAAATCCTATCTGTTCAACGCCCAGCTGGTGACGCTTCCGGACGGCGCTATGGCCCTGATCCTCCCTGAGGAAGCCCGGGAAACTCCGAGCGTGTGGGCCTGGCTCGAACGGATGGTCGCGGGCAACGGGCCGATCCGCAAATTGCTGGGCGTCGACGTGCGCCAGTCGATGGCCAATGGCGGCGGGCCCGCCTGCCTGCGTCTCCGCGTGGTCGCCGATCCGGCCGCGATCGACCCCCGCTTTCTCGTCGACGAAGCCAAGCTCGACCGCATCGCCGGCGTGATCGAGGCGCACTGGCCGGAACGGATCGTCCCTGACGCGCTGCCGGTGCCGGCGCTGTGGGAGCGGATGGAGCGGGCGCGGCTCGCCCTCAATGAGGAGCTCGGTCTCCAAATGCTGAACTGATGCGCCCGGCCTTGTATTCCAGCCGCCGGCGGTGTTCGATCGCGTGGAAGGAGGATTGACGATGTCGCACGCCTGGATGCTCGCGGCCGCAGCCGGCCTCGCCGTCGCGCTTCCGGCCGCCGCGCAGCAGGCGCAGCCGCCGGGACCGACCATCCAGCAGCAGTTCGACGCCGCCTCGGCCGCGCTCGCCGCCGACAATCTGGACGAGGCGGTCCGCCAGTATGAGGCGCTCGAAGCGCGTCTGGCGCGCACCGGCAATGCCCGCAGCGTCGCCATCGTCCGCGTGCGCAAAGCGAGCGCGCTGCTGCGGCTCCAGCGCCTCCCCGAGGCCGCCGAAGCGCTGCGCCTCGGCCTGCCGGCTTTGCCCGCATCCGACGCGACGCTGAACGAGGACCGCTTCGTCGGCCATGTCGCCCTCGGCCGGATCGCCGAGCTCGGCCTCGATTACCGCGGCGCCATGGCCCATTACCGCGCGGCGAAGGCGATCGAGGTCGAGCCGGGGTTGCGGCTCGACCTCTTCCGCGGCCTGATCCAGAGCGAGATGTTCTTCGATCCCGCCGCGGCGCTGGCCGATGCCGACGAGGCGCTTCGCGTCGCCGCCGCCGGCTCGCCGGGCGCCCGCGGGCTCGAGGGACAGCTTCGCACGATGCGAGGCCGGGTGCTGCTCAACATGGGGCGCCTGCCGGAAGCGCGCGACGAGCTGGAGCGCGCACTGCGACTGCTCGGCGGCCTGACCACGCGCGTCAGCGTGCCCGATATCGTCGCCCGCTCCGATCTCGCGATCGCTTCGGCGGTGGCCGGCGACCACGATGCCGCGCGTCGCTATCTCGCTTATACGGGCGCCGGCAATACGGTGCGCGCGTCGCTGCCCACCAGCGGGCGGATGGAGCCGCCGTCCTGCGGCAACGGCCTCGAGCCCGGCGATGTCGGCGTCGTCGAGCTCTCGATCCGTGAGGACGGCACGGTCGGCCACGCCTCGCCGGTCTACTCGTCCCGCCAAAGCGAGCCGGCGCTTCTGTTCGCACGGGCGGCGACGGGCTGGCGCTTTCCGACCGCCGAGGCCCGCCGGCTCCATCCGGTCTTCCGCACCGCCATCCGGGTCGAGCTGCGTTGCACGCGGCGGGCGGCCGAGGGAGACGGGCCGGAGCCTTGGGAGACCGCCGAGGTCGAGCGCTGGTCTGCGACCCACGGCGTCGCACTCGAGCTCGATCCGCCGCTCGACCGAACGGCGCAGCAATTGCGCGCCGACCTCTCCGCGGCCGAGGCGCGACATGGCGCCGCCGCGCCGCAGCTCCTCGTGCCGCTGGTGCGGCTCGGCCACAATGGGGAGCTGCGCCCGCGCGAGCGCGTCGCAAATCTCCGCCGCGCGCTCGCCATCGCCGCGGCGGCCCGTGCGCCCTCCCTTTATCTCGCCCGCCTCGCCCTGAAGATCGCCCATGACGAGCATGAGGCGGGCTCCGCGGCGTCGTCCGAAATGCCCGATTTCGGGCGGCTGCTCGCCGACCCCGCCATCGCAGGCGATCCGGGCGCCGCCGCCGCGGTGCAGCTCAGGATGGCCAACGCG
>Ga0190270_10001598_pt1 | contig 10645 bp, 11 predicted proteins | sample Popmic320T_FD_133748 | JGI IMG/M metagenome (GOLD analysis project Ga0190270, IMG submission 133748) | Populus adjacent soil microbial communities from riparian zone of Weber River, Utah, USA - 320 T | ecosystem: Environmental > Terrestrial > Soil > Riparian zone | place: USA: Utah | collected... | reverse complement strand
CCTTCCGATGCTGTCAGAACCCCCACCGACACCGTCGGCTGACATCGCCGAAGAAGGCCCTGCACCCAATGACTGCCTCATCCTGAAGGGACTTCCGGCGCAGTTGCTAGGGCCGAATGACCCACAGTCCGGGTGGCCGTTGGTGACGCCTAGACCCGCGCGAGCGCGTAGTGCGGCGTCGGCGGAAGGGCCACCGTGATGCCGTTGCCGGCGCGGATCAGGCCGCCGCGCGCGACGGTGCCCATGACGCCCGCGAGCCTTTCGACGTTGCCTTCGTCGTCGGTACGCAACACCCGCTTCAGCAGGCCGGGCCGAAAGTTGTTGATCTGCTGACACGGGTTTCGCAGCCCCATGACGGTGATGACCGCGTCCCCGATCGTGAGCCTGGCGCCGACCGGGAGGCCGAGAAGATCGAGCCCGCGGGTAGTGATGTTCTCACCCAGGTCGCCGGCGTCGACGGCGAAGCCGAACCCGCCCAGCTCGTCGAGCAGCTCGGCGTGGATCAGGTGGACCTGGCGCAGGTTGGGCTGCGAAGGATCCGCGGCGACGCGAGACCGATGCTTTACCGTCGCGCCGCAATGCGCGTCGCCTTCAACGCCGAGTCCTTCGAGCAGCCTGATCGAGTCCGCCCGCGTCTTGCTGAAGGTGTGCGACTCGCTTCGATGGACCGCGACGACTTCACCGAGCACACGGGCATTATCCCGCGAGCCGCCGAAACTTCAGCAGCCGTACGTGACGGATGCACCGAATCCCCGCGGCGTAGGGTGCATCCGTCACGTACTGAGTCGGCGAGTCCTACGAGAGCTGGAACCGGGCGTACCCCTTGTGCCGGATGCCGTCGATATGGGCGAACGCGCCGCCGACCGACAGGTAGTTGGGTCCGAGTGCGAAGGTCCAGCCGCCCATCTTCTGGTCGACGACGACGGACCAGTCGGTTGGCACGCCGGTGTCCAAGGAGAACGACGCCAGCCGCAACCGGGTCAGCTTGAGCTGGTTGAACCCGCCGAAGTGCCCGCCGATGTAGACCTCGCCGTCGTGCTCGAGAATGCACTGCACGTCGCCGCTGGTCTTCAGCTCGTAGACCGTCGTGTTGGACACCGCGGGGTCGTAGGCGTGCGTGATGTTGTCGCTCGTGCTGAACAGCAGCCGGCTGTCGTCGGTGCTCAGCTCCACCGCGATCACGGCGCCACCCTTTTCGGCATCGAACGACGTGGCGGCACCCGTGTCCGCGTTCAGCTCGGCGATGCCCTTGCGGTCCACGCCGGCGATGTTGCTGAAGCCGCCGCCCGCGTAGAGCTTGCTGCCGTCGGAGGACAGGTCCAGCCCGCGGACGCGACCGGTCGGCGCCGGGCGGAACGACGTGTCGACCGCGCCGGTGGCCGCGTCGAGCTTGGCCAGGTTGGGGATGCTGTTGCCACCCACGGTGCCGAAGATGCCGCCGACATAGAGGCCGCCCTGCGACACGGCGAGCGACCACACTGCGCTGGAGACGCGGGTCTTCCAGGCCTGCAAGACCGCTCCGGTGGTGGCGTCCACCGCCGCAAGATGCGCGCGAGAGGTGGTCCCGACCATCGTGAACATGCCGCCGAGGTAAATGATCGAGCCGTCGTCGGAGGCGGCCATTGCCCGGACGCGGCCGTTGACGGTGGGGTTCCAGCTCGGGTCGATGCTGCCGTTGGCCAGGACGGCGGCCGCGTTGAGGCGGTTGAACTGGCCCGCCTTCGTGAACTCCCCGCCGATGAACGTGCGATCCCCCACCTGCACGCTGGCGAACACGATGCCATCGGTGCTCGCCCCAGGCATCGCAGTGGTGCTCGGGCTCGCCGACGCCGGCGAGATGGTCAACCCCATCAGCAAGCCGGCGGCGAGAACGAGCCGACCGGTCATACGCCGTACGCTTCGCGCCAGGCGAGGCGCGCGGTGCGACGTCGTGGCCGCAGCGCGCGGCACAGGGTTCAGGATTGTCACGGTGGTTTCCGTTTCGGTCGGGCGCGAGAAGTGCGGGTAGAGAAAGTCTGACCGTAGCGGTTGGCCGATGCCGCGCCACGGGTCGAAAGTCCCGTCTCGGACGGTGACCTCGACATCAGGCAGCACGCCCCAGATCCCTGTGCTTGCAGGTCCGAGGGCGAGAGTCGTTTCCCTACGTCGGCGGCTAGTCCGGCTCCGGCATGAGATAGCACTGGACGCGTACGCGCCGGGCGTCGCCGGGTCGCTCGCACTCGGCGCGGTTGGCGTACGGCGCGGTCAGATCCTCGATCTGGTCGTTGATCGACTGCACCTCGTCGGGCGTCATCCAGAGGCCCGCGTTGATCACGCCGGCGACTTGGCGCCACTCGGGTCGCAGACGCGGCTCGCCGTCGTCCCACCAGGACGCCGGCATCGCGGCTGCCTCGAGAAACATCTGCGTCGTCAGCAGCCGCGCGACCGCCTGGCTCTCCGGATCGTCCGGCATCTCGACGAGCAGGCCGGTGGCGACCGCCTCCCAGGCAGGCTCGGGCTGATCGGTCGCGCGGCGGACCATCCCGTGACCGGCGAGGACGTCGAGGTGGGCTCGCATCGTCGTGTCATCGGAGTCCAGCTGGGTCGCGAGCTCGACTACGGTCGCGCGGCCGTGCCGTTGCATGTGGGTCAGCAGGGCGTACCGCTCGGGTTGCGCGACGGCGCGGAGTGCCTCGGGGTCACTCAGGACCAGATCGCCATGGGGGTTCTTGGGTGGCATGCCGTGGACCGTACCTGGCCCGGGGTGGCCCTGGAGCGAACCTATTGGTCCGGGGCCACCCCGATCCAGGACGGCGTCCGGCAGACTGCTCCCATGGACGACCGACCGGCGAACGGGGCGAAGCTGCGCTCGCGCCCGCTGCCGATCCCGCTGGCCGCCGCCGCGACCGGGTTGCTCGTCGGCTCGGCGTCGGCCGGGCTGGTCCGGCTCGGTATGGCCGGCTGCGACGTATGGCGGGACAGTCCGTCGTGCGGCGGTGGGCTCGGTGTCGGCCTGCTCACCGCTGTCGTCCTGATCGCGTGGATCATCGGCCGCCTCCTGCTCGGGTTCTCCGAGGTCCGGACGCCGCGATGGTGAGCTTCCTCGGCGTTGCGCTCGTCATGATCGTCGTGATGTTGTTCTTGATCGACGAGACGTTTTCGGTCTGGATGTGGCTCGTGATGCCGGTCCTGACCGCCGCCACGTTCGTCAGCTCGGCCTGGCTCGTACCCGCCCTCGGCGGCACCGCAGGGCCGGACGACCGAAGCTGACCCGCCACGCCGACCGCGAAGGAGACCGATCGATGCCGGGAGCACAGTCCAGCGGGCACGAGGTGTTGTGGTCGCCACCCGACGATGTGCGGGCCACGACGCGGGTCGGGGACTACCTGGCCTGGCTGGAGGACCGAACCGGGCGTCGCTTCGATGACTACGAGGCCCTGTGGGCTTGGTCGGTCGACGACCTCAACGGGTTCTGGCGCTCGGTGTGGGACTACTTCGACGTACCGGCCGACGGCGACGCGTCCACAGCGCTGGCGGACGCCAGCATGCCGGGTGCGGTGTGGTTTCCCGACGTCCGGCTCAACTACGCCGAGGCGATGCTGCGGATGCCCGGCCGGGCCGACGACGACGTGGTGGTCGTGGCCCGGTCGCAGACGCGGGAGCCCGTGGAGCTGACGGCGGCGCAAGTACGCGAGCGGGTCGGTCGGGTTCGGGCCGGTCTGATCCGGCTCGGCGTCGGGCCTGGCGATCGGGTCGCGGCGTACGCACCGAACATCCCCGAGACGCTGCTGTTGCTGCTGGCGACCACGAGTCTCGGGGCGACGTTTTCGTCGTGCGCGCCGGAGTTTGGCACCCGCAGCGTGACGGACCGGTGGCGCCAGATCGAGCCGGTCGTGCTGGTCGCGGTCGACGGTTACCGCTACGGCGACAAGCCGATCGACCGACGTGGCGAGGTCGAGGCGATCCGGGCCGCCCTGCCGTCGCTGCGGCACACGGTGAGCCTGCCGTACCTCGACCCGGACGCGACGCCACCCGAGGGTGCGATCTCGTGGGCCGACCTGACGGCCGAGCCGGGCGAGTTGGCGTACGAGCGGGTGCCGTTCGCGCATCCGCTCTATGTGCTGTACTCGTCGGGCACGACCGGGTTGCCGAAGCCGATCGTGCACGGCCACGGCGGCGTCCTGCTCGAGCACCTCAAAGCGCTCGCGCTCGCCATGGACCTCGGGCCGGCCGACCGGTTCTTCTGGTTCAGCACGACCGGCTGGATGATGTGGAACTACACCGTGTCCGGCCTCGCCGTCGGCTCGACGGTGGTGCTCTACGACGGCAACCCGGGTGCGCCGGACCTCGGCGAGCTGTGGCGGATGGCCGGCGAGGTCGGCGTCACTTACTTCGGCACCAGCGCGCCCTTCCTGCTCGCCTGCCGCAAGGCCGGTCTGGTGCCGCCCGACGTCGCCGACCTGTCGGCGCTGCGTGGCGTCGGGTCGACCGGCGCACCGCTGCCCGCCGAGGGTTTCCGATGGGTCTACGACACGGTCAAGTCCGATGTGCTGCTGACGTCGTTCTCGGGCGGGACCGACATCTGCACCGGATTCCTCGGAGGGTCGCCGCTGCTGCCCGTGTACGCCGGCGAGATCGCCGGCCGCTGCCTCGGCTGCAAGGTCGAGGCGTACGACCCCACCGGCAAGCCGGTCGTCGGCGAACGCGGCGAGCTCGTCATCACCGCGCCGATGCCGTCGATGCCGGTCGGGCTGTGGGGCGACTCCGACGGCAGCCGGCTGCGCGCGGCGTACTACGACGAGTTCCCCGGCGTCTGGCGGCACGGCGACTGGATCACGATTAGCGAGGCCGGCACGTCGGTCGTCTCCGGCCGCAGCGACGCGACGCTCAATCGCGGCGGCGTCCGACTCGGGACGGCGGAGTTCTACTCGGTCGTCGACGGCCTGCCCGAGATCGCGGACAGCCTGGTCGTGCATCTCGAGGACGACGAGGGTGGCGCCGGACGGCTGCTGCTGTTCGTCGTGCCGGCCGCCGGTGTGACGGTCGACGACGAGCTGCGCCGCCGGGTCGCGACCGAGCTGCGGACCAAGCTCTCGCCACGACACGTGCCCGACGAGCTGCATCAGGTAGCGGCGCTGCCCTACACGCTGTCGGGCAAGAAGCTCGAGGTGCCGGTCAAGCGCATCCTCCAGGGCGCGTCCGTCAACGACGCCGCCGCGAAGGGGGCACTGTCCAACCCCGAGTCGCTGGACGCCTTCGTACGCTTCGCCGGCTGACGTCGATGACAAGGGCGGCTATTGCCCCCCGTTCGACCGAGTTAAGCGTCCGCTTAGGTTGCCGTTGACATGGGCCCCACCCGGGCGCAAGCTGACCCCACCTTGAGCAAGGGGGCTCAGCATGCAAGTCCCGGCACCCTTCGAATACGAACGTGCGACCAGCGTCGGCCACGCGATCGCCCTCATGGAACGGCTCGGTAGCGAGGCGAGACTGGTCGCCGGCGGCCACAGCCTGCTGCCGATGATGAAACTTCGACTGGCCAACCTCGAGTACCTCATCGACATCAACGACCTCGGCTCTGAGCTCGGTTATCTGATCGTCGAACCCGACCAGATCCGCATCGGCGCCCTAACCCGACATCGCGACCTCTTGGAGTCCGACGAGCTCGCGGCCACGTTCCCCATCTTCCGCGACGCCGAGCGCGTGATCGCCGATCCCGTCGTACGCAATCGCGGCACGCTTGGCGGATCGCTGTGCCAGGCCGACCCGTCCGAGGACCTTTCGGCGGTCTGTACGACGCTCAACGCCAGTTGCGTCATCCGCGGCAGCGACGGCGAGCGGGTCGTGACCATGGAGGAGTTTTATCGGGGCCCGTACGAGACCGCCGTCGAAGACGGCCAGATCCTCACCGAGGTCCGGATCCCCGTCCGGTCGGGTGGCTCAAGCGCCTACGAGAAGGTCGAGCGCCGGGCCGGCGACTGGGCCATCTGCTCGGCTGGCGCCGCTGTCTGGATGGACGACGGCCAGATCACCGACGCCCGGGTGGGCCTGGCCGCCGTCGGTCCCAACACCACCGGCATCCCGGCGATCTCCGAGGCGCTGCGCGGCAAGCCGCCGTCGGAAGAGCTCTATGCCCAGGCCGGGTCGCTCGCCGCGGAGCACTGCTCGCCCACCACCGACATGCGGGGCAGTGCCGACTACAAGCGCCATCTGGCGAACGAACTCACCCAGCGGGCGCTGCGTCGGTCAGTGGCTCGTCTCAACGACGAGGGAGCCTGACATGCAGGTGACGCTGACCGTCAACGGCGAAGAAGTCACCGCGGAGATCGAGGCTCGCCTCTTGCTGGTGCACTTCCTTCGCGACCATCTGAGACTCACCGGCACCCACTGGGGATGCGACACGAGCAACTGCGGCACCTGCGTCGTCTGGCTCGACGGCGAGCCGGTCAAGTCATGCACCGTCCTGACCGCGATGGCGAGCGGACACGAAGTACGCACCGTCGAGGACCTCGAAAGCGACGGGGAACTCGACCCCGTCCAGCAGGGATTCGTCCAGTGCCACGGACTGCAGTGCGGCTTCTGCACACCGGGCATGATGATGACCGCCCGGGCGTTGCTCGATCGCAACCCGAGTCCCACCGAGGACGACATCCGGGAAGCGATCTCGGGCCAGATCTGCCGGTGCACCGGCTACAGCACGATCGTCCGCTCGGTGCAATGGGCCGCCGCCCACGAGAGCGATCGCGACAGCGCCGTCGCGGCAGGGAGCACGCCATGACTGTCACCGAGCCCACGGCCGCACCCGAGTTCGTCGACAACGACCAGAAGCCGGTCGGCCACGGCCGGATGCTGCGCAAGGAGGACCCGCGATTCGTCCGCGGGCTCGGCAAGTACGTCGACGATATCCAACTGCCCGGCATGCTCCACCTAGCCATCCTGCGTTCGCCCTTGGCGCACGCTCGCATCGTCAGCATCGACACCACCGCCGCCGAGGCGCACCCGAAGGTGAAGGCCGTGGTGACCGGGGCGGCGCTCGCCGAACAGAACCTGGCCTGGATGCCGACGCTGTCCAACGACGTCCAGGCAGTGCTCGCCACCGACAAGGTGCGCTTCCAGGGCCAGGAGGTGGCCTTCGTCGTCGCCGAGGACCGCTACTCGGCCCGCGACGCGCTCGAACTGATCGACGTCGACTATGACCCGATCGAGCCGGTCATCGACGTCCGTCGCGCGCTGGCCGAGGACGCGCCGGTGATCCGCGACGACCTCGAGAACAAGACCGACAACCACTGCTTTGACTGGGAGACCGGCGACGCGGCGGCCACCGATGCGGTCTTCGAGACGGCCGACGTCGTCGTGAGTGAGGACATCGTCTATCCGCGGGTCCATCCGGCTCCGATGGAGACTTGCGGCTGCGTCGCCGACTACGAGCGGGTCGACGGCAAGCTCACCTTGTGGTGCACCAGTCAGGCGCCACACGCCCACCGCACCGTCTATGCCCTCGTCGCCGGACTGCCCGAGCACAAGATCCGGATCATTGCGCCCGACATCGGCGGCGGCTTCGGCAACAAAGTGCCGATCTACCCCGGGTACGTGTGCTCGATCGTCGCCTCGCTCGTCACCGGCAAGCCGGTCAAGTGGATCGAGGACCGCACCGAAAACCTGGTCAGCACCGGCTTCGCCCGTGACTACGTCATGCGGGGCGAGATCGCAGCGACCAAGGACGGCAAGATCCTCGCCATCCGGACCAACGTGCTGGCCGACCACGGCGCCTTCAACGGCACGGCGGCTCCGGTGAAGTATCCCGCCGGCTTCTTCGGCGTCTTCACGGGCAGCTACGACCTGGACGCGGCGTACTGCAAGATGACCGCCGTCTATACCAACAAGGCCCCGGGCGGGGTGGCGTACGCGTGCTCGTTCCGGATTACCGAGGCGGTCTATCTCGTCGAGCGGATCGTCGACTGCCTCGCCTACGAGCTCGACCTGGACCCGGCCGAGCTGCGACTGCGAAACCTCCTCAAACCCAACCAGTTCCCGTACGAGTCGAAGACCGGGTGGGTCTACGACTCCGGTGACTACGAGCCGACGATGCGCAAGACGATGGAGATGGTCGGCTACGACGAGCTGCGTCGTGAGCAGGCCGCCAAGCGGGAGCGTGGTGAGCTGATGGGCATCGGCGTCTCGTTCTTCACCGAGGCGGTCGGCGCCGGCCGCGCAAGGACATGGACATCCTCGGTCTCGGCATGGCCGACGGCTGCGAGCTGCGCGTCCATCCGACCGGCAAGGCCGTGGTCCGCCTGTCGGTCAAGACCCAGGGGCAGGGGCACGAGACGACGTTCGCCCAGATCGTCGCCGAGGAGATCGGGATCCCGCCGGCCGACATCGACGTCGTCCACGGCGACACCGACAACACCCCGTTCGGGCTCGGCACGTACGGGAGTCGCTCGACGCCGGTGTCGGGTGCGGCCGCTGCCCTGGTCGCCCGGAAGGTGCGGGACAAGGCAAAGATCATCGCCTCCGGCATGCTCGAGGTCTCGGTGGCCGACCTCGAGTGGGTCAAGGGCTCCTTCCAGGTGAAGGGCGACCCGACCAGCTCAGTCACGATCCAGGACATCGCGATGCGCGCACACGGCGCCGGCGACCTGCCCGACGGGATCGAGGGCGCGCTCGAGGCGCAGATCTGCTACAACCCGGAAAACCTGACCTACCCCTTTGGCGCGTACGTCTGCGTCGTCGACGTCGACCCGGGTACCGGGCAGGTGACCGTACGCCGCTTCGTCGCGGTCGACGACTGCGGCACCCGGATCAACCCGATGATCATCGAGGGCCAGGTGCACGGAGGTCTGACCGACGGCATCGGCATGGCCCTGATGGAGATCCTGGCCTTCGACTCCGACGGCAACTGCCTGAGCAGCTCCTTGATGGACTATCTGATCCCGACGGCGCTCGAAACGCCGGACTGGGAGACCGGGCACACCGTGACACCGTCGCCACACCACCCGATCGGAGCCAAGGGCATCGGCGAGTCCGCCACGGTCGGGTCGCCACCCGCCATCGTCAACGCCGTCGTCGACGCTTTGAAGCCGTTCCGGATTCGGCACGCCGACATGCCGCTGACCCCGTCCCGGGTGTGGGACGCCATGCAGGGCAGACCCACGCCGCCGATCTGAGCCGGAGCGCCGATGACCCAACCGATGGCCGCTCGGATCACCGAGCTCACCGCCAAGCGGGTGCCGTTCGTCCACGCGACCGTGGTCCGAGCGCAGGACCCGACGTCGGCCCGGGCCGGTGACCAGGCCATCGTCTTGCCCGATGGCTCGGTCGAGGGGTTCGTCGGCGGCCATTGTGCGGTCGGCTCGGTGCGGACGGCGGCTCTGGGCGCGTTGCGCGACGGCGAGTCGATGCTGCTCCGCGTGCTGCCCGAGGACGGACCGGACTATCCGGAGTCGCCGGGCTCTCGAGTGGTCGTCAACCCGTGCCTGTCGGGTGGCGCCTTGGAGATCTTCTTGGAGCCCACGTTGCCCTCGCCACTGCTGCACCTCGCCGGGACCACACCGATCACCGATGCGCTTGCCGCGATGGCCGCCCCACTCGGGTTCGCCGTCGAGCGAGCCGAGGACGGGCGTCCACCGGACGGCGCGGTCGCGGTCATCGTCGCCACCCACGGGGGTGCGGAGGCTGCCGCCATCCGGGCCGCACTCGACGCCGGTGTGGAGTTTGTCGGGCTGGTGGCTGGTCGACGGCGCGGCACCGCCGTACTCGACGAGATGGACCTGACCGACGACGAACGCAAGCGAGTACGAGCGCATGTCGGCCTCGACATCGCAGCGCGTACGTCGGCGGAGATCGCGCTGTCGATCATGGCCGAGCTGGTTCAGGCGATCCGGCGCGACGGGCTGGTCGCCCCGGAGGTCGACGCCGCTCGATCGGCGGCCGAGGCCACCCGAGTGGATCAGGCGGTCGATCCGGTGTGCGGGATGACCGTGACACCGGGGCCGGATACGCCGCAGCTGACCGTCGGGGGACGTGACATCTGGTTCTGCGGGCCCGGCTGCCGCGACCACTACGCCAGCTCGGCGGTGGGCTAGGCCGTGGTCGACGAGCCGTACTTCACCGATGCGGCCGAGGCACAGGCCCGGCTCGACGAGGTCGACTACCTGGTCGACGAGGGACTGGCGACGGCACTCTTCCTCGCCCTGACGTTGGGGCAGCCGCTGTTGCTCGAGGGCGAGCCCGGCGTCGGCAAGACAACCGCGGCCAAGGCGCTTGCCCGTACTCTCGACGCCCCGCTGGTCCGGCTCCAGTGCTACGAGGGGCTGGCGGTCAGCGAGGCGTTGTACGAGTGGAACTACCAGCGGCAGCTGCTGGCGATCCGGTTGGCGGAGTCTCGACATGAGCGGCTGTCCGAGGCCGACCTGTTCGCCGAGGAGTTTCTGCAGGAGCGGCCGATCCTGCGCTGCGTACGCCACCGCGGTCCGACGCCGCCGGTCCTGCTGATCGACGAGATCGACCGGGCCGACGACGAGTTCGAGGCGCTGCTCTTGGAGTTTCTCGGAGAGGCGGCCGTGACGGTGCCGGAGCTCGGCACGTTCGTCGCCGAGCAGCCACCGATCGTGGTGTTGACCTCCAACCGCAGCCGCGACCTGCACGACGCGATGCGGCGCCGCTGCCT
>Ga0190270_10001597_pt1 | contig 10646 bp, 3 predicted proteins | sample Popmic320T_FD_133748 | JGI IMG/M metagenome (GOLD analysis project Ga0190270, IMG submission 133748) | Populus adjacent soil microbial communities from riparian zone of Weber River, Utah, USA - 320 T | ecosystem: Environmental > Terrestrial > Soil > Riparian zone | place: USA: Utah | collected... | reverse complement strand
ACCGTGGCCGCGGGCGCGACGCTGACGATCGGCGCAGGGACCATCGTGCGCTGTGCGCCGGGCGTGGAGTTTCGCGTGCGGCCCGGCGGGACGGTGCAGATTGACGGCACCACCGCCGCGCCGGTGGTCTTTGTGCCTGACAACACCAGCAATCTCTGGGGCGGCTTCTGGCTCCAGCCGCAGAGCGGTGCGAATGTGGCGCGCCTTACGGCCTCGGGCGTAATCTTCTGTTGCTGGGGTGCCGATCAGAACTGGTTCGCCAACGTGCCCTCCGGCGAGCCGTCGAAAAGTTTTCCGCACCACCGGAACCAGGAGCCGTGCATCGCCACCGCGGCCGGCGCGGTCTGCACGCTCACCGACTGCGCCATGGTCGGCCCCACGGGTCTCAATCAGACGCGCGGCGCCGCGCTGGCGACGAACGACGGCTCGCTGATTTTCACCCGCGTGCTCGCGCAACGCTGCATCACCGGCGGCGAACAGGAGGACTGTCCGGTCTTTGAGATGAATGCCTGTGCGTTCATCGAAATGAACGAGCCGGGCGTGGACGTGGACAGCGATGCTTTTTCCGACGCCGACAACGATGGTCTCTACCTTGTCCCTGGAGGGAACACCTTCAATCTCCGCAAGACACTCATCGGCTGGACGAAAGACGATGGCATCGACACGGGAGCTGACGGGGACGGCAGCACGTTGTGCTATGACTGCTGGTTCGAGAACTGCGTGCACGAGGCTATTTCCAATTCGGGCGTGGACCGAGTGCCGCAGTCGCACCGCGGCGTGCATTTCAACTGCGGTCAGGGCATGGAGTGCGGCTATGGCGGCCCGCATTCGCTGGTGAAGGACTGTGCCATCATCGGCAACATGGTCGGCGCGCGCTACGGTGACAACTACGGCAATGACTCGGGCTCCAACGGCAGCGGCACCAGCCAGTACTTAGGCGATATCACCGTCAACGGCTCGCTGCTGCTCTACAATTATTTCCATGACACATGGGCCATGGACTTCAGCTTCTGGACCTACTCCAATGACGATTTTACCCTCACCAACAGCAAGGTGAGCAAGGCCGCCGATCTCGCCGCGCAGAATGGTGCCGAGGATACTGGCAACAGCCTGTGGAATCCCGCGAGCGACGGTCCGCTGCTCGCGCCATTCATGCCGGTGCCAGGGTCCAATGTGGGCGTGGACTTCACCGCCGCAAAACGTCAGGACACCACCGCCGCATGGCCTGCGCAGTTCACCGTGCGGCTGAGCACGTTTTCCTCAAATCAAGTCACCGCGGGCTGGCGCGTGGCTGGCAAGGCTTCTCCGGAAGCGGCCACAGAGACAGAGATCGCCACCGGCAGCCTGACATGGCAGCAGGGAGAGACGCTCAAGACATTCACTTCATCGCTGCCGGCTCCGAACGATTACGAAGTCATCATCGTGACGCTGCACTCGCCGGCGAATGCCGAAGTGACCGGTGGGCCGCTGCTTTTTTTCCTGCCCTCCGGCCCGCCGCCCTCTGACCTCACTCTGATCGCAAAAAATGCCGCCGGCTGGAGCTACCACGCGGCCCTCACGCCCGGCGGCTGGACTACATCGACGCCATGGCCGTCGCTGGATGGAGCCAGCCGCGCATGGAACCATCCGCTCTTCACCGAGTCTGCCACGTGGTACACCAACCGCACCACCCCGCTCGGCTGGGGTCCGATCACCACGCCAACCGGCACCCTTTCGTTCGGGACGACCATCACGGAACGACCGGTGACTGTTTATGCACGGAAAACTTTCACCGTGGCCGATCCCGCTGCTGTCCAGTCGCTGCGGCTGGAGTGCCTCGCCGATGACGGCGCATCCGTTTACATCAACGGCACCCGCGTCAGCCCCACCACATGGGGACTGGATCCCGGCACTCAGGTTGGGGGAGCGATTTACTACAATCAACTGTCGTCGCGGTTTCGCGGCAACAATGCCAATGAAGCCAACTACGATGTCCTGACACTCAGCGGCGCCACGCTGCCGGCGCTGAATGCCGCACCCGCCCTCAATGTTCTCGCCATCGAAGTCCACCAGGAAAGTGTGGACTCCAGCGACTGTGCCCTCGACGGCGCGCTTAGCGCCTCGTTCTCCGCCCCTGTCACCGGCACATGGGGCATCGGCAAATTCGCCGCCGGCAATTTCCTCTACTGGACCGATCCCGCATGGACCCTGGAAACCAGCAGCGGTCTCGGCACATGGACCATCAGAACCGATTTGCAAAGCCCGGTCACCATCATCGACACGCCCGCCCGGATATTCTACCGGCTGCAACAGCCGTGAAGAAGGTGGTGCGGCTGTCTCAGCCGCATTTATTGATTCAAATCTTTTCCGGTCCAGACAGCCGGACCACAATTCACATGAATCTGCGTGCAGTTCTCCACCTCTCTCTTGCTGTTGGCTTGCTTGCGTTTCCAGCGCGTGCCGCCGTGGACTTCGCGCATGACGTCGTGCCGATTCTGAAACAGCACTGCGCGGAGTGCCACCTCGGCGCGAAAAAGAAAGGCGGCCTGTCGATGAACACGCGGGGAGATTTGCTCGCAGGGTCTGAGAATGGCAAAGTCGTGGAGCCCGGGAAGCCGGATGAGGCACTGCTCTTGAAGCTGCTGACGTCCACGAGTTCGGACGAATGGATGCCGCCGAAAGGTGATCGCGTGCCGCCGGAAAAGATCGCGGTGTTACGTGCATGGATCGCCGAGGGCCTTGCATGGGAAGAGGGATTTACGTTTGCGAAGAGCGCATGGGAGCCGCCGCTCAAGCCGCGGCGCGTAGAACTCCCGCCGGCCACGGACGGCCGCGACCATCCGCTGGACCGCATCATCGACCAGTATCTTGCCAGCCACAAGGTCCCGCGCCCGCCGCTCGTGGAGGATGCCGCCTTTGCCCGCCGGCTCTCACTCGATGTCGTGGGCCTGCTGCCGGAGCCGGAAGTTGTCATCGCGTTTGTCGCCGATGCAGCGCCTGACAAACGCGCGGCGCTCATCGCCGCGACGCTCGCCCGGGACGTCGAGTATGCCGAACACTGGCTTTCGTTTTGGAACGATCTCTTGCGCAACGATTACCAGGGCACCGGTTACATCGACGGCGGGCGCAAGCCGGTGACGGCGTGGCTTTACAAAGCCCTGCTCGCGAACATGCCTTACGACCAGTTCGCCCGCGAGTTGCTCGCCCCTCCCACCGCCGACTCCGGGGGCTTCATCAACGGCATCCAGTGGCGCGGCAACGTCAACGCCAGCCAGGTGCGCGAGATTCAATTCTCGCAGTCGATTTCCCAGGTGTTCCTCGGCATCAACATGAAGTGCGCGTCCTGCCACGACAGCTTCATCGACCGCTGGAAACTCGATGACGCCTATGCGCTCGCCGCCGTCTATTCCGACAAGCCGCTCGAAATTTTCCGCTGCGACAAGGCCACCGGACGTCAGGCGAAGCCCGGCTGGATTTTTCCGGAGTTGGGCAGCATCGACAACGCCGCCCCGCAGCCGCAGCGGCTCAAGCAACTGGCCGGCCTGATGACACACGCTGAGAATGGCCGCTTCACCCGCACCATGGTGAACCGCGTCTGGCACCGGCTCATGGGCCGCGGCATCGTCCATCCCGTCGATGCCATGCACACTGAACCATGGAGCACCGATCTTCTCGACTGGCTCAGCGTCTGGTTCGCAGAGAACAAATACGACGTGAAGAAGCTCATCGCGCTCATTTGCACCTCGCAGGCATGGCAATCGCGCACGGTGGCAGGCCCGGAGGAGTCGGAGAAATATGTCTATCGCGGCCCCATCGCCCGGAAACTCACCGCAGAGCAGTTTGTCGATGCCGTGTGGCGCCTCACGGGTACAGCTCCCGGCGCTGCCCACAGCAGCGTGCCCCGCGGCAAACCCGGGAAGACGGAGTCGCAAACAGTCCGCTGGATTTGGTCGCGCGCCGATGCCTCTGCCACTACGCCGGCCGGCGAAACGGTCGCCTTCCGTAAAGTGGTAACGCTGCCCGCCGCCTCATCCGGCGGACAGGCCGTCGTTAGTTGCGACAACCGTTGCGAAGTTATCCTCGACGGGAAGTCGCTCGCGAAAAACGAAGACTGGCAAGTCCCAACCCGCATCACCCTGCCGAAGCTGAATGCCGGCGAACACACGCTCACGATCATCGCCACCAATGGCGGCGACGGGCCGAATCCCGCCGGACTCTTCTTTGCCGCCCGCATCCGCCAGGAGAAAGTCGCGGATCTCTCAGTCGCCACCGACACTTCATGGTCATGGGCCGCGGAAAACAAGTCTAACGCCACATGGAAACCCGTCGCCGAAGTAGCCAACCAATCGGTCTGGGCCAAAGTGGACGATGCGCTGCGCACCGGCCCTGGAGAAACGACCGGCCATGTCCCTGTGCGCGCCTCCATCGTTCCCTCCGATCTCCTCATGCGCGCCCTCGGCCGCCCTAACCGCGAGCAAATCGTGAGCATGAGGCCGGAAAACCTGACCACTCTCGAAGCCATCGACCTCGCCAACGGCAACATCCTCGCCGGCCTCCTCCAGCGCGGCGCGAAACAAATTCTCGCCTCATGGAAAGGCACTCCGCAGGACCTCGCCACCGACCTCTGCCGCCGCGCCCTCACCCGTTCCCCCACCAGCGAAGAGTCCGCTATCCTCACGGCTACACTGGGTGCCAGTCCGACCCCGCAATCCGTCGAGGACGTCCTCTGGATGCTGCTCATGCTGCCGGAGTTTCAGTTTGTGAGGTGAACGGCATCACCGGGCGGAAAAATCGCTTTTCCTTTGATTACCCCGCTGACATCCTCCGCCTCGCCATCTGCCTCCCGGCGGCCCAAATGCCCGTCCCCAGCCAGCCCTCGATTCCCATCCACACCATCCGCGGCGAGCGCGTCGTACTCGACTCGGACCTCGCGGCCATCTACGGCGTCACCACCGGGCGGTTCAATGAGGCCATCAATCGCAACCTCCGCCGTTTTCCTCAGAATTTCTCGTTCGGTCTGACTCGCGAGGAGTTTGATAACTTGAGGTCGAAATTTGCGACCTCAAGCATGGAGGCCCGATCTGCGGCTCCAACTTTGATATCGCAAATTGCGATATCAAAGCCAGGCCGGGGAGGCCGCCGGAAACTCCCCCGCGTTTTCACCGAACACGGCGCGCTGGTGGCCGCCAGCCTACTGAATTCCGCCAGGGCCATCGCCATGAGCGTCTATGTCATCCGCGCCTTCGTCGAGATGCGGGAGCGCCTGCTGACCAACGCGGAAATCCTCAAGCAACTCGCCAAAATGGACCGCACCCTGCTCACCCACGACCTGGCGCTTCCGGACATTTACGACAAGCTCCAGCCGCTCCTCAATCCCCCCCCCGATCCGCCACGCCGGCGGATTGGTTTCCAGACGGGCTAATCGAGGAATCAACGCCATGCCCGCCCGCCGCCGCAAGCCTGTCCGTGATGACATCGTCTATGATGACGAGGCCCCGCGGCGGGTTTTTGACGATTATGGCGGTGGCGGAGCGTGGTGGCGGGGGCGGGACAAGGACAGAGATGAGGGGCGGGTGGAAAAGGAACTGGCGAAGCGGCGCGCCGGCGGAGAGTCGTTGCGGGCGGTGGTGCCGGCGCACGCGCGCAATCTGAGCAGCACGTTTTGGGGACAGGCATGGAACCGGAACCTGATGGCCTACAGCGACTACGAGAGCCGGATGCCGCGGGGGCGGAGTTACTTTCGTGCCGGAAAGGTCATGGACCTTGAGATGGCGAAGGGGCTCGTGACCGCGACGGTGGCCGGCACCCGGATATACGACATCCGGGTTAAGATCGCGCCGCTGGAAGCCGAAGCGTGGGCCGGGCTCAAGCAGCGCTGTCAGGGAAAGATCGGGGGGCTGATGGAATTGCTTTCCGGCGCGCTCAGCGACGAAGTGATGCGCGAGGTGACCAGCCTCGATCACGGGCTGTTTCCCGCACCGCGGGAAATGAAGTTGAGTTGCACGTGCCCGGATTTTGCGGGGCTTTGCAAGCATCTCGCCGCCACACTTTACGCCGTCGGACGCCGGCTCGACGAGCAGCCGGCAGTTCTGTTTACCCTCCGGGGGGTGGATCCGAATGAAATGATCGCGACCAATGCCGTGGAAGCCATTCAGCACCTCACGGCGCCGGCTGCGACGGATGATGCGCGCCGCGCCGCGCTGGCCGGCATGGACTTTGGAGAGGTCTTCGGCATTGATAGTGAAGTTTCTTCGCCGGAACCTGCGGAAGCCGCGGTGCCAAAGCCGGGAAAGAAACGTGCGGGCAGGAAGACGAAGTGAACTTCGCCGTAGCAGCCGACGTGAGGAGGCTCACTTTTTTTGACTTCTCCACGACTTCGGATAGAGAGAAAGTGAGCCTCCTTACGTCGGCTGCTACGGGTTACGGCACGCGCGCCCGCAGATACACTCGCGCGGCCTCACCGGACGGAGGGGCGAAATGCAGTGCCTCGCGGCCATTCGGGAGGCGGATTCGCCGGGTCATTTGCCACGTAAGGCTCCATGCGGCAAGATCGCTGCTGGATTCAAAAACGGGAACTGCATCATCCGCCGTGAGCGATCTCTCGAGGACAGCAAGGCCGCCCGCCGGATCCCAACGCAGGGCATTCGCACCGTCGGATGCATCGCTGTCGCTCGAGCCGAGAGCATATTCAAGTCTGGCGGAGAGACCGTCGCCATCGATATCAGCGGAAGGATCACCGGTGAAGGTGGTGGCGTCTGTTCCGCCCGGGCTGCCATTGAGGGCACTGCTGGCGCGCCAGTTCGCGGGCTGGCTGACATCCGGATGCGAAGCGGGATTGATGAGAGTCATGCTGAACCCGCCGCCGTCGCTGTCATTGGGCCACGGCGTGTCGTCGTCGAACACAAAGTCTGCGATAACACCGCCGTTGGCGGCGAGCAGCGTGAGGTGCTCACCGCCATTGTCGAGATTGGTAAGGCCCTGAAATTCACCGGCGACATTCAGACCCCCGCCGTGGATGGCAATGAATGTGGCCATGTCGCGCACCACGAGGACGCGGGCTCCGGCCGCCAGCGTCAGGCCGGCAGGAAACGTGAAGTCGAGGCCCGCGGTGAAGCGCACGCCGCTGAGGTCGATGGTCGCGGCGCTGATGTTCATCAACTCGACGAACTCGGCTTCGTCGGTGCCTGACGGATTGTAGTGCAATTCAGTAATCACGAGATTCGCGGCACTGGCCGGCGGCGATATGAGAAAAACCGCTTCCGTTAGCGCCGACCACACGCCGCCGCTCAACGCGCGCGCCTTCACTTTGGTGGTGGCACTCAGCGTCACCGGCCCGCCATAAGTGAGGGTGCCAGGTCTGACGGTGCCGCCCCATTGACGGGGATCGGCGCCATTCAGCGAATAGTACAGCGTGCCTGCGCCGGTCATGCTCATCCCGAATCCGGAGGCGGCCGGGCCGCCGTGCTGGTTGAGGACCGGCGCGCCAACGGACGGAAACAGACCGCGCGTCCGCAATTGATTGAGCACGGTGTTCGTGCGTCCGGGGAACCATGAGTTGAGTTGCGCATCGCGATTGCTGCGCCAGCGGGGCAGGGTGCCCAGCGGACTGCGCGTGTCACCCCAGCGCGCGCCTTCGGCGCCGATGGCGGGCTCGATGATTTGCGCGATGCGAGTGAATCTCGCTGCCGACACGGCGGGAGTCAGGATGCCGCCATTGAAGTAATGACGCTGCACGGCGTCGGCAAGGCGGAGGCGGTATTCAGGATGTGCCCGCAGCGCCAGATCGATTTGCCCCGGCGAGTTGCTCCACCATGCGCCGGAATCATTCGCCGTCTTGTCGGCTCCTGGATTCCCCCAGCCCATCCCGATGTCGCTGTCCCATGTCACGAACTTGAATCCCTCGCTCTCCGGTCCGCGGCGGCGCATGGCGTAAAAATTCCCCGGCCAGTCGCCGCTGGCGTGATAGTAGCCGCTGACGAGATATTCGATGAGATTGTCCATGTCCACGAGGACCTCGAGTGCCGGATTCCGCGTGCCGTCAGGATTGTTGCCCTGGATGAACTGGTATTTGGCATCGGTCTCGAAGCCCTGAGTGCAGAGCGTCATCACCTGCTGCCACTTGTCGATGGTGCCGCTCTTCACGCGGTTGGGGCAGCACAGCGTGATGGAATCCCATTCATCGGCGTCGCCGCCCAGATGTTCCTCGCAGAAGTCCCCATCGGGCCGCTCCGTCGGATTGTAGATGCCCCAGTAGAGGCCGTTGATAAAAAGATGGCAGAAGCGTCCGCTGCTCGCCGGCACGCCCGCTGCAGCCTGCGTTTCCTTCGTCCACTGATCGCGAATATAGATGCCGTTCGGATCGACGCCGAAGTTGTCACGCGTGTTGTTGCGAAGCGCGATGCTGTCGAAGCGTGTCACCGGATTGTCCGGGTAAAGCGGATAGTGGAGCGACGGCGGGCCAAAGCGGCGGGAGAAAATAACGCGCAGCGGAAGACGCGGATTGAGCGTGAGATTGCGCGACGTGAGACCCATGATCTGGATACCGCCATTGATTTGAAATCCAGCCCCGGTGCTGCCCGGCGCGGGAATCAATTCAGCGCTGCACCGCTTTTCCCACAGATCGCCGCGGCCTGACGGATTGGGGTAGATGCCGGTAGCGGAGTCGAACAGATCCGCCACGGACGCCGTGACGCAGATGGCCGGCAGCGCGGCCAGCGACGTCTTGACCTGCGCGTGCAAAGTCGTCAGCGGTGTTCCCGCGGGCTGTCCGAAAATGGCGGCGAGATCGGTGGCGCTGTTTTCCATCGCGTAATCACCAGCGATCGCGTTCCACGACGACGGATATCCGGCCGGCGCAGACGGCTGGGTAACGATGTGATCTGCGAAAAGATAAGTGCATGTGTTCGACGGCGACGGCTGCTGTCCCGCCATGAAAGCGGTGGCGCGCAGCGGCGTGGTGGTGCTGATCGTTATCGGCGCGGTGTAAAGCGTGCTGGTTGCGGCTGGTTCGCTTCCGTCCGTCGTATAGCGGATTTCAGCCCCGGCGGTTGGAGTGCTCAGTGTCACCGGAAACGGGGTGTCATAATAACCGTGCGACACGCTGAAGGTGACGGGCTCCACGAATCCGCTCACGCCGCCCGTTTCCGGCGTGCCGGGAGTTGACACCGGAAAGTAGAGCGACTGCGCAGTGGCACTGAGAGCGGTGAGCCGGGGCCGGGCGAGAAAGTCGGCATCGCTGGCGGAAATATTCAGGCCGTGAACCGCAAGAATGTTTTGGCCGCTCTGAAGATTTGCCATGACTTCCGCAGGCACAGTGATCGTCTCGATTTCCGCGCCCGCCGCCGTAGCTGTCGAAGATGCCGAGAGCACCGCCGGAGCCCGCCGCGAAGCCAGGGGCGTGCCATTGAGCCATACGGAGAATCCATCGTCCCACGCCATCTCCAGATCCAGCGAACCGAGCATTGCTGGCTCTACCACGGTGAACGGCAGGCGGAGAAAGGCGCCGGACGACAGTCCAAACATCGCGCTGTCCATGCTGGTGCCGATGAGCGGGTCGCTGCCGTCGAAGTATTGAAACGTGCCTGCCGCATAGCGATTCGCCGGAGCGGCATCCACGTTGTTGGGGAAAGCGCCCGCGGTGGTGCCGTAGCGCGAGGTGCCGACAAACTGGATAGAGTCGCCACTGCCACCATCCATCGTCCATGAAGGCGTGGTGCTGTTGCCGTTTTGCTCGGCGGCACTGTAGCCCCATGCGGCTATCGTGTAGGCGCCGGGCGGAAGGTCGAGCGGAACCGCGAGAGGCTTGAAGCGGCTGCCGCTGAGCAGCGTGCCCGGGTCCGCCGGGGTGAATGTCAGGGTGGCAAGCACCGCGGCCCCGGTGTCATCGGTGAAGACGCCGGGCGTTCCGTTTTCATTCCGCTGCCAGAGTTGCGCTGTAAGCGTCGTCGCCAGTCCGTTGCTGCCGCTGTCAAAAACTCCGAGCGACACGAGGCGAATGGTTCGCGTCGTTTTGAAATCCATGCCGAGCGGCAATCCGTAGGCCTGATTCCCCGCGGTCCCCGTCGCCACGCGATAGGCCGTGCGCCGGAGGTCGGCAGGCGCGGCAAAAAACTTCATGGTGCCGGCGGCGTAACGGTTAGGCGGACCGCCGTCGAGATTGTTGGGAAATGCGCCCGGCGCCCCGAATCGTCCGCCGCCGTCAAAAGTGATGGCCCCGTCACCACTGTTAGTCGTCCACGTGGCGCCAGCGATTCCGGCATTCCCATTCAACTCCGCATCACCATATCCCCACGCCACAATGGTATAAGTGCCGACCGGCAGCGCGAGGGGAGCCGGCAGTGCAATAAACCGGCTGCCGCCATCCGCCTGCCCCGGGGAGGCCGCGCTGAACGTAACATCAGCCAGTACCGCGACTCCGCTGTCGTCGGCGAAATTGTCAGGCGTGCTGTGTTCATCGCGCGTCCAAAGTTGCACGCGGATGGGCACGGCGAACCCATCGCCGCCCGAGTCGAACGCGCCCAGGGCCGTGACAGTGAGCGGCCGCTCCACGGAAAAATCCATCCCCAGCGAGCCGCCGTAGTTTTGATTGCCGACTGTGCCCGCGGGCACCTCCCATGCGGCGGCTTCCTGAGTCGGCACCGGAATGACCGGCTGTTCCGTGCGGTTGT
>Ga0190270_10001596_pt1 | contig 10648 bp, 11 predicted proteins | sample Popmic320T_FD_133748 | JGI IMG/M metagenome (GOLD analysis project Ga0190270, IMG submission 133748) | Populus adjacent soil microbial communities from riparian zone of Weber River, Utah, USA - 320 T | ecosystem: Environmental > Terrestrial > Soil > Riparian zone | place: USA: Utah | collected... | reverse complement strand
GCGCATGCGCCCCTCTCCGATCAGAGTCTCGATTGAATGGCCCGATCCTGAGTCCCCGTGCGCCGATTGGCAATCTGTCTGATGCCGGAGACATCAACCGTCGGAGGCCGAAGAAGGCATCAGGATTTCTCGCAAACGCCCTGACGACGCGTTTGTGCATAATCTGAGCCGCCGTCTGCCCCGAGCACTGCAAGAATGCGCAATGCTGTGTCGCGCCAGCTGTTTTAGCGATCCATATGCGGACGAGGTGATTGTGATTTCGGATCGCCCTGCCGTGCCACGCCTGGGCGACTTGCACGATACCGACGGCCGAAACGTGCAATTCGGCACCGACATTGATCTGAGAACCGCGCACCAGGCGCGTTGGCCACTCGGGCAGAATTGCCCGGTAGTTCGTGTTGTCGCCGACTCCTCAATCGACGGGCTCGTTCATCGGTACGACACGGCGGCGACCGAAGATGGATTGCCGCCAGGAGAAGGTGCGTTTCTTGCCTGCAGTTTCTGGTACGTCGACAACCTGGTGCTGCTCGGGCGGCACGTGGAAGCTCGCGCCCTGTTCGAAAACCTGCTCAGTCTTCGCAACGATGTCGGTTTGCTGGCGGAGGAGTACGACACCCGCGCCAAGCGGCAGCTCGGAAATTTTCCCCAGGCGTTTTCTCACGTTGCACTTGTGTCATCGGCATTCAATCTCAATGAGTACGAACCAGTGAAACCAGCGCGTCAACGAAGCACGACTCAATAGTCAGAAAGGTCGCGAATCGGTCAATCCTGGAAAATCTTGACCGAGAACTGAATTGCTGTCAGCGGGAGCGATCGCTGCGGCTGGAGCGAATCCGCAACGCCTCACAGCTCGAGGACGGTTTTCGCCAGCGACTGTCGCTGCCGCATCTGGGCCGCGTCCATGAGCATTCGGCCGGCCCAGCGATAGACGTTGTTCTCCTTCACGGTTCGACGCATCAGTTTCATACGTTCGCGTCGTTCATCGCGACCCATGAGCATCGCATTCCGCATGGCTGCAGCGGTCTCCGAGACGTCGAACGGGTTTACGAGCAAGGCCTCTGGCAGTTCGCGCGACGCGCCTGCGAACGTGCTCAGGATCAGCACACCATCTTGGTCGTCGCGTGCGGCGACGAACTCTTTGGCCACGAGGTTCATGCCGTCATGCAGGCTGTTGACGATGCAAAAATCCGCCGCGCGAAACAACTCGAACACCTCGCGCGGCTCCTGGTGATGGTCGATGAGGATGATAGGCTTCCAGGTGTCCGACCCAAACTTCTCGTTGATTCGCGCTGCCTCGCTCAATGTCTGCGCCTGCAGGGCCTGGTAGGCGGGCAGTTTGCTGCGCGTCGGCGCAGCCACCTGCAGGAGTGTGATCTTGCCCCGCACGGCGCGATCTTTCTCGAGCAACGCCTCGAGCGCGAGAAATCGCTCGACGATGCCCTTGGTGAAGTCCCATCGCTCGACGCCGAGCCCGAGGCATACGTTGCCGCCGATGCCATAGCGCCCGCGCACCGAATCGCGCGAAGTCTTGATGTCCGGCAGAGTAGCGAGCCAGCGTGGTGGCCACTCGATGGAAATCGGGTAGGGCACCACGCGGCAAACGCGGCCACCCAGTGTCACAGTCATGTGCTCATGATCAATCTGGCATTCGATGAATCGATCGACTGTCGCCAGGAAATTCTGGCAGTGATAACGCGTGTGAAAGCCGAGAATATCGGCTGCCAGCATCTGCGTGAGTATCTGCTGCTTCCATGGACAGACTCCGAACGTCTCGGCATTCGGCCATGGAATGTGCCAGAACAGTGCGATCGTCGCCGCGGGTTTACGCTCACGCAGGAGCCGCGGTAACAACGCGAAGTGATAGTCCTGCACGAGGATGAGAGGATCTTTCGATCGGGATTCCGCGGCCACGACATCCGCGAACTTACGATTCACGGCCTGATACTGCTGCCAATCGACTTCGCGAAAGGCCGGGCGCACGTACGCCAGATGACACAACGGCCAGACCCCTTCATTCGCGAAGCCGTAATAGAAGCCTTGCTCTTCCTCTGCGCTAAGCCACACGCGACGCAGTGAGTAGCTGGGATCCTCGGGCGGGACGCGTACCCGGTCGTGAGAATCGACCACCTGCCGATCCGCGGTGCCGCTGCCGTGTGCGATCCACGTGCCCGAACAGGCGCGCATGATCGGCTCCAGCGCCGTGACTATGCCGCTCGCCGGAACCTGTACCACGGGGCCAGCTGGACTCGCGTTGTGAATGTACGGCTCGCGGTTCGAGACGATGAAGACCTCAGGAGCGCCGAGATGATCGCGCACGACCTGCTGCAACGCCTGCGGCGTCCAGTTCTCGTGGAAGTCAATCTCGAGCCTCTGTGTGGTTTCGACTTCGCGCAGCACGCGGCGTATCTGGGTCAGGAGCGGGCGCGATCCGGGCTCCGACCGCGCGTCGTCGAGAAACCGCCGGCCGCGAATGTCACCTACCAGCTCGTTCACCCAGCGCCGGATCAACAGCCAGAACAAGAATCCGAGGAAAAGCGCGAGCACCGACGCAGCGACGCCCGCCAGCGCCAGCACATAGTTGCGCGCGGAGGACTGACGGCGATCGATGAAACTCAGGTCATGCACGATGAGCGCCGTGACTGGCTTGCCATTTGCGCTGCCCATCGGGAATGACGACACTTCGACTGATCCATCAATCAACTTCACAATGCTGCTGCCGCGGTCGCCGATGTCACGACGCACGGAGCATTCGATTTCGGCCGGAGTGCGCTCGGTGGTGAAAAGCGCATTCGTCCCCTCGTCGCACAGCACGATCGCCATGAGACGCTCGTCCGTTGTGATGGCGGCGAGGTAACTCGCAAGGCCCTTCTTATCGTCGCGCTCGAGAAAACCCGTGAGCGAGCCTTCCATGGAGTGGGCAACGAGTTGCGCACGCAAATCGACGTCGCTGCGAAACCACTCCGCGAGAATGCGATCGACGTAAGGCACGCCAAAAACAGCAAGAATGCTCACGGCGATGAGCGTGGGCACGGCGAACCTGATCAAGATCGCGCGCATGATCTAATTGGTCTGGCAGGCCGCCACGCGCAGTTCGCTGTTTCCGCGCGATGCCGTCACGCGCGACCGCTGAGTCGGGACCGCTGCGCGTTCACGACACGCCGGGAAATGTTGGCTGCTGGAGAGGGGGCCTGTGACGTCTGCGCATCGGGAAGTCGGGAGAGCAGTGCCGCGAGACCGTCCGCCAGCTGCTGCAGCTGACGGGCGCTCAAACCGTGCACCGCCCGCTGCAATGTTCCGACAGCGCGCCCGGAAGTAGCCCGAAGTATCTGCTGCCCATCTGCAGTGGGATGAATTTGCACGCTTCGTTGATCCCCTTCATGCCGGCGCCGCTCGATCCAACCGCGCGCGACGAGTCCTTTCAGCACGTGGCTTACCGCGGGCCGTTGCATTCCAAGGCGAGTGGCCAGCCGCGAGGCGGGAATCCCCGGCTCTTCACCGATGCACGCCAGCGCGCGATGCACCGTAATAGGCGCATCGGTCATACGCTCAAGCTCGCGATAGAGCGTACGCATGCGATCAACGAGCGCGCGCGCCGACAGCAACGCATCGCGTTCGAGCGCACTTCGCCTGGTGAGACTGGATGTATGGCGGGCAATTCTTTTTCGCGGTGATGACATAAAGCTGGCGGGTGATTCGAGTTGGCTGCAGCGTAGCACCAGCAACTGGTCCTTACACTATCAACGTGCCGAAATGGTTGTTAGCACGCAATAGTTGCGTACAATAAACCAAACAATGATGAATTCGCCAAGCACATCGAATGATGCCCATCAGTCCGCGCGTCCGGCACCCCCTAAGGCGCCCTGGTGCCTGTTCCTCGACATCGATGGCACGTTGTTAGACATCGCGCCCACTCCGGATTCCGTAATTGTCGACCCCACGTTGCTGGATCTTCTGCGACGGCTCGAGCGTGCCTGCGAGGGCGCAATTGCATTGATCACCGGCCGGCCGATCGCGGCCGTGGATGCGCTCTTCGCTCCACTGCAGCTGCCGATGGCCGGTGTGCATGGGTTCGAGCGTCGCAATGCGCAAGGTCACTATTTCAGACCGGGCTTCGTCGGTACGGGCCTCGGCTTTTTGAGATCCGAAGTGACGGCGCTGGCGCGGTCATTGCATGGCGTCCTGCTTGAAGACAAGGGTTGCGCGTTTGCATTGCACTATCGTCAGGCGCCGAATCTCGAGGAGACCATTCGTCTGCGACTCGCGCGTCTCGTGTCAGCTGCTTTGCCGGCATTCGAGTTGCTCGATGGCGATCATGTCGTTGAAATCAAACCGGTCGAGCACGACAAGTCGACTGCCATCGAGGCTTTCATGCAGGAAGAGCCATTCAGCGGTCGCATGCCGGTCTTCATCGGGGACGACACCACCGACCTCGATGGGTTTGCCGCTATGAAACGCTTCAATGGGCTTGCAGTCGCCGTCGGATCGCGCATTCCCGGCGAGAGGCGATTGGCGGGTCCGCGGGATGTACGCGCCTGGCTGGAAAGCCTTCTGGCCGCATGATGGATCGCGGAGATGAAGTCCCGGCCCACGTGCTGCGGTTCCTGGAAGAGAACATCGACACCGTGCCGCAACTCGAGACGTTGTTGATGATGAGCGAGGCGCCCGATCGCAGTTGGTCCGTTGCGGACGTAGCCTCGCGCAACTACATCACCGAGCAACGCGCGACAGACACATTAAATGCGCTCCAGCGACGAGGGCTGGTGACTTCGGAAGAGTCGCCGCTTCATTTTCGGTTCAGTCCAGCGACGGACGAGACCCGCACGGCGATTGCTGACCTTGCACGGTGCTACCAGAGAAACTTGTCGCGTATCACCGAGCTTGTTCACGCAAAGCCTTCCGCAGCGATAACGGAATTCGCACGTGCATTCGACCTGAAAAAGGACCGATAAGATGCTGCAACTCACAGTCAACTTGCTTGGAACTCTCGTTGCAGGCCTGTGCGCGGTTCTTCTGCTTCGCGCCTACGGCTCGGTGCGAAAGCGCCTGCTGCTCTGGGCCGGCTTGTGTTTCGCGGGGCTGGCCGCGTCGAACGCATTGGTGGTTGCCGATCTGTTCGTCGTTCCTGAGATTGACCTCTACCGCTCGCGTCTCGCCGTCGCGGCGGCAGCGATGTTGCTGCTGGTCTACGGCCTCGTCTTCGAGAGTGATCGGTCATGATTGAAGGATTCCTGCTTGGAGTGATCGTGACGTGTTCCTTCGTCGCAGCCGGCTTCTTTGCGAGATTCTGGTTCGCGACGCGCGACCTCCTGTTCCTGGGGTTCGCCGCGGCATTCGCTCTTGAGGGGCTCAATCGAATCGCATTTCTCTTCCTCGACAAGCCAAATATCGGGGACGAGGCCATCTATGTCGTGCGACTCCTGAGTTACCTGCTCATCCTGGCGGCGATTGCCAACAAGAACCGTACCAGGTCGTAGGAAACAGAAATGGAAATGCCGGACTTGACGCGCAGCACTCCCGGACTCGTGGCGCTCGCAGTTTTCGGCATCGCCTATGCATTCGTCATCGCGGAGGAATTCACCCATCTGCGCAAGTCCAAGCCTGTCGTACTGGCCGCGGGCATTCTCTGGCTGCTGGCCGCAATGGCATGGCAAGCGGCCGGCTTGCATGGCGCGGACGAGTTGCTGCGTCACAATCTCGTTGAATACGGCGGACTGCTTCTCTTTCTTCTGGCTGCGATGACATTCGTGAACACGCTGGAGGAGCGCGGCGTTTTCGCCGCCCTGCGCAGTTATCTGGTCGAACGCAGGTTCTCGTTTCGCGCGATGTTCTGGCTGACCGGAGCCATCACCTTCGTTCTCTCGCCCATCCTGGACAACCTGACGACCGCACTCGTCATGGGTGCCGTGGTGCTTGCGGCTGCGCGAGGAATGCCGCGCTTCATTACGCCTGCCTGCATCAATATCGTGGTAGCCGCCAATGCGGGAGGCGCATTCAGCCCCTTCGGAGACATCACCACGTTGATGGTGTGGCAGAAGGGACTGGTTGGATTCTTTGAATTCTTCTCGCTCTTCATTCCGTCAGTCGTCAACTGGCTGATTCCGGCTTTCTTCATGAGTTTCGCCGTTCCTGCGGGGCAGCCACCACTCGACGAACGGCGCGCAAGACTCAAGCCCGGAGCTGTCGCGGTGATCGTAATCTTTGCACTCACAATCGCAGCCACTGTGGCGTTTCATCAGTTTGCGGACCTCCCGCCCTTCCTGGGAATGATGACTGGCCTGGGAGCACTGCAGATCTACGGCTACGTGATCCGCCGGCGCGAGCTTCGAGAAACGGCGGCGCGGCCTCCCGTCAGCCCACCGCCTGGGTTCAAACACGCGACAAAACCCTTTGACATCTTCATCAGCGTTAAACGTGTCGAATGGGACACGCTGCTGTTCTTCTACGGAGTCGTCCTCTGCGTGGGGGCGCTCGGCGCCTTCGGATTTCTCGTGCTGCTGTCGCAGGCTTCATATGCTTCGCTCGGCGACACCTGGTCCAACGTTGCTGTGGGAATCGCCTCGGCGCTCATCGACAACATTCCGATCATGTTTGCCGTGCTCACGATGGCGCCCGATATGTCCCAGGGCCAGTGGCTGCTGGTCACGCTCACGGCAGGCGTCGGCGGTTCGCTCCTTTCGATCGGGTCGGCCGCGGGCGTGGCTCTCATGGGCCAGGCGCGTGGCATTTACACGTTCTTCGCGCATCTGAAATGGTCGTGGGCGATTGCACTGGGATATGCGGCGTCGATCTATGTGCATTTCCTCGTCAACGCCGGGCGATTCTGACCACCGCCGGAAAAATGGAGGAGCCGAACAATGCCTGACATGAGCTCGACCTTCCTGGGCGTGGAATTGCGGACCTGGGTCACGGGCGGCGCGATCGTGCTGCTGGTTGCCATCGCGCACCTGGTGCTGGGGTGGTGGGCTCGCCGTCGCGCGCGTGCACATCAGGGTGCATTTGCGCCTGGCGAATCCGCCAAGGCGCGCCACTGGATTGCGCGGGGTTTGAGCGATGCGGTACCGCCCATCGCATTCTTGCTGTGGCTGCACGGCCTGTTTTTCGCGGTGACGGCGCTGCTCGCGGATTTTCCGCAGTCGATGTGGATCGAGCGGGGCCTGGTGGTTCTCGGGTGGGTGCGCGGCGTGGGTACATTGTCAGGCTTGGCCTGGCTGATGGCCCGAATTGCGCGCACGCTCGAAGCGTTGCTGCAGTCGTTCGCGACGCGCACCGAAGCGGGCTGGGACGACGTACTGCTGCCGTTCGCCGGAAAGGCTCTGCGGCTCATCCTGCCGATGCTCGCACTTATTCTCGGTACGCCCGCGCTGGCCGCGTCCGCGGGCGCGCAGGAAATCGTCCAGAACGCCGTGAGTCTGGCTCTCATCGGCACGATTGGCTTTATCCTGGTGCAGTTCGTCGATGCAATGGCGCAGCTTGTCCTGCGAAGAAACCGCCTCGATGTGGCAGACAATCGCCAGGCGCGCGGTGTTTACACACAGGTGATGGTGCTCAAGAAGATCGCTGTTGGCGTCATCGCGGTTATCGCGATCGCCTCAATGCTCATGGTCTTTCAGTCCGTGCGCCAGTTAGGCACAGCCATGATCGCCTCCGCCGGTGTGGCCGGTATCGTCATCGGTTTCGCCGCTCAGAAGAGTCTCGGGACGTTGCTCGCCGGATTTCAGATAGCAATGACGCAGCCGATCCGCATCGATGACGTGGTCATCGTCGAAGGGGAGTGGGGAAGGATCGAAGAGATAACGCTAACCTATGTTGTCGTAAGCATCTGGGATCTGCGCCGCCTCGTCGTGCCGATCACGTATTTCATCGAGAAACCGTTCCAGAACTGGACGCGCACCTCGGCGGACATCCTCGGAACGGTTTTTCTGCAGGTGGACTACGGCGTGCGGGTAGACGCCGTGCGAGAGGAGCTCACTCGGATCCTCGAGGCGTCACCCAACTGGGACTGCAAGGTGAACGTTTTGCAAGTCACCGATGCGAACGAACGCACACTCGAACTGCGCGCGCTCGCCAGCTCCAGCGACGCCAGCAAGTCCTGGGACTTGCGCTGCGAGATGCGCGAAAAGCTCGTGGCCTTCGTCCAGAAGAACTACCCCGAAAGTCTGCCGCGGCTGCGTACCACATTCGAGCGGGCGCCTCGTCGCGAGTCCGCGGTCGCAGGCTGATCCATGAGCGCCAGAGCCGCCTTTATCCGGGACGAACTGCTCGCCTTGTTTCTCGACGTCGACGGCACGCTGCTGGAAATCGCGGCGACGCCTGATCGCGTACGCGTCCCCGCATCTCTTCGCAACACTCTGCAGCTCAGCAGTAGACGTGAGCAGGGTGCCTTGGCACTGCTCAGCGGCCGATCGCTCGACGACTTGGACGAGCTGTTTTCACCGCACGTCTTCCCGGCATCCGGCAAGCACGGACTCGAAGTCAGGTTGCCCTCCGGCAAGGTGATTTGCCCGGAAATTGACCCTTCGGTGCTGAATGGCGCCCGGCGCTGGCTTGGCATTCTCCAGAACGAAAACCCTGGACTGCTGCTGGAGGACAAGGGTATCGCCCTCACCATGCATTGCCGCCTTGCCCCCAGACTCGCACCAGAAGTCGAAATGGTCATGAATGAGATGTGCGCGGAGCTTGGCGAGAGGTTCGTCGTACGTCCCGGCAAATGCGTGTACGAGCTCATGCCGCGCGGCTTCGACGAACGTAGTGCCATCCAGTTGCTCATGAAGGAACGCGAGTTTGTCGGACGCACGCCGGTGTTCGTCGGCGACGATCCCACCGATGAGGTGGGTTTCTTGGCCGTCAACGAAATGGGCGGCCACTCCATCCGTGTCGGCAATCTCGAAGATACCGCCGCTCAATACCGGTTTAGCAGCGTATCCACAGTGGTCGCCTGGCTCAGGGATCGAAATTTGAATCGTTGACAGCCTCTAGACAGGACATCATGGGGTGAGCGAGGGACAGGTCGGATTTATCTGACGCAGACATGAGAGCCCCGGCATAACGGTTGTCGCGTTACCAAAGCATGGCCGCCGGCCTTCTTCCATTCTTAGCCTCTGTTGTAGCAGTGATGGCATGCGCCGTGGCTGGATGTTTTGGCGATCCATATGCGGACGAAGTGAGTGCAGAAGACGAGCGCGTAATGCGTGCCATGGTCGACATCTCCTGCAAGCTCGGAGTCGAACGGCTTGTGATTTCGGATCGCCCTGCCGTGCCACGCCAGAGTGACTCGCACGATGCCGACGGCCGAAACGTGCAATTCGGCATCGATATTGATCTGAGAACCGCGCACCAAGCGCGTTGGCCGCTCGGGCAGATTTGCCCGGTAGTTCGAGTTGTCGCCGACTCCTCAATCGACACGGTGCTCGCGCATGACACCGAGAGCTGGAAAAGATTCATGGCCACATTCAACGGTGCCCATTCCCTGATGAGAATCTCGCTCCCCGTCTACTCGAGCGACGGCAAACGCGCGGTCGTCTATACGACTGGCAGGTGCCCTTATACATGTGGCGAAGGGTTTTACAACGAACTCGAAGAGGCCCGTTCGGGTTGGCGGATCACAAACAGCGTCATCGCATGGAAGTATTGATCAACGACTCATCGGGTTCAGCCTCTGCGTGGCTGTCTGTATAGCGCTGTGGCGGGGCGGCAGCGGACGGCGCCGAGTGACTTCCAAGCACAGGTTACGACGCAGGTATTGATTCCTCCCTTTCCACCAATTTCTTCCGGTCATTCGGCTTTGAGCGCCGCGGCGGGTTTGGCCCGCGCAACCAGGTAGCAATGCGTTGCCACCGTGATGAGCGCGACGAAGATTGCGCTCACGGTGGCCATCACGAACACCCACAGTTCGAGATCGATGCGGTATGCAAATCCGTCGAGCCAGCGGTTCATGAGCCAGCCCACGACCGGCCAGGCGAGCAGGCTTGCCCACAGCACCGGCTGAGTGAACTGCCACAGCAGCAACCGCATGATGTCGCCGCTCGAGGCGCCCATCGCCTTGCGCAGGCCGATCTCACGCACGCGTCTTTCCGTCGTGGATGCCGACAGCCCAAACAATCCGAGGCAGGCGAGCAGGACGGCGACACCGGCGAACAGCGCAAAGATCTGCGCCTGCTTGAGATCTGCCGCGTAGAGGTTGCGGATGTGCTGGTCGACGAAAAATCTGTTCAACGGCTCATCCGTGCCGGCTTTCCGCCAGGCGGCGTCGATGGCCTGCAACACTTCGGGAATCTGCTTTCCGGCTAGTTTGAGATGGATCTGGTCGGACTTGTTGCCCCCATAGACGTACGCCGTTGGCAGGATCTCCTTTCGTAGCGAGCCCAGCGAGAAATCCTCGACGACACCGATGACCTCGCCGAGAACGCCGACGGTCTGTCCTACGGCGGCTTCTGGCGACGCAAACCCGAACGTCTTTACGGCCGTCTCGTTGATGACCCAGCGTTCCGGCTTTCGCTCACCATGCGCATACGCCGCATCGTCGCGCTCCAGTGAGAAGAGGCGGCCCGCGCGCGCCCGGATTCCATAGACGTCGAACGTCGCCGAATCGACGCGCACGATCGAGGCTGTCACCGTGGTCCCGTCTTTGAGGTCGACTGGTCCGAAACTT
>Ga0190270_10001595_pt1 | contig 10649 bp, 7 predicted proteins | sample Popmic320T_FD_133748 | JGI IMG/M metagenome (GOLD analysis project Ga0190270, IMG submission 133748) | Populus adjacent soil microbial communities from riparian zone of Weber River, Utah, USA - 320 T | ecosystem: Environmental > Terrestrial > Soil > Riparian zone | place: USA: Utah | collected... | reverse complement strand
GCCGGTTTCATCAACGGCGCCAACATCCGCGTGGACGGCGGCGCCATGCCCACGGTGTGACGACACGGACATCCACCTTCGCCAAGGCTATGGCGGATAAACGACGACCATCAAGGCCGGACATAGATCCGGCCGGAGAGCAGGCATAGACGTGGCACAAGTCGCAGTGGAGACCACCGACCGGTCGTTCACCGGCTGGTACCGGCAATCGACGCCCAAGGTGCGGCGGGTGTTCTGGACCTGCGCCGCGGCCTGGGGCCTCGATTCCATGGACGGGTTCGTCTACCAGTACATGATTCCCGCGATCGTGGCGGGGCTCGGGCTGACGCTGGCGCAGGCCGGCTCCATCGCCAGCGCCAACTACTTTGCCGGCGCGATCGGCGGGTGGACCGGAGGCTGGCTGGCCGACCGGTACGGCCGCGCCCGCGTGCTGCAGGTGACCATCCTGTGGTTCTCGGTCTTCTCCTTCCTCTCCGGCTTCGCGCAGAACTACGAGCAGCTCCTGTTCTTGCGCATTCTTCACGGCTTCGGCTTCGGGGCGGAATGGGCGGTGGGTGCGGTGCTGCTCGGCGAGCTCGTCGCTCCGGCCCATCGCGGCAAGGCGATCGGCGCGGTGCAGAGCGCCGCAGGGCCGGGCTCGATGATGGCCGCCTTGCTGGCCGGGCCGGTCGCGGCATCGCTCCCGATGGCGCTCGGCTGGCGCGTGGCGTTCTTCATCGGCGTGCTGCCCGCGCTGCTCGTGTTCTTCGTGCGCCGCGAAGACGACGATGCCGACATCTTCAGGCGCGCCAAGGCACGCGCGCAGGAGCAGGGCCGCACCTTCCTGCCGGTGGCGATCTTCAGACCGCAGCTGCGCCGCCTGACCGCGCTGGCCTGCCTGCTGGCCCTGGGATCGCAGGGCGCGGGCTTCGCGGTGAGCAACTACCTCACCACCTTCCTGTCCACGGAGCGCGGCCTGTCGCTCTCGGTCGCCGGCATCTATGTGCTCTTCAACAGCCTGGGCGGCTTCTTCGGCTTTCTCACCAACGCCTACATCAGCGATCGGATCGGGCGCCGGCAAGCCTTCCGCTATTTCGCGGTCGGATTCATCATCGCGGTGAACCTGTACATCTTCCTGCCGCTGGGTAATTCAGCGTTCACCCTGCTGCCGGCCGGGTTCGTCTACGGCTTCTTCCAGTTCGGCATCTACGCCTCGTTCGGCCCCTATTTCACGGAGCTCTTCCCGACCGAGGTGCGGGCGACGGGGCAGGCCTTTGCCTACAATTTCGGCCGCGCCTCGAGCGCCTTGTTCATCCAGGGCGTGGCCATGCTGACGGCCTACATGCCGCTCTCGTCGGGCATGGTCATCATGGCCTGCATCGCCCAGTCGTGTGCCATTCTCGCCACCTTCTTCCTGCCCGAAACAGCGGGCCACCGGTTGAAGGACCTCGGCTCCGACGCGTGACGGTGAGCAGACCCACACCCGACCCGCGCCGCGCCTATTCAGGACGGCATTGAACGCGTTGCTCGCGGGGAGCTGATCGCCGGGCTTCCGCTTGACGGGCTGAAGCCGCGCCCCGGGGTTGGCTAGTTGGAGCCGATCACGGGGAGCGGTTCGTCGCCGGGTTCAGCGGGAACGCCAAAGGTGTTGAGCGCCACCGAAACCTGCCGGTACTGAGCCGCGCTGATCAGCGCGTTGACGATCGTGGCCACATCGAGGTGGGTGGACAGCGTCGCCCACGTGCGGTCGGAGACAGAGGAATCGCGATAGAGCTCGTCGGTGGCCGTCAACAGCGCCTGCTCGACGGCGGTCCAGCCCGGGGCGTCCGGGCCACGGGCAATGTTCTCGACCGGCAGGCCCATCTCGCGCCCCTTCCCGAAGCTGCCGACGTGCTGCGCCCACTCGTACGCGGACTGGCAGTTCCAGCCGATGCGCAGGATCACCAGCTCGCGAGTGCGAGGGTCGAGCTTCATCTGCTGGTTGATGTAGCCCAATTCCTTACGCGCCGCGGCGAGGGTTGGGTGACGGGCGAACGTCCTGGCGATCGCCAGCCCGGTGCCCGCCACCGGTTCCACCCTGGGCTTTGTGAGCGGCGCCTCGCGCGCCGGCACCACGACGCGGTACGGCACATCTGTCGGAATGCGATCGGGGTTCCACGCGTCGGGCTGAACCCCCAGCGCGTTGTGCATCGAACCGAGCGTGAGGAAGTCGGCGACCGTCATGACCGCGTCCATCGTGTGATGCACGTCGTATTCGGCCGTCAGCGCCGTGTAGTCGGCATCGTTGACGAAGGAATTGCGGAACAGCTGATCCGCGACCCGCAGGAGCGTGGCCTCGAATGCACTCCATCCCCTGGCATCCGGCCCCTCGGCCACACGGCGCACGTCGCCGGCCGTGAGACCAGCCGTGCGGGCCGCGGGCACGTGCTCGGACCAGATGTAGTCGCTGTTCAGCAGCCAGGCCGTCCGCAGGATGAGAATCTCGCGGTGGCGCGGCGAGAGCGTGGAGTCCTTGCTCAGATACGCGGGGAAGCTCAGGAAGCTGTCGGCAAGAGCGGGCATGTTGAGGAGCGTCCGGAGCGCATTGCCCGGTCGCCCGTCCGCCGCGTACTTCGCCGCGATGTTCTTGTGGACATCGGTCCACTGCCCCTCGGCGAGCGGTGCCAGCCGTGGACTCGACACTCGTGCTGGCCGTACGGTTCCTGGCGGGTCGGGGATCGCCTTCGCGCGGCCGGCCTGGCCTGCCGTTGACGCCGACGCGCAGACGACAGTGATACACACAGTGGCCGCCAGGTGCCACCTGATCTCACGCACGATGCTGGTCCCCACCCGCGGAATGTTAACGCGATAGGGTGACCTCATAGGCCAACGCGACCTTTGCCAGTTCCTCGCGAACCGGAGCCCACGCCGTAGCCGCCGAGGAGTTCGGTGGGAGCTTCAACGTCGCTTCGATCATGGCCCCGCTCCCCTTGATCAGCGCGTTTGCCTCCGCGATGCCCTTCTGCCGTTTCCCCAGCGCGGCGTTCAGCGCCCGCGCGCTGTTCTTCATTGCGTCGACGTTCTGAATCGCTGTCTGACGGCTCGCGGGTGTGAGGCTCACATCTGCCGTCAGCGCGTTGTTGTAGGCGCTTCGAAAGGCATCCATGTTCTTTTCGACATTGGCTGCGGCGGTCACGAGCTCGGCGTCGTTGACCCGCCTGGCTTGTGCGCCGAGCGCCTCTTGTCCGGGCCTGAGCAGGGCGGTGTTGTACGCCGCCGCGAGGCGCCGAAAGTCGGTCGCGAGTACGCCCCACTCGCTGGATCCTCGAAACCCTGCTGGTTGCGCGGTTGCCCACGCGTCGAGCCGCGTCGCGAACTGGAGGAGCGACAGCACCTCGCTGCTGGCCGAGTAGTTCGGAGAGAGCCTCTCCTGGGCGCGCTCGACCTGATCCTGTAAGTCGTCGAAGAACTCGTTGGTTTTGACCTCACCGCGCGTGGTCCTGATGGTCGAGTTCTTCAGCTTGTCGTCAAGGGCGGCTTCAAACGCCGCACGCTTCTTCTCGATACTCGCGAGGAGCGTCTTGACCTCCTGATCCGTCAGCCGTTCGGTTGCAGTGGCCACCAGCCGGGGTGTCGAGCCGCCGGCGTTGATGGCCGGTGTTTCGGGCGCGGCGGCGAGGCCGCCCTCGGCCTCCTTGACGGCGGCCTCGTCGGAGGCTGGCTGGCTCTTCAATACGTCGTCGCTGGCGGGTGGGGCCCCTTGGGTAGCCGGCTTCGAGCCGCTGGCGCCTCCAACATCAGCCGGCGGCGTACTTTCAGCCGGCGGCGATGACGGTGTCCCACATCCGGCGAGCGCGAGGATGCCGCACGTTGCGACCAGGAGCCTGGTAAGTGTCATCTTCTTCTCCACCGGTGCCTTGGTATTGGCCACGGCATGTTGTGATGCGCCGCCGGGGAACACGTCGGCTTGCGCACAGATTCTTGAGAAAACGTGCGATCTGGGTGCGGACGACTCTGAGCAAGTGCAAGCCATGTACCTGCCGTCCGCTGTTTTCATCACGCAGGCAGTTCGAACCAGAACGTGCTTCCGGCCGGCACGCCGGGATCCACCCCGATTGTCCCGCGATGGGCCTCGATCGCGAGCTTGCAGAACGCGAGACCCAACCCCACCGAGTGGTAGGCCGATTCCTGTCGAACCTCGACCATCCCGAACTTCTCGAAGATCCTCTCTCGCGCTTCCGCAGGGACGCCGGGTCCCTGGTCGTGCACGGCGACTCGCACGCGGCCCTCGCCGCTGGCGATGGAAATGCGGATCGGGCTGCCGGCGGGCGTGTGCCTGAGGGCATTGGTGACGAAGTTCTCGATGACGCGCCGGACAAGGGCGCCGTCGCAGCTCACTTCCACGGCCCCCGCGCTTTCGATGTCGATTGGTCGCGTGGCATCAATGGCCCCCAGCACTGCACGCGCGTCGCGGGCCATCTGCGCCAGATCCCACACCGCCCGCTTGACCGGCATTCTGGACTCTTCGAGCCGGCTGACGTCGAACAGGTCGTTGATCATCTGGTTGAGCTCGTCGGCCACCTTGGACGCTGACTGCAGGATGTCCCGCTTGTTGTCGCTGACCGCACCCTTCAAGAGGAGGAGGTTGATGCCCAGCGCCTGCAGCGGCGACCCCATGTCGTGGACGACCATGCGCACCAGGTCGTCGCGCAACTGCTCCACGGCACGAAGGCGGCTGTAGCTGTCGGCCAGGTCCGCTTGCGCCCGCCTGAGCGCGACGTGCGTCTTCACCCGCGCCAGGACTTCGTCGAATTGGAAAGGTTTGATGACGTAGTCGACGCCGCCCGCGTCGAACGCCCGGACCTTGTCGGCCGTCTCGGTCAACGACGTGAGGAAGATCACTGGCACGTCCTTCGAGCGATCCTTCGCCTTGAGACGCAGACAGACCTCGTAGCCGTCCATATCCGGCATGGTGATATCCAGCAAGATGAGATCGGGCGGGTCGTGCTCCACCGCCTGAAGCGCCTGCCGTCCGGTGGTCACCGCGCGCACCTCGTACCCATGCTCTCCCAGGAAGTCGGACAAGAGCCTCAAGTTGTCGATCCCATCGTCAACGACCAGCACGCTGGCCACTGGGGCCGTGTCCTGATTGAGCGCCGGAGCCCGCGGCGGCTTCTCAGGCTTCATCGCGCGCTCTCGAATCCAGGGCCGACACGAGCGCGTCGTACTGGAAGTGCCGGGCCATCGCGCGAACCTCGGCAGCGACGTCTTCCGAGTGCGGCTCCAGCAAATCCGCGAGCGATTCGAGCCGCTTGGCGCGGCCCTCGATCGCCGCCTCACGCAACTGATCGATCAGCGCTTGCGGCAGGCTGCTCAGTCGCCGCGACAGGGTCGACCGCTCGGCGGCGCCGCGGTGCACGCGACCCGACGGCCGGGGAACCGACGATCCAAACAGGTAGCGGGCGCCCAGCCGTTCGCCGATGGCCGCGAGCAGTTCGCCCTCCTGGTACGGCTTACGCACGAACGCATCAACGCCGGACTCGTGCGCCTGGTTCTCGGTGCCTGCCAGGCCGCTGGCGGTGATCGAGAAGATCGCGGCCTTCGACCCGCCCTGCCGCAATCTCCGGATGCCTTCCAGTCCGCCCATGCCCGGCATGCGTAAGTCCATGAGCACCAGATGGGGACGCCACTCGTCGTGCACCGCGATGGCTTCCTCAGCGCTCGCTGCCGTGCGCGTGGAGAAACCCACTCGCGACAACAGGTCGTCGAGCAGATCTCGGTTGGTCGGCACATCGTCCACGATGAGGACTTTCCAGTCGGGCTGATCGGGCGCGAGCCCGGTCGGAATCGGGGGCGCGACGCTCGCCGGGACGGCCTCGAGGGTTGCGCCAGCGGCTTCGAAGGAGAACGTGAACACGCTCCCTGTCCCCGGCGTGCTCTCGACCACGAGGTCGCCATGCATCAGGCGTGCGTAATTCCGGCTGATGGTGAGGCCCAGTCCTGTACCCCCGACGCGGACTGTCGAGTCTGCCTGTTCGAACGCATCGAAGATCCGGCTGAGATTCCACGGCTCGATTCCCGGCCCCGTGTCTTCGACGGCGATGGCGACGACGTGCCGATCCCCTGCAGCCACGCGGCAGCTGGCACGTACGGCGACCCGTCCGGAGGTGGTGAACTTGACCGCGTTGCTCAGCAGGTTGATGAGCACCTGGCGGACCTTACCGGCGTCCCCCAACAGCGCGCGCGGCAACTGCGGCTCCTGCTCGAACGTGAGCTCGAGGCCCTTGTGCTCGGTCAGGTCGCGGAACATCCACTGCACGTCGTGCAGCACCGCGTGCAAATCGAATGGTTCGACCGCGACCGTCGCGCGGCCGGCCTCGATCTTCGACATCTCCAGAATGTCGTTGATCAACGTCAGCAGATGGTTGCCACTGTTGTGGATGATGTCGATCTTCTGTTTCTGGTCGTCGCGCAGGTCCTGGTCGCGTTCGAGCAGCTGGGCGTAGCCGAGGATCGCGTTCATCGGCGTGCGGATCTCGTGAGACATATTGGCGAGGAAGGCGGTCTTCGCCCGGCTGGCGCTTTCCGCGGCCTCCTTGGCGGCGCGCAGTTCGGTGGTGCGGCTGGTCACGAGCGCTTCGAGATGCTCCTGGTGCTGTCGCAGTTCGTCGACGAGTTGCTCGCGTTCGCGCTCCGCGCCGATCAGATCGGTGACATCCCGGTTGACGCCGACCATGCGCACGGGTCGGCCGTCCGCGCCGCGGATCGTTTGTCCCACGCCGCGAATGGTGCGGATGGCGCCGTCCGCCCGCCGCACCCTGAAGTCGGACCTGTACTCGTGGTCGCCGCGGAGTGCGGCCTCGACGTCGGCCCTGGCACGCGCCACGTCTTCCGGCACCAGGCACCGGGACCACGCGTCGAAAGCTCCACTGAACTCGTCCTTCCGAATGCCATAGAGCTGGTAGTTCGAGTCGTCCCACACCAGCCGATCCTGCTCCACGTCCCAGTCCCAGATGCCGAGCCCAGCCGCATCGATGGCGAGCTGCAGCCGGTTGTCGCTCACGCGCAGACGGGCTTCGCTTTCCTCCAGCTCGCGCTCACGACTCGTTCGTGTCTCGACTTCGCCGACCAGAGCGTCGAACGACGTCTCGAGCCTGCCAGCCATGTCGTTGAACGATTGCGCGAGGGCTCCCAGTTCCTCCAGCCTGCTGCCCGGCACCCGCGTGCCCAGGTCTCCGCGAGCCATGGCCTGCGTCGCGCGCGAAATGTGCCGGAGCGGTGCGGTCACGGTTGACGCCAGGGCCGCGGCCAGCACGAGGGAGAGCACCAGCGCCAGGGCGAAGAGCATCGCCGAACGGCTGCTGCCGATGCGCACGCCCGCCAGATAGAACGCTTCCGGCATGGCCGTGACCAGAATCCAGCGACGGCCTCCGCTGCCCTCGCGATACGTCGTCGCGTAAGTCAGCCACGTTTCCCGCGCGAGCGGCCTCGCCGTGACGTGGTCGAACCGGAACTCCGTTGCGGCTGCAGACATGCCCGACGGACCCGTGTGCCGTGCCAGACCTGCAATCGCACTCTCCACCACCAGATCGCCGTCGGGCGCGGACGAGGCGATCATCGGGCCGGCCTCGTCCAGGATGAAGGCTCGACCTTCCGAGCCGATGGCCTGGCTTCGCAGCAGAGCGACGAGAGCGTCCTTGCGCCGGGCGTCTATCTGCGACGTCGAACCGGCCAGGTAGGCGTCCAGCCGCATACGGATGCTCGCCGACGCTTCCTGATGGAGTCGGGTCGCCAGTTTCGCCGCATCATCGTCCGCGCTCCGCAGGGCCACAATCGCCGTGGCGCTGACCATCACGAGCACCAGGGCGATGAACGGCATGAAGATGAAGATCCGGATCGGCACGCCTTCCTGCACCGTGCCCGCGTCCCTCGGCGTGCTGCCGCGGCCGGCTTTCCAGACCCATTCGCTGCCGCCGAACGCGCGCGCTCGGACGTGTCCGGGGATGTCCGCCCAGAACCATCCGAACCGTCTGGCCAGCGGCAGGGCGACGAGAAAGCCCCCCGGTGCCAGGAGCCAGGTAATGGTCAACGTGAAGAACAGCGCCGACGAGATGTTCCGGTAAGAGATATCGGAGGTGAATTGGCCCGAGCAAATGAACCCCCACATTACCGGGTCGAGCAGCATGATCAGCACGACGAACATGCCGTAGCGCATCCAGGTGCGCACCCGGCGGAAATCCGGATTCCGACCGATGAGCTGATAGGCCATCCAGACAAAGGCCGTCCAGAAGAAGTAGCCCTCCGCCCAGCTCAGGACGAAGTCCGGTGGCACTCCCTCGATCAGGTCCGACAGCATGTACGCCGGCGGCACGGCGATCAGGGCCGGATAGCCGAGGAGCACGATGCACAGCAGAACGACGAGGTCCTTCAAGGACTCGAACGTCTGCGCCCCCGGTACGAGCACGATGAACGATCCGATGTAGCCGCTGGCGATGACCAGCACGAACGTGAGTGGCATGCTCAGGAACGCCTTCGCATCCCACGTCTGCCGCTCGCGGCCGAATCCCCAGTGCTCGCCGATTCGGAACGTCAAGCCGCCGAAGGCGCAGATGGCCAGCACCAGGCCGACGATGTAGCTGAATCGGCTCCACACCTCCAGCAGCGGGAGCGGGATGGCACTGACGATCGCTTCGAGCCAGGAGATGACCGAAGTCATGACTGCTCGCGTGCCGAGGTTCGACAGCAGACGCCGTCCATCGCATTCAGCGACGCCAGCCTGTGCACAGGCTGATTATCGTTGGTTTCGATGCACCGGCAAGCGCCCGCGGACCGGGATTCCAGAGGTCTGGTAAGACGTTTTTTGGGGATTCCGGCCGGCCCGCGTGTTCAACTAAAGTCGAGGCGTGCATGAAGACCCTGATCGCTGAAGACCATCGCGACACGCGTGAAGCGCTTTCGTTGCTGCTGCGCCTCGAAGGCTATGACGTGGTCGAGGCCGCCAGTGGTCTTGAAGCCTGGGACCAGTTCGAGCGCAACCGATTCACATTGGTGCTCTCGGACTGGTTGATGCCACAGCTCGATGGCCTCGAGTTGTGCAGACGTATTCGTGCGACCGAGCGTCCGTATTATCCCTACGTGATTTTGCTGACGGCTCTGACGGGAAAGAATCACTTCCTTCAGGCGATGAGCGCGGGTGCCGACGACTTCATCTCGAAACCCTTCGATGCGGACGAACTTCGCGCCAAACTGCACGCGGCCGAGCGTATCGTCACGCTGCAGGATCGCGTGAAGCGGCTCGAAGGGATTCTGCCCACCTGCATGTATTGCAAGAAGATCCGGGACGAGAAGCAGATCTGGGTGACGATCGAGGAGTACATCACCGAGCGCAGCAATGCGGAATTCAGTCATGGCGTCTGCCCTGATTGCTTCACCAAGGCGTCTGCGCAACTGGGTGGTCAATAGCGTGGACTGGCGCTCCCATGGATCACTACTTTCCGAACGTGCCAGGCCTGGGCAATGTCGCGTTGAGCCGCCATGCACAGGAGCGTATGTCGCAGGATGGAATCTCGGAGGAGGATTTCGCTGACGCCTTGATGCGCGGCGACACGATTCCAGACGGCCAGGACGTCGTCTGGCGTGAAAAGGACGGGGTCAGGATCGTGATTCTCAGAAAGCCGACGCCCTTCAAGGGGGCAATGCTCGTCAAGACCGCCTATCGGATCAAGACAGCCGCTCGCGCGACCGACCGGTGACCTGCTCAAACGTTCCCTTGTTGAGCGTCTATCGGCTCCGAACCTCGTCAACGCATGACGAAGTACACCCACGGCGAACCGATCAGCAGGTAGATCGCCAGGAAGGCGAGGGTGATGAGCGCGCCGAGCGTGTAGAGCTCGCGCTGCGTCAGATAGCCGCTCGCCACGAAGATGATGTTCTGGCTCCCGCCCTGCGGGGTGATCACCGAGAAGTAGCTGCTCGCGAAGAGCAGGCCGAAGGCCATCAGCGGCAGCGGCACGCCGCCCTTCGTGCCGACGTCGAGGAAGACGCCGAACAAGGCCAGCACCTGCGATGTCTGGCTCACGAACATGTAGTGGATGACGACGTAGAGGACGATCAGGGTCACATACATGGTCATCCAGGACAAGCCAGCCAGGCTCGAGGCGAGGCGCTCGCCGACGTAGCCCATGAAGCCAAGCTCGTTCAGCTGCGCGCTCATTGCGAAGAGCACCGCGAGCCAGAAGAACGTCACCAGCGTGTCGCCCTGCTTGGTGATGTCGTCGAGCGTGATTACGCCCAGGAACAGCAACACGCCAAAGCCCATGAATGCGACGCTCGTCGTGTTCAGGTTCAGCTGGCTCCCGAAGACCCAGCCGGCAACCATCAGCACGAAGGTCGCAGCCGTGATCCATTCCTCGCGCGACATCGGGCCCATGGCGGCCAGCTCCTTGCGCGCCGCCGGGGGCGCTTCGGGCGTCTTGCCGACGCCCGGCGGGAAGAGCTTCGCCACGATCAGGGGCAGGAGCAAGATCGCGACGAGCGAAGGCACCGAGGAAGCAAGAATCCATTTCCCGAAGCCGATCTCGAGCCCGGCCTGCTGGACGATCTGCACGGCGATCGGGTTGGCGGAGGTCGCCGTCATCCACAGCGCGGAGGTGACCGCGAGGCCCGCCATCGAGCAGAACATCAGGTAGCCG
>Ga0190270_10001594_pt1 | contig 10650 bp, 7 predicted proteins | sample Popmic320T_FD_133748 | JGI IMG/M metagenome (GOLD analysis project Ga0190270, IMG submission 133748) | Populus adjacent soil microbial communities from riparian zone of Weber River, Utah, USA - 320 T | ecosystem: Environmental > Terrestrial > Soil > Riparian zone | place: USA: Utah | collected... | reverse complement strand
CTCGTGTTCCCACTCGACCAACGACTCAAAAGCCGCAGCAGGAACCAGCAAAAACTGCAGAAGAAGTGGCTGAGGATGAGATTGTTCGTGTCAGTTCCAACCTCGTGCCAATTCCAGCATCGGTGGTTGACCAGCGAGGTGTCGCGATCACCAGTCTCAAACTCGAAGACTTCGAGTTGCGCGTAGATGGCCAAGTCAAACCGATCAGCGATATGACCAGATCCGATACCAGCGTGAAGTTGGTCATGCTTTTCGACAACAGCGGCAGCCAGCACGAAGCGCGAGAATTTGAGAAACGGGCGGCAATGCATTTCTTCCGTAAGGTCTTGAGACCTGCGGACGAAGCTGCCATTTATTCGATCGAGTCAGACAGCTACCTCGCCCAACCATTGACTAAGGATATTGCGCGTTTGGAACACACGATTGCGAGCTTCGGCAAACCGGAAGGATCAACTTCGCTCTTCGATGCCATTATCGATGCAGCTGCATATCTGAGACCCTATGGAGGCCGGCGTATTCTGGTCATCGTTTCAGACGGAATAGAAACTACCAGTCAAAACGACTTCGCGACGACAATTCAAAAGGTGTTGGCTGACGACTGCCAAATCTTTGTAGTGCAGACTGGCCTCTATGACAGCGCTAACCTTCGAGCCTTGGCAGCCGAACGGCGAATGGAACAACTGACGTTTCAAACGGGTGGCGCAGTCTACATTCCAAAATCAACCGCCGAATTGGACATTGCGTTTCAGCAAATCGCAGCGGACCTTGCGCAACAATACGTGCTTAGCTACTACCCCAGCGACGAGCGTCGCGATGGACGTTTTCATGTGATTGACCTGAAGGTGCGGGCGCGGAAAGATCTGCGCGTCAGAGCGCGCAAGGGTTATTATTCTCCGAAGGCGTCGAATGTTGCCGCGAGCGAATAGTAGTTTGAGATCTGAGATCTCAGACTGATTTTTATGGAAGAACTGCAAAACCAGTTTCTCGAACACCTGCGTTACGAGCGCAACGTCAGCGAACACACCCTACGCAACTACCGAAGCGACCTTGAACAATTCCTGGACTATCTGGCTCCAGCACATCCGAAAACAGGGAAGAGAAGTGAACCACCCCCGGAGGAAATCGATCACATAACTATTCGTGAGTGGCTGGCGACGCTGCACTCCACCCAGAAGAGTAAGAGCTCGATTGCTCGTAAGCTGGCTGCGCTCCGCACTTTTTTTCAGTTTCTGGTGCGGGAAGGACTGCTCGAACTCAATCCGGCGAAGCTTGTATCCACGCCTCGTCTGGAGAAAAAACTTCCGAAGCATCTTTCGATTGAAGAGGCGATCAGGTTCATCGAAACGCCGGACCTCGAAACGGATCTCGGCAAACGCGATCGCGCGATTCTTGAGTTGATGTATGCCACCGGCGTGCGGGTGGCGGAATTGACGAAGCTCAACCTCGGCCACATTGATTTCAGAAACAGATTAATTCGGGTGACAGGAAAACGGCGTAAGGAGCGCATCGTTCCCTTTGGGGAGCCTGCGCTGGAAGCACTGAAGAACTATCTGGAGGTTCGCGACAGGTTTATGGAGGCGGCGCCAGTGTCGGAAAGAGAGCCGGAGGCGCTTTTTCTAAACTACCAGGGCACTCGCATAACCACGCGTTCGGTGGGACGAATGGTGGAGAAGTACATTCGCGTCTGCGCCGGCCAATACGACATCAGCCCTCATGCGTTGCGCCATTCCTTCGCGACGCATTTGCTGGATAGCGGCGCGGACCTGCGCGACATCCAGGAACTGCTGGGTCATGCCCGACTCTCAACTACCCAAATCTACACCCATGTTTCGATGGAAAAATTGATTGCGGTTTACGACAAGGCGCATCCAAAGGCCTGAAGACCGGTAAATGGTAAATGGTGAAAAGTAAATAGTTCCAAACCATTTACTATTCACCATTCACTATTTCCCGTCACAATGTTGCGTGTTCGTCTTCACCATTGTCAGCTTCGATAGCAGCCTGACAGGTAGCGTCATAGCGAGCGGTGGGTAGGGCTTCGAGACGCCGTTCGTCGATCACCTTGCCGCAACGGGCGCAGGTGCCGTATGAGCCTTCCTTGATTCTGAGCAGCGCCTGATCGATATCAGCCACCAGCTGCGATTCACGCTCACCGAGACGCAGGGCTATCTCCTGGTTAACATCTATTACTGAGAGGTCAGCAGGATCCTTCACGCCATCATCGGAAGCATCCAGAGCCGCGGCCTGATCTTCTCGAATGTGTGGCGCACGTTCGCGCAATTGCTCGAGGAGAACTTTCTCGTAGTGAGCTAATTTTTCAGGCTGCATAAGGTTGTGCCGTTACCCTTTAACTGTTCTCTATCTTTTGAGTTCGAAATTATATCCTACAGTCTTTCCATTATCGTAACGGGCACGTCTCAATCAAGTTGCCTGATGCGGTAGATCCGCCAAGACGCCAAGGCGGCAAGACCGCCAAGGAATCACTGAGAAGCAGTGACAGCACGTCGAAGGTCTAGATTTAGGCTGATTTCTTTGCCATCTTGGCGACCCAATGTTTCCAACAGCACCGCCCGGTCAGAGACAGTCGAGTCGAACGCGGATCCGAGGTGAGATATTTGGCGTTGCTGCCCGCGTGCCGAATCGCGTGCGCTGTTGCCCACCGTGATTAGAATTTGAACTTGAAGCCGGCTTGCACTCCACGAGGGGGACCAGGCAGCAATCCTCTTGAGCGGTCTGCCACATACAGTCGATCAAAAATGTTCTTCCCGGTGACAAACACCGTGGTTCGAAATCTTTCGATCTCATAATTGGCAGTGGCGTTCCAGATCGTATAGCTCTGAATGAGGCCCGTTTGTCCGCTAGCATTGAAGGGACTAATCCGGTTCAGATCTTCGGCGAACTGTGAGCCTACATGGACCGCTTCCAGGAACGCTGCCACTCCCCTTGAGTGTGAATAACCAAAGCTGGTGGTTAAGAGGTGTTCCGGCGCATAGGGAAGGCGATTGTTGGTCACACTCGTAGTGCTAAAGCCGGGCACGCTGCTAAAGCGCACACCTCGAAAATCAGCCACAGGCAGGAAGGTATAGGCGGAGCGCAAAAAGAAACTGTAACGCCGCCTAAAGATCGTAGAAGTATCTAAAGCAGTTGAAAATTCAAATCCCTGGTGCAAAGTCTGCCCGCCATTCGTGAAGATCGAGCCTATTCCGCCCGCAAGGCTGGCCGGAACAATCTGGTTCTCGTAGTCCATCCGGAAAAAAGTGGCTTCCAGGCTCATGGCAGAATGCGGCCGCGTGCGCACGCCGATCTCGTAGTTCCAACTTAATTCGGGATCAAGATCAATACTGCCGCCGGTTGCGTTGTTGATGATATCTTCCGTTCGCGGCGGAGCAAATCCCCGGTGCACGCCGGCAAAGAACGTAAACTTCTGACTGGGACTAAATGAAAGCCCAAGGCCCGGGACGAGTTGTGTCACATCAGTTTTGCCCGAAACACCCAGAAGCCGGTTTGTGCGTTGATATTTGACGTGCTCAATGCGCAGTCCCGGCGTGACGGTTAAGCTTCCAAAGCTGAAACGGTTCTGAATAAATGCAGAGTAAGCCTGATTTTGCCGTTCGTTGTTTTCCACCACAATACCGTCTCTTGAATTGGGGCGGTCGCCGTTTTTTTGAATTCGCTCCTGGTCCTCAGCGTGGATACGGAAACCGAGATCCAATTCATTCCGTAAACCAAAAAGTGGCTTTGTTATATGAAGACGCGGCTCAACACCTGCAAAGATATAACGACGCAAACGCCCTTGATTCCCGCACGTAGTATTCAGATTCGCCATTCCGCCACACAGCGGATCGGATGAATCGTTTGGGCGCTCATTTGAGTTTGATGACTGGCGCCACCAGTGGCGCCGGAAATATGAACCGTAGGCAGTAGTGGTCAGTGTCACATCCGGATCCAAAACGAAGGCATGTGTCAGGGACGTTCCTAAACGTTTTCCAAAGAAGAAATCGTTGCGGAAAGGGTTTTGGTAGGGATCTGCCGCAAACTCCGTTTCCCGCAAACCGGAATAGGTAACGTTTGAATCTTCTCCGTAGTAGTTGAACTTGAAGTTCAGAGCGTGCTGCGCGTTGACTGTGGTTACCGACTTGAAATTGAAATCGTTGAGCCCGGTACGGACGTTGTCCCGAGAACCCTGGCCCTGCTTCCGCGTAAAGCCGAAGAACAATCCGGTGTTGCCGATGGTGTCGCCGTATGCTGCATGGCCATTGAAATAACTGCGGCTGCCACCACTCAAGGTAATCGAACCCTCACGTTTGGAGGGTGGTGTTGGGGTGATGTAATTGACTACCGCGCCGATCGTTTGTGGTCCGTACAGAATTTGTCCGGAGCCTTTAACCACCTCAATACTTTCAAAACGATCGATGGGCGGATGATAGTAAGAGGAGTTGTCTCCATAGGGAGCATAGGTAAGAGGAATGCCATCCTCCAGCAGCAGAACCTTGGTGGAGCGCGTGGGATTCAGGCCTCGTATGCCGATGTTAGGTCGAAGACCAAAACCTTCTTCATCGCGCACGTTGACCCCAGCAACTTTTCTCAATACCTCGGTTGAGCTAAATACACGACTATTTTCAATTGTCTTGTTATCAATGATCTCGACTGACCCCGGGATCTTTTCTGCAACTTCCGCCGTCGTCAAAATGTGACTGCTGGTGATAACTACAGACTCGGCGATTGTCTCCGGTTCAAGGATAACGTCCAGTGGAACACCTTTCCGCTCTTCAGAAACGACGATCCTTCGTTCGAAAAGGTTGAATCCTTTGACTATTACTGAAAGGCGGTAGGTACCCGCCGCAAGGTTATCAAAGTGAAATCTACCCGTATCGTCTGTTTGTGCGCGTTTCTCGGCAGAGTCGGGAAGGCGCAGCAGCGTGACCGGTGCGCCCTGGATGGCGGCAGAGTTTCGATCGCGAATGCTGCCGGTCAGAGAGGTTGCTGTCGATTGGGCAGAGGCGCCCAGCGGTGAAAGAAGCAATAGCGCGAACAGATAAAAAGCCGGTCGGTTGCTTTCTAGCATGATGTCCCCAAGATGAAAGTATTTAGTTTGGCGAAATTGAAAGTCAATTTCAAAATGCCTGAGGACATTATCGACAGCCGTGGGGACACTGTCAACCCCGGTCGAGAAGTTTAAGATTCAGACGCGCAAATCAATTCGGCGGCGAGGAGCGGCAGGGTTAGTTCATGATGGCCGGTGATTGAGAAGCCGCGGCCTGCACCATCGGCGTTTGGGCGTCGAACGACATTCGTTAAGGGTCGATACGATTGGATAAAGTCGAAGTTGGCAGTCGTGATGTCGCTCAACTCGCTGCCAAGATTGCGAACGAGCGTGACTGCTTTCAGGAAGACTTCAGGTAGTGTGACCGCCGATCCGATATTCAAATAAACTCCACCGCCATTCATTCGTCGCACCAACTCCGACAATAAACGAAAGTCAGTGTGTGTGGTCGCCCCAATCGCGGCGCCGTCTGCTTCCGGATGGAAATGGCAGATGTCACCGCCAATCGTGACATGTGCTGTAAACGGAATTCGTGCTTCGTATGCGGCACACAGCAAAGACTGACCGGCGTGTTTCGGGGAAAGAGCTAATAGTGAACGCCCGGTTGCTTCGCCCAGACCAAGCCCGTCGTTGGCGCCTTCGCGCGCGGCGTTGTTGAGAAGTTTTCCGGTCTCGTCGGCGCCGCCGAATAAACCTTCGCCCAAGGTAGTGTCGACGTCTTCGGAAGTTGAGCCAACCATGGCGATCTCTGAATCGTGAACCAGTACCGAGCCGTTGGCAGCGATGGCTGTAACAAAGCCGCGTTTCATCAGGTCGATAATGATCGGCGCGACGCCCGTCTTAATCACATGGCCACCGATACCCCAGATGATTGGTTTTTCCAGCTCACGTGCCCTTCGCATTCGGGCCGCGATTTCTCGTAGGTTTTGTACAGCGAGAATGTTTGGCAGGCTGGCGAGGAAATCCTTTAGCGAAGCGTTTTGCACAATCGGCTTTCCAAAATCATTGAGGGAAACCTTACTCGGGCGCGCTGATAGCGGATAGGTTGACACTCTATCCAATGGCAAAGGTTCCAACTTGTCATAAGATGACGGCAACGTCCAATTCACCGATCTTTTCTGAATTGAGTAATTTCAAGAACTCTCTGAAGTCTCATGGTAGCAGGATCGTAGCCGTATGCCTTTTGTCGCATCAGCTCTAGGGCGGCCAGTCTTTCCTGGAGTCCGCGAATGCCAATAAGCGCGATCAGCAGTTTGAGCTTCACCGAAAGACGAAAGGCGAGCAGAATCGGTGTGTGGCAATCCTAGTTGTTCGGTGTCGAACTCATCTTCTGATCGTTGCTTTGTCATGTAATAAAAGTGATTGTATCACGCGATCTTCTTGTCTTGGCGGCGAGAATTCCCGTTCCCGTTTTTCACTAGACGGCCATTGAGCAATGGGCGTAGCACGTGGCCTGTGTGGGATCGGCGGGAGCGTGCCACTTCTTCAGGAGTGCCCGCGGCGACAACGCGTCCTCCGTGTTCACCGCCTTCTGGACCAAGGTCGATAATGTAATCGGCAGATTTAATGACATCGAGATTGTGCTCAATTACAAGAATGGTATTGCCCAGTGAAACCAGTCGTTGCAGCACGTCGAGCAACTTGTGAACGTCTGCGAAATGGAGACCCGTAGTTGGCTCGTCGAGCATGTAGACCGTTCGGCCCGTTGCGCGTTTCGAGAGTTCTTTCGCCAACTTGATGCGCTGCGCTTCGCCGCCCGACAGAGTGGTTGCAGACTGTCCGAGTTTTAAATAGCCGAGACCGACATCAAGAAGTGTCTGAAGCTTTTGCTGAATCTGGGGAATATTCTCCAGAATGGGTAATGCTTCCTCAACAGTCGTGTCGAGCAATTCAGCTATGGACTTACCCTTATATTTGACTGACAGCGTTTCGCGATTGTAACGAGCCCCGCGACACACATCGCAAAGCACGTACACATCGGGAAGGAAGTTCATCTCGATTCGCTTCATGCCGTCGCCTTCACAACCTTCGCAACGTCCGCCTTTAACGTTGAAAGAGAAGCGCCCCGGCTTGTATCCGCGCTCCCTGGACTCCGGCAACATTGCGTAGAGTTCGCGTAGAGGAGTGAAGAGTCCGGTATACGTGGCGGGATTCGAACGCGGCGTGCGTCCAATCGGCGACTGGTCAATCTCAATCACCTTGTCGACATGTTCAAGACCCTCGATGCTTGTGCATGCGCCTGGTTCGGTCAGGGAACCGTAAAGATGTCGAGCGAGAGCAGGGTAAAGAATGTCACCTATCAGCGTGGATTTCCCTGAACCGGAAACTCCGGTGATAACGGTCAGCAGTCCAAGCGGAATCGAAACATCGATATCTTTGAGGTTGTTCGCTCGCGCGCCATGGACCATCAGATATTTGCCATTGGCTGCGCGTCGCTCGGTGGGCACGTCGATCTTCATCAGGCCGCTGACATAAAGGCCCGTGATTGAATTCGGGTTGTTAGCCACCTCTTCTGGAGTGCCGACGGCAACTATATCGCCTCCGTGCGCGCCGGCACGTGGGCCCAGATCGACAACGTAATCAGCGCGGCGAATCGTTTCTTCGTCATGCTCCACTACTAAGACTGTGTTACCGAGGTCACGCAATGCCGCTAACGTATTCAACAGTTGTTGATTGTCCCGCGGATGCAGTCCTATTGACGGTTCGTCAAGCACGTAGAGAACACCGCGAAGCTGCGAGCCGATTTGGGTCGCCAAACGAATTCGTTGTCCTTCGCCGCCGGAAAGCGTTGCCGAAGATCGATCCAGAGTGATGTAACCGAGTCCGACGCTTTTCAGAAAGCGCAAACGACTTTTTATCTCGCGCAGGATCTGGCCGGCGATCTGTTCTTCTCGGGGGTTCAGCTTGATTGATTCAAAAGCTTCTACTGAATCTTCAATCGGCAAAGACGTGTATTCGGCAATGCCTCTTCCGCCAAGGCGAACCGAAAGTGAGTCAGACCGCAGTCGCCTTCCTTTGCAATCGGGACAAACGGTGGGGGAGACCAGTTCCTCGAGAGCGCCGGTCACTTTATCTGAGGGCGCTTCATTCAGTCGCTCGCGCAGCCAACGCAAAGCGCCTTTCCATGGACTCTGAAAAGAGTAGAGCCCCTGTCGAAACGTTAACTGGCCACTCACGCCATGGAAGAATCCATCACAAACTTCTTTAGGGAGTTCGCCGAACGGAAGCTTCGGATCAGATTTGAAATGTCTAATGACCGCCAGCAACGCACTCTTCAGATATGCCGATCCCTGCCGATCCACAGCTCCCAGAAACGCCAGCTTGTCAGCGCAAAGGTTGGCGTCGGGAATCAATTTGGCCGGATCAACTTCCTGGACTGTCCCTAGTCCGTGACAACGCTTGCACGCTCCATACGCGGAGTTGAAAGAAAAGGAACGTGGCTCGAGCGGCGGAACGTTGATGCCGCAAAGGACACAGGCCATGCGCTCCGAATAGAGCTTCTCCTCGCCGTCCACAACCGAGACCAGGACCGCTCCGGACGTGAGCTTGAGCGCCGTTCGCACAGACTCTGTAAGCCGTTCCTTGATTCCGGGCTTGATCAATAGCCGGTCGACCACCGCTTCGATCGTGTGGTTGCGTCGCTTGTCGAGCTTGATCTCTTCGTCAAGAGACAGTAACTCGCCGTCCACGCGGGCCCGCAGGAAGCCGTCCTTCGCAAGCTTCTCGAGTTCCTTTTTGAATTCACCCTTTCGGCCGCGCACGATCGGCGCAAGAATCATTACGCGCTCGCCCTCGGGAAGGCCCAGTACGTTTTGCACGATCTGCTCGATACTCTGGCGCGTAATTGCCGCGCCGCAAACGTGACAATGCGGCAGCCCGATGGAAGAGAACAGCAGACGCATGTAATCGTAGATTTCCGTGACCGTGCCGACGGTAGAACGTGGACTGCGCGAGACCGTTTTCTGTTCGATTGAGATTGCAGGCGATAGACCCTCAACGGAATCTACGTCAGGTTTTTCGAGTTGATCTAAAAACTGCCGGGCGTAGGCCGACAAAGATTCAACGTAACGACGCTGGCCTTCAGCATAGATTGTGTCAAACGCAAGCGAGGATTTACCTGAACCCGAAAGGCCGGTGATGACCGTAAAGCGATCGCGCGGTATTTCTACGTTGATATTCTTAAGGTTGTGCTGGCGTGCGCCTCTAACTGTGATGCGGTCGATAGCCATGGGCGAAACAATATTGCGTCGCTACGGATGCGAATTTGGGAGAGTAGCGAACCCGCCATTCTAGCGGAGGGGTTAAAGAGCGGCAAGCGGGTACGATGATTTAACGGACATCTCAAAAATGGGTGGATAGACGATTACCAAATCGCAGGGACGATCCTCTAAACACACGAAACAACACCAATCTTTTCGTGGAAATTCGTGGATCGTTTTATCCGGCAAACGTCCCCAGGCTTGAGTGCCGTCCGATGACGCCGAATGCAGGGCAGAGCATTATCTTGACAGTGTTTTCACGTGAGACCTAAACTGCAATTGCATTTTACCGAGCCCAGTTTGTTGCAGCTCCCGAGGCGAAATCGTTTGAATCTTCCAAACAGCCTTACCCTCCTGCGTATCTTTATCGTCCCGCTGCTGGTGGTCGTCTTGCTGACGCCGTTTTCGGAAAACTGGTTTGGCGTGCCGCGCCATATTTTAGGTGTAGCGCTCTTTTTAGGGGCGGCGTTGACTGATTATCTGGACGGGCATCTTGCTCGGCGTCGAGATCAGGTGACTCGCCTGGGCCAACTTCTCGATCCCATCGCAGATAAGCTTCTGATCTCGGCCGCGCTGATCTCGCTGGTGGAAAACCGCCTGGCTCCGGCATGGGCGGTGGTAATAATTATTGGTCGTGAATTTGCGGTGACTGGCCTACGTTCGATAGCGGCGGCGGATGGAGTAGTGATCTCAGCCTCACGAATGGGAAAGTTTAAGATGCTGGTCCAGGTGATGACTGTGGCACTACTCATCGGATCGAGTGTTGCTGGTAGGCCGCCGGTGGCAAACTTCGGTCTGCCGTTTCCTGCTATTGAGTTTTGGACAGTACCGGAACTACGCGCGGCCTGGCAGCATCTCATTGGAAGCGAGCCAACAACTGCCAGTGACTGGCAAGTGCTGCTCTATACAGCGGGCCGCGCAATGCTTTGGTTAGTAGTAGTCTCTGCTTGCCTTTCTATGTATGGATATTTCAAAGCCTTCTATCGGTCTGTAGTCTCGCCAGCCGAACCTGATTACCCTGCCAAACAGGCTACTGTTTCTGTCCGCGATTAGTTTTAATTTTCAATTTCTGCGCCAAACTCCAAGCGTACAAGCGCTTGAACTTAGTTCCGCCGCCTTCCTTTTTTGCTTCGCAGTGTTAAGATATCCGCAATCCTGAGTGCGACTTGCGTTTTCCTATGCGGGTTGGTAGTATCCGCATTTTGTCGGAATGCGCTATTTGTTCTCTATAGCGGGCCGGCGTAGCTCAGTTGGTAGAGCATCTGATTTGTAATCAGAGGGTCGGGGGTTCAAGTCCCTTCGCCGGCTCCACTAAGCACTTGACAGGATATGCAGGGGTGGTCGAGT
>Ga0190270_10001593_pt1 | contig 10651 bp, 9 predicted proteins | sample Popmic320T_FD_133748 | JGI IMG/M metagenome (GOLD analysis project Ga0190270, IMG submission 133748) | Populus adjacent soil microbial communities from riparian zone of Weber River, Utah, USA - 320 T | ecosystem: Environmental > Terrestrial > Soil > Riparian zone | place: USA: Utah | collected... | reverse complement strand
GATGACATGCGAGACCTACTTCGCGTGGCATCAGCAGTACTACACGTGCAACGGCAGCTGCAGCAGCGTCTACGTCACGAGCGGCTCCGCCGGATCGAACGCCAGCCGCCTCGACGCCTGTGAAACTGCGAAAGCCGAGGCGTGCTCGTTCGCGACATGCCAGTCGGGAACGTACCTGCACTGCGGCCTCAACTACTCGTACTCCGGATGGAACGGCGGCTCGGGCTGTAGCTACGGCCAGATCCGCGACTGCCCCGTCGCGGACGACTGCATGCAGAACTGAGGGCAGAGCGGAGCTTCATTTGTGACGACGACGGTCGTCCGCGTCGCGCACCCGAAACGCCACAGCACCTCCGACTGATACGTCCTCGACGACTTCGGGGTCGGTCGGGGGTCTTAGCCGGCCGGGGGGCTAAACCCGGCGCGGTCTATCAATGGACGTCATCCGCACTCCAAACTGCTGCCACGCCGTTGCACCGTGGCGTCAACGCTGGAGGCGTGGTGTCACATCAGGTGCGCCATGGTGGCACAGAGGTGCGCCGCGACAACACGCAGGGTGCGTCGTGACACACGCCGGGCGCGTCGTGACAACACGCAGGGTGCGCTGTGACAACACGCAGGGTGCGTCGCGACGACACACAGGATGCGTCCTTTCGCCAAGCGAGTGCGTCGTTCCGCCAAGCGAGTGTGCCGTGGCGCCAACCGAATGCGCCGTTGTGACAAGCACGTACGCCGTTCCGCCAAGCAAGTGCGCCGTTCCGCCAAACAAGTGCGCCGGGATGAACCATAGGTGCGGCCATCGGCCTATGAGGAAATCACCGCTCGCGCCATCGTAATGGAGTGCGGTAACGCCAGTTACCGCTCTGACTGCTTCTGTTCATGCAGCAAACCGAGGATGTGCAGTCTCGCTTACCGCCCAGCAGGTCTCAGCACCTGTGAACAAGGTGCTGAACTGGATGGAGACGACGACGAAGGAAATCCATGCGCTAACCGGCATCCGATCGCGTGTACTGAACCGACTTCATTCGTTCGTAACCAGCACGTATTACGAATTGGCGTTCAGCGCGGCTGCGGAATCGATATTTGGGGAGTTCCAAACGGACGTTGACCAACGTCTTGCAACAACGGCCACGGCGACTCTCGCGCGGTTCCCGGTGGTATCAGAGCGCCTGGCCACCGACGACCCGGAGGCAATCAGCCACGCGATGACTACTTGCCGGAGGATTATCGACGGATTCGCAGATGCTGTGTACCCGCCACGGGATGAACCGTTAGTCGCGGACGGAAGAGAAATACAAGTGGGCGCGTCGCAGCATCTGAACAGGCTGGATGCGTACATTCGCGCTCGTTGCTCCAGCACTTCTCGTCGCGACAGATTGAAGAGGACTTTGCGCGACCTGTACGCGCGCGTATCAGCTGGCGTACACGCAGACGTGGCGGCCGACGAAGCACGTGCACTACACGTGCAGACGTACCTGACGATCGGTGAGATTGCCCTCCTGCCGTGATTTGCGTCCGCCCACTTGTACTTCACCTGGTCCGCGTAACAGGGTCGTCCAGGAAACGGAAATTGGTCGCATTGAGGTCGGGGTCGGGGGGAGGGCACACCTTTTATTTTCGGTGGGGTCGCCCGCGCGGGGGCTAAGAACGAAGCTATGACTCCATCAACCTTCCGGAACGCATGCCCGCGATTACACAGGACTCTTATGTATGTTTATTAACTGAGGCGATACTTGACCGAATCCGTCTGGCGAGAGCGAGCACCGATTGGTGATCACTGCGGAAAGGCTGCACGTCAGTCAGGCGACGAAACGTGATGTCAGCAGCCCGAAGTTTTTTCATGACGTCCGCAACCGCACTCTCGTCTTGCAATTTCTGTCCGAGGACGGTAAAGACAGGTAGACCAAACGCTTCGGCAAGCATGACCTCTGTGCGTAGGACTTCCGCGTTAACGATGGTGTCATCCATGACCACTACTTGGACCGACGCGGCCATTACTCCTCGAGCCTGTGCTTGACGCCAATTGTCGCCCACCTTGCAGTCTTGAGTCGCAATCCAGGCGGAAATTCCATGGTTTTCGAGCTGGCGCGCGATCCGTGTGGCCACGACCGCCTCATCATTGCAATACGCCACGTACACCGACTTTCGGTGTGGAGCTTCGCGGATGGTCTTCGCTGCGTCGACCAACCGTTGAAAAGCGTCATCGCGTGTTATCGGCAGCCCAACGACGCTGAGCCGGTAAAGGCGCACCATAAACGTGTCCGCCAAGCCCTTCGTTTCCTCATACTTATCAAGTAGGTCAAAACAATCCTCCAACGCTACCAGCAGCACGGGGCATCCTCGGCTCCTGGCAATGAAGATCTCCATTCGACAGTGTTCGCTGCGAACATATTCGCGAGAGAGCACGGCAACGAACGCATCGCAAACGAGAAGTTCCTTCATCAACTCGTCGCGCCAGCGCGAGCCGGGTTCAATGCCCATGTAATCCATCCATGGCGATAGCTCCGCCCACTTAAGCCGAGTGAAGAGCTCGTCAGCCGTTGATCGGTCGGGCGTCCTATACGAGATCATGATGTTGGCGCCGACGTTCATATGATCAGACTACTTGCGCTTGCTCCAGATTGCTAGCACCGCCAACGCTGAGGCAGTCCCGGTGGCGTACCTCTTCGGACAGAGCGATTCGTCGGTGTTAACCGCGAGGCTGTTACTTCCGGTCCGCTGACTAGTACTTCGCCTGGTCCGCGTAGCACGGAAACACTGCTCGGAGATTGACGTCTCCACGATGGAACATGGCGGGCTAGGACGAAAAATGCGTAGTGCGGTGAACGAATGCGGAAACGGCGTAGTGCGGCAAGTCACATCGCGGCGCGCGTCGGATAGCGCCCTTCCATCGCCGTGGGCATCAGACCGAGCATCGCGAGCGTTGGTCCCAACGTGAGTGCGACGGAATGGTGGGGCGCGCCTTACGGCGCGCCTCACCTCCCAACTACGTGAATGCCTCAGAGGTCCTTGCCCGCCTTGAACGCGGCGGTGACTTCCGGGGCGGCGGCGGCGAGAGCTTCGAGGGAGAGGGCGAACGTGTTGATGGCCGACCGCCAGGGGAAGGGGATGATGGGGAGCCCGCCCAGGATCACCAGGAGGGGCTTGATGCCGCGGTAGATCTTCAGCACCCGGCGCAGGCGGCCGAGCGGGGTCTCGGGGAGGAGCGTGTTCTCGTGCTCCAGCTCCCGGTTCAGCGCGTGGAGGCTGCGGTCGACGGTCTTCTTGTTCTCCGCGATCATCGCTTCGGAGGCGTCTTTCGGGTTGAGGTCTTTCGGGTTCGTGCTCATGAGTTGGTTCTCCTTTCGTCGGACGTGGTGGAGTTGAGGGAGATGCGGTTGCGCGAGATGACCGGGACGCGCAGCCCGACGGCGGCCCAGGCGTCGGCGACGGTCTCGCGTACGCGCGTATTGCCGTACAGCTCCGCTGCGGCCAGGACGGTTTCGCGGGCGAACGAGGCGAAGGTCGTCTGCGGGACGAGCTTTGCGGTCAGCACGCGGTACCAGATGCGTCCGAGGACGGTCCAGCTGTAGCCGCCGAGCTCGCGCGCGGCCAGGGCGAAGGCGCGATTCGGGATGCCGGAGTTCACGTGCACGCCGCCGTTGTCCATCGGCGAGTCGACGTAGTCGTGCATGTGTGCCGGTTGCGGATCGCGCCCGAGCCACTGGTCGTCGTAGGCGGTTCCGGGCATGAGCATCGAGCGGATGCCCATGCCTCGGATTCCCTCGCCGAACAGACCGGCGCCGATGAACCAGTCCGACTGCGCGGCGGTCTGGCCGTGGTGGAACTGCTTGGCCATGATGCCGAACGCGTCGGCGAGGTGCTCGCTGATCGCGCCGCTCTGGCCGAGGTAAGGGAGACGGGCGCTGTGCTGCACGACGCCGTGCATCAGCTCGTGCGCGACGACCTCCACGGCGCCGGTGAAGCGGCCGAACAGCCGGCCGTCTCCGTCGCCGAAGATCATCTGGCGCCCGTTCCAGCAGGCATTGGCGTACCCCCTGCCGAAATGGACGCTCGACTCGATCGGCATGCCGCGGTTGTCGATCGAGTTGCGCAGGAATACCCGGGCCAGGAAGTCGTACATCGCGCCGCAGGCGTTGAAGGCCTCCTGCGCGTGCACGTCCTCCGTGGTCAGGGCGGGACGCCGTTCGTCGAGCAGCAGCGTGCCCGGGAGCAGTTCGCGATTGCCGGCGTCGAAGACCAGGCGCACGCGGTGAGTGGAGAGCGGTCCGGCCTCCTCGACAGGCAGGAGCGACATCGGCTTTGCGACGGGCATCCGGACCTCGTGCCCCATGGACACGGCCCCGGTGTTACGCACCTCCTGGTCGTCCTGGTCGGTGAGGTGCCTCGTCATGTGAGGCGGGATGATGGTACAGACAGAATGCTGTAAGCTTTTGTACACACGATTTTCCTTTCTGGCCGATTGGGGATGAGTGTTGAGCACGGCCGCGCGTGGTCACACACGCGACCGTGCAACATCTACTGCTTGCTACTGGCGCTGGTGGTGGCGTCCTCCTTTCCCGCCGGTTCCTCGACCTCGGCGGAGGCGCGCTTGCCGCGGCGTGCGGCCTTGATGGCGCGCTTCATGTTGTCGACGTGCACGGCGAGGGTCGTGCTTTCGCGATCGCGGACGAAGGCCTTGGCGACGGCGTAGATCTGCTGCGCGTTTGCAGCAAGGCGCGCCTCGCGCGCCTCGATGCCGAAGATGATCGCCTTGAGTGCGGTCTCCATGTGCCGGGCCAGCGGGGTGAACGCGTCGATGTACTGCTTGTCGTCGATCGTCTGCTCGGCGTTGAGCGCCTTGACGCTGTGCAGCTCGGAGTGGACGAGGACGGCGCTGACAGCGTTCGTGACCAGCAGGGCCGGAACACGGCGCTTCTTCTTGATGTAATCCTTCGAGACGGTGGGATTGTCGAAGTTCGGTACGGCAGCGGTGAACTGGTCGAGGGCGGTCAGGAGCGAGTTCGCCAGTTCGGAGTAGAACGTCGGGGAAGGCGTCACCATCGGCGCCGGTTCGTCGAGGGCCGCCGTCGACGCGACGGGATTCTGCTTCACTTTGTCGGTCATTTGATTTTCTCCTTTCTCGTGTCTGGTCGTTTTCCGCCCTGCACGACGCATGCGGCGGATCGAATCGGACCGCGCGCCATGGCCATGGCCGCGGTATGTCAAGGGCCCTCGAAAACAGGTCGCTATTCATCGCATCACATGGCTCTCACCTCCTTTCCTGTACATGGCAGCGCGTCACTCAGTGGTGCCCTATGGACGTCGATGTGCAGAACGCGCTGTTTGAATCAAGGTCCGTTAATAGGTATACGGATCAGGAAAAATGCGAGGCACGTAAGGAACATATATGCGTCATTTCGGGCCCGCTCCCTCTGCACGGCGCTCTTCCGCGGAGGTGCAACAGGTGTCGCGCTGTGGTGCGAAGCGCGTGCGTTTAGGTACATCGGCGCCGCGATGCGGCGCATTCGTCAGGCGGTGCGGCGAGACGGCTTCGCGGGACGGTGAAAGGTGCCTTACAGCGCGGTGTGCCGGCTTGGCGGGACGGTGCGACGCTGTTGCACGACGGTGCGACGCGCTTTACGGACGGTGCGACGGCAACGCGGGACGGTGAAAGGTGCTTTACACCGCGGTGCAACGGCTTCGCGGGACGGTGCGGCGCTTTTGCACGGCGGTGCGATGCGCTTTACACGACGGTGAAACGGCAGTGCGGAACGGCGAAACCGGCTGGCGGGACGATGCAACGCGCTGGCACGGCTGTGTTCATGCCTTTGCACACCTTCGCGACGCGCGTTTCACGGCCGTACCACGCGCTTTCACGGTCTCACCGCGCGCTCGCACTGCCGTGCAACGCGCTTCCTCGGCTCCACAATGCGCTCGCACCGCCGTGAAAGGCGCCTCGCACGGCTCTGCAATGCGGCTGCACGGCTCCGCCGCGCGCTTTCCGTCATGTGAAGTGCTTCGCACTGCTCCCCCGCACGCTCCCACGCCTCTGCAACGCGACCGTACTGCTGTGCAACGCGCTCGCACCGCTCTGTACGGCGCCTCGCACACTCGTGCCGCGTCGCTGCACGAGTGCACCGTGACCTGTCGCCGATTCGCCTACGACGGCCGCGGCGTGGCGGGAGGGCGGAACGGCTGCTCCGGCTCCCCGCCCACAAAGCCGCGGACGTAACGCGCAAGCTCCGGCGTCGCGGTCATTGCCTCCACAGCCTCGCGCAGATATGCGAGCGCCTGTACGTGCGAGATCCGCTGGCCGCTCTGTTCGTACACCACGACTAGCCGCCGTGCGATTGATGCGGCCTCATCCCACCGGTCGATGCGCAACAGGACTTCCACGCGCCACAGGTCAACTAATGCGGCCTCCGCGACCATCCCCGCCACCTCATACTCCATCGCCGCAGTGCGAAGATCGGCCAGTCCTTCGTCAATGTTGCCGCTCTCGATCAACAATTGCGCGAACATCGACCGCGTTCGAATGCGCTCACTGATTAATTCGACGTGGTCATAGGTGGCCATCGCTCGCTCGCCAAAATTCCTTGCGGAGGTCAGGTTGCCTAGACCGAGATGGCAGAAGGCGACGTTGGCATAAACGACCGCGAGATCAGGCTGCTCGGGTTGCGCCTCAAGAACATGCGCGACCTGTGTGAAGATGGCCAGCGCGGCGGTGAGGTCACCCTCGTCGTATAGGATCGATCCCTCGAGGATGCCGATCCTCGCGAGCTCGACCTCGTCTTTGATGCTTCGGAACCAATCCTTCGCACCATCGAGCGCCGCACGCGCCTCCCGATACCGCTCCAGCGCCCACAGCACTGTCGCGCGATTCCACTCAACGCGTGCCTGCTCATCGGCAGCGCTGCCAACCGGACTCAGTACTGTAGCCGCCTCTTCGACCGCTGCAAGCGCTTCCGGGTAACGCCCGAGATACCGGAGCGCGGTCGCCCGCGCGTTCGTCGCCGCGCCGAGCATCGCCGGGCGATCGAGGCCATCCTTCAACATCTGCGCGATAGCGGTGGCGGTTACCACGATCTGCAGCGATTCGCGTGGATGAGACTGGACGCGCTTGCGAGCCTCCGCGAGCAGCGCCGCGACCATGCCTGCCGTCTGGAACTGCTTTCGCGTGCCGAGCCACGGCCACCATCCGTCCGGAGCGAGCTTTCGCAGTTCGCGCATCGCCTCGGCCGCGTCTCTGGTTTCGGCCTCCTTCCGTCGCGCGCGGTCGGCGAAGTCGCGGACGCGCTCCGGATCGGCGGTCAGCGGCGTTCCGCCGTAGATCAAATGCCACGCGGCAGGATCGCTCGTCACGGCCACGATCTCCCGGTACTCCACGACCACCTGCCGGCAGGACGTGCAACCCTGCAGGTGCGCCTCCACGCCATCGTGCTCTTCCCGGGAAAGCTCGTCGACTGCGAACGAGAAGAGCGTCTCGTCCGTGGGATGCCCGAAGATCATGCGCGCCCCCTTCCGCGGATGGCGCCGAGGAGCTGACGGGCCTTCTGCATGCAGCGGGCGAGCTTGAGCTTGGCCGAAGGGGCGGTGATGCCGAAACGGGAGCCGAGCTCGTCGAAGTCGAGGCCCTCGAAGAAGCGCAATCGCACGACCTCCCGGCAGCGGTCGCCGAGCTGCCGAAGCGTGAGCACGACGTCGACGCGCGCGGTGAGCGTGTCGAGCAGCGGCTTCGGATCGACGCAATGGGACAGGTCCGTGGCCTCTTCACGGCTGCCGTCGCTCCAGTACTTGCGGGACGCTTTGCAGACCGCGCCCACCAGCCACGCGCGGGTGTCCCGGATCTTCGGTTCGTGCCGCAGGAACGACACGAACACCTCGTGAATGACCCCCTGCACCTCGGTATCCGGCACGCGGAAGCGCCGCGTGGCGAGCGCGCTGAGGACGGGATAGTTGTCTCTGTAGACGGCAGCCAGGCGGTCGGCGCGCTCGCTGCTGCCGGGAGATTCAACGGTCTCTGCCATTGTGGTGTTGCGACCTGCCCGCGCGGGGACGCCGGCCAGTATAGCGGAGGGTAGCCCGTCGGAGCGCGCTGCGTGCGCGAGGTCCGCGTTACCCGAGCGGGCCACCGCGCGTGCTGCGGCAGGAAAACCTGCAGACTGCTGATATCGGAACTCGGACATGTCGAACAGCTCCTCCTGAAGACGCTCTCTTCACATGCATTTTTGGCCTGCCCGGCCGATAGGAGAGGTGTATGACCGAGATCGAGATGCTGCTCCTGCTGCTGGTTTTCGCCAGCCGTATCGGCGTCCCCATTCCCTGACGGCGCGAAGGGCGATCCAGGGAGAAACGCCCGCGACGGGTTTCGTCAGGAAATTTGACGATCGTTGATATCGAAAGTTCCACATACCGAACTGCTACTCCTGAAGGCGCTTCATCACACAAATCATCGGCCCCTAACCCGGGCCGGCAGGAGGGTTCATGACCGAGATCGCGATAGTGCTCGCGCTGCTGGTTCTCGCCGGCCGCATGGGCGTCCCCATCCCCTGAGGACGCTTAGTTCGTCATGGGTGAAGGCATTGGCGAGCGCCTTCACCCGTGACTCCTCCCGTGATCTGCTGCGGTAGCCCCTGACGGCGCGAAAACTGCCTGCGGGTCGTTGCTCCACCGTTTGAGGTACTGCTTGACCTCCCGCACCGCGTTCCGATCGGCGGCATTGCGCTGCAATGCTTCGCGCAGGTCCGCGATTGCGCGCCGGATGCTCGCAGTCTCACCGTTGCGCTGGAAGGTGTCGACGATCGAGCGGCAGACCTGCGCAGCCCGTGCCGCGGCGCCGTCGCTGGGGTCCAACAGCAGCACTTCGACAATGTCCAGTCCGACCAGCGCTGCCTCGGTGGGCATTGCCAGCTCTTCGAACTCCCGCCGCGCTCTGTAAAGCTCTTCCAGCCCACTGTCGGCGTTTTCATGTAAGGCACGCAGCCACGCGCGGAACCACTGCGCACGAACAACTTCGGACCGCATTTGCAGTTTCAGGAAGATCGAACGCGCTCTGTCCAGCCACACGCGCGCGGCTTTCACCTCGCCGAGATCAACGTTGCAGCGCCCGATGTCCATGCAGGCGAATGCGATACTCGCGTCGTCCTGCACACGCTCGAGCGGATCGAGTGTCGTCCGGAGGAGGCGTTCTGCCTCGGCGGGGCTCCCAGTGTCGTAGAGGATGGTGCCTTCGAGGACGCGCGAGAGCGCACCCATGCGCTCATCCTGCGTTGCATCGAAGATCGCCCGCGCCCGGCGCACCCACCGGGTCGCCTCGTCGTATGCCGTTTGGTTGTAATGCGTCCGTGCGCGCGAGTACCAGACCTGCGCCAGTTCGCTGAGGCAGTGCGGCGACTCGGTGAGCACGGTCTCCGCGTCGTCGAAGGCGGCGAACGCGCCGGGATAGTCCGCGAGTTGGGCGAGCGCGTTCCCGCGGCCCATGTGGGCCCGGCCGAGGATGGAGATCGCCTCCGCCTCGTCCCGCGGCAGCTTTTCGGCGACCGCGACCGCGATGCGGTGCACCTGTTCGGCGTTCCGGGCGTTTTCGAAGGTGAGCTCGCGCCCCCGCTCGTACAGCGCCTCCGCCATCGCTTTGGACACCCGCTCCTTCGCCTCGATCGCTGCCAGCCACTTCGAGAACGGGACCCTCCCGGCTTCGAGTGCCGCGATGAGCTTCTTCGCCGCTGCCTGCAACCGCTGCTCCTTCGCCCTCTCCGCCTCGGAAGGCTCTGCCTGCGGCGGTTCCAACCGGTCGTCTTCCGACAGATCGAACAGCTCTTCGGGACGTACCCTGCTGTTGGTGAGCTTCGAAACCGCCTTCACGATGGCGACGATGCAGCGGCGTCTCGGCTCGATCTGACCCCGGCGGATCCGCAGGATATGCTGCCGGCTGTAACCGGAAGCCTCCTCCAACTGGCCTGGCCTGATCTTCCGGGCCTTCAGGAACTCTTCAAGACGTGTCAACGAAGGTCTCCTGAGCGTCATCGGCATCCGTCGGCGGCAAAGAGCGGCGACCCGGCGTCCCATCGTTCCGAGTCATCCGGTGCGATCGGGACCCCATGCCCGACCGTGGCCGTACCCGGCCGGTACAGGTATCCGGCGCTGAAGTCGCGGAACGGGAGCGGACCCAGAATGCGGCACATCTCGACGTAGTCCATCAGGAGCCAGGAGATCTCGGCGGCGGCGCTGGCGGGTGTTCGTACGTGGCCTTTCACTGCACAGGGTGTGTCGCGGTGCCGGAAATCCCTACCTGCGACGTCAAATGGAACATTCCTGCGTCATTTCCCGCGCCCGAGAGCGGTATCTCCCCGGAAGAGTGGCGCCTGTGGGGTTGCGACGCGCATTGAGGCGAGGGTGAACCCACTCGTCATCCCCGGGCAGATGGGTTTCACGCCGAAGGCGTGACGGAGGGCAGCCGGTGGGCCACCCTCCGCGGTCACCGCACTTATGACCCCATTGACCTTCATCACAAGTTGCGCTTTTGCAGCCGCGGAGCCATATTTCCACCAGGAGGGCAGGACCGTGATCCACGTACTGATGATCCTTGCGCAGCTCACCTCGACGCCGCAGCTTCCCACGACGATCGTTCCGCTCGACGGCGGACGGGAAGTAGTGCTCACCCTCGGGCTCG
>Ga0190270_10001592_pt1 | contig 10652 bp, 9 predicted proteins | sample Popmic320T_FD_133748 | JGI IMG/M metagenome (GOLD analysis project Ga0190270, IMG submission 133748) | Populus adjacent soil microbial communities from riparian zone of Weber River, Utah, USA - 320 T | ecosystem: Environmental > Terrestrial > Soil > Riparian zone | place: USA: Utah | collected... | reverse complement strand
TCCCGAGGGGAGCGCCTTCGCGCTGTACGCGGTGCTCGACGCGCTCGTCGACGGGTACCTCGTGGTCGCCGAGCGGCTGGAGGATGAGGTGGATCTGCTCGAAGACGCGGTGTTCGACGGCGCCGGGATGGCGCCGGGCGCCTTCCAGGAACGGGCCTTCCGGCTCAAGCGGGCGGTGGTGGGGTTGCGACGGACCGGGGGACCGCTCCGCGTCGGGATCGACCTCATCCGCGACGACCGCCTGCTGGGCAGCACGACCCTCGCCCCCTACCTCCGCGACGTCGAGGAACACCTGATGCGCGTGACGGAGATGGCTGACGCCGTCCGGGACCTGCTGACGTCGTTGCTCGAGGTCCGGGTGGGGCAGACGGCGAACGACCTCAACGAGGTCATGAAGAAGCTGTCGGCGTGGGCGGGGATCATCCTCGTCCCCACGCTCATCGCGGGGATCTACGGCATGAACTTCCGCAGGATGCCCGAGTTGGGCTGGGACGTCGGGTACCCGCTCGCCCTGGCGATGATGGCGGTGTCGGCCTACCTGCTCTGGCGGGGGTTCAAGAAGAAGGGCTGGCTCTGAGCCGGGGGACCGGGCGTGACGACGCCCGGTCCCCCGGCACGGTCATGGGGCTCAGCCGCCCCAGGGCCCCCAGCCCACACGGCTAACCATCTTCATCGTGACGATGATGTTGGCGCGTCCGTTGAAGGCCGAGCGTCCCTTGAACCCGAACTTGAACGCGCGGTCCGGCCAGTACCCACAGATGTGCTGGTAGAGGCCGCTCGCGCAGCTGTACTTGTTGTACGCCCGGGGGCGGAAGTGTGACTCCCGCTTGGCGATCGCGACCGCCTTGTCGGCGTTCACGTGCCAGTGGTGCGCGGAGCACCGGATCAAACGCTTGACCTGCGTGACGCCATCGCGCCAGGGGATATCGCAGATCTTGTCGGATGTGTAGACGTATCGCGACTCCGCGCGGCTCGCGGCCTGGGCCGTCGAGGCGGGGGAGAGGGTGAGGATCGCGGTGAGGATCAGCGCCGATGCGAGAGATCGGCGCAACCGGATCGATGAGGTCATAGGCGTTGGTCACCCCCGCGGCGGACGGAGCCGGCAGCTGCGTCCGGTCGGCCGGTCCGGGCGAACGGTTCGCCCGGGCCTGGTCGGCCCGCGGTCGGTCGGTGGGTGTGGACATCACCTCCTGCGGTGTCGGTGGTCTCGGTGTGACCGGTTGCCCTCCCGCGATCGCTCCGACCACTCGTCCCGGCACGCGCGCGAACGCCACCAGCCCTGGGAAGGCAGGGAGCGCACGGTGGTGCCGGGAAGGGTTCGGACGGAGCGTCCGAGAGAAGGTGCGTCCACCCTACCGGCCGGATAAGCGCTTCGCCAACAAAGGGTGACCGTTGGTCATATCCCAGGCTGCGACCATGTCGGTATGAGCGGGAAGGTCCTCCTCGCCGCGCCGCGCGGGTACTGCGCCGGCGTCGAGCGCGCCGTCGAGGCCGTGGAGCTCGCGTTGGAAGGTCACGGTCGCCCGGTCTACGTCCGCAAGCAGATCGTCCACAACCTTCACGTCGTGCGCGACCTCGAGGCCAAGGGGGCGATCTTCGTCGACGACGTCGAGGAGATCCCCGCGGGCGCGGTCGCGGTGCTGTCGGCCCACGGGTCGCCGCCGCGGGTGTTCGAGGAAGCGGCCGCGCGCGGGCTCGACCTCATCGACGCCACCTGCCCGCTCGTCACGAAGGTCCACGTCGAGGCGCGCCGGTTCGCCGCCGACGGGCGGACGATCGTGCTGATCGGCCACGCCGGGCACGAGGAGGTCGAGGGGACCAGCGGACAAGCGGCCGAGCGGACCGTCCTCGTCCAAGACCTCGAGGATGCCCGGACGGTGACGCTGCCCGAGGGGCCGATGGCCTACCTCACACAGACCACGCTGTCGGTCGACGAGACGAGCCAGATCGTGGACGCGCTGCGGACGCGGTACCCCCACCTGGAGGCGCCGCCGCGCGAGGACATCTGCTACGCCACCCAGAACCGGCAGGACGCCGTGAAGGCCATGGCGCCCCAGGCCGACGTCGTGCTCGTCATCGGGTCGAGGAACTCATCGAACTCGAACCGGTTGGCCGAGGTCGCTGCGGACCTCGGGACGCCGGGCTACCTCGTGGACGACGAGAGCGAGGTCGACCCCGCCTGGCTCGACGGCGCCCGGGTCGTGGGGGTGACGAGCGGCGCGAGCGCGCCCGAGCACCTCGTGGAGCGGATGCTCGCGTACCTCGCGGCGCGCGGGTTCGACGAGGTCGAGCAGGTGGCGGTCGCCCAGGAAGGCGTGCGGTTCAGCCTGCCGAAAGGCGTGCGTCCGATCCCGATCACGCCGAGCTGACGGGTCGGCCCGTCAGCTCCAGGCACTGAACTGGTCCCGGTCTTCCTCGGGCTCCTCGTACGCGATGGAGACGAGCGTGCTGGTGCGTTGGACGCCCGGGATGGCCTGGATCCGTTCCAGGATCAGGCCGCTCGCGATCTCCCACGGCTGCGCGACGCAGGTGAGCAGGTCCCAGTCGCCGCCGATGACCGCGACGCCGGCGATGTCGCCCATGTCCGCGAGGTGCTCGGCGATGCCGGCCGCCGCGCCGGCGTCCGCGCGGATGTGGACGTAACACGCGTTCGGGATCATCGGGGGCGGCTGCGGTCCCCCGAACCCGGTGATCCCGATGCGGTCGCCCGGGACGACGGGCGCGGTGGCCGTCCTCCCGACCCCCGGGATCTGGTGCAGCTCCGAGAGGATCACCGACGCGATCGTCCCGAGGTCCGGTCCCTCGGCGTGCACGAGCAGGTCCCACCCGCCGACCACCGCGATCGCGCGGCGGACCCCTTGCTTCGAGGTGAGCGCCGCGAGGACGCCCGGCACCTGTCCGGGAGCAACCTGGACGTAGACGTAGGCATCCATGCGCGCAGCGTACTCAGTCGTCGTCGTCGAGGGGGGGAGGCTGATCGCCGCAGAGTTCGATCAGCTCGTCCTCGCCGTCTTCGGGCCCCACCGAGACCAGGCGGTCCCCGGCGCGCAGCTCGAAGGTCGCCCGGGGGCGGTAGATCCACCGCGCCCCCCGCTGGATGCCGAGCACGAACATCCCCGTCTCCGTCTCCATCCGCAGGTCCTTGAGGGAGCGTCCCTCCGCCGCCGAGCCGGGCATGACGATCGTCTCCGCGCTCGTCTCCTCCGTCTCCTCGAGGGCCATCTGGACGACCGGGTGCAGCGGCTCGCCGTGCTCCACGTACCAGGTCATGTCGCGTGCCGCGTCGCTGATCGCCTCGGAGGCGGCTCCCAGGCGGATGAGGCCGCGGAGCTCGTCGACGTGCCGGGCCTCGGGGGCCGCCCGCAGGACCCAGGACTCGAGCTCGTCCTCGAGCCGGTCGCTCCGCGCCTCGAGCGCGCCGACCTCGGCCGCGAGGGCGCGGTCGTTGAACAGGATCGAGGCGTAGGCGAGGCCCACGGCCGCCTCCGAGAGGTCCTTCATCTCGACGAGGATGTCGACCGCGCGGTCGAGCTCGGACAACGCCGGGGGGTCGTCCTCGGGTCCCGGCGGGATCGGGGGCGCGCCGGCCAGCTCGCGGATGCGGTTGATGCCGTCCTCGGGCCCGCGCACCATGAGGACGTCGCTCGCCGCGGGGACGTCGTCGGGACCCGGGTCGAACTCCCAGGACGTCCCGCTCCGGATCGCCATGACCCACATCCCCGTCTCGGTCGGCAGGGACAGGTCGCGGAGCGACCGGCCGGTCATCGGGGCGTCGTCGCGCACGCGGACGCGGGCGGTCACCTCGTCGGCGTGACGGAGGTCGGGCTTCAGCGCCGGCGGGATGCCCAGTCGCGCCGCGACGATCCGCGCGATGTCGGACGCGGCGTCGCCGATCCGCTGGATCGCCTCGGCGATCCACAACACGCCGGCCATCCCCTCGGCGTCCTCGGGGCTGCGCGCCGCGAGCATCGCGACCGTGCGCAGGCGGCGCAGCTCGAGCGTCATCCGCTCGTCGAGCCGCTCGACCTCCTCGGCCAGGGTGGGCTCGTTGAAGAACACCGCGGCGTACGCGAGGTCGACCATGAGCTCGGAGGCGTCCTTCAGCCCGACGAGCAGGTCCTTGACGTTGTTCGGTCGTTCTTCATCCATGGCCGAGGACCCCCGATGATGTCATGACGAACAGGACGCAGGCGACGCCCGCCAGGTCCATCACGCTCGTGATGATCGGCACGCCCTGGTTGTCCGGGTCCAGCCCGAACCGGAACGTGACGACCGCCAGGTAGTAGCCGACCACGAGGGTGATCGGCGTCAGGGCGATACCCGCCAGCAGGGTGGCCCCGATCAGGGCGGGCGCGGAGGGCATCCCCGGCAACCCCGTCGCCGCCCCCAGGATCCACGCGACGGCGCCGATCGCCAGGAACACGGCGACCGACAGGACGACCGTGATCCCCGCGTCGACGATGGCGGGGGCGCCGGGCCGTCCGCGGGCCGTGATCACGCCGACCTGGAGCTTGGAGGAGATCCGCGACGAGAAGATGCCCCCGAGGGCCCCCGCCTGGGAGACGAACGGCGGGATCAGCGCCAGCAGCACGGGGACCAGCGTCAGCTCGGGCAGGCGCGCCTCCTGCAGCCCGCCGGCGGCCACGTCGAGCACGGGCGTGACGGCGATCGTGGCGGCCATCTCGATGAGGATGCGCCGGACGCGGCGGTCGCGGGCGAGGAAACCGCGGACCCCGACCACGGCCGCCACCCCGATCGCCGCGACCGCCAGGGCGCCCGTGGCCACGCCGTGCCCCAGCAGCGCCGTCGCCAGGAACAGGCTGGGGATCGTCGTCATGTCGCCAAGGGCGGTGACCATCGGCGTCGACACCGCGTCCAGGTCCCACCGCAGGCGGTAGGAGAGCCCGGAGAGGGCCACGGTGATGAGGAGGACGAGCACCGAGCTCAGCAGGCCTCCGAACACCGACACGACGGCGAGGTCGCCGAGCGACATCGAGGGCTGCCCGAAGGCATCCGAGGCGAGCTTCGTCAGCACCGCGAGCCACAGGGCCGAGGAGAACGTGGTGTAGATCGCCACGTCGACGTTGCGCCGCAGGATCCCACCGCGGCGCAGGTCGAGCGTCAGGACGCCCGACGCGCTCGCCGTCCCGAGGCGGGCGCCGATCGCGCCGAAGATCGTGCCCTTCATCCCGACCGCGGCCGGGATCAGGACGAGCAGGCCGGGGTAGGTGCTGAGCGGCTCGGTGAGGTGGGCGATCGTCAGGCCGGCGACGAACCCCGCGAGCGTGCTGAGGGCGAGCGCGACCAGGCCCTGGCGGAGGGTCCGTCGCTCGGACCGCCAGTAGCCGAGGAGCCGCCGCGCGCGGCGGGCGAGGGCGCGGGGCGGCCGCGCCATCGGGACTCCTTCACGGTGCGCATCTCCTTCGCTCCTGCGGGCATCGTCACGGGGGAGGGCCCACGGGCCCCGGGCAGTATGGCCGGGCCCCCCGAGGGCGGACAACCCCCGGGAGGTCTCGGCTCGCGACGAGCCTCACGTGACCCAATCGCGGGTGATGAACAGCCAGAACGCGAGCCCGGCCTCCGGGCCGTAGGCCCGGAACCGGCGGGCGATCGCGGCGTCGGTGGGCGGCCGGCGCCGACCCGTGAGGCGCGCGTACGTCGGACGCGTCCACGAGTCCAGGATCAGCCGGGAGCTGCGGCCGAGGGTCATCATGATGTGGGCCGCGGCGTAGGGCCCCACCCCCGGGAGGGCGAGGAGCCGTCGCTCGACCTCCGCGTCCGGGAGATGCTCGCGGGACGCCGAGCCCAGCGACTCCAGGTCAACCCGTCCTTCGGCCACGAGCGTCGCCAGCTCGACGAAGCGGGGCGCGCGGTAGCCGGCGCGGACGACCTCCCGGTAGAAGGCTTCATCGCGCGCCGCCATCGCGACCGGCGTCGGGAACGCGTTCGCGGCGGGGTCACCCCGGTGGCCCACGGCCGGCGTGCCGAGGTGCGCGACGAGCGCCGTGACCATCACCCTCGTCAGCGCCCACGTGCAGTTCGTCGTGCAGATCGTCTTCACGACGTCCTCCCACACGGTCGGGCTGCGCAGCATGCGGCCCGCGCCCGCCGTGACCCAGGTCATCGCCTCGTCGCCGTCCGCGGTCGCGTAGAAGGCGGAGAGGTCTTGGTCCAGGTGCAGGACGTGTGCGACCGCGGCGCCGAGCGCCGAGCGGGTCGCGGCCGAGGGCGCCGGGCCGCCGAGGATCCGGACGGCCGCCCGGCCGCGCCCGCCGCGGGCGATCTCGACGCGGCGCGGCGCTCGGCGGGGGAGCGGCACGGTGAGGGCGAGCGTGCGGCGCGTCTCGTCGAGCGCCATCGGCGGCAGCTCCGCGAAGCCGTGCGAGATCAGCGTGCGCCACAGGTCGACCGGCTCACCCGCGGGACCCCGCAGGGGCAGGAGGATCGGCTCCGTCACAGGGCCGCGGCCCGCTCGCGGTACGCGCGGACCTTCGCCTTGTTCCCGCACGATCCCATCGAGCACCACCGGCCCGAGCGGTTCTTCGACCGGTCCCAGAAGACGGTGCGGCACACGGGGTTGGCGCATCCCCGCAGCCGGTCCCACGAGCCGTCGAGCTCGGCGAGGAACGTGATGCCGAGCAGCCGGCCGAGGGCGCCGTCCACCCCCTCGGCGCTCGCGTGGATGGGTTCGTCGCCGATGCACGCGAAGCAGAGCGACACGCCCCCGCGGCGGGCGGCCTCGTTCAGCCGTTCGCGATGCTCCTCGGTCGCCTCGCCGATCGCGGTCGAGCGGAGGTCGTCGAGGACGGACGCCGCGCGGTCGAGGTCCTGCGCGGACGCCGGCGACGAGATCATGCCGTGGGCGCGGAGCCACGCGTCGATCGTGGCGCCCGAGGGCGGGAGGGAGTCGCGGCCCGCATCGGGGTGATCGTGCAGGGAGACGAACGATCGGACGAGCTCGAGGTCACCGGGCGCGTGCCCGTTGACCTCGTTCTCGTGGCCGTGCGTCCCGTACGCGGTCCCCGGTTCCATGTCGCGAGGATACCCCGAAGAAACGGGGAAAACCACTTGACCGGTTACATCCGTCACCGGTAAGGTGCCCGTAACCGGTTACGACCCCGATGCCGGTGGCGTCGGGCCGATGGGAGGTGACGGACATGGAGCGCAACAACGTGGGCCCCGAGATCGTCCGGGCGCACCTCGAGGAGCTGCGGGCGGTGGCGGCCGGCACGCGCAGGGCTCGTCCTCGCCGGCAGCGACGCTGGCGGCGGCGATCGTGAGCCGGCGGGTGCTCGACCGGATCAGGCGGGCGCTGCGGGAGCCCTCGCGTCCACCCGAGCGGGACCCCGCCCGACGTCCGGCGATGGACACGATCGACGACTGGATCCTGTTCGGGCCGCGGCTGCGCAGCTCCGGCTAGCATCGGCGGCGTGCTCGCCCTGACGTCCCGCGCCGCCGAGGCACTGCGGACGGCCGACGCGGCCGCTCGCCGGTTCAACCCCGACGCACGGCTGCGGCTGCGGGTCGACGGCGGCGCCGTGACCGCCGACCTCGTCGCCGGTCCGGCGGCCGGGGAGTCGGCCGTCACGGTCGACGGGATCGACCTCGTCGTCCCGGACGGGCTCGAGGGCACGGTCGACGCGGGGGAACACAACGCCTTCACGCTCATCTGAGCCACCGACCGGTGCCTTTAGACTGCCCCCCATGGCTCGCGACGGATCCGATCCGGACCCACCGTCGCCGCTCGTCGGCGTCGGCATCGGTGGCGGACCCGTCATGGTCATCGGCGGGGCGGAGGACCGCTTCCGCGACAAGGTGATCCTCGCCCGGTTCGCGCGGTACGCCGGCGGCGACGCGGGCCACGTGGTCGTGATCTCGACGGCGTCCTCCCTGGGCGAGGAGGCCACCGAGGCGTATCGGCAGCTCTTCGAGGGACTGGGCATCGGCCGCGTGACCGGCCTGCGGCCCGAGGAGCGCGTCGAAGCCGACGATCCCGCGGCGGCGCGCCAGCTGGCCGACGCGACCGGCGTGTTCCTCACCGGTGGGAACCAGTCGCGCCTCACCCAGGTGGTGGCCGGCACGCGGCTCGGCGACGCGCTCGCGAACGCGCACGACCGCGGCGCGGTGCTGGCGGGGACCAGCGCGGGCGCGAGCGCGATGGCGAGCCACATGGTCGCCTACGGCACGCCCGGCGCGACCCCCAAGAACCGCATGGTCCAGCTGTCGGCGGGCCTCGGCATCATCGACGGCGTCGTGATCGACCAGCACTTCGAGCAGCGCGGCCGGATCGGCCGGCTGCTCGCGCTCGTGGCGCAGTCGCCGTCCCTGCTCGGCATCGGGATCGACGAGGACACCTGCGCCGTGGTGTCCGCCGATCGCACGCTGCACGTGCTCGGCAAGGGCGCCGTCACGATCGTCGACGGCCGGCACGTCAAGACCGACGCGTACCGCGGCAAGGGGTATAAACCGCTCATGGTCTCGGGCGCCATCCTGCACTCGCTCCCGTCCGGCACCTGGTTCGACCTCCGCCGACGCGAGCTGATCGCGGGACCGTCGGACGTCCCGGCCGAGCGGGAGGCGTCCTCGTAGCGTGGCCGCGAAGCGCTCGCCCGCCACGGCCACGAAGGCCGATCGGGAGCGGGCGAAGCGCGGCCAGGCCGCCCGCAAACCCGCTCGCGCCCCCGACCTGACGATCGTCTCGACCCACGTCTACCGAGGGCCGAACTACTGGTCCTACGAACCGTGCGTCCGCATGCTCGTGGATCTCGGTTCGCTCGAGCACTGGCCCTCGAACACGATCCCCGGCTTCAACGCGAAGCTCCTGAAGATCCTGCCCGGCGTCGGCGAGCACTCGTGCTCGCTCGGCAAGCGCGGGGGGTTCCGCGAGCGGCTCGAGGACGGCACGTGGCTCGGCCACGTGGCCGAGCACGTGGCCCTCGAGCTCCAGCGCGAGTCGGGCGCCCACATCTCGCGGGGCAAGACACGGGGTGCCGGCGAGGAGGGGCGCTACAACGTGATCTACGGCTACGCGGAAGAGCGCGTCGGCGTGGCCGCGGGCGAGCTCGCCGTCCGGCTCCTCAACCACCTCGTGAAGGCCGACCCGGCCTTCGACTTCGCCGCCGAGCTCGAGCGGTTGATCCTGCTCGCGGAGCGCCGGCAGTTCGGGCCCTCGACCCAGGCGATCCTCGACGAGGCGATGAGCCGCGACATCCCGTGGATGCGGTTGAACGAGCACTCGCTCGTCCAGCTCGGGCAGGGCCGGTACCAGCAGCGGATCCGCGCGACGATGACCTCGAGGACGAGCGCGCTCGCCGTCGACATCGCGGGCGACAAGAAGATGACGAACCAGCTGCTCGCGTCCGCCGGTCTCCCCGTCCCCCGCAGCGAGCTCGTCCGCGACGCCGATGCCGCGGTCCTCGCGGCGCGGCGCATCGGCTTCCCGGTCGTGGTCAAGCCCCTGGACGGCAACCACGGCCGCGGCGTGAGCCTGGATCTGCACACGGAGCGGGCGGTGCGGACGGGCTTCCGCCGGGCGCAGGACCAGGCCCGTCGCGGGCAGGTGCTCGTCGAGTCCTACGTGACGGGCAACGACTACCGCATGCTCGTGATCGGCGGGCACATGGTGGCGATCGCCGAGCGCCAGCCCGCGCACGTGGTCGGCGACGGGAAGCGCACGGTGGCCCAGCTCGTCGAACAGACGAACAAGGACCCGCGCCGGGGGATCGGTCACGAGAAGGTGCTCACGCGGATCACCGTCGACGAGGCCGCGGTGGCCCTGGTGAAGAAGCAGGGCTACGCCCTGGACGACGTCGTGCCGAAGGGCGAGCGCGTGCTGCTGGCGGAGACGGGCAACATGTCGACGGGCGGCATCTCGATCGACCGGACGTGGGAGGCGCACGAGGACAACGTCGAGATCGCGGAGGAAGCCGCGCGCGTCGTCGGTCTCGACGTCGCCGGGATCGACTTCCTCGCTCCCGACATCTCCCAGCCGGTCCGCGAGACCGGCGGCGCGATCGTCGAGGTGAACGCCGCGCCGGGGTTCCGGATGCACACGCACCCGACCGAGGGCGAGCCGCAGTACGTCGCGAAGCACGTCGTCGACGGGCTCTTCCCGGAGGGGACGCCCTCCCGCATCCCGATCATCGCCGTCACCGGATCGAACGGGAAGACGACCACGGTCCGCATGATCGCCCACATCTTCCGCGGGATGGGACGGCAGGTCGGCATGACGTCCACCGACGGGGTCTACATCGACGAACGGCTCGTCAAGCGCGTGGACGCGAGCGGTCCGAAGTCGGCGCAGCTCGTCCTGCAGAACCCGCGGATCGACATGGCCGTGTTCGAGGTCGCCCGCGGCGGGATCCTCCGCGAGGGCCTGGGGTACGGTCGCAACGACGTCGGCGTCGTGCTCAACGTCACCGGCGACCACCTCGGCCTGCGCGAGATCGAGACGCTCGAGCAGCTGGCGCAGGTCAAGCAGGTGGTGATCGAGGCCGTGCCCCGCAACGGCTGGGGCGTCCTGAACGCGGACGATCCGCTCGTGGTCGAGATGCGCCGGCGCTGCAGCGGCAACGTGGTCATGTTCACGATGAAGGAGCAACATGACCTCGTCGAGCGGTGGGTCCGGCGCGGCGGGAAGGCGGTCGTGCTCG
>Ga0190270_10001591_pt1 | contig 10652 bp, 8 predicted proteins | sample Popmic320T_FD_133748 | JGI IMG/M metagenome (GOLD analysis project Ga0190270, IMG submission 133748) | Populus adjacent soil microbial communities from riparian zone of Weber River, Utah, USA - 320 T | ecosystem: Environmental > Terrestrial > Soil > Riparian zone | place: USA: Utah | collected... | reverse complement strand
GATCGAGGATCATATTCTGGCGACCTTGCGCCGGCGCTACGGGCGCGTGTCGGTCGAGCGGCTCGCTGCCGGAATGGGGCTGGCGCACATCCACGAGGCGCTCGCCGCGATCGAGGGGCGCACTGTCGCCGAGCGCGACCAGACCGCATTGTGGACGGCGGCGCTCGAAGCCTCGGACAGCCTCGCGAGCGCGGCGCTCGCCCGCTATTGCAGGATCCTGGGCGCGGTCGTCGGCGACCTCGCCCTCGCTCACGGCGCTTCGGGGGTAGTGATCGCGGGCGGCCTCGGGCTGCGGCTCGCCGACCGCCTGGCGGGATCCGGCTTTCGCGATCGCTTCATCGCCAAAGGGCGCTTCGGGCGGCGGATGGACGAGATTCCCGTCAAGCTGCTTACCTACGAGCAGCCGGGCCTGCTCGGCGCCGCTGCCGCCTTCGCGATCGAGCATCGCTGAGCGAGGACGCTGGAACCCGGCGGAATATCCCCGGCCGAATGCTCCGGGACCTCTCGGCCCCGCTAGAGCCGGGCCAACGCGTCGAGAGCCCGCTTCGCGAATTCGGGTCGGCAGATCAACAGGTCCGGCAGGAACGGCCGCTCGCGATTGTAGACCAGAGGCGAGCCGTCGCCGCGGCTGACGTGCAAGCCCGCGGCCTTGGCCACCGCAACCGGCGCGCAATTGTCCCATTCGTGCTGCCCGCCCGCGTGAAAATAGATGTCCGCCTCGCCGGCGACGACCGCCATCGCCTTGGCGCCGGCCGAGCCGATCTGCCTGACCTCCGCGTCCAGCGCCGCGGCGAGCGGCTCGGTTTCCGGAGGAGGGCGGGTTCGGCTGATCACCATCACCGGCCGCCGCTTGAGCTCGAGCCGCGGCGCGGGCGCGTCGTCGGAGCGGAAGACGCGGCCCCGGGTCGGCATCGCGACCGCGCCGGCGACCGCCTCGCCATCCACCGCCAGCGCGACGTGCACCGCCCAGTCGTCGCGCCCCTCGACATATTCGCGAGTGCCATCGAGCGGATCGACGATCCATACGCGGGATTTGGCGAGGCGCTCCGGCCCGTCTGGCGATTCCTCGGAAAGGATGCCGTCTCCGGGCCGCCACCGCGCGAGCGCGGCGAGGATCAGCCGATTGGCCCGACGGTCGCCCTCGACGCCGATCGCGGGGCCGGCGGGGAGGCCGCCGGCACGCAGGTCGACGAGCAGCCGTCCAGCCGCCTCGGCGGTTCGCGCGGCCAGCTCTGCGTCGCTCAATTGCTCCATACGGGACCCGTCGTTGCGCGGCCGCGCCCGCGGCCGCAAAAATGAACCGCCGGGTTACCGCCTCTGGTTAACCGAGTCTTTACCAAAGCCGCCCTAGTCCATCCCAGAGCAGCCCGTTCCTGAGGAGCGGGCGCGACATAAGACGGGAGCGGAGACTTGAGCAGCAGCATGATTTCGAGATGCGCCAGTTGGATCCTCGCCGCAGCCGCGATCGGCCTGCTCGCGCCGGCCGCGGCCGTCGCCGGCTCGCTCCAGGTCGACCCGATCCGGCTCGACATCAATGCCGGCCGCCGCACTGCGACGGTGCGGGTTACCAACCAGGAGCAGGTCCCGGTCGCGATCCGCGCCTATGCCCTGACCTGGACCCAGGTCGACGGCGAGGACCGCTACGAGGAGACCCCGGCGGTGATCGTCTCGCCGCCAATCTTTACGATTCCCGCGGGCGCCACCCAGCTGGTCCGGGTCGGCCTGCGCAACCGGTCGGGCGACCCGCGCGCCTATCGGCTGATGATCGAGGAAGTGCCGCAGGCATCGCCCGCCGGCGGTATCCAGGTCGCGCTGCGTCTGAACCTGCCTTTGTTCGTCTCGATCGCACCGGGCACCGCCGCCGAGCTCGGCTGGTCCGCCGCGCGCGGCGCCGACGGGCGCTGGACGGTCGAGGCCCATAATCGCGGTCGCAACTTTGTCCGCGTTGAGCCCGCGGCGGCAAAGGCCGCGACCGGCGTCGAGTTCGACGCCAATTTCAATCTCGGCGTGGTCCTTCCCGGCAGCCGCCGGCGCTGGGTGGTCGGCAACGAGCCCGCCATCGCCGACCGCGCGCGCTTCTCCTCGATCCAGCAGGGAGCCGGCCGTGCCGACGCCCAACCCGCGGTTCGCCGCGATTAAGCGCACCCTCCTCGGCCTCCTGCTCGCCACCTCCTCGCCTGCTTTGGCAATTGGGGAGGCGGCCCGAGGCGCAACCGCGTCGCCGCTCGAGCCGACCCTTCTCGAAGTGACCGTGAACGGCCAGGAGATGGGCGAGCCCCTGCTCCTCCAGCGCGACGCGGGCGGCGGCCTCTATGCGAGCGAGGCTTTGCTCCGCCAGTGGCGCATCCGCCTGCCCTCGGCGGCGCCGGTCACCGTTGACGGCGAGCACTGGTACCGGATCGACAACGACCCCGGCTTGCGCGCGACCCTGGCCGCGGCCGAGCAGACGCTCGCGATCGACGCGCGCGCGGAGCTGTTCGACCGCCAGAGCGCCGACCTCGGCGCCGCGGCGGCGTTTGAAATGACGCCGTCCGGCAGCGGCGCCTTTCTGAACTATGACGTCCTCGGCGAATATTCCCGCGGCGAGATCGGCTTCAACGCCGCGCTCGAGGCCGGAATCTTCACCCGGTTCGGCGTCGGCTCGACCGGCATGATCGTCCGCGCCGGAGGCGACGGCACGCGCCTGCTGCGCCTCGACACCAGCTGGACGATCGACCGGCCCGAAAGCCTCACCTCGATCCGGATCGGCGACGCGGTGACCATCGGCGGCGCGGGCGTTGCCCCCGTGCGCTTCGGCGGCCTCCAATATGCGCGCAACTTCGAGACCCGCCCGGGCTATCTCACCATGCCGCTGCCGATGCTCGCCGGCAGCGCCACCGTCCCGTCGGTGGTCGACGTCTATGTCAACAACCAGCTCCAAGGCAGCCGGGACGTCGCGCCGGGGCCGTTCGAGGTCACCAACGTCCCCGTCCAGTCGGGCGGCGGCACCGTTCAGCTGGTGATGCGCGACTTGCTCGGCCGCCAGATCGTCATGGAGCAATCCTATTATGCGTCGAGCGTTCTGCTGCGCCGCGGCCTCCACGATTTCTCCTACGAAATCGGCTTTCTGCGCGCGGGCTACGGCGCGCGCAGCATGGATTACGGAGCGCCGATCGCCTCGACCAGCCACCGCTACGGCCTCAGCGACCGGGTGACGCTGGAGGGGCACGCCCAGGCGAGCCGCGACGTCCAGGCAGCCGGTCTCGGCATCGGCTTCGCTCTGTTCGACCTCGGCATGATCGGCGGATCGGCGACCTTGAGCCGTTCGGACCGCGGCGCCGGCATGCATGTCTCAGGCTCCGTGGAGCGGCGCACCACCGGCCTTTCGTTCGGGATCCGCGCCGAATATGCGAGCGAGAATTTCAATTATGTCGGCGCCGCCGAGGACGAGCGGCCATCCCGACTCAGCGTACAGGCGTTCGCCGACGTGCCGGTCTTCGGCGGTTCGATCGGCGTCAGCCTCGTCCACCGTTCGCGCCGCGGCGACGAGGAGGACGAAAGCCTCGCCGGCATTTTCGCCAACGTGCCGTTGATCGACAACGCGTCGATCCAGCTTTTCGCCCGCCGCGCCGTCGCAGGCAATGCGCAGACCGTATTCGGGGCCAACGTCTCGTTTGCGCTGGGCGGCCGCCGCAGCGCGGCGGCGAGGGTCGAATATCGCGACGGCGGACTTTCGCGCAACATCTCCTATCAGGACGATGCGCCGAGCGGGATCGGCGGCGGCTACCGGGCCTCGGCCAATTACAGCGACGGCCGGCGGACGATGGAGAGCGTCTACACGTTCAACGCCGCATCCGCGTCGTTCACGGCCCACCTCAGCCGCGCCGGGGGGAGCAGCGGCGTGCGCCTCTCGGCGCGCGGCTCGGTCGGCCTCGTCGGCGGGAGCCCGTTCGCAGCGCGGGCGCTCGGCGCGAGCTTCGCCGAGGTGCGGGTTGGGGACCATGCGGGGGTGCGCGTCTATGCCGATAACCAGTTGATCGGAATTACGGGCGCGGACGGGTCGCTGGTCGTCCCGTCGCTGCGCGCCTTCGACCGCAACATGATCCGGATCGAGGAAGGCGATCTCCCGCTCGACGTCCAGATCGCCCAGACGGAAGTGCCGGTGCGGCCGTTCGCGCGGGCCGGAGCAGTGGTCCGCTTCGCCGTGCGGCGCGAACGCGGCGTGCTCCTCCAGGTGGTGCTCGAGGACGGCAGCCCGCTGCCGGCCGGCGCGCTGGTCAGCGTCGCGGGCAGCCCCGAGATGCACGTCGCCGCGTCCGGCGGCGAGGTCTACATCCCCACGCTCGACGGCACCGCTTTGCTGGAGGCGAGCTGGGGCGACCGGCGCTGCGGCTTCCAGGTCACCGTCCCCGAGGGCGACGACCCGCAGCCGCGGATTGCCGGCCTCGTCTGCCGGACGGCGACGAGCTTAGCCTCGCGCTGAGGCGCCGGCTCAGTTCTGGCGGCCGCGGCTCGGCGGCGGCTTGCCGTCCCCCCGGGGCGGCGGCCGCTTGTCGGGCCCGCCCTGCTGCCCGGCGCCCTTCGGCAGCGGCGGCAGTTCCGGCGAGACGGGACAGCCGCGCTCGCCCGCCGACACCTGATAGACCTTGCGGCGCAGACGGTTGATGCCGCCGACGGGGAGATGCGCCTCGAGCCCGTGCCAGGGCGTGTAGAACAAGGTCTCGCAGAATTCCTTCCGCTCGGTCGAGCTGACGTCCTGCGGCGTCGGAATCGTGATCCGCGCCACCGTGACGAACGGATAGTCCTCCTCCCTCCACAGGGTGTGCATGTCCTCGATGTCGGTGAAATCGGAGTTCAGGCTCTCGAACGGCCGGACCTGGACCTGGAAGTCGAAGCAGATGTCCTTGCCGTCGGCGATGTCCATCCGGCTCTTCATCGCGTTGCGCAGATAATTCTCGTCGTCGATGGCGGTGCCGAGCTCGCCCGAAACCGGATTGACCGGCCTGGCCGAGAATTTCATGACCCGTCCCTCGCCGAACAGGAAGGGCGCCGCGCTGAAATATCGATTGTCGAGCGGGCTCATCGGTGGTGCCTGATAGGGGAAAAAGGGCGGCGGAGCCGGCGGCGGCGGCGTCAGGCTCTTGATCTGGTTGATGATGCCGCCGGTTTTTCCGGCGCGCGTCCGAACCGCGATGGAATTGGCCGCGCCGGTCACGGGATCGGTTGCGCCGGTGCGGCGCGCGAAGAACATGATCGCCTTGCTGTCGTCCTGGGCGATGACTTCGCTCAGCACCTGATAATCGTCGACATTCGAGAAGGCGAAGATCGGCTGGTTGATCATCAGGAAATCCTGGGTGGTCTCGCCGTCGTTCGGATCGAGGCGAGCGCCGCCGACCTTGTAGAGCTTGATCGCCATGCCGCGGCTGCCATGCGCCTTCACCGTCGTCCCGTCCGGCTTTCGATCGAACGAATCGGGGGTGACCAGCGCCGAGGCGTTGGAGAAGCGGATCACGGCCCGCAGCCTCTCGCCGGGATGCTTGAACAGCCCGACGCGATATTCCTTGGCAAGGTCCTCGTCGACCGTCCACACCGCTTCGACGCAGCCATGGTCCTTGGGGTGGACGCCCCGAAGGACGCGCGGTCCGCTGCCATAGCGGTTCTTGAGCTGCTGCTTGGTCAGCTCCGCGATCTTATCGATCCCCGCCTCTTCGTTGGGCGGGGGATTTTCGACGCTGGACGCCATTTTCTGTCCCCCCTGTCGTGCGTTCGCCGCAAGGCAATGCCGCATTGCGACCCGGGAGTGTCGCACCCATCCCCTCGAATCACAATCGGCGATAGGTCCGATCTGGTGCAACTTCAGGCCGCGAACAGGGCATTGCCATCGCTTCGGCGGCGGCTATCAGCGCTCGTCATGCGTACCGAACGGCTCGACGGCACGGCGGCGCCGGCAGGCGGACTTCCGCTGAAGCTGCTTGCCGTCATCGGGACGCGGCCCGAGGCGATCAAGATGGCGCCGCTGCTGCTCGCGCTCGGCGCCGAGCCGGCGTTCGACGTCCGGCTCTGCCTCAGCGGCCAGCATCGCGAGCTGATCGACCCGGTGCTGCGCCTGTTCGGGATCAAGCCCGATCTGGACCTCGCCTTGATGGCGCCGGGCCAGAGCCTCAACGCGTTCGCGGCACGCGCGATCGAGCGGATCGACGTGGCGATCGAGGAGACCAGGCCCGACCGCATCCTCGTCCACGGCGACACCGGCACCGCGCTCGCCGCCGCGCTCGCCGCCTTCCACCGCGGCGTGCCGGTCGCCCATGTCGAGGCCGGGCTGCGCAGCGGCGACATCGCGCGGCCCTTCCCCGAGGAAATGAACCGCCGCGCCATCGACCTGGTCGCCGATTTGCTGTTCGCGCCGACCGATCGCGCCCGGCGCAACCTCGAGGCCGAGCAGGTGCGCGGCGTCATCCATGTCACGGGCAATACCGGCGTCGACGCACTCGATCTCGCCGTGGCGAAACTCGAGGTGGACGAAGCCCTGCGCCAATCGGCCGACGCCGAGCTTCCGCAGCTGCAACCGGGGCGCCGGCTGCTCCTCGTCACCGGCCATCGCCGCGAGAGCTTCGGCCGGGGATTCCGCAACCTCTGCGCCGCTCTCGAACGGCTCGGCCGGCGCGGCGATCTCGACATCGTCTATCCGGTCCACCTCAATCCCGACGTCAAGGGTCCGGTCGAGCAGGCTCTCGCGCATCGCCCGCATATCCGGCTGCTGCCGCCGCTCGGCTTCCTCGCCATGGTGCGGCTGATGCAGCGCGCCGATCTCATCCTGACCGATTCCGGCGGCATCCAGGAGGAGGCGCCGTCGCTCGGCAAGCCGGTGCTGGTCACCCGCGACGTCACCGAGCGGCCGGAAGCGGTCGAGGCCGGCAAGGCGCGGCTGGTCGGAACGAACAGCGATACGATCGTCGCTGCCGTATGCGAGCTGCTCGACGACAAGCAAAAGCGCGCCGCTTCCCGCGTCGGCCTCAACCCCTATGGCGACGGCAAAGCGAGCGAGCGCATCGTCGCCGCCTTGCTCGGCCGTCCGTTCGAAGAATTCCGGTCGCAATGAATCGTGCCGAAATTCGGGGCTTTTGCGGGGTTGAGCGCCTTGGTCGCGCCCCCCTTTCCAATTCGCGGCGTTCGTAGCATGGGGAGCGGATGATGCGTATGTTCCGGGCTGCCGCCGCGACCGAGCCTTTTGGAGCCGCGCCGGACCCGGCTTTCCCGGCGGGGAGCGACGCGCCGCCGCCGCAAAAGCCGAAGCGGACGCGCTGGCAAAAGTTCAAGCGGCTGCTCCTCATCTTCGCGATCCTGCTCGCATTGATCATCGCCTGGCTGGCGGTCACCGCGCCGCTTTCGCAGTCGCTCGAACCGATCAATGCGCCGAGCCTCACCATCCTCGCTGCCAATGGCGAGCCGATCGCGCGGAGGGGTGCGGTGATCGACGAGCCGGTCGACGTCAGGCGCCTTCCGCGCCACGTCTGGCAGCCCTTCGTCGCGATCGAGGACCGCAACTTCTACAGCCATTTCGGGGTCAGCCTGCGCGGCACGGTGCGCGCGCTGCTGCGCAACGTCAGCGCAGGCGGGGTCCGCCAGGGCGGCAGCACGATCACCCAGCAGCTCGCGCGCACGAGCTTCCTCAACCAGCAGCGCACGTTCGGCCGCAAGGCGCAGGAAGCGCTCATCGCCTTCTGGCTCGAAGCCTGGCTGACCAAGGAAGAGATCCTCAGCCGCTATCTCTCGAACGTCTATTTCGGCGACAATGTCTATGGCCTGAGGGCCGCATCGCGCCATTACTTCAGCCGCGAGCCCGAGGAGATGACGCTCGCACAGGCGGCCCTGATGGCGGCCGTGGTCAACGCGCCGTCGCGGCTCGCGCCCACCCGCCACCTCGAAGCCGCCCGGCGCCGGGCGCGGCTGGTGATGCGCGAGATGGTCGAATCGAACATGCTGAGCGAAGGCGAGTTCGACACGACCCGCCCGGCCCGGCTCGACGTCCAGAGCCGCGAGACCGTCCCCACCGGCACCTATTTCGCCGACTGGGTGATCGGCCAGGCGGAGCAGATGAGCGAGGGCGGCGAATATGGCGCGCGCACCCTCCAGACGACGCTCGAGGGCGACCTCCAGCGGATCGCGGTGCAGACCGTCCGCCGCGCCGGCCTCGGCCGCGCGCAGGTGGCTTTGGTCGCCATGCGCCCCGACGGTCGGGTGGTCGCGATGGTCGGCGGCAAGAATTATTCGCAAAGCCCGTTCAACCGCGCGACCCAGGCCCGGCGCCAGCCGGGCTCGGCGTTCAAATTGTTCGTCTACCTCGCCGCGTTTCGCGCCGGCATGACGCCCGACACGCCGATCAACGACGCGCCGGTGGTGATGGGCCGCTGGCGCCCGCAAAATTACGACCAGCGCTATCGCGGCCGGATCACGCTTCGCGACGCCGTGGCTTATTCCTCGAACTCGGCGGCGATCCAGGTGTCGGAGCGCGTCGGGCGCCACAATGTCATCCGCGCCGCCCGCGACCTCGGCATCACGACCCCGCTCCGCCCCGAGCCGACGCTGCCTCTCGGTACCGCAAATGTCAGCCTGCTCGAAATGACGTCGGCCTACGCGGCGGTCGCCGCCGGCCATTATCCGGTCCGCCCGTTCGGGATCGCGCGGGAGAGCGGCTGGCTCTCGGGCTGGGTGAGCTCGGGCGAATCGGTGCGCACCGATCCCGCCTTCGCCCGCCTGCGCGACGTGCTCTACGCCGTGCCCCAGCGCGGCACCGGCACGGCGGCACGGCTGCCGGTCGCGACCTTCGGCAAGACCGGCACGACCTCAGACTATCGCGACGCCTGGTTCTTCGGCTTCGCCGGCGACCTCGTCGTCGGGGTCTGGGTCGGCAATGACGACAATCGGCCGATGCCCGGCGTCAGCGGCGGCGGCGTCCCGGCGCGGATCTGGCGCTCCTTCATGTCCCAGGCGCTGGGCGACCGCGCGCAGGGGCCGGTCGCGGCGGTGCCGCTCCAGCAGGCCGATCGCGCGCCGGCCAGCGAACCGCAGGCGAACGAGGCCGCCGCTCCGCCCGCCGACCAGCCGGCGGTCCCCGTCGACCCGAATGCGGTGCCGCCGCCGGGCGACGAGCCCGCCGACGGCGGGCCCGCGCCGCCGACGGCGCCGGGCGACCGTCCCGCCGCGGCGCCGCCGCCGCAGCCGCCGGTCCAGCGCGAGCCGCAACCGAAGCCCCAGGGCTCCGACTAGGTCATCCGGCTAGGGTCGCGCCGCCCGGCTCAGATTTCGGCGTTGGGCGTCGCCGGGCGCGTGCGCCGGCTGCGGTCGTAGAGCTTCTTGGCGCCCCAGGCGCCGGCGACCGCCAGGCCCAACGGGCCGAACGCGCGGCGCGCGATCCACGGCGCGGCCATCCCGAGCATGGCGCCGCGGGCGCCGTTGTTGCGGCCGGCCATCCTGCGGCCGATGGCGGCGCCGATGAGGTTGCGAATCATGGTGGGTCTCCCGGGACAAGCGGTTACATTGCGGTTGAAAAAGCGCCGGACGCGGTCGAATGTTCCAGCCGGCGAGGGAGGGCGCGAGATGAGTCAGCAGCCGATCGGCCATCGCCTCTTCATCGAGCGGCTGGTGATCGCCATCGCGATCCTGGGCCTCGCGCTCCTCTTTTGGGCGCTGCGCGGTCTGCTCATCCTCGTCTTCGGCGCGGTTCTGGTGGCGGTGATCCTGAGCCTGGTCGCTTATCCGCTGAGGACCCGGCTCCGCTTTCCGGACTGGGCGGCTTTGCTCGCCGCCGTGGTGGCGGTGTTCGGCGTGCTCGCGATCGCGATCCTTTTGTTCGGCCAGCAGGCGGCTGAGCAGGCGTCGACGCTGAAGGACGCGATCCCGCGCGCCTGGGAGGCGCTGCTGCAGCGGCTCGAGCCGCTCGGCCTCGCCGAACCGCTGCGCCAGAGCACGACCGGCATGCAGAGCGGCGGCGGCGGCATCCTCTCCGGCGTCGGCCGCTTCATGATGTCGGTCGGCGGCGGCATCGCCGATGCCTTGCTGGTGATCGTCGGCGGCATCTATCTGGCCGCCCAGCCGAGACTCTATCGCGCCGGCCTGCTCAAACTGTTTCCGCCGGGAAGCCGCAGCAAGGTCGAGCAGGCGCTGGACGACAGCTGGACCGCGCTTCGCCTGTGGCTCGCCGGGCGACTGGTCTCGATGCTGTTCATCGGGCTGCTCACCGCCCTTGGCCTGTGGATCCTCGGCATTCCCGGCTGGCTCGCGCTCGGCGTCATCGCCTTCATCCTCGAGTTCGTGCCGTTCGTCGGGCCGATCCTGGCGGCGGTCCCCGCGATCCTGCTCGCGCTGGCGCTCGATCCGGTGACGGCGCTCTGGGTCGCCGCGCTCTATCTCGGCATCCAGCAGCTCGAGGGCAATGTCATCGAGCCGATCGTGCAGCAGCGCGCCGTCGACCTGCCGCCTGCGCTCCTCTTGTTTTCGATCGTCGCCGGCGGCTTCGTCTTCGGGCCGCCCGGCGTGATCTTCGCCGCGCCGCTCACCGTCGTCCTGTTCGTGATGGTGAAGCGCCTCTACGTCCGCGACGCGCTCGGCACGGCCACCGACATTCCGGGAGACAGAAAATGATCCTCGCGGCTTCCCTGCTCGCGGTGACGGCT
>Ga0190270_10001589_pt1 | contig 10657 bp, 11 predicted proteins | sample Popmic320T_FD_133748 | JGI IMG/M metagenome (GOLD analysis project Ga0190270, IMG submission 133748) | Populus adjacent soil microbial communities from riparian zone of Weber River, Utah, USA - 320 T | ecosystem: Environmental > Terrestrial > Soil > Riparian zone | place: USA: Utah | collected... | reverse complement strand
GAAGCCGATCATCAGCAAGCCGAGCAGCGCGTGACCGCCCCGCGAGCTCAGAGGCGGCAGCTTGACGCCGCGCATCCAGAGAATGGCGCCGAGGACGATGCCCGCGACGAAGTGCCTGGGCCCGGCCATCGCAAATGGCGGAATGCTTTCGATGGCAACCCGGGTCGCGAGAAACGTGGTGCCCCACGAAAGGCAGACGGCTAGCCAGGCCCAGTACGCGCGGCGAATCTGTTTAGGGGAGGAATCAGAGGCGGGTTTCAACGGAACGGCGTGAGCCCGAAAGATGGCGGCGACACACCGGCAGCAGGCTTCGGGGACGGCTTGCACTGAGGCCGGTCATCATTCGGCAGGCAGGCCGAATCCGATCCTATCGGAGGCCTGAATCCAAACAACACATAAGCATTCGCAGGGACTGGACGCGCGCGATACAGTCCACCTTTGAAGCGCCAGCTCGCGAGTGCCTCTCGGGAGGCGCTCTCAAAACCTCCCGTCGATGCCATGCTGCGAGTTTCTGTAACTACGCCACCCTCGTTGAGCGCGACTTCGAACAACACGACACCCCCATCACGTGCCAGCGGCGGGTAGTTCGGCATCGCTGTCGCGGTCGGATAGGCAACATCGCCCGAGGGTTTCATCAAGTCCTTCGGCGGCTCGCCGATTGTCGGCGTGTTCATCAAGACGGGCGGGCGATAGAACGCCACGACGGTAACCGGCATTTCCACGGTGGCGTCGAGGCCTTTGTAATCGATGTCGTGCGCCGGCTCGAACTGCCAGCGCGCAATGGCGTCGAGCACGAACTGCGTGTACGGGGGCGTCGCTCGCAGAATGCTGGGACGTGTCACCGCGCCTCGACGATCGACAATCACTTCGATGACCACTTCCCCGCCGCCCGCGACGTTCGGCGCCGGAAGGGGCGGCAATTGTGCAGCCATCAGACGTGGGGCGACGAACTGCGGCCGCTGCATTGTCTGTGCAGACACCACGGCCACCATCGCCAAGGCTGCCAGCGGCAGGGCTGCCAATCGTGCCATCAGGGTAAGTCTACTCCGCTATCGCGATCTTTCGGGCTGTGCGGCTTTCGGGATGGCGGCGGTCCAGGCTGGCGGATCGCTGGCCGGAAAAGACTCCTCGGCCGCGCTGTTTACTTCGTCGATCTTGGGCGATCGCGTCGGAAGGACAGAACCGGCGCGACATCTCAGAGCGGCGAGCTGGGAGCTGTATCCAATGCCGACAAGGGCCGTTCCGGCCGCTATCAGCGCGAACCCCAGCATGCCCAGAGCGCGTGCCTGTGAATGCTCGTAATCCTGACGATCCCAGACACTTGCGGCTCCCCGGTGCATGGTGAGGTTGCTAGGTTTATCTGCCATGGCGAGGATGAAAGCAAGGCCGAGGCCATAAACTCATGGCGGCTTACCTTGAATATGACTGGAATGTGCCTTGCCTGACGCGGTCGGAGTGCTTGGCATTCTGATAGCCACCTTGGGCGGCACCGCCGTCGGACTCGAGCGCCAGTGGTCCGGACACGCGGACGGACCGAGCGCCCGGTTCGGCGGCATCCGCACGTTTACGATGCTCGGCGGCGTGTCGGGCCTCTGTGGGTGGCTGCTGACAATCGGACAGCGCGAAGCTGCCCTTGTGCTGCTCGCCGGCGCAACGGTCATCATCGTCGCTGCCTACGCGGCGGCGAGCCGTCAGGACATCGACGCCACGACCGAAGTCGCCGCGCTGATCGTCGTCGCCGCAGGCGTCCTCGCAGGGCTCGGATCGTTTCGCCTCGCCAGCGGGATCATTGCCCTCCTCAGCCTTCTACTCGTCGAGAAGTCGCGCCTGCACTCAACCGTCGCGCGAATCGACGACGTGTCGCTCCGCGCGGCAGTACGGTTCGGTGCGATGGCGCGTGTCGTCCTTCCATTGCTGCCCACGGGACCGTACGGCCCGCTCGGTGGCATCAGGCCGCGCGAACTGTGGGCGCTCGTGCTCTTCTTCACCGGACTCAGCTTCCTGGGCTACGTGGCTCGGCGCGTTGCCGGTCCCGGACGCGGCTACCTCGCCACCGGGCTCATCGGCGGGCTGGTGTCATCGACGAACGTCACGTTCACTTTCGCGCGGACGAGCCGGGCCCATCCCGCCCTCGCTCGTCAGCTGGCTTTCGGAGCCATCGCCGCAAACGCGATGCTCTTTCCGCGAGTGCTGATCGCCACCGCTGCGTTGAACGCGCCGCTCGTTCCTCTCCTCGTGCCGTACTTCCTGGTTCCCGCGCTCGTCGCGGCCGGCGTCGCCGCGCTCGGCGCGAGAAGTGCCCCCGCGCTCGAATCAGTTACCGATAACCGAACCAATCCCCTTCAGCTGCTCGAGGCGCTCCGGATGGCCGCGCTGTTTCAACTGGTTCTCATGGCGGTGTACTTGGTGAATCAAACCTGGGGCGACACTGGCGTTCTGACTACTGCAGCGTTGCTGGGTTTGACAGACGTCGATGCCCTCACGATGTCGATGGCGCGCGGCATGTCGAACGACACCTCCGCACTAGAGCTCGCTGCGCGCGCGATTGCAATTGGCGTCGCCGCCAATACCGCCTTGAAGTTGGCCATGGCGCTCGCCCTCTCTACTGGAGCCTTCCGCAGTGTTGCCGGTGGAACGCTGGCCGTGATGCTGTGCGCCAGCCTCGCGTGGCTGGTCCTCTAAAGCGCCACCGGGAATACAGCATGTCGCTTGCCTTCCTGACGAGATGACTGAGGTCACGATTACACTTCGTTGACAATGCGAATTTCCTTCTTCAGCACTCACGCGTTCGATCGGGAATTCTTCGACGACGCAAACCGATCGCACGGGCACGAGATCCAGTACCTCGAGGCGCGGCTGACACCGGTGACGAGCCAGCTCGCCGCCGGTGCGCGGGGCGTGTGCGCGTTCGTCAACGACGATCTGGGCGGAGAGGTGCTGACGGCGCTGCACGCCGGCGGCGTACGGCTGATTGCGCTGCGATCGGCCGGCTTCAACCATGTCGACCTGCCGAAAGCGATCGACCTGGGCCTGACGGTCGCACGCGTCCCGGCGTACTCGCCGCATGCGGTGGCCGAGCACACGGTCGCGATGATGTTGAGCCTCAACCGGAAGATCCATCGCGCGCACGCGCGGGTCCGTGAGGGGAACTTCGCCCTGGACGGGCTCCTGGGGTTCGACATGCACGGCCGAACCGTTGGGCTGGTGGGCACCGGCAAGATCGGCACAGTCGTCGCGCGCATCCTGTCCGGCTTCGGCTGTCGGCTTGTAGCCTATGACGTCGCTGTCAATCCGGAGTGCGCCAATATGGGCGTGCAGTACCGATCGCTAGAGGATGTGTGGAAACACTCCGACATCGTGTCGCTGCACGCGCCGCTCACGGACGACACGAGGCATATGGTCGACGCGGCGGCGATCGCGCAGATGAAACCTGGCGTGATGTTCGTCAATACCAGCCGCGGCGCGCTCGTCGACACCGCTGCCCTGATTGGAGGGCTCAAATCCGGCCACGTCGGCTGCGTCGGCCTCGATGTGTACGAAGAGGAGGAGCAGCTGTTCTTCCGCGACCTGTCGGCCCAGGTGATTCAGGACGACGTGTTCGCAAGGCTACTGACGTTCCCGAACGTGCTCATCACGGCGCATCAGGCGTTCTTCACACGCGAGGCGCTGCATGCGATCAGCGCCATCACGTTGGAGAACGTTTCGGCCTTCGATCAAGGACGGCGGACGGGAAACGAGCTCCAGCAGCCATGAGCTAATCAGCAGCCCAGGCCCGTCCTGATATAGACGTCGCTATGTGGCATCCGCTTCAGAAAATGCGACGCCTCGAGCGCGCAAAAGATCGCATCCGCGCTTGGCGCATCGAGGTTCCAGAGCCGTTGCGCCTGGCGCTTCGACAGATGCAGCCCTGGCATCTCGGCAAACTCCGATTGAATCAGACGAACCCACTCGCAGAAATTCTCGCGCGTCGGTGGTTGCTGCATCATGACCTCCTTTCGCGTGCACCATCGCAAATGCCGTACCACGCGTGCGTGTGCTGAATCGGCGGAAACGCGCAATCACGAACCACCGGCGCCGCCGGCGGCACGAACTATTTCGCAGGTGACGCGACAATTGCCCCACGCGCATCTCGAGCCATCAGCAGCCGGACGTCGCGATCGATTGAATGTGCTCGCACAAATGCGGCCCGCCTGGAACGAGCGCCGCGGCAGCTGCGTTGCATCGTGACGCCTTAGCTGTGTGGAGGTGATTGCCATGAAAACTGTTGCCATTGACGGCCGTGTGAGTCGTGGGTTCGAAGCGGTGCGCGCGACCTTTGCCGGGAACTTTGCCAGCCGCCGCGAGCTCGGCGGCGCCTGCTGTGCGTACCATCGAGGCGAGAAGGTCGTCGACTTGTGGGGAGGGGTTCGCAACAAACAGACGGGCGAGCCCTGGCTGGAAGACACGATGGTGATCGTGTACTCGGCGACGAAGGGGTTGGCCGCAATGACCCTCGCGATCGCTCATTCCCGGGGTTGGCTCGACTATGAAGAGCGCGTGTGCGCTTACTGGCCGGAGTTCGCGCAGCAGGGCAAAGAGCGAATCACCGTCCGCCAGCTTCTCGCACATCAGGCTGGGCTGTACGCGCTCGACGAGCCGCTGGATCGCGCGCTCGTCACCGACCTCGACCGCCTCGCTGAGGTGCTTGCCCGTCAGAAACCCGCGTGGGAGCCGGGCACCCGTCAGGGGTATCACGCCATTACTCTGGGGTTTTACGAAAGTGAGTTGTTGCGGCGAATCGATCCACGGCATCGCAGCATCGGACAATTCTTCCAGGATGAGATTGCCTCTCCGCTCGGCCTGGACGTCTATCTCAGATTGCCCGAGGACGTGCCGAACACGCGACTCGCGACCATCACACGCCCCACGCTCGTCGAGATGCTCTATGGCTTCCCGCCTCGACTGGCAGCCGATGCAATGAATCGACGCTCCAGGATCTCCCGTGCGCTCAGGGGTTCCGAGCTGCCTCATGACGAGCAGCACATCTACGCGCGCAACCTGGAAGTGCCCTCGGGCGGCGCAGTTGGCACCGCGAGGGCCATCGCCAGTGCCTACAGCGCGTTCGCCACCGGAGGCCGTGAGTTGGGGTTACGCGCTGAAACTCTCGAGCTGCTGGCCGCCCCGGCGGTTCCTCCGGCGAACGGCTCCTACGACGAATGCATGAAGACGGATGGCATTCAGTTCTCGCTCGGCTTCATGAAACCGACGCGTGCGTTGTCTTTCGGCAGCGCGAGCTCGTTCGGATCGCCCGGTGCCGGTGGCGCGCTTGGGTTTGCGGATCCGGTGGCGGGTGTCGGCTACGCGTACGTCACGAACAGGATGGGAACGCGGCTCAGCGGAGACCCGCGGGATGTCGCGCTCAGGGATGCACTCTACTCCGCTCTTTCACAGTCGTCAGGCTCGTCCCAGAGACGAACCGCTTGAACGGAGGGAACCCGGCGTGAGGAATCAGGCCTGAAACTTCTTGAGATAGGGATCAGAGGAGGCTCGCAGCGCAGCCAGATTCCCTTCGAAGTGCACTTCGGCCTCCGCGAGCATGATGAACTCTGCCTCTTCGGCCTTTGCCTGATCAGCCTGCACGATCCGGACGCGGCCGTTTTCGGCAATGGCCTCGTGCGACGCGATGTAGAACGCATCCTGCAGCTGATGGGTCACGACGATCGAGGTGACGTGCTCCAGGTCGCGCAGCTTGACGATCTCGTTATCGACGGTCTTGGACGTGATGGGATCGAGACCCGACGTCGGATCGTCGATGAGCAGATGGCGCGGCTTCGAGGCAAACGCGCGCGCGATGGCGACACGGCGGCGCTGCCCGCCGGACAGCTCCGAGGGCATCCGATCCATGTGCTCGGAGAGGCCGATGAAGCCCAGCACCTCCTGACTGCGCCGCCGTACGTCTTCCTCCGGCATCCCCATTTCCTCGAACAGCCGGTAGCCCACGTTGTCTGCGACGGTCAGCGAGTCGAACAGCGCCGTCTCCTGGAACAGCATGCCGATATCTCCGCGCACCTTCAACAGATCCTGCTCGGACAGGTCGTCGATGCGTTCGCCTCTGACGCGGATGACACCCGCGTCGGGCTTGAGCAGACCCAGGATGAGCTTGAGCACGACCGACTTTCCCGACCCGCTCGCTCCCATCAGGAACAGCGTACTGCCCGTGCGAACGGAAAAACTCACATCGCGCAGGACGATGTTGTCGTCGAAGGCCAGCGAGACATGCTCGAAGGCGATCGCCGCGGGGTCAGGCTGGAGCTGGCTGGTCACGTGTTTGGAGCTTCGGGCTCGGACTGATCTTGCTTCGGAAGCGCGCGCAGCTTAGCATGTCGCCGGGGGTAATGCGCATGGCAGTTCACCAAACGAGACGTGATGTGCTCCGTGGAACGCTCGCAGCGGCCGGCCTAGGCATGCTGGGAATACCGGAGTGGGCGCTGCCCGCTCTCGCCCAGGGGGACACGCTCGTGCCCTTCACGGATGCGCCGCCGGCATTTCCGGCGCCTGGCCCTGTGAACCGCCAATACGATATCCGCACGATCGACGGGCCGTTTTCGCCCGCGGATCGTTTCTTTACGACCCAACACTACGGACATCCCGTCGTCGACCCGGCCACGTTCCAGTTGAAAGTAACGGGCCTCGTCAACCGGCCCTTGTCGCTCTCGCTCGACGAGCTGCGCAAGATCGGCAGCACCGAGCTCATCGCCGGCTTTGAATGCTCGGGCAACCGGCGCCCTCTGCAGGGACTGTGCGGAAACGGCCGGTGGACAGGTGTGCCGCTCCGCGCCGTGCTCGACCGGGCCGGGCTGAAGCCGCAGGTTCGCGAGCTCGTATTCTTCGGCGCCGACCGCGGCCCTGAAGAAGTCGAGTTCCGCACCCAGAAATTCTCCGTCGAGCAGCAATACGGCCGGAGCCTGACACGCGACCAGGCACTGACCTCGGATGCGTTTCTGGCGTGGGCGCTCAATGGCGAGCCGCTGACGCGTCATCAGGGGTCGCCGCTGCGGCTGCTCGTGCCGGGCTGGTACGGCATGGCCAACGTCAAGTTCCTCGCGACGATTCATGCGCAGGAGGACGCGTATCTCGGCAAGTTCCAGGCGCGTCACTACCGCACGCTGCGAGGCGAGACGATCGACGGCGAGGTGAAGTGGACGGAAGCCGCCATTACACAGATGCAGCTGAAGTCGTTCCTCGCGCGGGTGACCCGAAGCGGCAGCGGGCACACCGTGCTGGGCGTCGTGCTGCACGATGGCACACCGTTGAGATCGGTCGAAGTCCGTGTGGACGACGGTCCGTGGCAAGCGGCGACGCTCGATCCTGCGACACGCGCAAAACACTCCTGGAAGCTCTTCACGTATGCATGGGCCAACGCCACGCCGGGTGAACACACCCTGGTGTCGCGCGTCACCGACGTCAACGGCCGCGTGCAGCCGACATTGGAAGAGCTGGAATCCAAGAAGACGTTCCTCGAGGACAACTCGCAGTATCCGCGGAAAGTGACCATTGCATAGTCGACGCTCGATCTCACGCCTTCTCCCCGCTTTCGCGCTCGCGCTCCTGGCGTTCATGCCGGTTGCCGCCCAGCAGACGGCCCTCACTGAAGGACAAATCAAGGCAGCCGAGCTCGAGGTGCCTGAGCTCGCCAAGCTCTTCGAGCTGAAGCCGGGCATGACCGTTGCCGATGTGGGCGCAGGGTTCGGCGCCTGGACGGTGCGGTTTTCAAAGGCGGTCGGCCCTTCCGGTCGCGTATATGCGACCGACATCGGCGCGCCGCAGCTGGCCGCGCTGCGCGATGCGGTGCAGCGCGAAGGGCTGACCAACGTCACCGTGCTCGACGGCGCGGTCTCGACGACGAACCTTCCCGCGCTCTGCTGCGACGCGATCCTGATTCGCGACGCGTATCACCATCTCACGCAGCCGGATGCGATCGTCAAGAGCCTGGCAGCGGCGCTGAAGCCGGGCGCGCGGCTCGCGGTCATCGACTTCCCGCCTCGCCCGAAGAGTGAAGTGCCGTCAGGTGTGCCGGCGGATCGTCTCGGGCACGGCGTTCCTCCCGAAGTCGTACAGCGTGAAGTCGGCGCTGTACTCACGCACGTGCGCACGATCTCGACATGGGCTCCGGGCAGCCAGCCCGCAGACCTGTATCTGGTGCTGTTTCGCAAGGCGGGTGGATAGCACTCGTTCGACGTTCACAGCCGCATATCCCGCGTACGAGTCAACGCGCGCACTCGACGATCTTCGCGCGCGGGAATATCCCCTGCTCGACACGCTCGGGCACGTATATCTCGACTACACCGCAGGCAATCTCGTGCCCCGCTCGCTCGTCGAGCGGCACATGGCCCTGTTGCAGGATCATCTGCTCGGCAACCCGCACTCGACCAATCCGGTCTCCGCGCTGGCAACCACCTACGCCGAACAAACCAGGCTCTCGGTGCTCGACTTCTTCAACGCCGATCCGGATGAGTACGTCGTCATCTTCACGGCTAACGCAACGCAGGCGCTGAAGCTCGTCGGCGAAGCCTATCCCTTCGACGCCGGCGGCGAGTACCTGCTGACCTTCGACAACCACAATTCAGTGAACGGGATTCGAGAGTTCGCCCGCGCCAGGAGCTGTCCAACGACCTACGTGCCGATCGTGCTGCCCGACATGCGCGTGGACGACGCCGAGCTGGGCTCGCATCTCGAGCGCGGCAGCCGCGGCGGTCACCGCCTCTTTGCCTATCCGGCGCAATCGAACTTCTCAGGAGTTCAGCATCCGCTCGAATGGATTCCACTCGCGCAGCAGCATGGATGGGATGTCCTGCTCGACGCCGCGGCTTTTACGCCGACCAACCGTCTCGATCTCGGCCGCTGGAAGCCGGACTTCGTCTCGCAGAGTTTCTACAAGATGTTCGGCTACCCGACCGGCGTGGGCTGCCTGATCGCGCGCCGGACCGCGCTCTCCCGGCTGCGGCGGCCGTGGTTCGCCGGCGGCACGATTACGGTGGCGTCGGTGCAAGGCGACAGGTTCTATCTCGCGGAAGGCGCGTCGGCATTCGAAGACGGGACGCCGAACTATCTCACGCTGCCGGCGGTTGAGCTCGGTCTCAAATATCTCTCAGGGATCGGGATCGACACGATTCACATGCGCGTGCGCTGTCTCACCGGATGGTTAATCGCGAGGCTGAGCGAGCTCCGTCACACCGGTGGCGCACCGCTGGCGCGTCTCTACGGGCCGCGCTCGGACGTCCGGCGTGGCGGCACCGTGACGTTCAACCTCTACGATGCAGCCGGCCGCGCGATCGATCACCGTGATGTGGAAGAGCGGGCGAATGCGGCCAACATCTCCCTGCGCACTGGATGCTTCTGCAATCCGGGCGGCGGCGAGATCGCCCTCGGCATCACGGGCACCGAGCTCTCGTCCTGTTTTCATCAGCCGGAGCACGAAACGCATCTGACGGTAGACGACTTTCGCCTGTGCATCGACGGCAAGAGCACCGGCGCCGTGCGGGTATCGTTGGGACTGGTGTCGAATCCTGCCGACGTGGATGCGTTCATCACGTTCGCAGCGACATTCTTGAGATAGCGCACTCGAGAGAGATTCTCAATTCATCAGCCATCGAAGGAAACTCGTCACGACGGTGATGCCAAAGCCGGCGACGATGGCGGCGATGGCGATGGCCAGCGTCAACGTAATGGCCGCACCAGACAATCCGATCACGGCGTCCATGAGGTCGGCGAACTTCAGCGGGCTCGTGATGTGCGCGAAGATGCCTCCGCCGAGGATGAGCACGCCGAGCACGATGAGCGCGATTCCCGCGGGCAGGAACACGACCGACGCGACGAGCGCGCCACCCATCAGAATCAACGCGCAGCCCCCCAAAATGGCGACTGCGTGGCCCGTGGGCGATTCGCCCACCGCCGGTGAATAGTGGCGATGAATGAAGTCGTAGACCGTCATGAATTCCTCCGTCGCTCACGGCAGCAAGCCGTGTGCCCGGTGCCGCCGGCCCGAAATCCCCTGTAAGACGATCAGGCCGCACGGCCTTCGGCGGGAAATATTCCCCTCAGCGCGGAGAATTCCCACATTCGGCGCCGGAAGGCGGAGCTGCTAATTCGACTGCACGCGCTCGAGCTTGAACTTCTCGATGCGATAGCGGATCTGATCGCGATTCACGCCGAGCAGCGCTGCCGCCCGCGTCTGGTTCCACCCGCTGCGCTCGAGCGCCTGCACGACCAGCGACCGTTCCAGTTGCTCGAGATCGATGCCGTGTGGGGGCAGCTGCACCCCTTCGCTCAGGCGGGGCGCTAAACCAGTGGCGAGAGGAAAATCGTTGTCGGTCAGTTCGTCGCTTTCGGTGAGGAGCATCGCACGCTCGATCGCGTTCCGGAGCTCGCGAATGTTCCCCGGCCATCCGAAGGCCTGCAGCCGTTTCATCGTCTCGGGTGCGACGCGCCGTACGCGCTTGCGGAACTCGGTGTTGTAGGTCTCGATGAAATAGTGCACGAGCTGTGGTATGTCATCGGCGCGGGCACGGAGCGGCGGCAACGCAATGGGCAGCACGTTCAACCGATAGTACAGATCCTCGCGGAATTTACCGCGCCTCACTTCATCTTCGAGGTTGCGATTGGTCGCCGCGACGACCCG
>Ga0190270_10001588_pt1 | contig 10659 bp, 11 predicted proteins | sample Popmic320T_FD_133748 | JGI IMG/M metagenome (GOLD analysis project Ga0190270, IMG submission 133748) | Populus adjacent soil microbial communities from riparian zone of Weber River, Utah, USA - 320 T | ecosystem: Environmental > Terrestrial > Soil > Riparian zone | place: USA: Utah | collected... | reverse complement strand
GGAAGCGCGGCCGCCCGCTCGCCCGCACGGTCGAGGATCGCGTCTCCGAGCCGCGACAGCTGCTCCTCGAACGGCGGCAGCGCAGGAAAGTCGGCTCGAAGCTCGCCGTACGCCTCACGGACTCCTTCGTAGCGGTCGGCGTACTCCGGCGCGCGGTCGGCGAACTCGACCACCTGGCCGAGAAGCGGGGGCACGACGATCCAGCCGACGCCGACGATGACCGCGAAGGACGCGATGTAGATCACCACCGCGGCCAGCGCGAGCGGCAGGCGAACGCGCCGGTGCAGCCACTCGCTCGGCCCCGTCAGCGCCGCTGCGAAGAGCATGCTCACGAACAAGACGAGCAGGACGTGGCGGACCATGAACAGGAGGAGGACCGCGACGACGGTCAAGATGGCGAAGAGCAGCCCGAGGTAGATCGGGAGCGCCCGGTGGACGAGCGACTCGCGGGAACCGCCCGTCGGCGCCATCTCGAGCCGATACCCGTGAAGCGGCGGCGCTAGTCGTCCGGCGCGTATCGCCACCCGCCGCTCGGGAAGATCGCCCGCCGCTCGCGCGTCCGGTGAGGCAGACGTGGCGCGCCGACGGCAGGGGGTGCGGCCAAGCGTGGGCGCCGGTTGCGCCACGTCCATTCGCTCACGGCCCGGCCGACCGAAGGTCAAGGACTGAGCGCCGCGTTCCTCGAATCCGCCGTGACGGACGCTCAGTCCTCGAAGTCCGAGCGCGGGCGAAAACGGTGAACGCTGGAATGACCCCCATCATCAGCATCCCCTGGCCGCGCATCCTCGAACGACATTTGTATGCCCTAGACGGACCGATCGGAAACGGACCGGTCGTCCCGGTATGCGCAGAGGCCGCAGAGCTGAAGCTCGCACTCGTCCACGCGGTACCGCCAGCCGGCGGCCTCCGCTTCTTCCTCGCGGACCCGCCTGCAGCACTTCGCGCACGTGAGAACGACCGTTCGGGGCACGGTCTGAGGCTACGGGCCGCGGGCCGCTTGACGGTATCGCCCGATCGGGGTTGACCACCGGCGGTTGACTCCAGGTATCGCTCGGGACCAGGCCGGCTCCGACCGCCGCCGCGACGGCGGTCGGAGCCCGTCCTGTCAGCTGCGCTCGTCGTGCGGAACGACGACGGTCGCGACGCACCCGGCCGCGTTGCCGGCGAGGTCGTGCGCCGTGTAGGAGAGCGCGTAGACACGCTCGGCCTCGGTCCCTGAGCGCTCGGCCCTGAGGGCGCCTGCGACGTCCGGCGTACCGAACTCGAACCCGACGATGTCCTCCGAGTCGCCGTCGTTCGCGCTGCCGGCCACCAGCCGGAACGCGCCCGGCCCCGAGGTCGCGTCCGTGACGGTCACGTCGACGGCCACCGGGACGAGCTTCCCGTTCGGGGGCCACAGCCTCGACGGCGTCGCGGTGCAGGTGACGGCCGGAGGCGTCGCGTCCCGCCGCACCGTGACCGTGGCGGACGAGGTGCCGCCGTCGCTCGTCGCGATGCAGGTCAGCGTCGTCCCGGCCGTGTCCGCCGTGATCGTCGTGGGGGCGCAGCCGGACGCCACGACGGACGACTGCGGATCGACGACGCTCCACGTCACCGTCACGTCGCCCGTGTACCAGCCGTTGTCCCCGAGCTGCCCCTCGACGGTCGGCACGATCGCCGGCGGCGTCGGGTCACCCGCGAAGACCGCAACGGTTCCGAGCGTGGCGAGACGGCCGCAGACGGCGGACACGCCGATCGACGTCGTGGCGTCGTTCCAGCCGTCGCCCGTCCGCTCGAAGAGCCGCGGTGTGTAGCCCTCATACGCGCCGGCGTCGTAGTCGACGCACACCTCGACTGGTCCGCCGTAGCCGGCGGTCGTCGCCAGCTGCTGCTCGAGCGTCCCGGGCAGCGCCCGGAAACGGGCGGGTGCTGGAGCGCTGAGCGTCTCCGACTCCACCCACGTCGAGCCTCGGGCCGTCACCGACGGGAAGGCGACGGCGACGTCCGGCGAGAGCTGCACCGCGACCTGCAAGCCCTCGAGCGTGTTGGCGAAGACCTTCCACGCGTCGTTGAAGCTCGCGCCGGCAACGGCAGCGTCGCACAGGACACCGCTCGATCCGCACGCGCCGCCGGGGTCGCTCTCCGACGCCTTGATCGCAGCGCCGATGCGGCTCTCGACCGCGATCGTGTCTGCCGCGACGACGTTCTGCGGCACGACGGCGAACCCGAAGCGGTCGCCCGTGGTGGAGCGCAGGGCATGCGTCTGCGCGGAGACGAAGCTGAGCATGCCGGGCAGCCCGATGTCGGTCTTGCCGAAGCCGATCCCCGTAGTCGTGTCGGGCGCCGGCCACCGGTACGACGCGTTGCCGACCGGCGTGTAGGCGTTCGCCAGGAACGCGCGAGCCGCTGCCGTCGAGCCGTCGTTCCGCTGCGCGAGGCGGATCCCGTGCAGGAAGTAGTCGTTCAGGTACGCGCTCCGGTCGGCGAGCGTCGAGCCGGGAACGCCCCAGGCGGTCGCGTCCGCGTACGTTTCCTGCGCCCAGAAGCGGACGTACTGGCCGAGCTCCTCCCAGAACGCTGCGTCGGCGTACCACGCAGCGAGCTCCTGCTCGTATCGGGAGAGGTCGCTCGTCACCTGGAGTGGGTCGGCGACGAAGACGAGGCCGGGACTCGGGATGCCGTCGTCGCCCGTGTACAGGCCGCGCACGAAGTCGAGGAAGTCGCGGCGCGCGGAGCCGATGTTCCGGAACACGGCGACGCCCATCCCCTTGGCCGACGGCGCTCCGATCTCGTTGATCGCCCAGGTGTCGCCGAGGCTCACGTCGTAGCCGACGGTCCGCATCTGGCGCCGGAACTCGACACCGGCCGCGAACCACCCGTTCGTGCCGGCGTAGCCCGCCCAGTTCTCGAAACGGACTTCCGGCATCCCGTGGAAGCGCCCGCCGAGCGGACGCAGCGTCGTCAACGGCCCCGGCCGCGGGCCGCCGACGGCCGTGGGCGTGACGGACAGGTAGTAGTCGGCGCACGCGGATCCGGACTTGGAGAGCTCGGTCGCCAGGCGCGCGGTGTCGGTGGTGTAGAAGACGACGTCGGTGTCGCGGCACGTGTCGGAGCTGGCGCCGGGCGCGGTGCCTCCGGCGACCAGCACGAGCGCGAGCAGCGTAAGCAAACGATGCGGCTTCATCGAGACCCCTCTCGTCTTTTGTTAGTCGGCATGACGGTAGAACCTCCTCGGTCGTGAGTCGAGTCGGATTCGAGCTTGCTGGATTGCCCTAATCGGGCGCTCATCCGCGGCTAACGGCGCGCGCGACCGCCCGTTTGCCGACTCTTTACCTGCGCGTGGCCGAATGCTTCCGGTGGCCGATCCCGGCCGTTGCGAGGCCTCGCCTACCGTCCTGACGCAGTAACCCGAACCTGCGAAAGGGGTCGAAGATGCACAGCACGTACAAGATCAGGGGCACGGTATGCGTGCTCGTCGGGGCAGTCCTGGCGGCGCTCGCGGTCGCCCTGCCCGGCAGCTCGCAGGCGGCGACGCCGAAGCTCGTCGCCTCCGTGGGACCGGGCTTCACGATCTCGCTGAAGACGGCGGCCGGGAAGAAGGTGACGGTGCTGAAGCCGGGCACCTACTCGATCAGCGTCAGGGACAAGTCGCCCGTCCACGACTTCCGCCTGCGCGGGCCGGGGATCAACAAGGTTCTCAGCGGCATCAGCGCGGTCGGGACGAAGACCGTGACCCTCCGCCTCCGCGCGGGTCGCTACCAGTTCACGTGCCAGCCGCACGCGAGCGCGATGCACGGCGCGTTCAGCGTCCGCTAGGAGCGATCCGATGACGACCAGACGGCTGCTCGTCTTCCTGCTCGCGAGTGCCGCCGCCATCGGCGGCGGCCTCGCGTCCAACTCGTCCGCCGGCGCCCGTGAGGCAGCGGCACCGGCCGCGGGTGGGACCGATCCCCGCGCGGGCGGGTTCGAGATCGCGCTCGGCGAGTGGGCGATCTCGCTCGAGGCCCGAGCGATCAGGCCCGGCCCGGTGACGTTGGTGATCCGCAACCGCGGCCAGTTCCGCCACGGGCTCGAGCTCGAGCTCCGGCGCGTGGACGACGACCACGATCACGATCACGACGACCACGGAGACGACGACGCCAAGTCGATCAAGCTCTCCCCCGGCCAGGTGACGCGACTGACGCTGAACCTCGCACCGGGCGTCTACGAGATCGAGTGCTTCATCAGCCACCACGACGACCAGGGCATGCGCGGCGTGCTCGAGGTGCGTGCGGACGCGCCGCTGGTCGCGCCGCCGAAGCGGGCGGCGGGCACGACGGTCGCGATCTCCGGCTTCGCCTACAAGCCGGCCACGCTCCGGACGACAGTCGGGAAGGTGGTCACGTGGCGGAACGACGACGCCGCGCCGCACACGGCGTCGGCGGCGGGGTTCTCGTCGCCGCAGCTCGCCAAGGGCGGCACCTACCGCCGCCGCTTCACGCGCGCCGGGGCCTACGCGTACGTCTGCGCTCTCCACCCGGGGATGCGTGGCAAGGTGATCGTCGTGGCGGGCGGGGGGCGCTAGTGCTCCTCCCGGCCTGGCTGGACACTCGCGGGACCGCACGGGTCGCCGTGGCGGCCGCGCTCATGTCGGCCGCGGCGGCGGCGGTCCACGCCGCCGTTGCGGCCCCGCACTTCCGGGAGTACGCCCCGTTCGGGCTGCTCTTCGGGGCGACAGCCCTGGCGCAAGCCGCCTGGGCGATGCTGATGATCGCCGCTCCCTCGGCACGGTTGCTCGCGGCGGGTGCGGCCGGAAACGCCGCAGTCGTCGCCGCGTGGGTCCTCTCACGAACCGTCGGCCTGCCCGTCGGGCCCGGCCGCTGGACGCCCGAGCCGGCCACCTCCCTCGACGTCGCGGCATCGACGCTGGAGCTCGGCGCCGTCGCCACCTCGATCGCGCTCCTGGCAGCGGGGCGGCCGCTCGCGACGCCCGGCAGCCGCGAGCTGCGATACCTCGCCGCTGCCTCCACGGCCGCCGTCGTCGCGATCACCGGCGCGGCCATCGCGCAGGGCGGCGCGGGCCAGCACCACCCGCCCGCTCAGGCCGATCACGGTCACGTCCACGGGGCACCGCACGCGAGGTGAGCACGAGCTAGCCGTTTAGCCAGGGCAAACCGAGAGCCGTTGCACGGCGTATCGCCAGTCGAGAGATCGTCTGCCGAAAGGAGTGTCACGATGGCTCTCAGAAAGTCCGCCCTCGCGATCGCGCTCGTCGCCGCCGCCGGACTGGCCGGGTCGGGCGAGGCGCGCCGGTCGCAGTATCCGACGGTCGAGCTGGGCACCACGGCCGGGCTCGCGCCCGACGGCCGGTCGCTCCGGATCGACGTGATCGCGTCGTGCCCGGAGCGTTGGGCCCTCGTGGAGGCGCGGGTGACCGTGTCCCACCCGCAGGCCTCCGGGAGCGGCTCGTTCCCGCTCGCCTGCATCGGCTCCAAGCGGCCGTTCAGCGTCATCGTCACGTCGACCGGCAGCTTCGCGCTCGGGCCTGCTCAGGCGGCAGCGACGGTCGTCGTCCAGCGGGGCCACACCGCGCAGGCGGCCGACGCGGCGTCGATCCAGCTCGACCCGACCGTCGTGCTCGACCTCGCCGACACCGCGCTCCTGCAGGGAGCCGGCGAGTCGGCGTCGATCGACGTCACGGCGTCGTGCAACGCAGGCGCGACCGGCGAGGAGTCGTACGTCGCCCTCCAGCAGGGCAACCTCGTCGCCCGCGGCTTCTACACGCCGACCTGCGACGGCGCGCCGCACACGTTCTCCGTCGTCGCCACACTCGCGCCGGGCGTCTTCCAGCCGGGCGACGCGCGGGCGCTGAGCTTCGCGACCGCGTCGTTCGCCGGAATGTCGTTCACCGGCGTCGCCGACGAGCCGCTGCAGCTCGTGCGCTGAGCCCTCACCAACGGCGGCGGCGCCCAACGCGCCGCCGCCGTTTCCTCGTTGAAAACCCTGATCTTTCGGTCACTTGTTCGTCTTCCGGGCGCTCTCTACGCTGCGAGTCCTCCGATGTGGCAGGAAGCCGTCCCGCTGCGTGTCGTGATCGCCGATGACGACGAGAGCTATGCCGAGCTCGTCGCGGCGCTCCTGCACGACCGTCCCGAGTTGGAGGTGATCGGGATCGCCAAGGACGGCGAGGAGGCCGTGCAGCTCGCGTGCTGGCAGGACGCCGACGTCGTGTTGATGGATATCGACATGCCGCGGATCGACGGGATCGTCGCCACGCGGCTCGTCCGCGAGGCGCGCCCGCGTATGTGCGTGTTGATGCTCACCGGCGCCGATCCGCGCCGGGCGGAGGAGGCACGGGAGGCGGGCGCGATCGGGTACGTCGACAAGCTGCACGCACCGTCCGAGCTCGTGCCCGCGCTGCTCGCGCTCTGCTCCGACCCGGCCGGCCGCCAGGCCTGAGCGGAGGTGGCCCCGCCGCCGCTTCGCGGCGGCGGCGCGTTCGTGCTCGCGACCCGCTAGTCGAGAAGCGTCCGCTCGAGCCCCGCGAGCGACTCTCGCTCGACCGCGACCAGCCCCTCGAGGCGGGCGTGCGTGGCCAGCACGGCGCAGAGGAAGAGCGAGAGCACGCGGGCGCGGTGCAGCCCCGCGTCCGAGACCGGCCCGTACGCGGAGAAGAACTCGGCGCGGGCTGCCGGCGGCAGCGCACACCACACGAGGACGAGGTCGATCGCGGGGTCGGCCCGGCAGACGTCGCCCCAGTCGATCACGCCGGACAGCCGCCCGTCCTCCACGAACGCGTGGCGTAGATGGAGGTCGCCGTGGACGAGCGTCACGCGCTCCGGGGGCGGGAGCTCGAGGGCGGCGTCGAGGACGTCCTCGGCGCCGGTCGCAGCGACCCCGAGCTCCTCGAGCCGGCTGCGCGCCAGCGGGACCCGGAAACCCATGTCAGCGCGTCGGAGCGGGTCGACGGGCAGCTCGACCGCGACGTCGGCGGCGTGGAGCGCCCGCAGGAAGACGCCGAGCGGCCGCGCGAGCGCGGCGCGGCCGCGGTCGTCGAGCTGCGCCTCCGCGAGCTCGCGGCCCGGGATCACCGCCGCCCCGAAGAACGGCCAGGGGAATGCAGGGCCGGCGGCGCCGACGAAGAGAGGCTCGGGCACGGGGAGCGGGAGCTGCGGCGCGAGGAGCGGAAGCACTCGGAGCTCCCTGCCGACGCCGTCGAGCGCGATCTCGCGGCGCGGGAAGCGGAACAGCCAACGCTGGTCGACGAGCCATGCGGTGTTGTCCCAGCCCTCACCCGCAAGGCTGAGGGAGTCGAGCGCGAGCTCCGGGAACTGATCGGCCAGCAAGCGCCGCGCGAGCGTCTCGTCGACGACGATCTCCGGGCTCCACTCCGGCACTCCGCGACCCTAGCCTCTCCAGCGAGGCGTCTACGATGGCTCAAAATGGACGCGGTCTCCATGCCTGCTGACGCACACCATCGGGCGCTGCTCGACGCGCTCCCCGACCTGGTCCTCCGCCTGCGGGCGGACGGGACGTACCTCGACGCCATCGGCGACAGCTCGAAGCTGGCAAACCCGCCCGAGCACGTCGTCGGCTCCAACGCCTGGGATCTCCTTCCGGCCGAGGTGGCCGAGCAACTGATGCAGTGCGTCCGCGCGTCACTCGAACAGCGGAAGCTCGCGACCGTCGAGTACCGCCTGCGCACGCACCTCGGCGTCGAGCGCGACTTCGAGGTCCGGGTGGCGCCCGCCGGGCCCGACGAGGTCGTCGCGGTCGTCCGCGATGTCACCGATCTCCGCCAGGCGATGCGCGACCTCACCGACTCCCGGGCGCGGATCGTCGCGGCAGGGGATGCCGAGCGGCGGCGCGTCGAGCGGAACCTGCACGACGGCGCGCAGCAGCGGCTCGTGACCGTCGCCCTCCACCTCCATCTCGTCAAGCGTCGCCTCGAGACCGATCCGACCGAGGTGGCGGAACTGGTCGAAGCGGCGCAGGTCGAGCTGGCGCTCGCTCTCGACGAGATCCGCCATCTCGTCCGCGGGCTCCACCCGCGCCTGCTCAGCGACCGCGGGCTCGAACCGGCGCTCGTCGGCCTCGCCGAACGGGCCGTGATCCCGGTAGAGATCCTGGAGACGCCTCCGGAGCGGCTGCCGCCGGCCGTCGAGGCGGCCGCCTACTACCTCGTCGCGGAGGCGCTCGCCAACGCGGGCAAGCACAGCGAGGCCTCACGCGTGACCGTCCGCGTCCACTCCGACGGCGGCTGGACCACGGTCGAGATCGCCGACGACGGCATCGGCGGTGCCGACCCGCAGACCGGCTCGGGCCTGCGCGGCCTCGCCGACCGGGTCGCGGCCCTCGGCGGCGAGCTCGAGCTCGAGAGCGAGCCCGGTTGCGGCACGTGCATGAGAGCGCGGCTCCCGCACGGCGACCCGGGCGCACAGCACGGTTGAACCGATCCGGCAGGCCCAGCGAATAGAGCAGGAAACGCGCTTGCTGCGCGGAATGCTGCCCAGCCACATCCCCCGGGAGGTAGGGATCATGGATCGCACGCCCGTCCAGAACAGCGCCCGGCTGGTGGGAATCGTCTTCCTGCTCGTCGGCATCGCCGGCTTCATCCCCGGCGTCACCACGAACCTCTACGACGGCCTCGAGTTCGCGGGCGACGACGGCACCGCTGAGCTGCTCGGGCTCTTCCAGGTGAGCGTCCTGCACAACATCGTGCACGGCCTCTTCGGCATTGCCGGCCTCGCGCTCGCGGCCACCGCGAGCGGCGCCCGGACGTATCTGATCGGCGGAGGCGCGATCTACATCGCGCTCTTCCTGCTCGGGATCGTCGGCGGCGGCGACTGGATCCCGGTCAACAACGCCGACAACTGGCTCCACCTCGTGCTCGGCGCCGGGATGATCGGCCTCGGCGTCGTGACGACGCGCGAGAGCCGGGTCGCCTCGCCCGCCTAGCGGCGCATCCCGAATCCGGTTCCACTCGAAGGGCGGCCCACGGGCCGCCCTTCATTTTTTTATTACTTGGAAGCGTTACTAATCCCCCGTCAGGGTGGTGCTTCAGCTGTTCCCGGCTGCCGACCTTGATCCCCAGACCGTCACTCGACCACGGAGTTTCCGCATGCGCTTTCGCCTGACCGTTCTCATCGCCCTCGTCGCCGCCGTCGCCGTTCCCGGCACCGCCTCGGCCTCAGAGATCATCGACCGCAACGCGAGCAACGTCTCGCTCCAGGTGGCGCAGAACGGCCAGGCGCTCGTCAGCTACAACGCGCGCGGGAAGCGCTGGAACGTGCTCGCCTGGGGCGCGCTCAACGCGATCCACCCGACGCCGGCGCGCAAGCAGCTCGAGTTCAAGCTCGACTACTCCGGCGGCTACGGCACGTACAAGCGGGACGTGTGGAAGACCTACAAGAACGCGTGCCGGCCGTACGACGGCCCGGCGCTGCAGTGGTTCGTGGCCGGCTGCAAGGCGGCCGACGGCTCCTACTGGGCGCTCCAGTCCTGGCAGCGGATGCTGCCGAACTACGGGCTCAAGGCGACCGCGAAGCAGGCGGTCTGGGAGCTGCGGCTCTCCCACTTCCGCGGCGAGCTGCCCGTGCTGACCGTGAACCTGAACTGGGCCTACCGCAAGTACCACCACGTCTTCGGCTCGTTCACCTACCTGGGCAAGCCGGTTCACGGCTTCAGGTCGACGTCCGCGGGCATGCCGCTCGACACGTTCGGCCGCAACCTCTACCTGGACACGTTCGACTCCGCCTACGGCAAGGGCTGGCTGCGCGAGAACAGCTTCCTGATGCACAAGGGCACCGGCAAGTTCTGCTACGGCTTCTACCGCCACGGCACCCGGCCCGAGGGTCACGGCACGAAGTACCGGGCCACGATCATCGGCCCGGGCGTGCTCCCGGACATCTACTGGCAGGCCGACGCCCTGGGCGTGTACGACAAGGCCTTCGACCTCGAGATGCACGAGACGCAGAAGCAGTTCCTGGCCGGCGACCCACTCTGTAAAGCGGTCTGATCGTCCGCAGCGCTGAGCACCCGCGAAAGCGGTGCTCAGCGCGCGAAACCCCTGCAGAGCGCCGGAGCCGCAGGCGGCCGCATCCCGGCCTCCCCCGGCCGTCCGTAACATCGGCGCCGTGTCGAGCGGCGACCAGCTGAGGCAGGCGATGCGGCGCTTCCCCGTCGGGCTCGCGGTCGCCACCGTCGAGATCGAGCGGACGAGGCTCGGCCTCACGCTCTCGTCCCTCGTCTCGCTCGCGCTCGAGCCGCCGCTCGTCGGGATCTCGGTCGCCCATCAGGCCGCGTTCCACGAGCTCCTGCGCGAGGCCGGCGGCTTCGCGGTTTCGCTCCTCGCGGGCGACCAGCTCGCGCTCGCGCAGCACTTCGCCCGGGGCGTGCCTCCGATCGCGATGTGGGAGGGCGTCGACGCCCGGCCGGGCGGGCGCGGGCCGCTGCTCGAGGGCGCCGTCGGCTGGCTCGAGTGCGGGCTTGACGCCGAGCTCGACGCGGGCGACCACACGTTCTTCATCGGTCGCGTCGAGCGTGTAGAGGCAGGCGCTGAGAAGCCGCCGCTCCTCCGGCTCGGCGGCGAGTACCAGCCGGCATGATCGACACCGTCGTCTTCGACCTCGACGGCGTCGTCGTCGACTCCGAGCAGGTCTGGGACGACGTCCGCGAGCAGCTCGCGAAGGAGCGCGGCGG
>Ga0190270_10001587_pt1 | contig 10662 bp, 10 predicted proteins | sample Popmic320T_FD_133748 | JGI IMG/M metagenome (GOLD analysis project Ga0190270, IMG submission 133748) | Populus adjacent soil microbial communities from riparian zone of Weber River, Utah, USA - 320 T | ecosystem: Environmental > Terrestrial > Soil > Riparian zone | place: USA: Utah | collected... | reverse complement strand
GGGTTCGAAGCCAGTGGCGACGGCCCGCATGTCCTGCTGCGTGTGCGCAAGCGTGGTGCCAACACCGAGTGGGTGGCGCGCGAACTGGCGCGTGCCGCAGGCTGCAAGCCATTCGAAGTCGGTTTCGCGGGCCTCAAGGACCGCAACGCCGTGACTACGCAGTCCTTCACCGCGCCGCGAGGCAAGCGGGCGGCAGCCGAGTTCGTCGGGCTCGGTGGCGATGGTTATGAAGTCGTGGCCGCCGCCGCGCACCAGCGCAAGCTGCCGCGCGGCGCACTCGAAGGAAATCGCTTCGAGATCACGGTGCGAAGTCTTTCCGGAGAGCGGGAGGCGCTGACGGAACGTCTCAGGGAGATCGGAGCGGACGGAGTGCCTAACTATTTCGGTCCGCAGCGCTTCGGGCGGGAAGCCGGCAATCTCGAGCAGGTGATAGATGCTGCGCAGCGCCTGGCGCAGGGAAGACAGGGCGGAGGAAGACGCCCGGACCAGGGCTTCATGCTTTCGGCGGCGCGCAGCGTGATCTTCAACGCCATTGTCGGGGCTCGAGTGGAGCAGGGGAGCTGGAATCGCCTGTTGCCGGGCGATGTCGCGAACCTGGATGGACGCGGCAGCGTGTTTGCGGTCGAAACTCCAGATGCGGAACTGCAGGCGCGCTGCGCGGCGCTCGAGATTCATCCCACCGCGCCGTTGCCGGGCGCGGGTGAATCGCTGGCGCGGGGCGAGGTGCGCGCCCTCGAGGAAGCCACGGCGGCCCTGTTTCCCGAAGCATTGACCGTCATCGCTGCCGAACGCATGAACGCCGAACGTCGCCCGGCCCGACTTCGCGTCCGCGATCTCGAATATGAGCTCGAAGGTGACAATCTGCGCTTACGATTCGCCCTGTCGGCGGGCAGTTTCGCGACCACTGTGCTTCGCGAGTTGATCATCAACGACACCGGGGAATGACCATGCTGGAGATCATCGATCATCCGCTCAAGGCAGGCGCCGCGCTCGATTCCGGTTGCATTCGTGAACTGCGCCTGGCGCGCCCGCCAGTCAACGCCCTGAACCTGGAGCTGTTGCGCAAGTTGGTCGAGGCAATGGCGTCCAGCGCACAGGAGTCGGCGCTGGTCGTCACCGGGCAACCCGGAATTTTTTCCGCGGGCCTCGACGTGCGCGGCATGCTGGAACTGGATCGCGACGCAGTGGGCGCGCTGTTCATCGACCTGTGGCGTGCGCAGCGCGCTATCGCCTATACCCCTATTCCCGTCATCTTCGGAATTACCGGCCATTGCCCGGCCGGCGGCACGGTGCTGGCAATTCTTGGTGACTATCGCGTGATGGCTCTTGGGGACTTCCGGCTCGGGCTCAACGAGGTGCAGGTGGGGTTGGTTCCGGGAGCGCCAATCGACGGCGCGTTTCGACGACTGGTTGGCGGCCATGCCGCACAACTGCTCACGCGGGGTGCGCTCATTGATCCTTCGACGGCGCTGCGCGTCGGGCTGGTTGACGAGCTTTGCGAGGCATCGCAGGTCACCGCGCGAGCGCTCGAAGTGGCGCGCGAATTCTGTGCCCTGCCGCGCGAGCCGATGTTGCGGACCCGGGCGCTGGCGCGGCAGGACCTGCTGGAGCTGTTCGGAAATCCGGGGCATGCCGCGCTGAAAGAGCGTGCGTTCGCCACCATGGGGGCCGAACTTTGGTTCGCACCGGGGACGCAGGAGCGACTGCACGCCATGTTCACGAAGCGTTGATCAGGCCCGTTGACGGGGACAGGTTTATTTTTTCTGGGATGGGTAGGCCCGTGGCAGGTCCCGCCGGAAAAAATAAACCTGTCCCCATTAAGCCTGCGACAGCAACACGTTGATCGCGCCGGTGCCACCATCGACACGTCGCGCGGAAGTGAACGCCAGTACCGGTCCCGTCTTGCGCAGGATCATGTTCACCGCAGTCTTGATCACCGGGCCCTTCGGGCCGGAACCCTTGCCCTTGCCGTGGATGATGCGCACACACCGCAGCCGGTACGCCAGCGATTCGGCCAGGAAGTTGCGTAATGCCTCCTTGGCCTCGTCGACGCGCAACCCGTGCAGATCACACATGGCTTCGACGCGATACTCGCCTCGCTTGAGTTTGCGCATGACGCCGTCCTGCACGCCGTCGCGGCGGAACGAGATCTCGTCGCCGGTGTCGGCGATCTGGTCTGCAACCTCGAGACTCTCGACCAGCACCAGCGCCCGATCAGCGGCGGTGAATTTCGCCCGGGGAGGCGGCTTTCTGCCGGCGACCGGCGCGCGCGTCCGCTGCGCAATCGGCTTGACATCGCGCACCGCGTCGCGAAACAGCTCGCTGTCGGGATCGCTGCGTTTTCCGCCCAAGCTACCTCCGCGTTGATGCATTGAGTATATTGCGCGCCGGTGCGAATCCTCATATCCAACGACGACGGCTACCGCGCACGCGGCATCATCGCGCTGCGCGAAGCGCTCAAGGGCCTGGGCGATCTCACCGTGGTGGCCCCCGACCGCAACCGCAGCGGCGCCAGCAATTCCCTGACACTCGAAATGCCACTGCGCGTCGCGCAGGCCGAGCCCGACGTGTACTTCGTGCAGGGCACCCCCACCGACTGCGTACATCTCGCCATCTCCGGCCTGTTTCCCTTCGAGCCTGACATGGTGGTATCCGGCATCAACGACGGATCGAATCTCGGCGACGATGTGCTGTATTCCGGCACCGTGGCCGCCGCCACCGAGGGCCGATTCCTCGGCAAGCCGGCGGTCGCCATTTCGCTGCACACCGACGGCCTGCGAGGCGATGCAACGCGCTACTTCGAAACCGGTGCGCATTACGCGCGCCTCATTGTTGAACGATTGCAGGCGACACCGCTGACAACGACGATGGGGCGCGCGACCATCCTCAACGTCAACGTGCCGAACATCCCGGTGGCAGAAGTAAAGGGCATCAAGGTCACGCGCCTCGGGAATCGCCATCGCTCCGAGGCCGTGATCCGCGCCGAGGATCCGCGTGGCCGTCCCGTCTACTGGGTCGGACCCGCGGGCGCCGGCCAGGACGCCGGGGCCGGCACGGATTTCCACGCCATCGCCGAAGGCTACGTCTCCGTCACACCGCTGACTGTCGATCTCACCAACCATGCCGCGCTCGATTCGTTGCGCAGCTGGGTGGGTACGTGAGCGAAAACCGGCTCGCCGGTATCGGCATGACCTCCGCGCGCACGCGCGACCGGCTGGTGCAGCGCCTGCAGGAGCAGGGCATCAGCAACTTCTCGGTGCTCGACCGAATCCGCAATGTTCCGCGCCACATCTTCGTCGACGAAGCTCTCGCCAGCCGTGCCTATGAGGATACGGCGCTGCCGATTGGCTTCAGCCAGACGATTTCGCAGCCTTACATCGTGGCGCGCATGACCGAAGCGCTCATCGAGGGCGGGCGCAAGCTCAACAAGGTGCTCGAAGTCGGAACCGGCTGTGGCTACCAGACTGCGGTGCTCGCGCCGCTGGTGAAGAAGATCTACTCCATCGAACGTATCGCGCCACTCGCCAAACGCGCCAAGGCCACCCTCAAGGAGCTCGGCATCAAGAACGTGATGCTCAAGCACGGCGATGGCACCGTCGGCTGGAAATCGCAGAAACCCTTCGACGGCATCCTGGTCGCCGCTGCGCCGCTCGCCGTACCCGAGGCGCTGTTCGCGCAACTCGCCAATCGTGGCCGCCTCATCGTGCCCGTAGGGCCGGAAGGTTCGCAGCAGCTGGTCCGCTTCACGCGCCATGAAGATCGCCTGGAACGCGAAGTCCTGGGCGCCGTAGCCTTCGTTCCCATGCTTGGCGGCACGGCCTGACTGCGCTGCGCTCGGCATTTCGAGCGAGTTCTGGCATGCGCTTATTCTCGTAACAAACTGATTTATAAAGGCGCATTGCGCCAGTTTTTGCGGCAGTTTGTCAGCCTCTTAAGGTTAAGGCTTGTCAGTCGGGATTTAACATGATTACATGTCGCCGCTTGCCGACATCGGGGTGCGCCAGGTTGTGAGGCGATCCGAGTGAAGGCACAGGGGAGATCGGGGAAGTCACGGAAATAAGTAGAACAAGCCGAATAGAAGAAAAAAAAATTCGCCAGTTTTTCGAGTCTGTCAGCTTCGAACCATTGGCCTCGCTAGATAACTTTCTCCCCCTGTGCCTTCACTCGGACCGCTTCGAGCAAGGCGTCTAGCCAGGCAACAAAACCGCCGCCAAAACCTTGCGCTCTTCGCTGACCAGCACGTTGTACGTGCGGCAGGCGGCGCCAATTTCCATGACTTCCAGGCCGATGCGTCGCGTGGCGAATTCCGCCCGCAGGCTGGCACGTGGAAAGCGCTGGTTGGCACCGGTGGCAAGCACCACGACTTCGGGTGCCAGCGCGAACAATGGCGCGAGCGATTCAGACGTCAGTTCGTCGACACTGCGCGGCAGCCAGGGGGAAAGCGCATGCGGAGTGACGATGCAACTCGAGCGGATCTCTTCGTTGCCAACAATGATGAAGTCGGCGCCGTAGCGCCGGATCATGTTTGCACCAGCCGGGCTTTGCTGAGTGAATTTCATCGGTTCGATACGATACCGTCATGCGACGTCTCACGCTGATCCTCTCCGACCTGTACCTGCCGGAGGAGGCAGTTCCCGCGGATGCGGTCGCCGCGCCACTGTCGCTGCCGGGACTCGCATGGCTCCTGCAGTTCGCCCGACAGCCGATACCGCTGGCAGATTGGCGACACTGGCTGACCGATGAACTGGGGCTCGATGCCCTGGACGGACTGCCGCCCGCGCAGATCGCGGCGCGGGCCCGACTCACGCCTGAGGTTGCGGCGAGCGCATGGTTCGCAACACCGGTGCATCTCTCGGCGCGACTCGATCATGTGCGCCTGGTCGACCGTGGTCTGCTGCATGTGGTTCCCGACGATCAGGCCGCCTGGTGCGCGGACTTCGCGCGACACTTCGGGAACGATTGTCAGCTCCACCCCGGAAACTCACGTGGCTTCCTGCTCAGTGGTATCTCGCTGCACGCGGCGACCACCGATCCTGCTCGCCTGCTGGATACCGACGTCGCGCCTGCACTGCCCCAGGGAAAGGATTCGCTGGCTTTGCGCCGGCTCGGCGCGGAGATCGAAATGTGGCTGCACACTGCGGCACTCAACGAGGCGCGCGATCGCGCGCGTTTGCCACGCATCTCGGCGCTTTGGTTATGGGGTGGGGGCAAGGCGTCGGTTCCCGCGGCAACGACCTCCGCCGGACGTGAGACGGTGGCCTTGTACGGTGACGATCCGTTTCTCGCCGGAGTGGCTGCTGCGGCGAGTCATGCCACGCATGCAACGGCGCCGGCCAGCCTCACCGCGATCGATGGTGACGCGACTCATCACATCGTCGAATTCGCGCCCATGAGTGGTGAGCCGCAGGAGTCACTCGCAAGTCTCGAGGAGAGCTGGTTCCTGCCGGCGCGCACCGCGCTGGCCGCCGGTGTCCTCGCTTCGCTCGATGTCATTGCCAACGACTGCTGCTTCCGCATCGCGGGACGCGCGGGCTGGAGATTCTGGCGTCGTCGCCGAGGCTGGCTCGAAAACCTCGCACGCGGTGCGCAGCCCGCGAAGGCATAATCGCGCGATGGATGTGTTCATCGAACGTCGCGCAAACTCTGACTGCCAGATGCTCGACGCGCGCCTGCATCCGGTGCTGCGGCGCGCCTATGCCGCGCGCGGTGTGCGTAACGACAGCGAACTGTCGCTGACCCTCGACCGACTGGTGCCGGTGAGTACGCTCGAAAGCATCGAGAGCGCCGTCCAGTTGATCCTCGAGAATCGCGAACGCCGCATCGTGGTGATCGGCGACTTCGATGCCGACGGCGCCACCAGCACCGCCCTGATCGTGCGCTGCCTGCGCAGCTGGGGCTTCCCGTCGGTGGATTTCCTGGTGCCCAATCGCTTCGAGTTCGGCTATGGCCTGACGCCCGAGATTGTCGGGTTGGCCGCGCAACGCGCGCCGGCGCTCATCATCACCGTCGACAACGGCATCTCGAGCATCAGCGGCGTCGCCGCGGCGCGCGAACGCGGCATCCAGGTGCTGATCACGGATCATCATCTGCCGGGCGCCGTGTTGCCCGCCGCCGACGTGATCGTCAATCCAAATGTGCCGGGCAGCCGCTTCGCGTCGCGAGCGCTGGCGGGTGTGGGCGTCGCGTTCTACGTGATGGCAGCCCTGCGTCGCGAACTCGAAGCGCGCGGCGCGAGCGTGAACCCCGCCATCACGGATTTTCTCGATCTCGTCGCGCTCGGCACGGTGGCTGACCTCGTGCCACTCGATGCCAACAATCGCGTGCTGGTGTCACAGGGCATCCGTCGCATCCGGGCGGGGCGCGCCGTGGCGGGAATCCGCGCATTGTTGTCGATCGCCGGGCGCAGTCCCGCGACTCTCACCGCCGCCGACCTCGGCTTTTCGATCGGCCCGCGCCTCAACGCCGCGGGCCGGCTCGATGACATGTCGATCGGCATTCGTTGCCTGCTCAGCGACTCGGAAACCGAGGCGCTGGCGCTGGCCACGCGGCTCGACCAGCTCAACGCCGAGCGTCGCGAGATCGAAGCGAAGATGCAGGACGCGGCGCTGGCCGCGGTGAGCCGGTTGCGCGAACCCGACGGCCCGGTGCGTCATGCGGTCTGCCTGTTCGATCCGGACTGGCACCAGGGTGTGGTCGGACTGGTCGCGAGCCGCATCAAGGATCGTGTGCGCCGCCCGGTGATCGCCTTCGCACGCGCCGGCGACGGGCAATTACGCGGCTCGGCGCGTTCGGTCCCCGGGATTCACATACGCGACGTGCTCGATCGCATCGCCGCGGGTAATCCCGAGCTGATCAGTCGCTTCGGCGGACATGCCATGGCGGCAGGCCTGTCGCTCGAGGAAAAACACCTCGATGCCTTCGCGGCCGCCTTCGACTCCGAAGTCGCCACGCTGCGCGATCCGGCGATTCCTTCCAATCGTGTCGAAACCGATGGCGAACTCGCCATCGACGAGATCGCGCTGGAGACCGCCCAGGCACTGCGCGATGGCGGACCCTGGGGCCAGGCCTTTCCCGAGCCGTGTTTCGACGGCATGTTTGCCGTGAAGAGCGCACGCGTCGTGGGCGACAAGCATCTCAAGATGTGGGTGACCACTGCAGATCGTTCGCGCAACTTCGATGCCATTGCGTTCAATTTCAAGGGTGTCGAAGAAGCCGCGGCGCTGCCGGGCGGAAACGTGCGCCTGGTGTACCGGCTCGATATAAATGAATACAAGGGAGAGCGGCGCCTGCAGCTGCTCGTCGATCACGTACTCAAATGAACGCGTCCGCGAAGCCAAACTACACCATCCGCGTCGGCGACCCGTGCTCGGCCGGGGTACGCGCGCTGATCGCTGAACTCGACGCCTTCAACTCGGCGCTGTATCCCGCCGAGAGCAATCACTTCGATCGCCCGGAGGCGCTCGCCGGGCCGGGATGCGTTTTCCTCGTGGTCGAGCAACGCGGCGAACTGGTGGGTTGCGGCGCGGCGAAGAATTGCGGTGGCTGGGCCGAACTCAAGCGCATGTATCTCAAACCGAAGGCGCGCGGCGGTGGCATCGCGCTGGCCATGCTGGTGCAATTGCTGGACTGGGCGCGCGCCCAGAAACTGCCGCTGGCGCGTCTGGAAACCGGCAACGTGAGCGTTGGAGCGCTCAAGCTGTACCGGCGAGCGGGATTCAAGGAGATTCCGCCGTTTCCGCCCTACAAGCCGGATCCCCTTTCGATATTCATGGAGCGTCCGCTCAGGTAGGATGCGCGCCCTTGCCTGGTGCCCGTATGCCATTAGAACTCGGTCAATTGAAGCGAAAACTCGCAGAACTCGAGGAGCGCATGAGCTCCTTGAGGGGGTTTCTTTGAGTACGACCAGAAGAAAGAGCGGTTAGAAGAAGTCAGCCGCGAACTCGAAGACCCCGCCATCTGGCAGAAGCCTGAAAAGGCCCAGGAGCTGGGCAAGGAACGCGCCCGGCTCACGACTGACCTTGCCGACATGGACAAGGCCACCGGCTCCGTCAGCAGCGCCTCCGAACTACTTGAGCTGGCGGAGAGCGAGAACGACGAGGGCATGGCGCGCGAAATCGAGCGCGATGCCGGCAAGCTCGAAACCGACGTGCGCAAGCTCGAGTTCAAGCGCATGTTCCGCGGCGAGATGGACTCGCACAATGCATTCCTCGATATCCAGGCGGGCGCCGGCGGCACCGAAGCCCAGGACTGGGCCCAGATGCTGCTGCGCATGTATCTCAAGTGGGCCGCATCGCGCGGCTTCGAAGCCGAAGTGTTCGATTCACAGGCCGGTGAAGTCGCAGGCATCAAGAGCGCGACCATCGAGATCAAGGGTGAATATGCCTATGGATGGCTGCGTACCGAGACCGGCGTGCATCGCCTGGTGCGCAAGTCGCCGTTCGACTCGGGCAATCGCCGGCACACCTCGTTTGCGTCGGTATTCGTATCGCCCGAAGTGGATGACGACATCAAGGTCGACCTGAATCCGGCCGACATCAAGATGGACGTGTACCGCTCCAGCGGCGCCGGCGGACAGCACGTCAACAAGACCGAATCGGCCGTGCGCCTGACGCACGGTCCCAGCGGTATCGTGGTGGCCTGCCAGAACGAACGCAGTCAGCACAAGAATCGCGCCACCGCGATGAAAATGCTGAAGGCCAAGCTCTACGAGCTGGAATTCAACAAGCGCAATGCGGCGGCCAAGGTGCTGGAAGATTCCAAGAGCGACGTATCCTGGGGCAATCAGATCCGCTCCTACGTGCTCGACCAGTCGCGCATCAAGGATCTGCGTACTGACGTGGAGATCGGCGACACTGGCAAGGTGCTCGACGGTCATCTCGATCCATTCATGGAAGCATCGTTGAAGGCGGGCCTGTGAGCGAAGAAGAGAACAAACTCATCGCCGAGCGGCGCAGCAAGCTGGCCGCTCATCGCGAGCAGGCCAGGGCGGCGAATGCGCCGGCCTTTCCCAATGACTACCGTCGCGACGTGCTCGCGGCGCTGCTGCAGGCGGAGTACGCGGAGAAACCGCCCGAGTGGTTCGATGCCAACCCGGTGCGTGTACATGTCGCGGGACGCATGATGTTCCAGCGCATCATGGGCAAGGCGAGCTTCGCCAAGCTCCAGGATCGAACCGGCCAGGTCCAGATTTTCCTGCAGCGCGACTCGCTCGGCGACGCCTACGAAGCGTTCAAGAAGTACGACGTGGGTGACATCCTCGCGGCCACGGGCACGCTGTTCAAGACGAAGACCGGCGAATTGTCGGTGCGTGTCGGTGAACTGCGGCTGCTGGTGAAGTCGTTGCGGCCGTTGCCCGACAAGTGGCATGGCATGGCCGATGTCGATACGCGTTATCGGCAGCGTTACGTTGATCTCATCGTCAACGAGCAGAGTCGCAGCGTCTTCATCGTGCGCAACCGCATCCTCAAGTACCTGCGCGACTTCCTCGACTCGATGGATATCCTCGAGGTCGAAACGCCGATGTTGCAGATCATCCCGGGCGGCGCGGCTGCGCGGCCGTTCCGTACGCATCACAACGCTCTCGACATGGACATGTACCTGCGCATCGCGCCGGAACTGTTCCTGAAGCGACTGGTGGTCGGCGGACTGGAGCGCGTGTACGAGATCAACCGCAATTTTCGCAACGAGGGCGTGTCGACGCGCCACAACCCCGAATTCACCATGCTCGAGTTGTACGTGGCCTATGCCGACTACAACGACCTCATCGTGATGGTGGAGCGTGCGATGCAGGGACTGGCCGACGTGATCATCGGCAAGCGCCAGTTCACCTACCAGGGGCGCGAATACGATCTCGACAAACCCTTCAGGCGCATTACCGTCATCGAGGCGGTTGCCGAGAACGTGTCGGGATTCGACATGGCACGCGCGCGCGACGTGAGCTATCTGCGCGGGTTGTGCGAGAAGGCGGGCATCGCGTTCAAGCCGGGGGACGGCGCCGGCAAGCTGCAGATCGAGCTGTTCGAGAAATTCGCGGAAGACGGCTTCCTGGACCCGACGTTCGTCTACGCATACCCGACTGAAGTGAGTCCGCTGTCACGTGCCAACGACCAGGATCCCTTCCTCACGGATCGCTTTGAATTCTTCGTGGCCGGCCGCGAGATCGCCAATGGGTTCTCCGAGCTCAACGACGCCGAGGACCAGGCGGCGCGGTTCCGCGCGCAGGTCGAACGCAAGGAGGCCGGCGACGACGAAGCCATGTATTACGACGCCGACTACGTGCGCGCGCTCGAATACGGCATGCCGCCGACCGCGGGCCTGGGTGTAGGCATCGACCGACTGGTCATGTTCTTCACCGATTCGCCGTCAATCCGTGACGTCCTGCTGTTCCCGCACATGCGGCCGGAGTCGGGTTAAGTGACGCGAAGCGAGCCGCCCAGCGACCTGCCCGTGGGCGTTTTCGATTCCGGTGTCGGTGGTCTCACGGTATTGCGGGCGCTGATCGCGCAGCTGCCGCAGGAAGACTTCGTCTATCTAGGTGATACCGCCCGGTTGCCGTATGGCACCAAGAGTCCCGGGACGGTGGCGCGATATTCCGTGCGTGCGGCCGAATGCCTCGCGGAGCGCGGCATCAAGGCGCTGGTGGTGGCGTGCAACACCGCCTCG
>Ga0190270_10001586_pt1:0-7500 | contig 10664 bp, 7 predicted proteins | sample Popmic320T_FD_133748 | JGI IMG/M metagenome (GOLD analysis project Ga0190270, IMG submission 133748) | Populus adjacent soil microbial communities from riparian zone of Weber River, Utah, USA - 320 T | ecosystem: Environmental > Terrestrial > Soil > Riparian zone | place: USA: Utah... | reverse complement strand
CATCCTTATTCTCTTTGTTGTCGGTAGCGAGGCCGAGCACGGTGAAACCTCGGTCGCGGTATTGATTGTAAAGCGCGACGATGTGCGGCGCATGTTCCTCGCAGTGAGGGCAGGTCGAACGGAACATGTCAATCAAGGTCACTTTCCCACGCAGGCTGGAGAGTTTGAGCTGTTTTTGCTGGTCGCCGCCGGGCAAGAGATCAATGATCATTTCCGGCGTGTCGCCGGAACCGTCAGGCATCGGCAGTTCTGGTATGTCCTCGACGCCCAGTCGCGGGGTCGCCGCAACCGACAGCAGAAGGACGCAACTCACCGCGAAAGCGCGGATCAACAGGCTGACTTTGAAAAACGGCTTAAGACTGTTTGGCATGGGAACGACTCCTCAGTAGGAATTGGTTTGGGATACCGCTCGTACGGCGGCGGCGCGAACGACATTATCGCGACGATAACTGCTGACTAACGACTTGCTCCAGATACTCGATTCCGCGCTGCGGGCTTTCGCCGACCATATGTTTAACGACGCGCCCGTCGCGCGAAATGACAAAGAGTTGTGGGATGGGGGTTGTGCCGTCTTCATTCTCCGTGCCTCTTAAAAACGCGGATGAAAGCCATTGGTTATCATACCCGACCATGTAATCCGCGCCAGCTTTCTTGAGAAACTCCACGACCTTATCCTGATCAGCTTCATCATCCGAAGTCACGCCGACGATCTCGAGGCCCTTGTCACGATATTTCTTGCTCAGTTCGGCCAATTGCGGAACCTGCCTGACGCAGGGCGGGCAGTAGGTCGCCCAAAAATCCACGACCAAAACTTTGCCCCGAAAATCGGAGAGTTTGAACGCCCCGCCGTCCAGTTTCGTGATCTGCACATTGCTGGCGGATTCGATGGCCTGTGGATCGCGCGCCGGGACCGGCTTTTGCGCGCGCAGCGCCGCCGCGGAATTCGCTGAGTCGCCGGTTGCGCGCGGCGGCGGAGCCGAGTCGCATGCCGATGTGAACGTCGCGCCGGTCAAAAGAATCGCGCTCAAATATGAGGCGGCCAAACTCTTAAATCTAAGGTTGTTCATCGGAATTCACCTCGCGGTCGAAGTCTGTTGCGACATCGTCAGGAGTTTCTGTCATCGGGACGCGGTATTCTTCACTCGCCCAGCGCCCCAGGTCAATCATCTTGCAACGTTCGGAGCAGAACGGCTTCCACTGATTGTCTTCCCAACTTGTCTCTCGACGGCACTGCGGGCATCGTCGAACTTTCGCGTTACTCATCCATCTTCGGAAAATCATCGCGGTCGAGCTTCAGGAGTAAGGAACGCCAATAATACAGAATTTTTCGGAAAAATCGAAAGGGAGTTTGCCGAAGGCGTTATTCCGGCATTGAACCGACGCGTTCGCGATAGCGCGCAGGCGCCCCCTGCAATTCATTCACCCGTGATCGCTCCTGTTAAGATTCCAACAGTCCTAGCGGCCCGGCCAACGTACGATAGCCACTGCTGTGCCATTCATCAAGCTCCTTCGCTCGCAAAATCGGAAACGGGTGCGTGCGGTAAGTGGTGAGCAGCGCTTTGTAGACCTTGTTGAGAGTGGAGACGTCCGCTGATTCATATTCGCGAATCTGCCGGAGGAATTCCTTCTTGTCCATCTCTGAGTAAAGTTTGCTCGCGCCCCCGGCCAGTTTCATAAAAGCGCGAATGCACGGATCGATATCCTGCACACAGAGCAACCCGGCGCGGTCCGCCGTCAACTCCGCCTTCCTGTACCAATCGTACAGCGCGATAACCAGGCTCTGGCCTATAAGAGCGCCTACGCCGAGCGTGCTCTGGCCGATGATAGCGATAATTTCGGCGATGTTGCGCGCAATGATCGTGTAAAGCACATGGCCCGCTTTGATGTGTCCGAGTTCGTGGGCGATGATGAAGAAACGCTCCTCGTCATCAAGCATGTCGATCAGACCGGAAGTGAGTACGATGAAAGGGCGGGTGTGGCCGTAGGTATACGCGTTCGGCGTCGGATCCAGCGCCACGTACATTTCAGGCTCTTCGACACCGATGATTTTGCAGCCCCAGCCTAGCGCCCGATAAAGTCGGGAGAACTGCCGCGCAGTCACACGCACATTCGACGCAGTGTTGTGCAAATAGAATACGCGCTCAAGCCCATATTCCATGATCTTCGCGACGACCAGGTTGAGACCGGGTACCGATTTGAGCGCCTCTGTCGCCGTGGCGTCCCAAGGGTGTTGAAAATCTTTTGCCTCAAGGCCGGGAAATGTGCGCAACCTCTTCTTCTTCGTCTCGTTCATCTTGGCTCCTGCGGACGACGTGGGACGGACTTTAGTCTGTCCGGACTTACTGACAGACTAAAGTCCGTCCCACGTCGGTATTGAAGGGATCGCTCTTCTCGACTTGAACGAGTCCTCAAAAGTTAAGGTAACACAAGCAGGCGCTAGAATGACAGGTTTCTTGACCTCCGCATCAACCAATCTTTTCACCATTCAATTCCTGAATGTCAGCGCTGTAACCAGAGGAACGCGAAGGGGAGATCGCCGGCAACGGGGCCGGCGCGGACGAACCAGAAGGCGCAAGAAATTCGGCGCCGTTAGAAGGCGGGAAATCGGCGCTTGGTGGAGTATCTTGAGAAGGCAGAATCACTTCGGTCGTCGGCTGTCTATGGCTCGAGAGTCTCGCATCGGAAGGAATCCCGAGGGCAGAAACGCCAAGTGATGGTATTCCGAGTGAGGGGATTCCGAGTGACGGAATCCCGCTATAGGCGGGCCTGGAAGCGCCGGTTTTGTATTGGAGCCCGAAAAGGTCTGGCCGGTCGAAATGGCCCGTGACGTCGAGCGTCAGACTCTCCTCGCGAATGCGTTCTAGGTTGATCCGGGCGAGAATGATCACTTCGGAACAGAACGTGGGGCCTGCCACATAATGTCCGTCCGGGCCGATAACGCAACTCCCCCCTTCGAGAATGAATTCGTTGTCATCGTTGGCGAGGCGGCCCGTGATTTCGAGATCCTGCGGCAGGTCGCTCCGGCGCATAATGCCACCCGCAGCGACCACGAAGCACCGCCCTTCAAAAGCGTAATGCCTGCTGGCGATCTGGTACATCTCTTTGACAGAAGGCCAGAGCGAGGCGTGAATATCTTCGCCTGCGACATGCAGCGTCTGCCGCGCGAGCGGCATCCAGTGCTCCCAACAGATCAATCCGCCGATGCGACCGGCCGGGGTTTCAATCACGCGCAAGCCGTCGCCATTACCTTGCGCCCAAATCAACCGCTCTGTGAAAGTGGGAACGAGCTTGCGGTGGACGTTCAGCATTTCCCCGGTCGGCCCGAAAGTCAGAATCGAGTTATAAAGCGTGCCGCGCCCTGGGCCTACGCTCACGCGTTCGTGAACCCCGATTACCAGCGTCAAGTTGTGCCTTCGCGCGGCGTCGCCTAGCGCCTCTGTCTCGCGGCTCGGCACGGCGACGCTGTTCTCCATCAACTGGGCGTATAGTCGTTTCGTCGGTTCATGATCCCACACCGCGATGTCGCGGCAGACGTCCAACCAAGCGGGATAGCCGGGCAGCCATGATTCGGGGAAGACCACCAATTGCGCGCGCCTCTTGGCCGCCTCTGCGATCAGATCAATCGCGCGCTTTAGACTGCGCTCCAAATTCAGATAATACGGCGCAGCTTGAACAGCGGCCACAACAACGGTAGATGATGTTATAGATGTAGGCATATTGTCCTTCGCCTGTTCTTCGCCTTTATACTTGGGAGATTGGGAGCCGTTGCAAGAAGTATGCTCGATAAGTGAGGAAAACCGGATGAATTTTACAGATCGGGGCAGGGGAACGGTTATTCAATATCATTCCGGCTCAATTTTCGCAACATTGAATTCGCGTCGCACCAAAACGTCTATCGCAATCCACCGATTGGTATGAGTCGAGGACCTTCCTGCCTCACAACGAGAATCCGGCACTGCCTCGCCTCGGAGCATAAAACCTAAAGAATACTTGGTCTTACTGGCTTCGGAGGCCACCGCCGATCGCCGTGGCATAGGGGTTGTTTTATCATTTGGCGTCACCGCAAAGAGTGACGAAAGGTTGATAATTCAAGATGCTGGTGGGAGAAGTCGAGGGAGGTCACGGTTAAAACGGGACGGCCTCTTTCAGATGAGAGTGGTTACAATCGCAATTGTTTTGACAATTGCGACAGCGAAGATTTTAACGCTTCTTTGAGATCGGCGCGCTGTAGGAAAGCAAGGGGGTATTTCGGAGCCGCAGATTGTCTGCGTGACTTTGAAATTTTCCGAGGCGCGTCCGTACCTTTTCCCGTCAACCGCTCGCAGGTTGAAAGGGAAAATGAACGCCGCGTGACGAATGTAAAGGGGGCTGAAAGAATTTCTTTCAGCGTTCGTCACGTGGCGTTTTTACTTTTTACCAGCCCCGGTCCACAGTCGGAATGGGGTTGAAAAAATAATTCGCCATTTTTACGTCAGCGCTTATCTAACACTGAAATCCATCCATTGCTGCGCGCGGGCAAACTTCTTCCTTGCCAGACCGTCCGTGACAATCACATGGAGCAGATAGTCTCCGGCGGGAAAGTCGTTCAAGCGCAGACGCCCGACATAATCGAATCTCTTCGGATTCACGCCCGGCGAAAATTCCAGAGTGCGCGGCTGTAGCCGATAGGCCGTTTTGCCATCGCGATAGACTTCGGCCTGCACGGTAATTTGCGGCAACCCGGTCTTCTTGTTGGCGGCTGCGTTGTAGACCGCCACGCCATATTGAACCCATCCAGAGCGCGGAAATTTTCTAACGTACGGCGTCGCCTGCAGATCGCCGGACTGTGAATTTCTGTCGGCCTCTTTTTCAGCGCGCTCCGGCGAGGCGGACGACGGCGCGGTGATGGCGATGTCTGCGCCCGAATTATTCGAAGCCGCGCCGGCGACGGTCTTCGGTGTCGTCATCACCAATCCGGAAAGCGCCAGTCGATTCTTATTAAGATCAGGAAGTCGAATGAATTGACTGACAGAGCCTGTGCGGCCCGACTCGCCGTCTCTGAGCACGGCGCGAAACTGATAAGCCCCCGGCTTTTTGAGCTGAAAATCGGCGCGATAGGCCAGGCCCTCGGCAAGCGCCTCGCGGTATCGCTTCTCATCGAAATTGAGAACAAGGCGATGCGCGTTCAGGTCAGCGGTTACCCCTTCTTCATCGAAAGCGAACGCGGCCAGGTCGAGGTTGAGCCGCTTTTGTCCGTCGGGGCCATCCTTGAAAGTCAGCTTCGAGCAATCGATGTGGAAGAGCGCGCGAACGATCGGGCCGTCCTTGGAGGAATTGAAGAAGTAAGGGGTCACCCGCAGCGACAGATCGCGCGCGCCCATCGGGGCGAATAGCGCCGAGAGAATCTGTTGTCCTCTTGTCTGGGGCGTCTTGGGCGCGTCGGACGTCGCGTTCTCACGCCCGCCGTCACTGACGCCGAAAAAACCGGAGCGCGTGCGCACTTTCACCCCCGGGCGGTTGACCTTGACCTTGATCGAATGACGACGCCGGTCGAATTTTTCGTCTTCGGGATCGAACCCGAGCAGATAATAGCTCTGCTGATCGTAAAGCGCTTCCTCGACGCCGATATTCAGGTCGTTGGTGTTGACCACGGTGAATCCGCCTGTTTGTTGCGACAGAAAATTCAGCCCTTCGAGCGCCTCTTGCGCTGTCTGCAGCGCGTCCGAATGCGCAGTGGCGCTGGGGCGGCCCCCGACGTCCGCGCCGGGCATAAACGGCTGCACCCCCTTCGCGTCTATCGAGTAGATGACGACGCTTGAGCGATTTGCCTGCTCGACCAGATTCTCAAGACTTTGCAGGATCTGATTAGTGGTATTGTCGTTATTGGTTCGGCTGTTGATGCGAAAACCGTCCGAGAGCAGGATCAAGCTCTTTCGCCCGGGGAAATTGCGGAGACTGCGAACGACGAAGCTGGTCGCGCCGAGCGTGCCGGTCGTGAAGCTGGTCTCCTGGAACTCGGCGAAGCTATCGGCCGCGGCCTGTTGTTCCGCCTGTTGCTCAGCCTGCGCTGCGTCCACCTCGTCGGCGCCACTGGCGCCGGCGAAGGTCGGCATCATGTCGCGGCTGAGCGGGTTCCACGCCAATTTCTCGACGGCGTTGTAAAGGATCCGCTTGTCGCTGGTGAACTGTTCCAGCATGCCCAGCCCGGACCCGGTGCGGATGATGGCGACCAGGTCCCCGTCCTTCATCTGCTCGCCGACAAATTTCCTGAGCGTCTCGCGCGCGAGCTCCATGCTCGAAGGCGAAAGCCCCATATCGTCCACAACGAAGGCGATGGTTCGCCGCACCTCCTCAGGCGCAATCTGTCGCGTAGGCATCGATTCCGGCGCGACTACAAGGTTGTCCTTCTTCCTGGCCGCAGAATCGCTCAGCCCCGTCGGCAGGCTGATGTGAGAGAAGTGGGTCAACTGTTGCTTCTTTCCGTCCACCAGCAGTTCTAAATCGCCCTCGGCCAAATCCTCGACGTGTTTGCCCTTCTTGTCGGTGACGACGGCGTCCACTTGTACAAGCTGCGTAGTTACCCGCACCACTTCCTGACTCGACTGCGCAGCGGGCGGCGATTGCTTCGCCTCATCCTGTCGCTCGTTGGTGTGCGCCTGCCGCGCAAACCCTGGCGCCGGAATGCCAACAATCAACACGCCAACAAGAATATAAATGATCGGACGCTGATATCTGGGCATGGGCATCCTGGCGGCGAGGGGAAGATATATTCCCGGGAGAATATTTCATATGCCATATGCCATATCTCATATGAAATATGGCATATGGCATACATCACTTCTCAATCCTTATTTCACTCTCTTCGCCGTGAATTCCTGCGGCGGCCTGTTTCCGCCTTCGATAGTGCGCGTAACCTTCATCTCGTCTCCGGAGACTGTACCTTTATAGAGAAACTTTCTTTCGTTTCCTTGCATGTTGATCTTGACCGTGAAAGAAATCTGGTCTCCGCTGATCTTGCCATCGGTGATCTCACTGTCGCCCTGTTGTCCCGACATAGATCCCGTCAGCTTTTCTCCTTCAGCTTTGAAGGTGAAGGTCAATTCGCGGGTTTGACCGTCACGTCCCGGAACCTGGGCGGTCCATTTGCCATTCACGTCCGCCGCCCATGCCAGCGTCAAGGCGGCGAACACAAAACAAACTGAGAGAAACGCGATTCTCTTCTTCATTGAATTTTCTCCTTGTTAAAAGTTCCATCCGAACGGAGGAATTTTTGGGGATGGCGGAGGTCTAATGACGACCCCCCCGCAAAACTTATGCGCCAAACTTTAAGACGCCCTACCTTCGTAATCTGTCACAGAATTCGGCGCCCGAGCCGCTTACAGCTTAGCTCGCCTTCACTTTTAATGTATTAGAGCGGCGCTGGTTGATATCGCCAAAACAAAAACGCGAAGCGGAACGAAGGAAAGGAGGAGGAAACTTCGTCGCTTCGCGTCTCTGTTCAACACGGCAGCCATCGCTGAC
>Ga0190270_10001585_pt1 | contig 10666 bp, 10 predicted proteins | sample Popmic320T_FD_133748 | JGI IMG/M metagenome (GOLD analysis project Ga0190270, IMG submission 133748) | Populus adjacent soil microbial communities from riparian zone of Weber River, Utah, USA - 320 T | ecosystem: Environmental > Terrestrial > Soil > Riparian zone | place: USA: Utah | collected... | reverse complement strand
CTTCCTCGTCGTCGCGGGCGACGCGCTCCTGATCATCGAAGGTGAGGAGCGCCCGCTGCGGCAATGGGACTTCGTGCACTGCCCGCCCAACGCCAAGCACACGATCGTCGGCGCCGGTACCGGGCCTTGCATCGTCGTCGCCGTCGGCGCCCGCCAGCACCAGGACGGTGCCGACTGGGGCGGCTACACGGTCGACGAGGTCGCCCTTCGCCACGGAGCCGGTGTCGAGCAGGAGACGACCGTCCCTGACGAGGCGTACGCCGCCGTCCGCGAGCGTCACGGGATGCGTGAGCCGACGCGATACCGCGACGGCTGGCTTCCCTAGCCCAGCCGCGCCGCGACCCAGGTAAACGGCTGCTGCGTCCCACGCGGTGTGACGTGCACTTCGCGCCGCCTCTCGACGAGTTCGAAGCGCTCGCCGAGTGCTACCGCCAGATTCTCCGCGGCGTACCGCCGCACCGGCAATCCCGAACACATCTCGGGGCCGTCGTCGGCGAACGTCGCGACGACCACGTGTCCGCCGGGCGCGAGTGCGTCGCTCAGGGTTGCGATGTACCGATCGCGATCCCGCTCTTCGACGAGGAAGTGAAAGACGGCGCGGTCGTGCCACAGCTCGTAGCGCCGATCCGGCTCCCATTCGAGGAGATCCGCTCGGACGCACCGCACGGGCGCATCGGGGATCCGTCCTCACGTCGCAGCGAGGGCCGCAGCCGAGATGTCGAGCACCGTGACGTCGGTGAAGCCGCGACCGACGAGCTCGTCGGCGAGGAACGATCCCCCACCGCCGACGTCGATCACAGCCGCCTCCGGCGCCACCCCGAGCGCCTCGACGAACTCGAGCGATACAGCAGGAATCGGCTCGTACCAGCTCACGCCGTCGATCCCCCGCGCACCGTACGCCTCGTCCCAGTGTTGGGCGCTGGCCACGCCCCAACCTACCTTGCCGAGCCGTCGCCGTAATGCGAACATGTGTTCGCTTTGCCCGCGACGATCCTGCACGCCGACCTCGACGCCTTCTTCGCCTCGGTCGAGCAGCGTGACGATCCGCGCCTGCGCGGGCGGCCCGTGATCGTCGGCGGCGGGGTCGTGCTGGCGGCGAGCTACGAGGCAAAGGAGTACGGCATCAAGACGGCGATGGGCGGCCGGCAGGCGCGCCGACTCTGCCCCCAGGCGGTCGTGGTACCCGCGCGGATGGCGGCCTACTCCGAGGCGAGCAAGGCCGTGTTCGCGGTCTTCGAGGACACGACGCCGCTCGTCGAGGGCCTGTCGATCGACGAGGCGTTCCTCGACGTCCGCGGGCTCGAACGCCTCGCCGGGCAGCCCTTGCAGATCGCAGCGCGGCTGCGAGAGCGAATCCTCGACGAGGTCGGTCTGCCGATCACCGTCGGGATCGCACGCACGAAGTTCCTCGCGAAGGTGGCCAGCGCGGTGGCGAAGCCGAACGGATTGCTCGTCGTGCCGCCGGACGACGAGCTCGGCTTCCTGCACCCACTTCCGGTCGAGCGACTCTGGGGTGTCGGGCGCGTGACGGCCGCGAAGCTCCACGACCGCGGGCTGCGCACCGTCGGCCAGGTCGCCACGCTCGACGAGGCGCTTCTCGTCACCCTGCTCGGCCGGGCCTCCGGGCGCCACCTGCACGCGCTCGCCCACAACCGCGACCCACGACCCGTCCAGACCGGACGGCGTCGCCGCTCGATCGGCTCGCAGCGAGCGCTGGGGCGCAGGCGACCGTCCCTTCAGGAGCTCGACTCGTCAGTCATCGCCATTGTCGATCGCATCGCGCGAAGACTGCGCGCGGGACGAAGGAGGTGTCGTACCGTTGTACTGCGGCTCAGGTTCGACGACTTCACGCGCGCCACGAGGTCGCTGACGATGCCGCGATCGACTGATCAATCACAGGAGATTCTCGACGTGGCGCGCCGCCTGCTCGCCGACGCCGCGCCGCTCATTCAGGGGCGGGGGATCACGCTGGTCGGCATCTCCCTGACGAACCTCGAAGACGCCGACCGGATCCAGCTCACGCTCACCGACGACTGGCGCCCCGATGCGCTCGATGCCGCGCTGGACGAGGCGCGCGACCGCTACGGCGCAGACTCGGTGAAGCGCGCCGTGCTCGTCGGCCGCGCCGAGGGCGTCTCGATGCCGCTCCTGCCCGACTAGCCCGACGTAGGAGTGTCCCTCCTGACCTCCTGGAGCACCCACGTGTTGCCGTCGGGATCGGCGAAGTCCGCGAACGAGGCGTAGTCGGCGTGCTCCGGATCCGATCCGGGCCGCCATTCGCTCTTCTCACGGTCGAAATGGCGCACGTCGCTGACGTCGACACCCCGCGTGACGAGCTCCTCGCGCGCCGCGTCGATGTCATGGACGACGAGGTGCGTTCCGCGGCTCGACCCTGGCTCCGCCTCGGTGATCCCGATTCCGACGGTGATCGAGCAGGCCGAGCCGGGAGGCGTCATCTGCACGACGCGGAACGTCTCGCTCGGCTGGTGGTCGACGTCGAGCGAGAAGCCGAGCTTCTCGGTGTAGAACGCCTTCGCCCGGTCGACGTCGGAGACGGGGATGAGAACGAGCTCGAGCTTCAGGTCCATGTCTGTTCCTCTCGGTCGTGGCGTCACGCGGCCTCGGGGGCGGCGTGCGGGTCGCCCCCGTCCTCGTGTGCGGCAGCGTATGCACCCTGCCGCAAGAGGAGACCCCCGAGCGCAGCCGCCGCGATCGCGAAGAGCGCGCCGACGAAGAACGCGACGTGATATCCGCCCGTGAGTGCCACAGCCTCGCTCGCACCGTCGGCGAGCAGCGTGTCGGTTCGGGACGCGGCGAGGCTCGCGAGGACGGCCAGCCCGAGCGCGCCGCCCATCATGAAGGACGTGTTGACGACACCCGAGGCGAGGCCTGCTTCACTCGGCTCGACATCGCTCATCGCGGCGAGCAACACCGGGTTGAAGGCCATTCCAGCACCGAGTCCGAGCAGGATCATGGCCGGGAGCACATCGACCACGAAGCTCCCGTCGACGGGCGCGCGCGCGAAGAGCAGCAGGCCGGCTGCGGCGAGACCGAGCCCGACGGCCAATGGCAGCCGGATTCCGAACCGCATGACGAGCCTCGCCGACAGGCCGATCGAGAGGATCCCCATGATGATGTTCCCGGGCAGGAACGCGAGGCCGACCTGGAGCGGGGTGTACCCGAGCACGAGCTGCAAGTAGAGCGCGGAGAGGAAGAACCACGCGAACATCGCGCCGGCCCAGAGCACGCCGACGACGTTCGACACCGCGACGTTGCGCAGCCGGAACAGGCGGAGCGGAACGAGCGGCGACTCGACCCTCGACTCGATGACGAGGAACGCCGCGAGCAGGGCGCCGGAGACTGCGAGGAGACCGAGTGTCCTCGGAGTGACCCAGCCGACCTCGTTGCCGTTCACGATCGCGTAGACGGCGAGCATGAGCGAGGCCGTGACGGTGACCGCGCCCGCGATGTCGAGCTTCTGCGCTGCCGTCGCCACTCGCGCGGACGGAATGAGGACGAACGCGAGCACCACGACGAGGATTCCGACGGGCACGTTGACGAGGAAGATCCAGTGCCAGTCGAGCGCGTCCGTGAGCACCCCGCCGAGCAGCACGCCGAGCGACCCGCCGCCCGAGGCGACGAAGCCGAAGACGCCCATCGCCTTCGCGCGCTCGGCAGGCTCGGTGAAGAGCGTCATCATCAGCGAGAGCGCGACGGCGGAGACGACCGCGCCACCGACCCCCTGCACCGCCCGCGCGCCGACGAGCATCTCCTGTGACGTCGCGAGCCCGCATGCCGCCGAGGCGAGCGTGAAGAGCGCGATTCCCAGCAGGAATAGCCGCCGGTGCCCGAAGAGGTCGCCGAGCCGACCGCCGAGGAGCAGGAAGCCACCGAACGTGATCAGGTACGCGTTGACGACCCACGCGAGGGATTCCTCGGAGAAGCCGAGGTCCTCACGGATCGACGGCAGCGCAACACCGACGATCGTCACATCGAGGACGATCATCAGGTCGCCGAGACAGAGGACCAGAAGGGCCAGCCAGCGCGCACGGGAGCTCATGGTCGTCATCGGTGCATTCCTTTCGTCTCGATCACGAGCATAAGACGCAGCCAGCGGCCGGAATTCATCGCTCGACGGCAGACTCCCAGGTGATGCTCGACGTCGACACGCCGCACGGCGCCGCGCGAGTCCATGTGAGCCGCGCGGACGAGGAGCGCGCCTGGCTCGTGCTCGGCCATGGAGCCGGGGGCGGCGTGACGTCGCGCGATCTGGTTGCGGCCACCGAGGCTGCGCTCGCGCAGGGGGTGAGCGTCGCGCTCGTGGAGCAGCCGTACCGCGTCGCGGGCCGTCGCAGCCCCTCCCCCGCACACATGCTCGACACCGCCTGGATCGCGGTGCTCGATCGGATCCGGTCGGACGTCGCCGGCGACGTGGCGCTCGTCGTGGGCGGGCGCTCGTCGGGAGCGCGCGTCGCGTGCCGCACGTCCGAGGTAACAGGCGCCGCCGGCGTCCTGTGCCTCGCCTTCCCGCTCGTGCCACCGAGACGTAAGGCCGGCCCTTCCCCGACGACGCGACTCCCGGAGCTCGATGCCGTTCGCGTGCCCACGCTCGTTGTTCAGGGTGAACGCGACCCGTTCGGAATGCCCCCGGGCTCGACGCTGCGACAGGTGGTCACGGTGTCCGGCGATCACAGCCTGAGATCCGACCTCCCTGCGGTCGCAGCCGCCGTGCGGGACTGGCTGCTCCGCCTTGTGGGATAGGTGGGCGGAGCCCGAAGGCTCCGCCCACCCGACGTCATGCCTCGCGCGGCTCCGGCTGCACCACGGCAACGGGAGCATGGGAGTCGCCGTCGTGCGGCGGCTCAATGGTGATGTTCGGCAGGAGCTTGTCCAGCCAGCGCGGCATGTACCACGACCTCTCGCCGAGCATCGTGAGGAAAGACGGCACGAGCGTCATCCGCACGAGCAGAGCGTCGGTCAGGATCGCGACCGCGAGCAGGAGACCGAACTCCTTCGAGATGCGGTCAGCCGTCAGGATGAAGGCCGCGAAGACGGTGCCCATGATCAGCGCCGCGGCGACGACGACGCGCCCGATCGCCGCGATGCCGTGCTCGACCGCTTCCTTCGTGTTCAGGCCGTTGACGTGCTCCTCTCGGATCCGGCTCATGAGGAAGACCATGTAGTCCATCGAGAGCCCGAAGAGGATCGCGAACGCGATCGGCGGCACGAACGTTTCGATCGGCCCCGTTCGGTCGAGGCCGGTCAAGGACAGCAGGTGCCCTTCCTGGATGATCAGGGTGAGCACGCCGAATCCGACGAAGGCCGAGATGAGCGTCGTCACCGCGGCGGCGAGCGCGATCACCACCGATCGGAACGCCATCGCGAGCACGAGGAATGTGACGCCGATGATGTAGAACAGGAACAGCGGGAGTCGCTCGTAGATCCGGTCCGCGATGTCCTTGAAGGCTGCGTTGAGGCCGGAGACGTACACGACCGCTTCACTGCCCTCGGTGGCAGCCGGAGCAACGTCACCTCTGAGCCGATCGACGAGCACGCCCGTCTCCTCGTCCTGCGGCGCCGAGTTCGGGGTGACGAAGACGAGCGCGACGGTCTTCGCGTCGTTGAACTGCGGCTCGCCCACGGACGCGACACCTTCGAGGCCCTGGACCCCCTCGAAGACGCGCTGCGGGGCCTCCGCGTCGCCGTTCACGTCGACGACGATCGGGATCGGGCCGTTGAATCCGGCGCCGAAGCCCACGGCGAGCAGGTCGTACGCTCGCCGTGCGGTCTGCTCCGACGGCTGCGTGCCCTGGTCGGACGCGCCGAGCCGCACGAGCGCAGACGTCCCGGCCGCGACGAGGAGGACGAGCAGCACGACGACGAAGACGGCGCGTGCGTGCGCCGTCACGAAGCGGCCCCAGCGCGCGATGAGCGTCCGCTCGCGAGCCTCCTCGGAGTCGTCGATCCTGCGCAGGAACGGCACCTTGAGCCGGTCGACCTTGTGCCCCAGCTTCGCGAGCACGGCGATCAGCAGCGAGTTGGCGATCAACACCGTGGTGAGAACGCCGAGCGCCGAGCCGATCCCGAGCTTCGTGATGAAGTCCATGCCGAAGAAGGCGAGACCCGTCACCGAGATGGCGACGGTCAGTCCGGCGAAGATCGTCGCTCGGCCTGCCGATGCACCCGCCTCGGCGGCGGCGTCGCGAGGGGACAGTCCGTCGTGCAGCAGCTGCCGGAAGCGGGTGACGATGAAGAGCGAGTAGTCGATGCCGACCCCGAGCCCGATCATCGACACGAGCAACGGCGTGATCGTGTTGATGTCGGTGAGCCCGGCCAGGATGAAGAGGAGGAGGAACGCCGTCATCAGCGCGACGATCGCGAGTGCCAGCGGGATCGCCGTGGCGACCAGCGTGCGGAAGACGACGAGCAGCACGATGAGCGCAGCAAGCAGTCCGAGAAGCTCCTGTGTCCCCTGCTCGATCGGCGGGAACTCGGCGTCGCCGTTGAACTCCACGACCACACCTTCCGCGGCGACACCCTCGCGAACCGCCTCCTGTACGGCGAGCACCTCTTCGCGATCCGCGTCGTAGATGACGCGGTCGAACTGAGCTTCGGCGTACGCGATCCGTCCGTCCTCGGAGAACGTGTTCTCACTGAAGGGGTCTCCGACGCTCTCGACACCCGCTCGCTCGTCCGGTCCGATCGTCTCGAACTCAGAGGATCTCAACTTGGCGATTGCCGCCAGGATCGCGGCCTTGCGTGCGGCCGGCTCGTCGAGGCGCTCGCCCTCCGGTGCGGCAAAGACGATGTTCAGCACCCCGCCCTGCTCGGCTGCGAACTCCGCTTCGATCAGGTCCGTCGCCTTCTGCGTCTCGGAGCCCGGAATCGCGAACTCGTCCTTCAGCTCGCCGCCGACGGTGGCCACGAGGAGGATGAGACCCGCGATGATGCCGACCCAGGTGATCACCACGCGCCATGGATGGTTTGCGCACGCTCGCATCCAGCTCGCCAGTGCCCCCGTCGAAAGTCGTTCGTGGGCGGCCAGCCGCCCGTCGCCGGTTCCCAGGTCGTGCTCGGTCATCGCTCTACCCCCACATCATCGTTTTCAGACAGACCGGTAAGCCTTCTACAACTCATCGCTTGCTTCGCGCATTCCGACGACGTCCTATCACGGCGGTCGTGCGATGACAATTCTCGCTCGCAGCTGTCTCTTTCAGCGATGCCGACACCCGGGCCGGACGAGATCCCCTTCACCATCCGCGGCCCGATCACCCACGCCGACCTCTCCGGTCTGTGCGATCGCGTGTGCGCACTTCTCGGTGAGAGCTCGCCGGTCGTCGTCGGCTGCGTCGTGGTCGGGCTCCAACCAGACGCAGTCACCGTCGATGCGCTCGCACGCCTTCAGCTCGCGGCTCGGCGCCAGGGCTGCCATGTTCGGCTGTGCAATCCGTCCCTCGCACTCTGCGACCTCGTCGAGCTCATGGGTCTGACGCACGTATTCGCCGATCGAGGTTTCGTTCGGCCGATCTCGTGAGACTCTGTTCACATGACTGACTTCACGCACAAGAACCTCGGCGACGTCGAGGACATGGCGGTACAGGGCGGCTTCTCGGAGTTCCAGGAGGCGCGGTTTGCTGGCGGCGATCTCGGCCTCGATCTCCTCGGTGTCTCGTATCAGGTCGTCAAGCCCGGGAAGCACCACGCCTTCGGTCACCGGCACCAGCAGGCGGTCGAGGTCTACGTCGTGCTCTCCGGCGAAGGAAAGCTCCGTCTGGACGACGACGAGATAGACGTCAAGCGGCTGGACGCGATTCGAGTCGGCACGACGGTGACGCGCGGCTTCGAGGCAGGTACGGAGGGGCTCGAGCTTCTCGTCTTCGGCGAGCGGATGCCCGGCGACGCCGAGATCGTCGAAGACTTCTTCGACGAGCCGGCTAGAGCTGGTTAGCCGGATACTCGAGCGGTAGGCCGAAGCGCGGGAAGACGTTCTCCACGTCGAGGAAGAACGTGAGCTCGACGATCTTGCCGTCCTCGATCTCGACGACCTGAAGCGCCCACGGCTCGTAGCCATCGCCGTCCGGCCTCGGCCGGTACTGCCCGAACGCGGGTGAGCCGTTCGCGGATTCGACGCGTACGACTCGCGAGTCGCGACACGTCTTGCCCGGGCCGAACCACCAGGTGAGAATGTCGTCGCGCCCCGTCAGCCAGAGGTCGAACGGTGGCATCGACTGCGTCGCGTCCTCTCGGATCAGCGACGTGAGGGCGTCCATGTCGTACTGCTCGAAGGCGGTCACGTAGCGCTGCAGAAGCTCGTCGCTCGCGGCATCGACCGACGGTGACGTCGTCGCCGGCCTGACGTCGCTCGCCTCGAGTGTCGCGCGCGCGCGCTGCAGCGCGCTGTTCACCGAGGCGACGCTCGTCTCGAGGAGCTCGGCAACCTCGGCCGCCTTCCAGCGCAGCACCTCGCAGAGGATGAGGACCGCCCGCTGGCGTGCCGGGAGCTGCTGGAGCGCAGCGACGAACGCGAGCTTCACCGATTCGCGCGCACCGACGATCTCGGCAGGGTCGCCGTCGGCGACAACGCGGCCGTCCGGCATCGGCTCGATCCAGAGCTGGTCGGGTGTGCGCAGGTTCTCGACGATCGGCTCACCGGCCGGCCCGAGATCCATCGGCCGCGCTCGGCGCTTACGGCTGTCGAGCATGTCGAAGCAGACGTTCGTGGCGATCCGGTAGAGCCACGATCGCAGCGCCGAACGGCCCTCGAATCGTTCGTACGCGCGCCAGGCGCGGATGAACGTCTCCTGCACGGCATCCTCGGCGTCGAGCGAGCCGAGCATCCGGTAGCAGTACGCCGTGAGCTCGACGCGGTGGGCTTCCAGCTGCTGGTCGAGCGGCGGCGCCAGCGTCGTCGACGACTCGGTCATGGGGGCATCGTAAGGGACGGGGCTCGGGCGCCCGACGCGTGCCGGCACGTTGGCGTCGCCTTACGCGGCGGAGGACTCTTCCAACCTGCGCTTCAGGTTCTCGTGCGACTCCGGCAGCTCGTTCGCCGCGGCCCGCCGGACGAAGAGCGGGACGAGCACCTTGCCGATCCCGTGGCCGTCGAAGTCGAGCTCGAACGTGAAGCGCGTGCGCTGCCCGTCCGCGAGCGGCTCGAACGTCCCGCGGCCGTGGGCGCGCACCGGGCCGTCGAGAACTCGAAAGGCGTAAGTGCGAGGGGGTGAGTACTCGGTGAGCTCGCTCGTCATCTTCTGGTCGCGTTTGCCGACCCGGCGCGTGAGCGAGAGCTTCGATCCCTGCCGCATCGGTCCTTCGTCGATGCGGCTGACATCGACGACCGCTTCCTGCCATTCCTTGAAGTGAGCCGGGTCGGTCACGTATGCGAAGACGTCCTCGGGTGGGCGGTCGATCTCCACGCTGTGCACGATTGGCGCCATGCTGCGCTCCTTCCGTGAGAGCGGCGATCATGACGCACGCCGCTCGGGACGGCAACGAGACGTCAGCGAAGAAGCGGAACCACGCGATCGCAGATCAATTCCACACCGGCGAGCGGCGTGCGGCCCTGCGGCGTGCCGAGCTCGACGCGGTCGGCTCCGGCATCCCAGAGCTCGATGACGCGCACTGCGACCTCGTCCGGCGTGCCGGCGATGCAGAAGCGTTCCACCCGGGGCTCTGCGCCCGGCTCGAGCGTCGGGTCATGGCGTGCGACGACGTCGAGGTACGGCTGGACGACCTCGGCTGCGCGTGCGCGAGCCCACGAACCGTCTTCGTCGACGACCGTGACGCACCCGACGACGAGCCGTACCTCCGGGTTCGCGATCCAGTCGCGAACCACCGGGAGGAGCTCGGGGTTCGCGCTCCCTCCGATCTTCAGCTCGTCCGCGACCGTGCCCGCCCACCGTGCGGTCTCATGACCCCACGTCCCGATGAGGAGCGGCACCTGGTCTCGCACTCTCGGATACGCGAGCTCCGTCCCGGGCGCCAGCGTGAACCGCTCGCCGTCGACCCCGGCCGTATCACCTGCCAGGAGTGCGCGGATGATCGCCACCGCCTCGCGCATCGCCGCGAGCGGCCTCGGCTCCTCGAGGCCGAGCCGATCGAGCCATGCGCCTTTCGCAAGGCCGAGGTAGGCGCGACCGCCCGAGACCGAGTCGAGCATCGCGATCTGACCCGCGATCTCGTAGGGGTGCAGCGTAAAGGGGTTGAGAGCGGCCGGACCGAGCCGGATCCGCTCGGTCATGCGTGCCATCAGCAGGAGCGGCCCGATCGCAGGCTGGTAGAGCAGGTCGTGGAAGACCGAGAGCACGTCGATGCCGGCCGCTTCGGCGCGCTGCGCGATCGCCTCGTACGTCGCCGGCTCCTGGTCGGTGCGGAGCCCGATGCCGAGCTCGCGCGCTACGTGAGCTCCTCGGTGACGAGCGCACGCTCGCCGATGCGCTCGATGCGCATGACCAGCCGCTCGTCGGGGTCGGGGCACGCGACGAGCGAGTCCCGCTCGAGCCAGTCCTCGTCCGGAAGCTGCCGCATCTTCGCCGGCAGGAGCGCGAGCACGGACTGCATCGCGAAGAGGCAAAAGTGCTTGCCGTCGGGGATCCGCAGCCGGCTCGACTCGGTCACCTCGAAGTAGTCGCCGACGGCCAGACCGCAGACGGACGGCCCTTCGATT
>Ga0190270_10001584_pt1 | contig 10667 bp, 3 predicted proteins | sample Popmic320T_FD_133748 | JGI IMG/M metagenome (GOLD analysis project Ga0190270, IMG submission 133748) | Populus adjacent soil microbial communities from riparian zone of Weber River, Utah, USA - 320 T | ecosystem: Environmental > Terrestrial > Soil > Riparian zone | place: USA: Utah | collected... | reverse complement strand
GTCCGTCCGATACGAGTTCCGGCGTTATTCATAATCGGGCAGGAGGGGCTCCCTCAGAGCCCTCCTGCTGCCCGATTGTGAATAACCCGGCGGCGCGCCAGGATCGCGCCGGCATTCCCCTTGCCTCACGCAGAACACGGTCAAGCCCGTCCCAGCTCTCGAAGCTTCAGCCGAGTTCACCGGTCTGCGTGCAGGCTTCATCCTTAACGTCTGAGAGAACTCCACCGCATGACGGTCCTGTATCAGATCGACGCAGGGGTGAGGCAGGGAAGCGGAAGCTGCCTAACACCACACACCCTATGACACCCTTCACCGAACTCACCGCCTTCGCCGGACTCGACTGGGCCAGCGATCACCACGACATTGTGGTGGTCGATGCGGCCGGAACCCGCCTCGAAAGTCTCCGCTTCGATCACACCGCCGCAGCGTGGAAAAGCGCGCTGGAGCGCCTCCGCGCCCTGGGCACCCTCGCCGTCGCCATTGAGACGACGCACGGGGTCGCTGTGCAACAGTTGCTCGACGCCGGCTTCACGGTATATCCCGTGGTGCCCAAAGCCGCGGCGCGCTACCGGGGACGCAAGGCTCCCGCCGGCGTGAAGGACGATCAGCTCGACGCCTGGAGTCTGGCCGACGCGCTGCGGGTCGACGGTCACGGCTGGCAGCCGCTGCCGCCGCACGATGCGCTGGTGAGCGAACTGCGTCTGCTCTGCGCCGACGAAGTGCAGTTCATCGGCCAGCGCACCGCGCTGGTGAACCAGCTCCAGGCGGCCCTGCGCGAATATTATCCCGCCGCCCTGGAGGCTTTTGACGACTGGTGCGCCGTGAGCGCATGGCGTTTCATCCTCGCCTTTCCGACACCGCAAAAACTCCGCGCGGCCGGGAAAAGGAAATGGGAGAAATTTCTTCACACCAACAAGCTGTGGCGTCCCCAAACCAAAGACGAGCGGCTGGAGATCTTTGCGCGGGCCGATGAGTTTTGTGGCAGCGCCGCCGCCACGGCCGCCAAGAGCCTGCAGGCGGTGTGCCTCGTGAAAATGCTCCTGACAGTCGAGGCGCAGCTTGCGGTCTATCGCGCCCGCATCGAAAAACTCTTTGGCGACCATCCGCAAAGCGGGCTCTTCGGGTCGCTGCCGGGAGCCGGCGCGAAACTCGCCCCGCGGCTTTTGAGCCTCGTGCTGCACCGCGTGGAGGAGGGCGTGGATGCTGCGGGGCTGCAGAGCCTCGCGGGCACGGCACCGGTGACGATCAAAAGCGGGCAGATCACCAAACGCAAGATCCGGCATCACTGCGACAAGGACCTGCGCTGCACCGTGCATCTCTGGGCCAACGAGAGCCGCAAAAAGTGCGTGTGGGCGGAAACCTACTATCAAAGCCACCGCGCCAAAGGTCAGAGCCACGCCTGCGCCCTGCGATGCCTCGGACAGCGCTGGCTGAAAATCCTAGCGAAAATATGCCGCACCGGCGAGCGCTACAACGAAGCCAAACACACCCAAAACCAAGCCAAACACGGCTCGTGGATCCTCACTCTGAACCCTGCCGGCTGACCGCTCGCGTCCGGTGAATAACTTTTCCAAAAATGAAACTTGCAACCCAGAGAACAACGCGGCTGCCTCCGCGTGGGCCGGGCACGTCGCGTTCGATGGCAGACCGGAGGCACTGCGGAACGGCAGCCTTGAAAGACTGCGTTACCCCCCGCTCTTCTCCGTCTGCCGGCGCAGCGCGTCACGCGATTCGTCCGCAGTTACAAAGCCATCGGCGTTGGCGTCGAGTTGAGCGTGCAGTTTCGCAAACGAACTGCCCGCTTCATCTTTGGAAATGCGGCCGTCACCGTCTTTGTCGAGCCGCTTGCCGAGAATCCCCAGTGACTTGCCGGTGAGCCGGAGGGGTTCCGGGTCGGAAGCGGCCCTCGCGAGCGACGGATTCTCGGCCGGATTCACATACTCGATGTAGCCGAGCAGCATTTCGTTGTCCGTCTGCTCGCCCCAGCGCACGGTCTTGGTAGGATCGGGGTTGGCAGGATTGTTGGGGCTGTTGTCGAAGACGGCGGTGGCCTCGATGCGGCTCCCGAGCGGAGCCATCAGCGGCTCGGCGAGGCGATAGAGGAGCTGCCAGTTGAAGTCGTAGCGCGGGACGTCGAGAAGCGTGCGGCGGGAGTTGTCGAGCCCGACCAGTTCATAGCGGAATGACTTTCCTCGAACGTGCATGTGCGGCATGAAGGCGATAATCTGCGCGTTGAAGAGCACCGGCAGGATGCCTTTTTCCTGATGGTTCTCCGCGCCGGGAGGAATGCGAATCTGATGATTTCCCGCTGCCGCGACCTGCACTTCATAACGTGGCGGCTGCTTCGCGAAGACGACGCCGAGCCGTGTGCGGTCCGTCGTGGCGGTGCCGGTCGGCGTGTAGTGAAGCTGGAAGTGCAGCACCGCGCCTTTTGGCAGACGTTTCGCGTAGCCCGCCGGATACTGGAGGATGTTGCTGCCGGGCACGTAGGCGGCGAAAAAGTTGTTGCCATCCCGCACCCGGCGGCGGCCATCTTTGTCAGGAACCATGGTGAAGATGAGCACGTGATGGACCTGAGCGCGGGCCGTCGGCAACACTTCGATCGCCTGCACCCAGCGGTCTTCGGTCAGCCCGGTCTCCACCTGGAGATTCACGTAGCCCATTTTGCCGGTGGCCTTCACATCGACACTTCGCGGGATTTCATAGATCGCATCCGGCTTGCCGATGGCCCACTCCGCATCCGGCCACTGGCGCGGCAACGGCGCCTCCGCGGGATTTCCCGCCGGGCGCCCGCCCTCGAGCCATGCGAGGAGATCGGCGCGGTCCGCTGCGGTGAGTGAGCGGTCATTGGAAAACGGGCTGTGGCTCACGCCTTCCTGCGGTGCGGCAAACCATGGCGGCATAATGCCCTTCGTCACCGCCTTCTTGATCATGCCCGCGTGAGCGGCGGCATCGGCGATGGTCTCGAGCGGAAACGGCGCGATGCCGTCCTTCCGGTGACAGTCCTGACAATTCGCCTGCACGATGCGCGACACCCGGCCGTGCCATGTCACGGCCGCGGCTGCGGGCGCTTTCTTTTCCGGCAAGGCGATGGCGCAGCCCGGCGCCGTGGTCGCCGCAATGCGGGGCCGCTGGCCGGCGGTCACGGCACGCAGCGCATCGCGCAGCCATTCATTGCGCGGGGCATCCTGCGCGTAGCCAATCCCGTACTGATCGTCCACCGCGCCGCGATAAATCAACGTCCCCGCGGTATCAATGACAAACGATTCCGTGGTGCTGGACGCGTTGAGTGCGGTCGCGACTGCGAGATTCCCGTCATGAACCACCGCGCCCTTCAGTCCGTGCTGCTTCACAGCTCCGCGGATCGCCGTCAGACTGTCGGTGGCCGTCGGATTCACATACAGAAACGCCACGCCGCCGCCGGCGAACTCCTGTTCCACCGCCGCGAGCGTCGGCATCAATTTCGCGCTGAGCGGGCAGGTGGGGCTGGTGAACACTACGGCCAGCGCTTTGTGATTCGCCGCCAGCGCCTTCAGCGAACTGGTGCGCTCGTCGATGTCCGTGACCCGGATGTCCGGCATCATGCGGCCCACATTCGTTTCGGACCGCGCCAGCGGACGGGGCTGCTCCGTGAGTGATTCCGCCGCCCCGGCGCCGGACATGAACGTGATGACAGCGCTGGCTAGAAGGACGGCGGGACGAAACGCGGGAATGATCATACGGGACGCAAAAGTTACGCCGCGACAGTCGCGCGGCGAGGCCGGAAGGTTACGGGAACCGGCCTGCGCTGCCAGGATTTTTTCCATCCGGGTTAAGCCAGTCCGGCCGGCCGGCAAACTTTGGGCGTGGGAAATTCCCCATGAAAAATAATCTTGCTCCCGGCGAACGGACAGGACATTCTCCCGCCGCCAGCAGCAAAAAAGCCACTCTTCATCCGCCATGAGCAAACATCCATATTTCACCGCCGCACTCTCGGCGCTCGCTCTCGCCAGTCTCAGTCCCGCCGCGCGGGCTGTGTTGTTTACGAATTTTAACGAATTCGGCACGACGGTGAACGGCTATCAGGACGACTTTAACGACCGGGCGCTCAATCCGGACTGGCTGGAAATTGACGGAGGTATCGATGACCCATCGCATTTTTCCTTGTCAGGCCTTGGGACTCTTCAGATGCATGCGGCCCTCGAAGATCCGAACAAGCTGCTCTACAACCCCGCGGGTGGTTACAACACCACCACGCAAAACGTACTCGCGCTCATCCGCATGACGACGGAGGGGCCGAACAACGATGGGGGACGCGGAGGTATTGCTGCGGTGTCGGACGCCGGGAACGGCCAGGGATTGAATCTTCTCTATCGTCAGCCGAACCAGAACGGCCCCGGCAACCACTTCAATCTGCTCGATGACTTGCGCGCATGGGGGCCGTTCACCGATCCGGGGGCCGGGGGTCCGTCCTGGGTGATCGGCGAATATCAATGGCTGCGCCTCGTCGTCGATCCCAGTGGCGTCCCCTTCGGCAAAATTTGGCCTGCGGGAGCGACAGCTGAACCTGCCGACTTCAATCTCATCTGGGACGGTCGCGCCCGGGCGGGACTGGCCGGACTGACCACCAACAGCATCGGCGGCGCGAATGAGTTCGAGGTCGATTACATCTTGATTCAAGCAGGTGGTTTGCCGTCGATCGCGGTGGTGCCGGAGCCGGCAACCGGAATGCTCGGGCTCGTGGGAGTGGCTGCACTCGGGCTCGCTCGCCGCCGTCGCTCTTAGGCCGCCACAGATTGCCGGGCAGTCAATGACCCTCACGGCAGCGTAACCCGCAGCCGGAGACTGAGACGCGGGCGGGTTGAAATATCGAGCGTGGCGCGCTTTTCCGTCCATCCGGGACCGGTTGTCAGGGTTTCGATGGTGAGGGCGGCGGAGTCCCATCCGATCATGTCGGCAGACCATTGCGGCTCGATGATGACATCGGTCGCCGTAGTGGACTCGCGCCATGTCATGCTCAGCGTTGACTCCGTGCGGGTGGCTGCCGGGGCGGCGCTGCTATCGGGCGCAGCGGGATTGGAAGTGAGGACATACTCGGCCAGATTTTCGAGACCGTCATTGTCGGGATCGGAGCGGGGGCCGGCGATGAGTGGGTCGCTGGCATTGCCGGAAAAATGCAGCGCGCGCCATTCGGCAAACGGACTGGTCACGGTGACCACCGTGTCATCGAACGTGCGCACCGCGCCGTCACTGGCGGAGAGTCGCAGCGTAAAGCTGCCGGCGACATCGAACAGAGCAGTGCCGGCTGGAGCCGGAGGAAAGCTGACGCCGCCAGGGCCGCTCACTTTTTCCCACAGGATCAGCGGCGGGGCATCATCCGTCACGATTCCCGCGAGCAGCGCACTGAGGCCGGTAGTCTGGTGCGGGCCGGCATCCACGAAGGGACCGGTATTTCCGGAACGCACCAGGGAGAAGCCCTCGAAGGATGCGACGACACCGGCCGTGGCGCTGGCGCTCGTGGCGACAACCCCGGCATAGACGGGATCGGACATGACGATGGATTGCGGACTTCCCTGGGTGGTCCATGCGGCGCCATCCACCGAATGTGCGGCGGTAAATACATTGCCGGTGCGCTGGAGCCGCACATAGCGGGGCACGGATGGTGACTGGTTGGTGTTGGCACTGGCGCCGCTGCCGCCGTCGGAGGTGCGCCAGACGAAGGACGAGCGGTTAGGCGTGGCCGTCATGCTGGCGTGCCTGGCACTCGCAGTGAGGGCACTGCGCACCATGACGCCGCAACGCGCCGATGTGCTCGCGTTGGCGGGGGCGATGGAGGCGACCCGGGTGACAATCGTAAAGTCGCCCGCCATCAGCCGGTGCGCGAAATAGCAGCCGTCTGTCGCCGTGGTGGTAACGCCGGAACCAACGCCCGTCAGGGTCCACGTGCTCCCCCCGCCCGCGAGTCCCGTGAGGTTGCTGGCAGTCCCCACATTCGTGCCCGTGAGCGTGTCGCTGAGGATGAAGACGCTGAGATCGGCCTGCGCCGCAAGTTCTGCATCCGTCGCGGAAAGCCGCAGCAGATACGAGCCAGGTGCGCTGAACTGAGCCGTCGTGTCCGCCGCCTCACTGTCGCCAAACGTCACTGCGCCGGGGCCGCTGATGACACTCCATGACACCGTCAGCGGGCTCGTTGGAAACGGTCGTCCGTCATCACTGATGGTCGCATCCAGGACCACGCCGGGACCGGCGGGAATGAACGCGCTGCCTCCGGCGGGAAAATTGATAGTCACCTGCGGCGGGAGATTCGTGTCGTCGTCGTAAATCGTCACGGTAGCCGACGGATTGCTGATCAAATAGCCCGCGCCAGGCTCGATGGTGAGGGACACGGTTTCGTCAGGCTCGGCCGTCGAGTCATCCAGCGGTGTCACATTCACCAGCGCAGTGGTTTGTCCGCCTGCGAAGGCTACGGTGAGCGGCAGCGGCTGGAAGTCGGCCTCCGCCGTGGCGGTGCCGCCCGCAGTTAGATTGACGGTGAGCTCAACAGCCGCCGGTCCGACGCGGGTGAGCGTGAAACTGCCCGGCTCGCCTGGCTCCTTTGCATCGTCATCCGTGGCGGCGATTGAGATGCCGGTTTCATTGTCGGTCACGACCACGGTGGCGGCCGCCGGGTTTCCTGTCGCGTAAAATGGCGAAGGGGCGATGGAAACAGTGGTGTGCTCCGAGGGATCGAGCACGGCATCATCGACAGGCGTCACCGCTATCACGGCGGTCGTTTCCCCGGCGGGAATGACGATCTCAGCGGGCAGCGTGGCGAAGTCCTCGCCGCTGGTGGCGCTCCCGCCGGCTGTGAGCAATACCGTCACCGGCTGAGACAAATTCGAGGAGGCGCGGGTGACCGTGAACTGTCCGGCGGCCGGGCCTTCCTCACTCGCGATGTCGCCGGTGGCCGTGATCGTAATGGTGGTGTCGTCGTTGTCGGAAATAACCAGTGTGTGCGTGACGAGCGGCGCGAGGGTGGCAGGAAGTAAAGGGCCGCTGAGCGTGATGACGAGCGTCTCGGATGGTTCCAGAAGGGAATCATCGATCAACGGGACCGGCACCGGTTTCGCCGTTTCGCCGGGGAGAAAAGTGAGATTGCCGCTCAACGCCCCAATGTCCTCCATGGAAGCGGTGCCGCCAGTCACGGCCCATGCCACGCTCACCGGCAATGGTTGTGGCGCCCCAAGGAACACGAGTGCGAGCGGCGGCGTCCCGCTGCCTTCGCCCGCGGTCGATGCCGCCGCTGCGAATCCGACAACTGGCGGCGACGGCAGATCGTTGTCGGTGATAGTTAGGCTGTGCGTGGCCGGGCTGGCGGTCCGTGCTGCCGATGCGCGCATGAGTCGCAGACCGACCGACTCGGACGGTTCCTGGAAGAGATCGTCGAGCAGCAGCACGGGAATGTTTTGCGTCGTCTCGCCGGGAGCAAAGACGAGCGTTCCTCCGCTGGCGGTGTAGTCCGCGCCATTAAATGCGAGGCCGGACTCGATCGCGTAATCCACGCGCACTTCGGTGGCAGAAGCCGCAGAGAGAATCACCGCGATGACGACGGCACCCGCGTCTTCCGGCTGCGTGGAGCCGCCTGACGCGAAGCCCACCACCGGCATTCCCGCCGTTTCCGTGTCATTGAGATACAGCGTCGCCGTGCTGATCCGGGCTCCGTGCACCCCGGGGCTGGAGACGACGGTGCAGACAAGGCTCTCGGCGCCCTCAGAGTGCGCATCATCAAGCAAAGTGATATCCAAAAAAGCACCGGCTGCTGCTGCGGGGATGGTGAGCGTGCCCGGCGGCATGGTGTAGTCCGCGCCAGCGGTGGCGGTGCCGGAAAGGGCGTAGGTCACGGCAAGCGGGTCCGTGGTGGCGCCGTTGCGCGAAAAGTAGAATCTCGCGGTGCCGGCGTTTTCCGAATAGCTCGCGGTCGCCGACGCGACAGAAACAAGCGGCTGATCGTCATCCGTCAGGAGAAGTACCGCCGCATTTTCAGGAGACAGCGTGTAAGCGGCATCAGGCTGAAGCGTGAGGACGATGCTCTCCGCGTCCTCCCAGTCGGTGTCCTGCAAAGGTGTGATGGTCACCTCCACGTAACCGCTCCTTGGGACAAGGGCCGTCCCGGTCACCGCCGTAAAATCCACGCCGGGTGCCGCCGTTCCACTCACAGAGTAGTACACTGTCGAGTTTCCGGTGCCGCTTCCGTAAGACTGGATCTTGAATTTCCCGGTCCCGCCGCCTTCATCGCAGAATCCATCGGAGACCGTGGCCATGACATGCGGCAAATCGTTGTCGGTTAGCGTGGCTGAAACGCTGAACGGAATACCAGCCGCATAGCGCGCCGCGCTGCGAAGTTGCACACTGATCGTCTGCGACTGCTCACCGATGGCATCATCGACCGGCGTAATGACGAGCGAGGCGTTGGCCAGCCCGGCGGGAATGGTGACGGTCCCGCTGAGTGGCCAATAATCCGTGCCGTGCGATGCAGTGCCTCCCATCGCATAGTCCACCACCAGCGGCGTGCTCAAGTCACCGGTGCGTGTCACGATAAAAACCGCAGGATCGCTGTTTGCCTCCGCTGCGGCATTGTCGGTCGCGGTGATAGTGACAACGGGAATGTCATCGTCCAAAATGACGATGGAAGCCGTGGTCCGCTGCGGCGCGCGAATCCATGCCGCCGTGCTGGTGAGGATGAAAGTGGCGGTCTCCGTTCCTTCCGCTGCGGTGTCCTGCATGGTGACCAGCGGCACGTCGATAAAAGACTCGCCCGGGGGAATCGTGGCCACCGGATTGATGCCGCTGTAATCCGCCGCCGCGGTGGCGGCGCCGCCGCGGGTGAGGGAAACCGTGAGCGCCACATCGACCGGCCCGGTGCGGCTGAGTCGCAAGGTTCCTCCGTCCGCGCCTTCCGTCGCCGTGGCGTCGATGGCTTCCAGACTAACCACCGGCAGGCCGGTGTCGTCGTCATTGATGGCGAGCGTCACGCTTTCCACGCCGGACGGAATGTAGCCGCTGCCATCGATGAGATGGAACGTCATCTGTTCAGGACCCTCCGCGGTCGCATCATTGAAGGCCGTAATGGCCACATCGAGCGACGGCTGACCGTCGGGGATGGTGAACTTGTAAGTTGTCAGGTCATAAGTTTCCGCGGGCGCACAGTCGATGTCCGGCAAATTGGCAGAGCCGCCGGTGAAGACGCGCACATCGATGGCTCCGGCATTGCCTGGAGCGGTCCGCGTGAAGCGCAGCACGGCGCCATCGCCGCCCTCTGTGCAGGTGTCGTCCGGAAGCGAAATCGAGACCGTCGTCTTCGCCGCAGCCGTGAAGTCAGCGCCGGTGAGGTCCTGGTCCACGACTTCGACCGGATTCGTGAAACCAACGCTGCAGGTGTGCGTGAGAATCGATGCGGCCAGTGTGTAAGTCCCCGCGACGAGACCGCTGATGATATAGTTTCCCTCGCTGTCGGTATGGCATCCGCGGTAAGCGGCAGCCGTCAGACCATTGTGAACGCGCACTCCGGCAACAGGATCACCCGCCGCAGTCAAAACACGTCCGCGCACGGCGAACTGGTCCGGCGACCCGACCGTCACCGCCAGCAACGCGCTGCGCGTCCCGCCACGCATGTCACTAACCTCGCAGCGCACCGTGTAGCTTCCCGCCGCGCTCCATGATTTGACCGCGACCGCCGCGTTCGCCCCAAAGGTGCGGTCTCCCCAGTCCCATGCATAAGCCAGCGGGTCGCCGTCAGGATCGATGGCTGTCGCAGTGAATGTCACTGCCTCATTCGGCGCGGGTGTCAGGGTGCCGGCGTCGAGTGCGAGGGAGGGAGATTGATTTCCCGGGAACCCGCCCTCGTTCACCACCACGTCCATCGATTCCGGCACCGTGCCCCCCTTCCCCAGCGTCGTGATGTGAAGCTGCGCGCCGTGATCCGAAAACGTGCGGCCCGTTGTGAGCGCGCTGTCGTCTTTGCCGTCCGGAGAACCCGGTGCCGTGTCGAGCAACTGCCCGCCGGCATTCGATCCGTAAGGCGTGCTCGACGAGGAACTGTCGCCCCACGGACTCCACAGCATTTGCACGCCGCTCATCGCCCAGCGGTTGGTGGCAAACCTTTGCCGGAACTCGCACCAGTAGTCGCGTTGCGCGTCCTTCTTTATCATCAGCAGGTAACGGCTGGCGGGATCGATCCGGCCCTGGTCGTGTTGAAAAATCCGGTAGATCCCGCTGCCGGTGACGCGCGTTATGTTTTCGTCAGGGAGCCACCGGATGTCGTTTTGATGCCCGGCATTGAAGAAATAGTTTCCCGCGTTGGCCGAGCCCATGCTGTCGAACGAATGGCCGTATTCGGAATTGGTGCCGGAGCCGATGGTGCTCTCGCCGCCCGTGCTCCATGAGTTCGCGTGCCAGAGACCGAGGTTGTGTCCGAACTCGTGCACGGCCACGCCAGCGCTGCCGCTCTTCAACCAGCAGCCGCGTCCGCCGACGTACGCCTGGCCCGCGAACGACCCCGACGCTCCATTGTAGCGGACGGCATCAAGGTCGTAAGCCGCATAGTCAAAGCCCGCGGCGCGAGCGGCTCCGCGAGCATCGGCCAGCACGGAGTAAGCGCCGCTCGAGTCGTTGCCCTTGTACCAAGCCTCCGGCCTCGGCATTGTCAGGAG
>Ga0190270_10001583_pt1 | contig 10669 bp, 8 predicted proteins | sample Popmic320T_FD_133748 | JGI IMG/M metagenome (GOLD analysis project Ga0190270, IMG submission 133748) | Populus adjacent soil microbial communities from riparian zone of Weber River, Utah, USA - 320 T | ecosystem: Environmental > Terrestrial > Soil > Riparian zone | place: USA: Utah | collected... | reverse complement strand
TTCGGCTTCTCCGTCGTGCCGTTCCTGATCGTCGCGGGCCTCGGCTGTCTGGCCGGCTTCGCGGAGTGGGAGAACCGCCGCGAGCGGCAGGGTCGCGACACGCTCCTTGACCGCTCGCTGCTCAGGATCCCGCAGCTCCGGGCGGGGCTCACGACCCTGTTGATGCAGCAGCTCATCCTGCTCGGAACGTTCTTCGTGCTGCCCGTCTACCTCCAGGTGGTGCTGGGGCTGGACGCGTTCGAGACCGGGAAACGCCTGTTCCCGATGTCCGTCGCCATGTTCCTGGCGGCGATGGCCGGCCCGAGGCTCGCGGCCGGCTTCGCTCCCAAGCGGGTCGCCCAGGCCGGCCTCCTCGCGCTCGCCGCCGCGTCGGCCCTGCTGCTCGGGACGATCGACGTGGAGCTCGACGAGGCCGAGTTCGCGATCGCGCTGGCGATATTCGGCGTGGGCGCCGGGCTGCTGCTCTCGCAGCTCGGGAACGTGATCATGTCGTCGGTCGACCTCTCGAAGACGAACGAGGCCGGGGGCCTGCAGGGAACCGCCCAGAACCTGGGGGCCTCGCTCGGGACGGCGCTGATCGGCGCGATCCTGATCGCCGCGCTGACGAGCGGGTTCGAGTCTCGCATCGAGCAGAACCCCGCGATTCCGGCGCCCGTCCGCGAGCAGGTCAGCGCCCTGGCGGAGAAGGGCATTCCGGTCGTCCCGGTCGCCGACGTCGAGAAGGCCGCGGTAGAGCAGGGGGTTTCGCCTGAGGCGGCGGCCGCGCTGGCCGACGACTACGGCGACGCGCAGCTCTTCGGCCTGAAGCGCGCCATCGGGGCGGTCGCGCTCTTCGCCCTGCTGGGCCTGTGGTTCACCCGCAAGCTGCCTGCCAAAATCGCCGCTGCCTGACACCGCTGCGTTAGGCTGCTTACAACATGGAAGTTGCCGCCTCGGTGGCGCCCCCGGCCGATGTTCGGGCGCCCAGGTTCTCCGTCTTCCTGCTCGCGTCGTGGCTGGCGGGATTGGCGCTCGGCGTCACGGCCGCGCTCATCGTCGTGTCCGGTCCCGCACCCGACCCCGCGCTCGTGGCGCCCGCTCGCGCCCTCATCGTCGGCGTGCCGATCGCGGCCGGGCTATACGCGTGGTCGCAGGGCGCGAACCAGAGGTTCGGTCTGCTCCTGGTCGCGACCGGGGCGCTCTGGTTCGTAACCACGTTCGCGGAATCCGGTGACGCCGCGGTGTACACCATCGGCAGGACCGCGGGCTGGTTCGCCGAGATCCTGCTCGTCTACGTCTTCCTGGCCTTTCCCGACGGGCGCCTGACCACGCGCCTCGACCGCGTCCTGGTCGCCCTGATGGGCGCGGTCGTGCTCGTGGCCTTCCTGCCACGCCTCGTCCTCGCGGAGAACTTCGTCGTCCCGAGCCCGTACACGAGCTGCACGGCCGACTGCCCGGCGAATGTGCTGTTCGCGCTCGATCACCAGCCCGCCTTCGTGGATGCGGTGATGAAGCCCGGCGGGGCGTTCCTGGGCGTGGTCGTGATGGTGCTGGTGCTGCTCCGCCTCCGCGAGCGGATGCACGCGGCCAGTCCACTCGCTCGCCGCATGCTCGCGCCCGTCGTCGCGGTCGGCGCGGCGCGCGTGGCCCTGCTCGCCACCGGCCTCGTGCTTCGCGAGGCCGATCCGAGCACGCTCTCGGTCCGGATCGTCTCCTGGTCGCTCGCGCTCGCCGTGCCGGCCATCGCGATCGCGTTCCTGCTCGCTGTCTTTCGCTGGCGGCTGTTCGCCGGGAGCGCGCTCGGACGCTTTGGGGAGCATCTCCGCGAGGCGTCGGACGCCCCGACCCTGCGGCGGGCCTTCGCCGACGCGTTCGGCGACCCGAAGCTCGAGATCGCAGTCCCGAACGCCGGGGGCGACGGCTGGGTCAGCTCCGCGGGAGCTCCTCTCGCTCTCCCGCCGGCGGATGACGCTCAGAGCGTCACGGAGATCAGCGATGGCGGCCAGGTGGTCGCCGTGGTCGTTCACGACAGGGCGCTTGCGGCCGATCCGCGACTGCTGCAGGCGGCGACCGGCATCGCCGCGGTCGTGCTCGACAACAGGCGCCTGGCCGACGAGGCCTCCACGGCCACGCGGGAGATCTGGCGCTCGCGCGCCCGCATGGTCGCGGGCGCGGAGCGCGAGCGCCGTCGCATCGAACGCGACCTCCACGACGGGGCACAGCAGCGGCTCGTGGCGCTGCGCATCGAGCTCGAGCTCGCGGAGGAGCTCGTGAGGCGCGATCCGGAGCGCGGGGCCAACCGGCTGCACGAGCTCGAGGAAGGCGTGGACGAGGCGCTCGAGGAACTGCGCTCGCTCGCCCACGGCGTGTACCCCCCGGTGCTCGCGGACCAGGGCCTGACCGAGGCGCTGCGCGCGGCGTCGCGAGCGTCGCCGATCAAGGTCGACATCGACGCGGAGGGAATCGCCCGCTACGCCCCTGAGGTCGAGAGCGCCCTGTACTTCTGCGTCCTCGAGGCGATCCAGAACGTGCTCAAGCACGCCGAGGGCGCGCGCCGTGTGAGCGTCCGGTTGGACGGCCGAGGACACGAGCTTGGCTTCAGCGTGCGCGACGACGGGGCGGGCGCTCCGGACGGGGAGATAGTCGCGGGCGCGGGTATGACGAACATGAGCGATCGGATGGCGTCCATCGGCGGGGAGCTGGACGTGAGCACGGTCCCGCGGGTCGGAACGACGGTCCGCGGGCACGTTCTGTATCCCGCCCGCAGCTGAGTCAGGCCGCCGAAGGCCGGTGGCGGCGCCAGAGCTCGGCGAGGCTTCGCGTCGACAGGTCCTGCTTCCGGATGTAGCCGGCGGCGCCGGCGCGATCCACCGCGGAGGAAAGTTGCGGCACCTCATCGAGCGAGATGAGTACGACCGTCGCGTCCGGGTCGGCCTCGGCGAGCCTGTGCGCCGTCTCGACGCCGTCCATGCCCGGCATGCGCACGTCCACCAGCACCAGATCGGGCCGCAGCTCGGCCACGAGCTCGAGGGCCTCTTCACCCGATGCCGCCTCGCCGACCTGCTCGAACCCGGGCGTGGCCGCGATCAGGCTGCGGGCCGTGCGGAGGAAGACGCGCTGGTCATCGACCGTCAGCACCGTCACCGATGTCCGGGGCTCGGCCATCGTCCCCACACCGTGCCGCCGCGCGCCCGGACGGGCAAGGAGACGACCCTCCCGATGGCTGCGTGCGGGCACTAGTAATACTCCCCGTATGGCCACGGACGGTCAGCCGATCAGGGTTGTGCTCGCCGACGACAGCTATCTGGTCCGCGAGGCGCTCGAGCACGTGCTCCACGACGCGGAGGCCGTCGAGGTCGTCGCCACGTGTGGCGACCGCGACTCGCTCCTCCAGGCGGTCGACACCGAGCGGCCGGACGTCATCGTGACGGACATCCGGATGCCGCCCTCGGACAGCGACGAAGGGCTCCAGGTGGCCGCCGCTCTGCGACTGACGCATCCCGAGGTCGGTGTGGTCGTGCTCAGCCAGTTCGTCGAGCCGCACTATGGCCTCGCGCTGCTCGAGACCGGCTCGGAGGGGCGCGCCTACCTCCTGAAGGAGCGGATCCAGCACGGCGGCCAGCTGCTCGCCGCCATCGAGGCGGTCTCCGAGGGCGGCTCGGTGATCGACTCCAAGGTGGTGGAGTCGCTCGTGACGGCTCAGCGCCGCGCCGAGGACTCCGCCCTCGCCGAGCTCACGCCGCGGGAGCTCGAGATCCTGTCGTTCGTCGCCCGGGGGCACGACAACCAGGCGATCGCGGACGAGCTCGTGCTCACGAAGCGCGCCGTCGAGAAGCACATCAACGCGATCTTCCTGAAGCTCGGGCTGACCTACGCGACCGACGTGAGCCGGCGCGTCAAGGCGGCCCTGATCTACCTGGCCGAGACGAACACGACCTGACCGGTGATGCGCGCCCCACCCGTGGACGGTGGTGCCCCGGTTTGCCGCACCCCGGCGCCTGCAGGACAGTCGCGGAGACGCTTCTCCACCGGAAAATGACGAGCTGCCCGTGACCAGCTGGAGCCCTGAGCGGCCGCGTCTGCGACCGGTTCGGCTCGCGCTCGCATGGCTCGCGTCGGCGCTGGGCCTGCTGGCCGCGGCCGGTCTCGTCCCCGGGGCGGACATCCGCAGCTTCTGGGGCGCCATCCTGGTCGCGGCGATCGTCGCAATCCTCAACGCGGTGCTGCCTCCGGTTGTCGCGGCTCTGCGGCTGCCGTTCACGGTCGGGATCGGCTTCCTGCTCGTCCTCGCACTCGACGCGGCCATGTTGCTGATCGCCGCCGACGTCGCCCCGGGTCACCTGCACGTGGACGGGTTCGGATCGGCGCTTCTCGTGGCGTTGCTCGCGTCCGCGCTGAGCACGGGCATCGGGGTGATCGCGGGCATCGACGACGACGACGGCTACACGCTCAGGGTGGCGGGCCGTGTGGCCCGGCGTCAGGCGCGGCGCAGCGGGCAGTCGACGGCGAGCGACGCGCCCGGGATCCTGTTCCTCGAGATCGACGGGCTCGCGCTGCCGGTGCTGCGCCGCGCGATCCTCGACGGGACGGTGCCGAACATGGCGCGCTGGGTGGCGGAGGGGACTCACCGCCTGCTCGAGTGGGAGACGGACCTGTCCTCGCAGACCGGCGCGAGCCAAGCGGGCATCCTGCTCGGCGACAACGACGACATCCCGGCCTTCCGCTGGGTGGACAAGGCCACGCAGACGGTGGTCGCCTGCTCGAACCCGCGCGACTGCACGACGATCGAGCAGGCGCGCAGCACGGGCAGCGGCCTGCTTTCCGACGGCGGCACGAGCCGCGGCAACCTTCTCTCGGGCGATGCGGAAGCGGCGCTGCTCACGGTGAGCCGGCTGGCGGACGAGAAGCGCGCGAACCCGGGCTATCGCGCCTTTCTCGCGAACGGGTCCAACGTGAGCCGGACGTTCGTGCTCTTCCTGTGGGAGGTCTGCCTCGAGCTCGTCGCGGCCGCCCGCCAGCGCCGGCGCGGCGTCGAGCCCCGCGGTCATCGCGGCGGCTCGTACCCGCTGCTGCGTGCGGGGATGTGCGTCTGGGTGCGCGACCTCGTCGTCTTCGCGGTGCTCCAGGACATGTTCCGCGGCGTGCCGGCGGTGTACGCGACGTTCGCGAGCTACGACGAGGTGGCCCACCACTCCGGGCTCGAGCGGGCCGACACGCTCGAGGCGCTTCGCAAGCTGGATCAGCGCTTCGGGATGATCGAGCGAGCGCGCCGCTACGCGCCGCGGCCGTACGAGCTGGTGGTCCTCTCGGACCACGGCCAGACGCAGGGCGCCACCTTCCGGCAGCGGAACGGGTACGGGCTGGACGCGCTCGTGGAGCGCTCCCTGCAGCGGGGCAACGCGGATGCGATCGACGCCGGCGACGAGAATGCGAACGGAGTCGCACGGGCGCTGGACGAGGCCACCGGCCGGGCGGGCAGCCACGAGCCCGAGCAGCCGGGCCTGAGCGAGGCGGTGGTGATGGGTTCGGGCAACCTCGGGCTCATCTACCTGATGGACTCGCCCCACCGGATGACGATGGAGGAGATCCGCGAGCGCCACCCGGCGCTCCTGCCCGCGCTCTGCGAGCACCCGCACATTGCCTTCGTCCTCGTCCGCTCCGCGGAGGACGGTCCGGTCGTCCTGGCAGCCGACGGAGTGCGACAGCTCGCACGCGACCGCGTCGAGGGGTCCGATCCGCTGGCCGCATTCTCACCCAATGCCGCCGCCCACCTTCGCCGGACGGACGGCTTCGCCCACGTGCCCGACATCCTCGTCAACAGCTTCTACGACCCCATGACCGAGGAGGGCTGCGCGTTCGAGGAGCTGATCTCCTTCCACGGAGGGATGGGCGGGCCGCAGACGCAGCCGTTCATCCTCCATCCCGCCGGCCTGCCGGCCCCGGACGAGCCGGTGGTCGGCGCCGAGGCCGTATACCGGCTGCTGCGGGACTGGCGTCTCGCGTGCAACGGCGCCGAGCGTGTGCCGGCCGGCGCGGCGGGGGGTGGCTGAGGATGTGCCGCTGGATGGCCTGGCTCGGTCAGCCCGTGTTGATCGAGGAGCTGCTCTTCAACTCCCCGCACGGGATCGTCGACCAGAGCCTGCACGCGCGCATGGGCGCCGAGCCGACCAACGGCGACGGCTTCGGCCTCGGCTGGTACGGGATGGGCGAGGGGCCCGCGGTCTATCGAAGCGTCGCTCCGGCTTGGGCGGACCCCAACCTGCGCGAGCTGGCCGCCCACATCGAGTCGCCGCTGTTCATGAGCCACGTGCGGGCCGCGATCGGGTCGCCGGTGCAGGAGACGAACTGTCATCCGTTCCGGCGCGGCAACTGGCTGTTCGTCCACAACGGGTTCATCGCGGACTTCCACCTGCTTCGGCGCGAGCTGATGCTCGCGATCGACCCGGACCTGTTCGCGGAAGTCCACGGCTCGACCGACACCGAGGTGGTGTTCTACCTGGCGCTGACGCTCGGCCTGGAGGAGGACCCGATCCGCGCGCTCGAGCAAACGGTCGAACGCATCGAGAGCGCCGCGCGCCGGTTGGGGGTCTCGAGCGCGGTCCAGGCCACCTTTGGCGTCTCGGACGGCACCTGCCTCTGGGCCGTGCGCTACGCGACCGAGGGCCCCGCCCGATCGCTGTTCACCTCCGCGGACGGCGATTCGGTGCGCGCGCTGTACCCGGACAACCCGCGCTTTGAGGGGCTCACGGCAGACGACCGCCTCGTCGTCTCGGAGCCGTTCTCGGACCTGCCTGGCGTGTGGCAGGAGGTCCCGGCAGGCACCGCGATCACGGTGCGCCACCGCGGGGAGCTGCGCGAGCAGCCGTTCACGCCGTAGGCGAGAAGTCCACCACCCGATCTGGTTTGGGTGAGCCCTGGAGGAGGTACAAGCGCCGCACAACCGGGGACCGGCCGTCTATGCAATCGGGCGTTTCGCGGACCTACTATCCACGTTCGAGTTGTGAGGTCCCCATCGTGCCCTACCTTTGCTGCCCAGGCTGTCGCCTGACCGTGTACAACCCGCCGGCGATCGTGGCCCCCGAGCGTTGCCCACGGTGCAACCTGCTGCTCGCGAGCGCCCCGGATTCGCTGTTCCGTGCCCGCGCCACCAGACCTCCCTCTGGGGCGGATCCGGCGGACTCGCCGCGCAGGCGAGCGCGCCGCGTGCCGCCGAGCCTCTAGGAGAGCGGGAGGAACCCGTCGGCAAGAGTGTTCGTCTCCAGCCCGGCGACGGTGTCCATCGGGTGGTCGCCCGTGCTCGTAGCATGTGTGAGTGCTGGCCTACCGCCACCATCCTTGGCCGCTACCCGGGGTTCCGGTTTCAAGCGCCGCGGCCTCTGTTTGTGGGGCGACGCCGCGGGCACCCGTAGAGAGTGGCTCGCGCGCTGCGGATCTGTGCGAGCGTCAGCGAACTGCTGGTGCAGGCGACCGCGCCAGTCGTGTCGTCCCACGCCCAGGGCCGGGTGCTTCGGGAAACGGCGCATCGTCCGTGGCCGCCGCCGGGCGACCCATGGCTGATGGCGCAGACCTGGGAGGACCTCCTGTTCGCGCACTGGCCGGTGGCTCCCGAACAGCTCGTTCCGCTGCTACCCGACGCGGTCCCCCTCGACGTCTGGGGGGGAAGTGCCTGGATCGGCGTTACGCCGTTCCGGGTGGGGGCACTCCGGCTGCTCGGTACGCCGCACCTCTCCCGTCTCACCGCCTTCCCCGAGCTGAACGTGCGGACCTACGCCACCGTGGACGGCAAGCCCGGCATCTGGTTCATGAGTCTCGACGCCGGTAACCCGCTCGCCGTGGCCGCCGCGCGGCGTGCCTACCGGCTTCCATACTTCAGGGCGGACATGCAGGTCCACACCCGCGGCGGCTCGATCCACTACCGGAGCCGACGCGTGTCGAGCGACGGTCCGCCGGCTGAGTTCGAGGGCCGCTACCGGCCGGTTGGTCCGGCGCGCCCGCCCGCGGAGGGCTCGCTCGAGCATTGGCTGACGGAGCGCTACTGCCTCTACGCGCTCGACGATGCTGGAACCCTGCTACGAGCCGACATCCATCACCCACCGTGGCCGCTCATGCCCGCCGAGGCCGAGTTCGAGGTCAACACGATGGCGGAGCCGTACGGGCTCAAGCTCGAGGCGCCCGACCCGCTCCTCCACTTCGCCGCGCGACAGGACGTGCTGATCTGGCCGCTGTCCGGTACCGACGCGGATCACCCGACGCCGAGGCGCTGACGCAGGGCAGCCGCACCCTGGATCTTCGGGTTCAGCAACAACGACCGCTCCGGACCCACTTCATGATGGACATTGGCCTTGGCATCGCGCTCATAGCGATGCCGTTCATCGCGGGGTTCAGCGACGACGGCGGCGCGACGCGCTTCTTCGTGATCGCGGGCGCGCTCGAGCTCGGTACCGCGCTGATGACGCGCTGAGACCTGCGCGAGGAGTTCGGCGCCGACGCCCGGCCGAGGCCCACGACCGCGCGCAGCTGGATCTCGTGACTTAGACGCGCTGGGTCGTGGCCTTGCCCAGCGTCGTGTCTACGGCTTCGTCCCATGTGTCGGCGATCCGCTCGGCCGCGATGCGCTCCTCGTCCGCTATCCGCCGGGCGATCGTGACCGTCTCGGAGTCGCCTGCCCGCTCCGCCACCCGCCACAACAGCTCGTAGGCCGCGATCTCGAGGTGTTCGAAGGCGAATGCGAAGCCCGCGAGCTTCACCGGGGTGTCGGGCTGCGCAGCGAAGAAGGCGCCGAGGTTGACCGCGCCGATCCTCATGCCGGTGTTCTGGAAACGAGAGGGCTTCGCGTCGTGAGCGCGCAGCCGCTCCTCGACCAGCCGGCGCTGTTCGCGGGTTTCCTCGCGGTGCCCCCGGAACACCTCGGCGAGCCGCTCGAAGCCGGCGATGGCCGGTGCCGTCTCGAGCAGCTGCAGCGCCTGGGCCTCGATGGCGTGCGCGTCGGTGAGATACGAGACAAGCTCCCTGGCGATGTCGTCCGCGCCCTTCTCTCGCAGTGACGCCTCCACCGCGATGTCGAAGTTCGCCGCGAGCCGCGCCGCCATCGTGCGCTCCTGCGCGCAGATTGTGTCCGCGAGCTCGACCACGCTCCGCTCGCCGGCGCGCGCCGCGACACGGCCGAGGAGCTCGTATGCCGCGACCTCCATGTGCTCGTAGGAGAACGCGTGCGCGGTCAGCTTGCCGGGCGTGTCCGGGTTGAGCCGCGCGAAGGCGACCATGGCCCAGCCTCCGACTCGTCCGGCGGTGTCCTTGAGGGTTGACGTGTCAGCCCCGCGGGCCTTGAGCGCGCGCTCGACGAGCCGCTCCTGCTCGCGCGTCTCGTCCAGGTGCTCGCGGAACACCGCAGCCAGCCGCTCGTCGCCCGCGATGTCGGGGGCTGCCTTCAGCTGAGCAAGCGCCTGGACCTCAACGGAGTGGACATCGGTGAGGTACTTCGTGAGCTGGTCGGCAGGTGTGCGGTCAGGCATCGCGGGTCTCCATGCGGTGCCGGTACCCGCGGACGGCCCCGCCACTCCGTCAGTGGGGTTGCTCCAGCTCGTGCTCCTGGAGGTCGATCCCGGCCTGCACGAGCGCTGCTTCGGCGCCGCGTGGCGCGATCAGAGAGATCCCGACCGGCAGGCCCGAGCGCTTGCCGATGCCCGCCGGCAGCGCGAGCGCGGGGAAGCCCGTCATGTCCCACGCGAACGTGAGCAGGATGAGCGGATCGGGGTTGGGCAGCCTGTCCTCGTAGCCGAGCGTTCGCGTCGGAGCCGTTGTCGGCGTGGCGGGCTCGAGCAGCAGATCGACGCCGTGCTCCGCCATCCAGCTCTCCCAGGTCGCGGTCAGCGCGGCCCGGCGGCTCTGGGCGCGCGCGTACTCCGCGGGGGGACCCGCCGCTCGGACGCCCTCGAGGATCGCCTGCAGGAAGGGCCGGTAGCGGTCGCCGCGCGGGGCGAACTGCTCGTGGAAGCTCCAGAACTCGACTCCGGTCACGAGGTAGAAGTCCTCCAGGCTCGCCGGCGCCGGGCGCTCGGCGTCCATGAGCTCCGCGCCAAGCCGCCGGCAGGCGGCGGCCGCCGCGTCGAGACCCTCGGCGACGTCGGGCTCCAGGTCGACGCCGGAAGGGGGAGGGGGCAGCGCGATCCTGAGCCCCTCGAGCGGCCTCGGGCCGGAGCGCGGGCGGAGCGCCAGCTCACCCATCGGCGCCGGCGGGGGCATCAGGGGGGTCGTCTCGGCGGGCCCGGCCGCCATCGCGGTGAGCAGCGCGCTGCAATCGGCCAGCGAGCGCGCCATCGGGCCGGCGTGATCGAAGCTGGGGGCCAGGGGAATGACACCGCCGATCGGCACCCGCCCGTGCGTGGCCTTGATCGAGCTGACGCCGCTCAGCGAGGCGGGAATCCGCAGCGACCCGGCCGTGTCGGTCCCGGTCGCCGCGGGCACCATCCGCGCGGCCAGGGCCGCGCCCGATCCGCCGCTGGAGCCGCCCGCGGAGCGCTCGAGCGCCCACGGACTGCCCACCTGATCGGTCGTTCCGCCAAAGGCGAACTCGTGGGTGTGGGTGTGGCCCACCAGCACCATGCCGGCGGCGGCCAGTCGCGCCCAGACCACGCTGTCCTCCGTGGCGACGTTGCCCTCGAGCACGCGGCTCGACGCCGTAACGGGCAAC
>Ga0190270_10001581_pt1 | contig 10672 bp, 7 predicted proteins | sample Popmic320T_FD_133748 | JGI IMG/M metagenome (GOLD analysis project Ga0190270, IMG submission 133748) | Populus adjacent soil microbial communities from riparian zone of Weber River, Utah, USA - 320 T | ecosystem: Environmental > Terrestrial > Soil > Riparian zone | place: USA: Utah | collected... | reverse complement strand
TACAACCGCAGCCGCGAATTGATGGACACCGAGGCCTTGTCCAAGGCGCAGTTCGACCAGCTCGAGGCCACGCTCAAGGCCAATCGTGCGCGGCTCGAAGCCGCGCGTGCGCGTTTCGAGGACAGTGTGATTCGTGCGCCTTTCAATGGCCGTGTAGGACTGCGTCGCGTGAGCGTGGGCACACTCATCAGTCCCGGTGACGTCATCACCACGCTCGACGACACCAGCGTCATCAAGCTCGATTTCTCGGTGCCGGAAAACTTTCTCTCCACGCTGCGCGACGGGCTGGCCGTGCGTGCCACCGCGCCGGCATTCCCGGGTCGCGCCTTTGCCGGGAAGGTTTCGAGCATCGATTCGCGTGTCGACATGAACACACGTTCGGTGACGGTGCGGGCCCTGCTGTCCAATGAAGACGGCGCATTGCGTCCCGGGATGTTCCTCAATGTCACGCTGGCCAACGATGAGCGTGCGGCGCTGGTGATTCCCGAAGAGGCGCTCACACCCGAGGCGGAACGCCAGTACGTGTTCGTGGTGAACGACGGCAAGGCCGAGCGCCGTGAAGTGCGCATTGGCAATCGCAGGCCGGGCAGCGTCGAAGTGCTCGCCGGGCTATTGGCGGGTGAAAAGGTCATCGTCGAAGGCACGCAGAAGGTGCGTGACGGTGCCGCCGTGCGCGCCACGGAAGTTGCGACGGAAGCAGCGTCGACGCCCGCGTCGGGTTCGCACGAGGCGAACACCGCGGGACCTGCGGGCGTGCGCCAATGACAAGGGAAACTCTGCACAGGTTCCCAAGAGGTCGCCGATGAAGATCTCGGACCTGTCGGTGCGACGTCCCGTCCTGGCGACAGTGATGTCGCTGCTGCTGCTCATCCTCGGCATTGCGGCTGCGCTTGGCCTCAGCCTGCGCGAATTTCCCGATATCGACCGGTCGGTGGTGAACATCGAAACGCGATACCGCGGCGCCTCCTCCGACGTGGTCGAGTCGCGCATTACGCAGGTCATCGAGAATGAGATCTCCGGCATCGAGGGTGTGGAACGACTCAACTCGTCGAGCCGCGACGAGCGCTCGCAGATCAACGTCGAGTTTACGCTCGAGCGCGATCTCGACGCCGCGGCCAACGATGTGCGCGAGCGCCTGTCGCGGGTCGCGCAGCGCCTGCCCGACGAGGCCGACCCTCCGCAGATCACCAAGGTCGACAGCGGCACCGATCCCATCATGTGGATCAACGTCTCGAGCACCCAGCGCAGCATCCTCGAGCTCACCGACTACATCGAACGCTACGTGGTCGACCAGTTCGCAACCCTGGAAGGCGTGGCCAACGTGCGTGTCAACGGTGGCCGGCGGTACGCCATGCGCGTCTGGTTGTCGCGCGAGAACCTGGCCGCGCGCCAGCTCACCGTGGCCGACGTCGAGAATTCGCTGCTGCGCGAGAACGTGGAGCTTCCGGCGGGTCGGCTCGATTCCCTGGAGCGTGAATTCACGCTGCGCACCGACACCAACCTGCGTACCGAGGAGGACTTTCGCGACCTGGTCGTAGGCCGCGGGCCCGACGGCTACCTCGTGCGTCTTTCTGAAGTTGCGGAGGTGCGTCTCGCCTCCGAGGACGACCGGAGCATTTCACGTTCCGACGGCGTCATCGGCACTTCGATGGCCGTTATTCCCCAGTCCAAGGCGAATGTGCTCGCCACTTCCGACCTCGTCGAGAAGCGGCTGGAAGAAGTGCAGCGCACCCTGCCCGCGGACATCCGCGCCGAGATCAACATCGACAACGGCATCTTCATCGCGGCATCGCTCAAGAACGTGGTACTTGCATTGTCCGAGACGCTGATCCTGGTGCTCATTGTCATATTCCTGTTCCTCGGAACACTGCGCGCCACGCTGATTCCGGCGGTCACTATTCCTGTGTCCATCGTTGCCGCCGCCATTGTCATGCTGGCGCTCGGCTACTCGATCAACACGCTCACGCTGCTGGCCGCGGTGCTGGCCATCGGTCTCGTAGTGGACGATGCCATCGTGGTGCTGGAAAACATCGTGCGCCGGATCGAAGGCGGCGAACCAGCCGTGCTTGCCGCTATCAATGGATCTCGCGAGATCGGGTTCGCGGTTATCGCCACGACACTGGTGCTGATGGCCGTGTTCGTGCCGATTTCGTTCATGTCGGGTGACACCGGGCGGCTGTTCGGGGAATTCGGCGTCACGGTGGCCGCGGCCGTGGGTTTCTCCGCCTTCGTGGCGCTGTCGCTCACGCCCATGATGGCATCCAGGCTGTTCGCCGGCGGCATGCCGAAGTCGCGCGTCACGGGTGGCATCGACCGGGTGTTCCACAATCTCGACGACCGTTACGCCGCCGTGCTGCGCAAGGCGCTTACAGGTCGACGGCCGGTGTGGATCCTCTCAGGCTCGCTCGCGCTCTTCGCCGCGATGATCCTGGTGTTCGTGTTCGGCGTGCCATTCTCCGGGCTCAAAATCTCGAGTGAGCTCGCGCCGCAAGAAGACCGCGCCTTCGTGCGGATTTTCGTCGGGGCACCCGAAGGGTCCAGCCTGACGTACATGGATCGGCAACTGCGCCTAGTGGAGGAGGTAGCGCAGGACGAAGTCGAACGCGGCAACGCAAAGAGGGTGATCACGCGTACCGGTGGGTTCGGGCGGGCCGCGGACGTCAGCACGGGCTTCATCGGCATGCCGCTCACTCTCTGGGACGAGCGCGACGAAAGCGCCGCCGAGATCTCCGAACGACTTCGGCAGCGCACGCAGGGAATTTCCGGTGCACGCGTCAACGTGACCCAGGGCGGTAGCCCGCTCTCACGTAACGCCACGCGTCCGCTCGCCATCGCGATGGGCGGCGGTGACTACGCAGAGATCGTGCAATGGCGCGACAAGGTCATGGATCGCGTGGCGCGTGAGAATCCGCGCATTCTCAACCTGGAATCCGACTACCTCGAACGCCAGCCGCGCGTCATCGTGCAGATCGACCGCAACAAGGCCGCAGACCTCGGCGTGTCTCTGCAGAGTGTGGGCCGCACGCTCGAGACCATGATGGGCTCGCGCATCGTCACCACCTTCGAGCGAGCCGGCGAGGAATACGACGTCATTCTGCAGGCGCGCGATACGCAACGCGCCTCGGTGGGCGACCTCGACAATCTCTACGTTCGTTCCGACAAGAATGGCGACCTGCTGCCGCTGTCGGCCATGGTGCGGATAGAAGAGCGGGCCGGACCCATGGAACTGCGCCGCACCGATCGCATGCGCGCCATCGAACTCGCCGGTTCGCTCGCGCCCGGCTATGCGCTGGGCGAAGCCGTCGCTTACATGGAAAAGGTGATCCGCGAAGAAGCACCGGCGGCGCAGATCATCTACAACGGCGAGACCTACCAGCTGAAGAAATCCGGCGACACGTTGTGGATCACCTTTGCGTTCGCGCTGCTGGTGGTGTACCTGGTGCTGGCCGCGCAGTTCGAAAGTTTCATTCACCCGGTCGTGATTCTCGTGACCGTGCCGCTGGCCATTACCGGTGCGCTGCTGGGGATGTGGCTGTTCAATTCCACCATCAACATCTTCAGCCAGATCGGCTGCGTGATGCTCATCGGCATCGCCTGCAAGAACGGCATTCTCATCGTCGAGTTCGCCAACCAGCTCCGTGACCGGGGGGTGGAGTTTGTGGATGCCCTCATCCAGGCGTCTGCCACGCGCCTGCGCCCGGTGCTGATGACCAGCCTGTGCACGGCATTCGGCGCCGTGCCGCTGATGCTGGCTCACGGCGCGGGCGCCGAAAGCCGTGAGTCCATTGGCGCAACGGTTTTCTTCGGCACCGTGGTATCGCTCGGAATGACACTCTATGTGGTACCCGCCCTGTACCTCCTGATGGCGCGTAACACGCGTTCGCCGGAGTACATGTCACGCCTCATCGACGGCCTGACCGGCCGTTCTGAGCCACGTGGCACGCCCACAACGGCAAGCACTTCAACGCCAGACGCTCGCTGAGCAGCGGCGGCTTGATTGCCGCCGTCCTGTGGGCGAAACACTACAAACGCTTTGACATAACAATGGCGTTTTGCGCCGATGACGCGCCAGGCTGTCAACCTCGCCGCGCACCTTCAAGCGACTGATTGAATTGAGGATTCCGCCGAGCGGAACGGGTCTGAAGGAGGGTGGCTGGTAAACTCGTGGCCGTTCGTACTTCCCCACGTGATTCGCCATGGCCCAGACCCCGTACAAGCAGCTCGAGCAGGAATGGAAACGCCTGCACGCATTCCGAGGAGCGATGGCGGTGCTGAGGTGGGACGCGGCGGTGATGATGCCGCGCGGAAGTGCCGACGTGCGAGGTGAACAGCTCGCAGCGCTGGAGACCGAGTATCACGCGCTGGTTACCGCGCCGAAGATCACCCGGCTGCTGGATCGCGCGCAGGCGAGCACCACGAGTCTCGAGGACTGGCAGATCGCCAACCTGCGCCACATGCGCCGGCAGCGCGACTTCGCCATCGCCACGCCCGTGGCCCTGGTCTCCCGCCTCGCCAAGGCTGCTTCCAAGGCAGAGATGAAGTGGCTGCAGGCGCGCGAGTCCGGCAAGTTCGAAGACTTCGCGCCGCACCTCGAAGAGGTCGTACACCTGGTGCGCGACAAGGCGCAGCTCCTCGGCCAGTCGCGCAATCTTTCTCCTTACGATGCACTGGTCGATGAATTCAGCCCGGGACTCACCGCGGCCGAAATCGACACCATGTTCAAAGCGCTGGCCCGACGCCTTCCGGGTCTGATTCGCGAAGTTCTCGCGCGGCAGGAAGCGCAGCCCGTGCTTCCCATCACGGGAAAGTTCAGCGCCCCGAGGCAACGGGCCCTGGCCCTGGAAATCATGAAGGCCGTGGGATTCCCATTCGACCGCGGCCGCCTTGACGAAAGCGAACATCCCTTTACCGAAGGCGTGCCGGGCGACGTACGAGTGACCACGCGTTTCGACACCGCCGAACCCTTCCAAGGGTTGCTGGGCGCGATGCACGAAACCGGCCACGCCATGTATGACGTGGGCCTGCCACCGGAATTCGCCGATCAGCCTGTGGGCCGCGACCGCGGCATGGCGCTGGAAGAGAGCCAGTCGCTGCTCATGGAAATGATCGTGTGCCGCAGTCGGCCGTTCGTGACCTACCTCAAGCCGCTGCTCGAAAAACACTTTGGTGTTTCGGGACCGGAGTGGTCGGAGGAAAACCTCTACCGCCATCTCACCCGCGTCAAACGCGGACCGATTCGCGTCGATGCCGACGAGCTCACCTACAGCCTGCATATCCAATTGCGCTACGAGCTCGAGAATCAACTGCTGTCCGGCGAGCTTGCGGTACGCAACCTGCGCGACGCCTGGAATTCCAGCATGGAACAGCGGCTGGGGCTCAAGCCGCAGAGCGACGTAGAAGGCGTGTTGCAGGATGTTCACTGGGCCGTCGGATCGTTCGGCTACTTTCCGTCGTACGCGCTCGGTGCGGTCATCGCGGCGCAGTTTTCCGAGGCGCTGCGCGAGTCGTTGCCGGATGTGGATCGCGAGATTGCGCGCGGCGACTTCTCCGGCCTCATGGGCTGGCTGCGCCAGAACGTGCATGGTGTGGGCGCGCGGGTCAGCGCGCAGGATTTGCTCAAGCAGGCCACCGGCAAGCCGCTCTCGGCCGCCGCCGCGCTGCGTTATCTCGAAACCAAGTACCTCGAGCCTGAAACCGCCGTAGGCAGCGCCGCGGCATGACCGGCGGCAATGGCGGCCGCGCGAACTCCGCGCGGTTGTGGCTGCTGGCTGGTTCCTTCATCGTCTTCGCAATCGCCGCCATCCTGGTGCCGGCGATGCCGCAGCCACTTTCCTATCATGCGTTCGCGGACTGCCGCACGATCTGGTCGATCCCCAACTTCTTCAATGTGCTGTCGAACCTGCCCTTCCTGGTGGGTGGCGTCATGGGGCTGGGCATCATCTGGCGCGGCGGTGGTTCCTTCGTGGATCCGCGCGAACAGCTTCCCTATCTCGTGTTCTTCGTGGGTGCGCTGCTGACCAGTGCCGGATCGGCGTATTACCACTTGGCACCCGACAACGCCCGGCTGGTCTGGGACCGTCTGCCCATGACCCTCGGCTTCGCGGGTCTGGTGGCCGCCGCGGCCGCCGAACGCGCCGACCTGCGCCTCGGACTGCGCTCGTTGTGGCCGTTGCTCGCGCTGGGAGCGGGGACGGTGGTGTATTGGTATGCCACCGAGCGCATGGGCGCCGGCAACATCATTCCTTACGCCGCCTACCAGGGCTGGTCGATCCTGGCCATCGTGCTGCTGATCGCCATCTTCCCGGCACGGCGCTACAGCCACGGCACGCTGCTGCTGTGGGCAGCGGGCTGGTACGGTCTCGCCAAGGTGTTCGAAACCTGCGATCTCGGCATCTACCGGCTGCTTGGCGGTGTCATGAGCGGACACACCATCAAACATCTGCTGGCGGCGGGCGCGGTATTCGCCATCGTGCGCCAGCTACGGCTGCGCCGCGCGCTGCCAGTCTCTACACTTGCACCGCCCGCATGAACGCCACCCCGCAAGCACCCGTTTTTTCCGAAGAACGGCCCGCCGCGCCCGAATGGCCTTCGCAGACCGCGAAGAAGCTGGGCGCGCAGCTGCGTGGCCTGGTCGGCAAGGCCATCGAGGACTACCGCATGATCGGGCCCGGCGACCGGGTCATGGTGTGCCTCTCGGGCGGCTAGGACTCTTACACGCTGCTCGACATCCTGCTGTCGCTGCAGCGTTCGGCGCCGGTGGACTTCGAGCTGATCGCGGTCAACCTCGACCAGAAGCAGCCGGATTTTCCGGCCGAGGTGTTGCCTGACTACCTGCGCTCCATCGGTGTGCCGTTCCATGTGATCGAGCAGGACACCTACAGTGTGGTCAAGCGCGTGATCCCGGCAGGCAAAACCATGTGCGGGCTGTGTTCGCGGCTGCGGCGCGGCGCCCTGTACCGATACGCGGCGGAAAACGGCATCACGAAAATCGCGCTGGGCCATCACCGCGACGACATCGTCGAGACGCTGTTCCTGAATCTGTTCTTTGGCGGCCGCCTCAAGGCCATGGCGCCGAAGCTGCGCTCGGAGGACGGCCGAAACATCGTGATCCGGCCGCTGGCCTACGTGTCGGAAGCGCAGATCGAGCGCTACGCACGGGCGCGGGCCTTCCCGATCATTCCCTGCAAGCTGTGTGGCTCGAACGAAAACGCGCAGCGCCGCCAGGTGAAGGAAATGCTCGCGGCCTGGGAACGTGAATACCCCGGTCGGACCGAGTCGATTTTCTCGTCACTGCGCAGCGTCGAGCCGGCACACCTGGCGGATCCGGCTCTTTTCGATTTCAAGAATCTGGACACCAAAGAACTGGATGGCGAGCCTCCCCAAGCCACTCGCTGAGTCCTACTGGGTCATCCCGGGCAGGCTCCTGGCGGGGAAATATCCCGGCGGAAAGAATCTCCAGGAGCTCGAGCGTCGTCTCGGGCCGATCCTGGAAGCGGGATTCAATGCCTTCCTCGATCTGACCGAGGCCGGCGAGCTCCCCGCCTACAATGACTATCTACCCAGCGACGTGGTGCACGTGCGCAAGCCCATCACCGACCATGGGGTGCCGCGCGATGCCGCGTACATGGCGGAAATCCTCGCCGAGCTGGATGCACTGCTCGGCGCGGGCCGGTGCGTGTACCTGCATTGCCGCGCCGGCATCGGCCGCACCGGGACGGTCGTGGCCTGCCACCTGATCGAGCAGGGACTGTCGCAGGCATTGGCGCTGAAGCGCCTGAATGAACTGTGGCAGGGAAGTGATCGCTCCGACACATGGCCTGAGGTGCCCGAAACCGACGCGCAGCACGACTTCATCCGGGCTTATTCGCCGTCGGCAGACCCGACACGCGCTCCGGAAGTCATGGACGCAGCGCGCACCCTGCGGGAACGTTTCCAGGGAGCCCTGCTGGGCCTCGCCGTCGGCGACGCGCTCGCCGCGCATACCCAGTTCCGCAAGCCGGGCAGCTTCGCGGCGGTCGGCGACATGCTGGGCGGCGGCCCGTTCGACTTGCCGCGTGGCGCGTGGACCGACGATACGGCGATGGCCCTGTTGCTGGCGGAAAGCCTGCTGGAGCGCGAAGGCTTCGATGCCCAGGACCAGGTGAATCGCTTTGTCCGCTGGCAACGCGAAGGATATGGCAGCGCCACCGGGCAATGCGTGGGGATCGCGGCCAACGTTGCGCGGGCCCTCGCCACGGCGCTCTACAAGCACCAGCCGCTTTCCGGGTCACACGACCCGGCACAGCTGGACAAGGATTCGCTGTCGCGCGTAGCACCCGTGGTCATGTACTTCTTCGCGGATACCGCCGCCGCTGTGGCGCGGGCCGCGGAGGCCGCACGCGTCACCGCCCAGGCGCCCATCGTGCTCGACAGCGTGCGCCTGCTGGCGGCCATGGTGCGCCAGGCGCTGGCGGGGCGAGACAAGCCCGCAGTGCTCAAACCACCGCGCGAGACCTGGATGTCGGCCAACACCCGTGCGGAAGTCCTCGCCGTTTATGAAGGTTCCTACTTGCGCGGCATGCCGCCGGCCATCACCGGAGGCGGACATATCGTGCAGGCGCTGGAGGCCGCGGTATGGGCCTTTCACCGCAGCGAGACGTTTCGCGAGGGTGCTTTGCTGGCCGCCAACCTCGGCCGTGACTCGGATGTGGTCACCGCTGTCTATGGCCAGCTGGCGGGCGCCTACCATGGCGTGAGTGCGATTCCCGGAATCTGGCGTAACAGCCTGATGAAGCAAGAAGTGGTCATAGACACCGCGGATCGACTTCTCACTCACGCACTTGTGACCCTCGGTAGCTGATTCCGCTGCGCGCGCGACTCGCTTAAAGTTGGCCCCCATGTCGTCCACGCGCATCCCCCGCGTCCGGCGGGCCCAGCGCTCGTGGACGCGAATGTCCGATGAGCAATTGCTCGCGATGCGTTTTTGCGATCTGAAACTGCGGATCGAACGCACGCCGCTCGCCAGTCGTGTGCGCCGCCTGTACCGCGAGCTCGACAAGCGGCAGATCGGATTCCACCCGCACGTGTGGCTGTCGGAAGAATGGTTTTCTCCCGACGGCGTGCCGGGTATCGCCGTGCCTTTCTTTCTCGCGCATCCACGTCTCGAGCGTCTCGAGCGGCGCATGATGCGCAATGTCGAAGGTGGCAGCGCGGAGAGCGCGATGCGCATCCTGCGCCACGAAGCAGGTCACGCCATCGACACGGCATATCGACTCAGGCGCCGGCGGCGCTGGCGCGAAGTTTTTGGTCCGGCATCGCGGCCATATCCTGACACCTACAAGGCGCGGCCCGGCAGCCGGCGTTACGTGCAGCACCTGGGCGAGTGGTACGCGCAGTCGCATCCCTGCGAGGATTTCGCCGAGACCTTCGCGGTATGGCTCAAGCCGAACTCCTCGTGGCGTCGCACTTATGCGAACTGGCCGGCGTTCCACAAACTCGAGCTGGTCGACGAATTGCTGGAGGGGGTGCGCGGCAAACGTGCGCCGGTGCGCAATCGCCTGCGTATCGAACCGCTGCAGGACAACACGCGCACGCTCGCCGATCACTACCGCCGCAAACTCAAGCGCCACAACATCTATCGCCGCACGGTCACCGATCACCTGCTGGAACGTATCTTCACGGACGAGAAATCTGCGGGACGCGAAGTGCGAGCCAGCACGCTGTTGCGCGCGCATCGCGCCGGGCTCGTAACCGCGGCCATGCGCGAGCTTGGCGAGGAGCGCTACAGCGTCGAGCAGATCCTGCGCATCGTGGTGGAGCGCGCCGAAAAACTGCGCCTGTGGGTACGCGGCAGCCAGCGCGACGCTCTGCGGCATTCACGCTGGATGCTGACGTATCTCACGCGCCTGTACGCGCAGGGTGAAAGTCCGCGACTCTCCTTATGAAGCGACTGCGATGAAGCGACTGCGCACGCTGGTCGTGATGCACTCAACGCTGGTTCCACCCGACAGTCTCGAGGGACACAGCGAAAAAGAAATCGAAGAATGGCGTACCGAATTCGACGTGGTCTCGACCCTCAAGAAGGCTGGCCACGAGGTGCGTTGCCTGGGTATCTCCGACAGCGTCGAGGAACTGCGCAGCGTCATCACCGAGTGGAAACCCGAGATCGTCTTCAACCTGCTGGAGGAGTTTGACGGTATCGTCACCTACGACCAGCACGTGGTGGCGTTTCTCGAACTGCTGCGTCAGCCGTACACCGGCTGTAATCCGCGCGGCCTGCTGCTGGCGCGCGACAAGCCGCTTTCCAAGCAGCTGCTGTCCTATCACCGCATTCCCTCTCCGCAGTTCGCCGTGTTCCGCCGCGGCATCAAGCTGCGGCTGCCGCGCAAGATCAAGTACCCGCTGTTCGTGAAGTCCACCACCGAAGATGCCTCGCTCGGCATCTCGCAGGCGTCCATCGTGACCGACAAGGTGCAGCTCAAGCAGCGCATCCAATTCGTGCACGACCAGGTGCAGACCGACGCGCTGGTCGAGGAATACATCGAGGGACGCGAGCTCTACGTCGGCGTGATGGGCAACGACCGCCTCACGCGCCTGCCCGTGTGGGAAATGAAATTCGGCTCGTTGCCCGAGACCTCGGCGGGCATCGCGACGCGCCGCGTCAAATGGGACAAGAAGTACCAGAAGAAACACG
>Ga0190270_10001580_pt1 | contig 10673 bp, 9 predicted proteins | sample Popmic320T_FD_133748 | JGI IMG/M metagenome (GOLD analysis project Ga0190270, IMG submission 133748) | Populus adjacent soil microbial communities from riparian zone of Weber River, Utah, USA - 320 T | ecosystem: Environmental > Terrestrial > Soil > Riparian zone | place: USA: Utah | collected... | reverse complement strand
TTGCCGACGCGGCGGATCCGTGGGCCGTGAATCTCGCCGTTGCCTTCGTGAGTGGTGCGCCGGCGTTGTCCAACGTGGTGAGTTTCGTGTGGGCCAATCTCGCGCACGGCCGCGCCCGCATCGGGCTCATGGTGGCACTGCAGGCGGGTTTCGCATTGCTGGTGGGCTTGCTCGGTGTGGCACCGCGCGCACTCGGCGGGCTGGCGTTCGCCGTGGTCTCGATACTCGCAGCGCGTGTGATCTGGACCGGCATCCTCACGGTGCGAGCCGCGGTGTGGAGCGCGAACTATCCGCGCCAGGCGATCGCGCGCTACACCGGCCGCATCGTCATCGTCAGTTCCCTGGCGGTGTCCTTGACCGCGGCGCTTGCGGCCTGGGTGCTCGATACGGGACGGATCGATTCCCGCTGGTTGTTCGGTGCGGGCCTGCTGGCCGGGCTGCTCGCAGCCTGGCTGTACCGGGCGGCACGGGTGCGACGCGAGTTCGCTCGCCTCGCCGAGGAGACTTCCGCGGCGGGCCGCACCGAGCCGTTCAGCGTCGGAATGTTGTTCGAAATCCTCAGGAAGGATCCGCACTTCCGCGAGTACATGTTCTGGATGGGCGTTTTCGGCGGCGGCAACCTCATGCTCACATCGCAGCTGGTGGTGATCTTCAGCGAGCACCTGCACCTGGCCGCCAGCCTGCAGATCGCGCTGTTGTCGGTCATTCCACTCGGCCTGCTGCCGCTGTTCGTGCCGTTCTGGGCCCGCATGTTCGACGAGGGTCACGTGGTCGAGTACCGCGCGCGGCAGGGTTGGGCGCTGGTGGCGGCGGTCGCGCTGGTCACGGTTGGCAGCTGGCTGCACAACCTGCCGCTGTTGTGGATCGGTGCCGTAGTGCTTGGCTTCGCCTACGCCGGCTCGTACCTGGGCTGGAATCTCGGGCACAATGACTTCGCCTCGGTCGGTCGCGCGCAGCACTACATGGGAGTGCACGTCACGCTCACGGGCGTGCGCGGCGCCATTGGTCCTCCCGCCGGCATATTGGTGTATCAATGGCTCGAGGCCATGAGACCAGGCGCAGGAGTGTATTCGCTGGCACTGCCGCTGCTGTTCGTGACCGTCGGCGCGGCAGGCTTCTCGCACATGCGGCGCGTCATGCGCGCCCCAAAAAACGAATCAATTAGTTAGAGACTTTTCTGGCAGAGGGCAGACGATGACGAAGAAGAGAGTGGTGGACGAGCGCCGGTATTCCCGACTGGTGGTCGATGGTGCGAAACAGACGCCGTCGCGCGCCATGCTGCGCGCCGTGGGATTCCAGGACGCGGACTTCGGCAAGCCACAGATCGGCGTCGCCTCCACGTGGGCCAGCCTCACACCCTGCAACATGCACATCAATGAACTGGCCACCGAGGCGATCGCCGGTGCAGATGGTGCAGGCGCCAAGGGAGTCCTGTTCAACACCATCACGGTGTCAGATGGCATTTCGATGGGTTCACCCGGAATGCGTTATTCGCTCGTTTCAAGAGAAGTGATCGCCGACTCCATAGAAACCGTGGTGGGTGCCGAGGGCTTTGATGGCTTCGTTGCCATCGGCGGCTGCGACAAGAACATGCCGGGTTGCGCCATGGCCATCGCGCGCCTCAACCGTCCGGCGGTGTTCGTGTACGGCGGCACCATCAAGCCAGGCGCCAAGCGCCGCGACATCGTCGCCGTATTCGAAGCGGTCGGCGGCCACGCCGCGGGCCGGGTATCGGACGAGGAACTGCTCGAGGTGGAGCGCACCGCGATTCCGGGCCCGGGCAGCTGCGGCGGCATGTACACCGCCAACACCATGGCCTCGGCCATCGAGGCACTGGGCCTTTCGCTGCCTAACAGCTCGGCACAGGAAGCAGTGGGCGTCGCCAAGCGCGATGACTGCCGCCGCGCGGGCGCCGCTGTCGTGGAACTGGTGCGCGCCGGCATCACGCCATCCGACATCCTGACCAGGAAGGCATTCGAGAACGCCATCACCATGACCATCGCGCTCGGTGGCAGCACCAACGCGGTGTTGCACCTGCTCGCCATCGCTCATGCTGCCCGGGTCAGACTGGGACTACAGGATTTCACGCGTATCGGCAAAAAGGTCCCGTTGCTTGCCGACGTGCGTCCCAGTGGCCGCTATTTAATGTCCGAACTCATTGCCATCGGCGGAATTCAGCCTTTGATGAAACGTCTGCTCGATGCCGGCCTGCTGCACGGTGATTGCATGACGGTCACCGGGCGGACGCTCGCCGAAAATCTTCGCGACGTCGCAGACTATCCACCGGGGCAGGACATCGTTCGACCGCTCAGCAATCCGATCAAGAAGGACAGTCACCTGGTGGTGATGCACGGCAACCTCGCACCGGAAGGCGCAGTCGCGAAGATCTCGGGCAAGGAAGGTCTGCGATTCGCGGGCACCGCGCGCGTGTTCGACGGCGAAGAGCGTGCCACTGCGGCGATCCTTGCCGGCAAGGTGAAACCGGGCGACGTGGTCGTGATCCGCTACGAGGGACCACGCGGCGGACCCGGTATGAGAGAGATGTTGAGTCCGACCGGCGCCATCATGGGGCGCGGGCTCGGCGACAAGGTGGCACTCATTACTGACGGAAGATTCTCCGGCGGGAGTCATGGGTTCGTGGTTGGACATATCTCCCCGGAAGCCGCGCTCGGCGGCCCCATCGGCCTACTTAGGGACGGGGATGCCATCGAGATTGATGCAGTGAAGCGCACGCTGGAAATCAAACTGGGCGCGGCGGAATTGCGCAAACGCCGCACGAAATGGAAGGCACCCAGGCCGTACGCGACCAAGGGCGTGCTCGCGAAGTACGCACGGATTGTGTCAAGCGCATCGCTGGGCGCAGTGACCGACTGACAGTGAAGACCTCATTCACAATCCGCGCAGTGCCGAGCCGGTCGAAAACGCGGTTGTTGTCAGGCCCTGCGGCTGCGGTTACAGTTCGGCGGCTTTGGACCGGCGCCAGAGCTACTAACGTTAATCTGATGATCGACATGGCCTTGTTCGCAAACACGAGCAGGCCGGGGGACGGAACGAACAAACGGTTGCGCTGGTCGGAAAGCTTGGGTACTTTCCGCCACCCCGTCTGACGCGCCGATCGTTTTTTTCACTCGCGACCACGGGAAACAATGGCCGCCTACGCACAAGATACGAATTTCCTCACTCGCCGCGGCATAGTCGCTGCTGCGATTGTTGTCCTTCACGTGCTCGTCGCCTGGGGCTTTGCATCGGGCCTGGCAACCAAGGCTATCGAAGCTCTGGCGCCGCCTATCGAGGCAACCCTGGAGGAAGAGGTAGAAACCGAGGAAGAGCCGCCTCCGCCTCCGCCACCGGAAATGGAGCGCCCGCCTGTCGAAGTGCCTCCTCCGGAGGTGTCCATCGATCTGCCGATGGAGACCAACACCACCGCCATCCAGGACGTGACGGATAAGCCGCCACCGCCAGCCCCCCCGCCGCCGCCGCGCGTTGCGGGCTCGCCCGCCAAGATGACGCGCCCCGTCAACCCCGACGATTACTACCCGCCGGGTTCCATCCGTCGCGAAGAGCAGGGCTCACCCGTCGTCCAGGCCTGCGTTGGGTCTAATGGCCGATTGGTTCGCGACCCGGTAGTAACAGATACTTCCGGCTTCCCCGACCTCGACAGCGCCGCTGTCAAGGTTGCGAAAGCCACGCGTTATGCCGCAGGCACCGAAAACGGCACCGCACTTCCGGAGTCGTGCATCAAGTTCAAGGTCAAATTCGTCCTTAAGAACAATTAGTCTTTTTATGCAGTGCGGCGGTCCTTACCGCCGCATTGAATTTTGTCATCGAGGAAATCATGGAAAATTCTGTTGTTACAACTGCTGCCGATGCCGAAAATCCATACGGTCTTACCGCACTGTGGAGAGACGGCGGTCCCATCGCACAGGCCACACTGATCGTCCTGCTGATCATGTCGGCCGTGTCCTGGTACATCATCTTCTCCAAGCTGTGGGACCAGCGCCGCCTGCGCAAGGGCGCCAAGGTGGTCGAGAAGCAGTTCTGGAGCTCAGGCTCCCTCAAGGAAGCGGTTGACCGCCTCCCGAAGGACAGTGACTTCCGCGCTGTCGCGGAAGATGGCCTGCGTGCTTCGGCGCACCATGAAGGTCGCCTCACGGACCGCATCGACCTGCACGAGTGGGTGACCATGTCGCTGCAGCGCTCGGTCGACTCGGTCAACAGCAAGCTGACCAACGGCCTGGCGTTCCTCGCGACGGTGGGCTCAACCGCCCCGTTCGTCGGACTGTTCGGCACCGTCGTCGGCATTCTGAAGGCGCTGGTGAACATCGGCGTCAGCGGCCAGGCCTCGATCGACAAGGTTGCCGGACCCGTAGGTGAAGCGTTGATCATGACCGCCATCGGTCTGTTCGTCGCCGTGCCCGCGGTCATGGGTTACAACTGGCTGCTGCGCCGTAACAAGGGCATCAGCGAGAGCCTGCGCAACTTCGCCTCCGACCTGCATGCCTACCTGGTGGGCGGTGCACGTGTGGCGTCGGGCGCTCCCGTAGCCGGAGTGAAGAAGTAAACCCGCGCACTGCGGGCTTACGTTTCACTCTTGAACACAACAGCTTAGGTATACCGACATGGCGATGAGCGTCGGCAAAGACGACAACGACGAAGGCTCGATTGCGGATATCAACACGACTCCGCTCGTGGACGTCATGCTCGTGCTGCTGATCATCTTTTTGATCACGGTTCCCGTGATCAAGAAGATGGCGCAGGTGGAAATTCCAAAAGCGGTGAACATTCCGACCCAGACCAAGCCCGAGAACATCACTCTCTCGGTGGATGCCGCGGGCAAGATCTACTGGAATGCCTTTCGTCAGGACGACATGCAGGTGCTCTTCCAGAAAATCGTGGCGGAAGCACGCAAGTCACCGCAGCCGGAATTTCACATTCGTGGTGACAAGGGCACGCGCTGGGAAAGCATCGGCCGCGTCATCTTTAATCTGCAGCGCGGCGGCATCGTCAAGGTCGGTTTCATCACCGAGCCTGACAAGGCCAGCATTCGCGTTACGCGCTGATATTTTTGAGGTAGTTCGTCATGTCTATGAATGTAGCAGCCGCCGAGCAGGGCGCACCGATGATGGAGATCAACACGACTCCGCTCATCGACGTCATGCTGGTGTTGCTCATAGTGCTGATCATGTCGATTCCAGTCATGACTCACGCGACCAAGCTGGATATGCCGCAGACCAACAACCCGCCGCCGCCGGTTCGACCGGAGGTGATCCAGATCGACATCGACTTCGATGGCACGATCGTCTGGAACGGCACGGTTGTGAGTGGGATTCCGCAGCTCGAGAGCTACTTCAAGTCCGAGCGCAACAAGGATCCCCAGCCGGAAATCCATCTGCGTCCGGATCGCCGGTCGCACTACGAGACAACCGCCCTGGTGATGGCGGCCGCGCAGCGCAATCACATGAAGAAAATGGGCTTCGTGAACACCTCGGAGTTCAGAGACTGAACCTAGGCTGAACGTAATCCTCTGAAACAACAGCGAAACTTTCCGTCGGCTCGGGCATCAAAAAATCATGATGTCTCGTCGGTGGGTTAAGGCAACACCGAGCCGTGGTCCAAAAGACCGCGGCTCACTTGTAAGGAGCATCTGAAGTGCGTAGTCGGTTCAATCCTGTGGCGGCAATCGTGGTTCTGGTCACGTTCGGCTCGAGCGGTGCGGCGTTCGCCCAGACACCGGAAGCCTGCGGCGGCCCCAAGGCCAAGATCACCAAGAAGGTCGACAAACCCCTTGGCGAGGCGCAGAAGGCGAGCAATGAGAAGAACTGGGAAGAAGTCCTGGTGAAAGTCGCAGAAGCAGAAGCCGTGCCGGTCGAAAAGAGCGAATACGACCGCTATTGGATCAACGAATTCAAGGGTAACGCGCACGCCAACAGGAAGAGCTATGCGGAGGGCTTCACGGCGCTCGAAGCGGGCTTCAAATCCCCTTGCATGTCGGAAGAGGACAAGCCGCGGCGCACGAAGATCCTGATGCAGCTCGCCTACCAGGCCAAGAATTATCCGCAGTCAGTGGAGTACGGCAAGCTCGCCGTGCAGCTCAATCCCGGCGATCTGGAAACGATCAACTACCTCGGCAACGCGTACTTCCAGATCGACGATAACCAGAACGCGCGCGTGACGATGGCCGATTACATCGCCAAGATGGAAGCCTCCGGCAAGGTTCCCGAGGAACAGGGTTACCGCATCCTGCAGACCGCGTGTCTGCGCCTCAAGGACGACAACTGCGTGACCGAGCAGATCGAAAAGCTGGTCGCGCACTATCCGAAGCCAACCTACTGGACGGATCTCATCAACTCGCTGTTGCGCGTCAGCAAGAGCGACAACGAATTGCTGAACATCCTGCGCCTCGCGGACGGCGCGCAGGTCATGAACGAACCCAGTCATTACACCGAGATGGCGCAGCTCGCCATGGCGCAGGGCCTTCCCGGCGAAGCCCAGTCCATCATCGAGAAGGGCAACCAGAAGAAGGTGTTTGCCGGTTCGCAGCGCGAGGGCGACCACGCCAGCCGCATCCTCGCTGATGCGAAGCAGGCCGTGACTCTCGACAAGTCCACGCTCGACAAGCAGGACGCCTCGGCTCGCGCCAAGACAACGGGCGACTCCGATGTGAAACTCGGCGCGGCGTACCTCAGCTATGGCATGAACGACAAGGCGATCGAAGCGTTGCAGCGCGGCATCGGCAAGGGCAGCGTCAAGAATCCGGATGAAGCCGGATTGTTGCTGGGCATCGCCTATCTTCGTATGAACAACAAGGAGGAAGCCCTGAAGGCATTCCAGACCGTGAAGCAGAATCCCACCATGGTGCGTATCGCCAAGTTGTGGGCGCTGAACACGGAAAAGGGAAGCGGGACGGGCTAATAGACTCGCCAGGGGTCATCCCTGGAGAGATTCGGTCGTCACGCACGCAAGAAGCGGGCAGGCGAATGGACGAGATGGCATTTTGAGGAATCGCGGAGCGTATACGTGGCAATTCGAAGCGGGTTAGCAGTCGCGGCAGCGACGATCGGAATCCTTGGTCTTGGCGCCATCGCGCCGGCCGCAGCGCAGGGTGCCTGCACCGGAGGCGGCAAGATCAGCAAGCAGATTGCCAAGCCGATGTCGGCTGCGCAGGACGCACTGAAGGCCAGGAAGTGGCAGGACGTCCTCGCGCGCACGCGCGAAGCAGAGTCGACTGCCGGCGGCAAGTCGCAGTTCGACCAGTACTGGATGTACGAATTTCGCGGTTACGCGTATCACAACCTGAAGCAGCCGGCGGAAGCAGCGCGCGAACTCGAAGCTGCGCTGAACTCGCCGTGTATGCCCGAGGCCAACAAGCTCGAGCGTTACAAGAGCCTCGCTGGCCTGTATTCCTCGCTGCGCAATTACCAGAAGGTCATCGATTACGGCAACCGCGCCCTCAAGGTCGCCCGCGATCCGGACATGCAGGTGCAGGTGGCGCAGGCCTACTACCAGACCGGCAACAACAAGGACGCCGTGCGCGTCATGAACGAACTGCTCGCCAGCATGGAGCAGCGTGGCACGGTGCCCAAGGAACAGCAGCTGCTGCTGATCGTGGCGGCCTGTCAGAAGGCCGGCGACAACAACTGCGTCAGCAAGGTGTTCGAGAAGTTGGTGCAGCACTACCCAAAGCCCGAGTACTGGCAGAACCTCATGGTGGCGATCAAGGCGCTCGACAACGACGACATCCAGACTCTCAACGTCATGCGACTCGCGGCCTACGTGAACGTGCTCAAGAAGCCTGACGACTACAAGGAAATGGCCCAGCTTGCGCTCGAGGAGAAGCTCGCGTGCGAAGGCCAGGCGGTGCTGGAGCTGGGCTTCACCAAGAAGATCTTCGTCGAGAAGCGCGATATCGACGTGAACACGCGCTTGCTGGAAGCCGCGAAAAAGGAATGTCTGGCTGACAAGACTGCGTTGGCGAAGAATGAAGCCGCCGCCAAGTCCGCGGCCACCGGCGATGCCCTGGTCAAGCTCGGTGCCCAGTACCTGGGAGCCGGCGATGCCACGAAGGGCGCCGCCGCCATTCAGCAGGGCCTGACCAAGGGTCTCGCCAAGGCCGATCCGAAAGAGATGACGCCCCAAGAGATGACGCGCCAGGACGAGGCCAACATCCTGCTCGGCATCGCTTACCTCAAGGTCAACAACAAGGCCGAGGCCGCCAAGGCATTCCGCAAGGCGACCAAGGACCCGACCATGACGCGTATCGCGAAGCTCTGGTTGCTCAATACCTGAGCCCCCAACTGGCAAGTCGGCAATGAATGGGAAAGGCCGGGTGCGAGAACACCCGGCCTTTTGCTTTCTGGCGTCAGATGACGGCGCGGCTGCGCAGTGCGCCGCGTGCTTCGGCGCTGAGGCCGAGGAGCTCGCCGTAGATTTCGTCGTTGTGCTGCCCGATTTGCGGAGCCGGCGAGCGGATCGAGCCGGGCGTCGCTGACAGACGCGGCGCCACGTTCTGCATGCGCAGCTGGCCGAACTCCGGGTGCGATGTCGTGACGATGGCCTGGCGCGCCGCGAAGTGCGGATCCTCGAGCATGTCGGAGGCGCGGTAGATGAGTCCGGATGGCACTCCGGCACGCTCCAGGAGCTCCAGCAGTTCGCGTGTGCCCAGCGTGGCAGTCCAGCCCGCAATGATGTCGTCGAGCTCGTGCTGATTGGCGCCGCGTGCCTGGTGATCGCGAAAGCGCTCGTCACTCGCAAGCTGCGGCCTCCCCATCGTCTCGCACAGGCGGGCGAACACCGTGTCCTGATTGGCGCCGATCATCACGATGCCATCCCGCGTGGGGTAGACGTTGGACGGTGCAATACGCGGCAGGATGGGACCGCTGCGTTCGCGTACATGGCCCAATTGGTCGAATTCGGTGACCAGGCATTCCATCATGCTGAGCACCGACTCGTAGATGGCCGAGTCAACGACCTGCCCGGCGCCGCTTCTTTCCCGATGGTGTAGCGCTGCGAGTGTGCCGATGCAGGCGTGCACGGCGGCAAGCGAGTCGCCGATGCTGATCCCGACGCGTGAGGGCGGACGGTCAGGTTCACCCACGATGTAGCGCAGACCGCCCATGGCCTCGCCAATGCCGCCATAACCGGCGCGCTGGGCGTACGGACCGGTCTGGCCGAAGCCCGACACGCGAACCAGGATGAGCCGTGGATTGATGTCCGAGAGCACATCCCAGCCGCAGTTCCACTTCTCCAGGGTTCCAGGACGGAAGTTCTCGATTACGACATCAGATTTCCGTACCAAGTCTTTGAAAAGGTTCTGGCCCTCGGATTGCCGAAGGTCAAGGGTGATGGCCTTCTTGTTGCGTCCGATGACTGGCCACCATACCGACGGCATGCCACGTGGCTGCGGGCCCCAATGGCGCATCGGATCGCCTTGGCCCGGCGCCTCGACCTTGATCACCTCGGCGCCCATGTCGCCGAGCAACTGACCACAGAAGGGACCGGCGATGAGCGTGCCCAACTCGAGCACTCGAAGGTCGGACAGCGCGCCGCGTGAATGTTGGGTGTCGGTCATGGCCGCGCGTTTGTATCACAAGCGCAAAGGATTCCTGACCCAGAGGATAGAATCGAAATATGAGTCGGGAGCACATCGAAATCGTCGAAGTCGGGCCACGCGATGGCCTGCAGAGCGAGTCGCAGGTGTTGCCCACCGCCACGAAGGTGGAGTTCATCCGCCGCCTGCTGGGTGCCGGTCTGCAGCGCATCGAGGTGGCCAGTTTCGTCAATCCGAAACGGGTACCGCAGATGGCCGACGCCGAGGCCGTGCTGGCCTCGCTGGCGCAGTTCACGCCCGCGCCCCGTTTCATTGGCCTGGTACTCAATCGCAAGGGTTTCGAACGCGCCCAGGCCGCCGGCTGCACCGAGATTGGTATGGCCATCGCCGTGAGCGAAAGCTTCAGCGAGCGTAACCAGGGCTGCAGCGTGGAGGAGGGCCTCGCTGCCTGGCTCGACATTGCGAGGCTCGCCAGGGAGGCCGGCATTCGCGCCCAGATCACCATTTCCACCGCCTTCGGATGTCCTTTCGAGGGGGAAGTACCGACCGAACGCGTAGTACGTCTGGTGGAGCGAGCTGCGGCCGCATCACCTGACGAGATCGCGGTGGCAGACACCATCGGTGTGGCGGTGCCCACGCAGGTCAGCGAACTCATCGGCCAATTGCGCCTCGCGGTTCCCACCGTTCGCCTGCGAGCGCATTTCCACAACACGCGCAATACCGGGCTCGCGAATGCCTGGGCCGCGGTGCAGGCGGGCGTGCGTGCGCTGGATGCAAGCTGCGGTGGTATCGGCGGCTGCCCGTTCGCACCCGCAGCCACCGGCAACATCCCCACCGAAGACCTCATCTACATGCTTCATCGCATGGGATTCGATACCGGCGTCGATCTGCCCGCACTGCTCGACACCAGCCGCTGGCTGCAACAGACGCTCGATCACGCCGTACCCGGCATGCTCGTCAAGGCAGGCCTGTTCCCGGCCGCTCAATCTCGCATGGAGAAAATGTGACTACGACCTGGCAGCGCTCGACTCTTCTGTTCGCAACGTTGACCGCATTGTGTGCGTTGGGCGGCTGCGGCAAGGCCCCGATCGAAGACGCCGTGGGCAAGAACGATCGAAAGGCTGTT
>Ga0190270_10001579_pt1 | contig 10680 bp, 5 predicted proteins | sample Popmic320T_FD_133748 | JGI IMG/M metagenome (GOLD analysis project Ga0190270, IMG submission 133748) | Populus adjacent soil microbial communities from riparian zone of Weber River, Utah, USA - 320 T | ecosystem: Environmental > Terrestrial > Soil > Riparian zone | place: USA: Utah | collected... | reverse complement strand
AGGTTCGAAAAAGCGCGACTCATAATACTGCCGTCGTTGCTCGCCGCTCTTTTCGGATTCCTGCTGACAAACAACTCGGTAACTCCACCGGTGCAGGGGTTCTCGTCTGGTCCGCCGGCAGGCTACACGGGAGCTCCCGGTGAAGAGCCAGAGGCCTGCGCAGAATGCCACGTTCCCGCGGATGCTGGTACCGGACATATTTCAATAACGGCGCCGCAAACTTACGTTCCCGGCCAAACCTATCCAATCACAGTTACGCACACGAACGCCGACCAAACCCGATTGCGTTGGGGTTTCGAGTTGACTGTACTGGACACTTCTGACGAGAAAGCGGGAAACCTGGAGAGCATCGACGGTCTCACTCAACTCCTAAACAACCAGGGGCCGGGTGGGGCTAGGCAATATATTGAACACACCGCGGCCGGAACTTTTGTGGGCCAGCAAAACGGCGCCAGCTGGACTTTTAATTGGACGGCTCCGCCGACGGACGTTGGACCAGTCACGTTCTACACGGCCGGCAATCAAGCCAACAATGACGGCAATACTTCAGGAGATTACGTTTACAAAACGTTTGTTGCTTCTGCGCCGGCCTCGAGCACGCCGGATTTCGTCCTGACTGTCACTCCTTCAACAAGGAACATCGTCCCCGGCGCAAGTGCCCAGTATTCGATCACGGCAGTTCCACTGGCCGGCTTTACCGGAGTCGTTAACCTCAACGCCACCGGCCTGCCGGCAGGCGCGACCAGCAGCTTTAATCCAGCGACAATCAACATCACTGATGCCTTTTCCAGGACCGCAACGCTGACGATAACCACGATCGGCAGCACGCCGACAGGAAATCAGAACATAAACATAACGGGCAGCTCGGGCGCCTTGATGCACACCATCCAGGCGGGCCTGCAGATCATCAGTCCGACGAGTGTCGATCTGGCTATAGCCAAAACTGCTTCTCCGAATCCCGGACAAGTAGGAGCCAACCTTAGCTATCGACTGTCCGTGACTAATAACGGGCCGGCGCAGGCGACTAATGTAATGGTAAACGACACCTTGCCGGCTGGAGTGACCTTCGTTTCTTCAACCGCCACTCAGGGCTCATGCAATGTAGCAATTTGCTCGTTGGGAAATCTGGCTTCGGGCGCCACAGCGATCGTAACGATCGTCGTTGCGCCTAACACAGCGGGACAGTTGAACAACTCTGCTACGGTGAGTGCCGCCGAGACAGATTTCGCCACAGGAAACAACTCTGTCTCGCTTACGACCCTGATTCAGGCGGCAGCTGAGTCGCCGGTGATGTTGGATCCAAATCTGGAAGTTACGACGGTTGTCAGTAACTTAGACCAACCAACCAGCATGACGTTTCTTGGCTCAAATGATTTCTTCGTTCTGGAAAAGGCGACTGGTAAAGTGCAGCGAATTGTTAACGGAACCTTGCAAAGCACTGTGCTGGACCTTGCGGTCAACTCGGCCTCGGAACGTGGACTGCTGGGCATAGCTCTGCACCCGCAGTTTGCCTCAAATGGTTTTGTTTATCTTTTCTGGAGCGAGAGCAACACTGGCGCCGACACCACCAACGTGGACGCGACCGCGGTCCTGGGCCAGAGGGTGGACCGTTACAACTGGAACGGTTCCGCTCTGACCTTTGATCGCAACCTGATTCGGTTGCGCGCGCTGCAACAGGATCCTGGGCAACCATCGCGCGGCAATCATAATGGTGGCGTGTTGCGCTTTGGCGGTGACGGCAAGCTGTATATACTCTTCGGCGATAACGGCCGGCGTGGACTTTTGCAGAACCTCACCAGCGGTGGTCCAGTGCCGGACGATCAGTTTGGCGGTCCGGAACCTGATGACCAGCATCTTACCGGCGTCGTGCTCCGACTAAACGACGACGGCACGACCCCCACAGACAATCCATTCTTCAGCGTTAATAGCGGTTTGACGGGCCAGGCGGCCGCCAATATCAAAAAGGTGTTTGCGTATGGCGTGCGAAACGGCTTTGGGATGACCTTCGATCATCTGAGCGGCAACCTCTGGACACAAGAAAACGGTGACGATGCGTTTGACGAAATCAACAAAGTGAAGGCTGGATTCAACGGTGGCTGGGTGCAGATTATGGGACCAGTCAACAGAATCGCTGAATACAAATCTATTGAGTCAACCTACGCTGCCGGCAACCTTCAGCAATTGCGTTGGGCGCCTTCAAACATCGCCGATACACCTCAGGCTGCGTTGTCGCGTCTGTATATGCTGCCGGGCGCGCAGTACACCGAGCCGGAGTTTAGTTGGAAGTATGCGGTGGCGCCTTCGCCGATCGGGTTCGTAAAAGGCAGAGGGATTGGGCCGCAATTCGAAGGCGACATGTTTGTCGGCGGTTCGCGAACAACTCTTGCGAATGGTTACTTGTTTCGTTTCCGGATGGCGGCCGACCGCCAACACTTCGCGTTTACTGACCAGCGTTTGGCTGACCTTGTGGCTGACAATGACGATAAGTTTGATATTGAGGAAAGTGAAAGCTTGTTGATTGGGCGTGACTTCGGCATCACCACCGATATCCAAACCGGACCGAACGGCAACCTGTTCGTCGTCTCGTTACTGAAAGGCGCTGTCTACGAGATCAAATCAAAACCCAGCACGCTATTCTTTGCCACGCTCGATGGAGCGCAGGAAGTGCCTTCCAACAACTCTAGCGGTTCCGGGAAAGCAGTCTTGCAACTAAGCCCGGATGAAAAGACAGCCCGCGTATCAGTCAACTTTGCGGGCCTCTCGACCGCCCAAACTGATGCGCACATTCATGGGCCGGCGGCGCAAGGCGTTAGCGGCCCAGTAATTTTCCCCCTGCCGATAGGTCAGTTTAGCGACTTTCAAATCAACCTAACGCCGTCGCAGGTACAGGACCTGAAAAACGGATTGCTATACGTGAATGTCCACACCGGCGCGTTTACCGCTGGAGAGATACGTGGACAGTTTGTTTCGTCTCTTTCGGGCGCAAGCGTCCAGTTCAATGCGACGAGTTATGCAGTCAACGAAGGTGAGGGAACTGCAACGATTACTGTGACACGCGCCGGTAACACCTCCGGCTCAGCCGCAATCGAAGTTGCCGCGTCGCCGGGAAGTGCGACTCAAGGAGATTACAGTCTTGCTTCAGCGATACTGCAATTTGGCCCGGGCGAAACGATCAAGGCTTTCACGATACCGATAAGCGACGATGTCTTCGTGGAGAACAGTGAAAGTCTTCAACTGGTCTTAAGAAACCCGGCCACAGGCGCCTTTATCGGTAGCCCGGCCCAGGCGGTGCTGACGATTCTCGATAACGATGTGGCCCACCCGGTCCTTCTAACTGAGGAAGGCACTTCAAGAGCAGTTGCTTTAGATTCCGTAACGATGTTGCGGGAACCCTTCCCGCTCACGAATCTTTTTAACTTCAGCCTGGACCGGAGAACCCGTGTAACGTTTTTCGCTTCCGGCTTTGAGCTGATGCCTGGTGAAAACCTGGCTATCGTTTCCGCGCAGGCCGAGGATAGCCAACAGCGCATTCATTCTATGACGGTGGAGAATGTTACCAGGGTCCCAGGGTTGTCCCAGTTCACGCAAGTTGTAGTCAAAATACCCGAGTCAATCCAATCTCCCGGAGAGTATTTGGTGAGCATAACCGTTCGTGGCGCGAGTAGTAACAAGGCATCCATCGCGGTTCAGTAATCACCCAATACCGCCGGCAATACTCCGTTTCTGAGCCCAAGATACGACGGGCTAAGATACTCAAACGCATCTAAGGAGAAAGGTGTTTAGCAAACGAAGACGACTGAATTGATTTTCCCTTTGAGCAATAATTGAGGTTCACGACCAATTCAGAAATTGACTTTCACCGCAACTTGAATAATGCGCGGGTTATTGCTGGTCGAAATGATGCGCCCGAAGTTACCAGGGTTGATTATCTGTCCAGTGTTTTGATCAAGGCTCCCTCCAGAAGATTGCACGGCGTTCAAGTCGCTGATTGGATTGGCAAAGTTGACACGATTCAGGAGGTTGAAAAAGTCCGCGCGTAATTCGATGTTCCGTGACTCACCAAACCACAAGCGCTTGACCACCGAGAGATCCACGTTACGTTGTCCCGGCCCTCTCAGAACGTTGCGCCCGACGTCGCCGAAATCAGTTCCGGTCGCTCCCGCAATGGCTGCTCCGTTCGAACTTGGAATCACTTGACCGGCCAACACAATAGGACGCGCAAATGCAAATGGGTTGAAGAAGTAACCTGTAGGGATGTTGCTGGTTGCCTCGGATCGATTAGCGCCGGGTGCGTAGCTTGGCCGCGACAATCCATTGTTTAGCCCAAGATAAAACGACCCCGCATTCGAATCTACAATGTCGATTGGCAGACCGGACATTGCCGTAATGATGGCAGCAACGTGCCAGTTGGAAAGCAACACCCCGCCAAGCTTAGATCTCAGAGCAAACGCCGGCGCACCAAAGTCATAAATACCACTGAGCACGAAACGATGCGTTCGGTCGAAGTCTGACACGCCGCGGTTGGCGCGGTTGTCGTGCTGATCGCCAAAGATTCGCACATCACCGGTAGCTTGGTTGAGCACTTTCACTTCGGCGCCTGGGATCGCAGCGTCGTGTTGGTCTCGCACGAGTCCTTCCATTCGCCCCGACATTGGACTTTGCGCCGGCGCGTTCGCAAACAGCAGCAGAGAAATGGAGAACAGTAGTGCAGTTTTTCTGAAGTTAGTCATTGGCTTCTCTGCCTGTTGGCGGAAACCCTGGTCGCATTCTGTTATGAGGTCAACGAAGTCTTAAGCAAAAGTGGTTTTGTATTCCTCCCATTGCGCCTTTAATCTCGACATGAAGGCAACAAAGCGCGGGTCTTGCCGGAGGTTGTTCAAGTCAGGATCGTGCTCGAATAATGGATAGCAGGGAAAGCCGTTGTCCGCAGTGAATTGAACCCATTTCAATGCCTGCTCGCGTTTGTTCATAATTGCGTAGGCGGCAGCAATTGTGTAGGTGGCATGATGAAAATGTCCGAAATCCTTCCCCTGCTCCAATGCGGTGTTAATATTTTCCCCTGCTCGGCGCTCATCGCCCGCAAGCGCGAACAGCATTGCCCGCATGCTGTATAACGCCCCGCCCTGATCCTCCGGAAACTTCTTTAAGGAATCTTCGATGATGGCTGAAGCCTCATCTCGTCGCCCGAGGTGGGTCAAGGCAAACGCCTTCTGGTAGTGATTGAAAGGCGTGCTGAGTTCCTTCCCGGAATTAAGAGCTTGCTGGTAATTCCCCTGGTAAAGGAGCGCGCCTCCGCCCAAGGCTGAAGAGCTTGGGTCAAACGCTTTTTTCGATTCCTCGATCGCCTTGTCGAGCAGGCCGACGTGGTTGTAGATGACGGTAAGCTGGCGATGGGCTTCATCAAGGTTGGGGTTCAGCGCAAGTGCGCGTTGACATTCCCGGGCCGATTGTTCGTGCGGGAAGTTATTAGCGCGCGTCCACAGCAGGGTGGCTCGCGCAACGTATGCGTCCGCGAGCTCCGGATCCAGCGCGAGCGCCTTCTCGACCGCCACGAAGGCCTTTTCTTGCCACTGCTTTTCATGAGGCGCAAAAGAAAAAAACCTCACCCGATAGGCCTGGGCTAACGCCGCATAGGCCTGGGCGAAATTCGGGTCCTTCGTCACGGCCCGTTCCAGCATCTCAATGGCCGTATCGTTTCCCGACCTGCCTCCTCGATAAAGGTAATACTTGCCGCGCAAATAATCGTCGAACGCCTCTGGGCTCGATGGACGCGCCTTCACCTCCTGTGGTATCAGCTTCAGCTGCAACCGTTCCGCAACGCGATGTGATACCTGGTCCTGCACAGTAAACATGTCGTTAAAACTGATATTGAAACTCTCGCTCCAAAGTGATTGGCCGTCCTCCACTCGAAACAGGTTCAGATTTAAGCGTAAACGGTCACCAACACGCTGAACTGTCCCGTCGATCACGGCGTCGGCGTGCAACTCCCGGGCGGCTGTCAGCGCATCGGTGTCGCGATCTCCATACTTAAGGACCGCGCTGGTTGGGCGCACAGTTAGCTGGTGGATCCGGCTAACGCGAGTAATGATCGTGTCAGTGATTCCAAGTCCCAGATATTCGTCGTCTGCGTTTCCGCTCAGCGACTTAAGGGCAAGACGGCGATCGACTTGAGCGCAGGGTTGGGCGCGGCGGGGGCCGACTTGTTCATCATCCACAAAGAGACGGCTGTCACGGCTATCAAGAGGGAAGCAAGTGCAAAAGCCGCGGTTCTCCTGTGTTTCTGAATTTCGCCGACCAAATACTCGGCGCTCGAAGTCGCACGGGCTGATCGCACTTCGGCGGTGCTGACTGGCAATGCCTGAAGAGTTTCATTGGCCGTCTGCTTGTCGTTTTGATTCGTTGGTTGCTTACCGATTACTCCCGCCTCGAGAGAGCGCGTCAGTCGATCCTCAACCTCCAATTCCTGCTTCAGGTTCTTCAAGTCAAGCGCCAGAACGTTTGCTGTCTGGTATCGCTCGTCCTTGTTCTTGCGCAGCGCTTTCGTCACTATCCGATCGAGTTCGAAGGGCACATCCGCGTATTGGGCCAGCGCCGGCGGTTCGTGTTCCATTAAAGAAACCAGCACATGACTGGGCGTCTCTCCTTCAAAGGGAACCCGGCCGGCGACCATCTCATAGAGCACAACGCCCAAAGACCAGATGTCAGTCCGTGGGTTGTGCGCGGGCCTGTTCAGGCGACATGTATCGCACCGTGCCCATCACCATGCCCGGGTCAGTTTGTATAAGTGCCTGCGTTGCGTCCTCTGAGGCTAACCCCTGAATTGAACCTCGCTACACCGTCTACGCCGTTAGCCCACCGGTGACACTCCCGGCTTCTCAAGAAGCGGCTGTCGTCGCGGCCAGCTACGGCGTACTTGTCAGGCTGTTTCCGGCAGCCAAGCCGGCTCTCGATGCGCAGTACGCCGCATCGCTCGCGCAGATTCCTGAGGGCGATTCAAAGACCAATGGCATCGCGGTGGGGGAGTTCGTCGCTGAGGAGATGGTCTCACTTCGCAGCGCCGATGGCTCAGCCCCGATTTCGTACACGCTTCCGCCGGCGGGCCTCGGCATTTGGCGGCCGACCTCGCCGGGGGCGCCTGCCGTTCCGCAGTGGGGCGGTATGACGCCTTTCGTTCTGGAGAGCGCCACGCAGTTTAACGTTGCCGGCCCACCCGAACTGACGACCGCCGATTACGCGGCTGACGTTAACGAGGTCAAGTTCTATGGCGGAACGACAAGTCTTCTGCGCACGCCTGACCAGACCGAGATCGCCCGCTTCTGGGCCGAGAGCACCGCAATCAGTTTTAACCGCATCGCACGGGCGATGGCGGCCGAGCGTCAGACGGGCCTCGCCGAGAACGCACGTCTGTTCGCCCTGATGAACATGGCTCTGTCGGATGCCTATGTCGTGGTTTTCGAAACGAAGTATCGTTTCAACTTCTGGCGGCCCATCCACGCTATTCGCGAGAACGACGGCACCACCCGGTATGACGACGGCAATCCGGACACCGTGCCTGACCCTACATGGACGCCGCTACTCGCCACCCCGGCCCACCCTGAATACCTCTCCGGCCACAGCGGCACGGCCTCTGCGGCTGCCGAGGTGTTGACGGATTTCTTCGGACAACACGCAGGCTTTAGCACGACCAGCACGACGCTGCCTGGCGTTGTGCGCTCCCTGAGTAGCTTCAGAGACGCCGTCAGCGAGGTGGCGGATGCACGTGTGTTCGGTGGCATTCACTTTCGCCGGACGTGCCTGCTCTCAAATGTTGTCGGCAAGAAGATCGGGAAGTTTGCGATGAAGAATTATCTCCGGCCCTTAGGCGACGATCGCAGCGAATCGCAATGACCGTGATGTTCGCAACGGGCTCCACATAGAAAGGGAAGGGGCGCCCACTCACGGCGCCCCTCTCAACGCTTAATAACAAGTGTTTAGAGTACAACCTTCAGGTTGCATCTTCGCAACCACGCCTGCTCAAGAGTTACGTGCTTCTTCGCTACCACGCAAGCTGAAGCTTTTACTCTTTACGCTTGTACTCGAGCACCACGTCACCGAGAAAGTTACTTAAGCACCAATTCCTTCAAGACAAATTCATCAGGGTCGATAGTGATCTTAGTGGGTCGATTTGTGACTGGGAGGCGGATTGTTGTCTCACGACCCACGGGCTTGATTATGGTTTTTTGAGCGCCTTTTGCAATAACGATCTCCACCTGAAGCGGATCGAGAAACGGCGCGTCTGGCTGCGTTTGCTTCAAGTTGATTGTCAACACGCCTCGTTGGTTTTTCGCGCGCTGCCATTGCCAGGACACTTCGTAATGCGGATGCCCGGCCGCATAGACCCAGCGCGCGAAAAATTCTTTCAAGTTTGAGCCGGAAGCTTGCTCCAGGGCCGCGCGCAGATCTTCAGTTGAGGCTGTCGCATGCTCGTGCGCGCGATAATAAGCGCGCAGTCCCTTGAAGAAAGCTTCATCGCCCAAACGACCTCGCAACATATGCAGAATCCATGAACCCTTTTGATAGCTGTTACCGTTGAGAAGACCCATGAGGCTTTCAGTTTCAGTATCAAAAAGCGGAATACGCCTTCGCTTGGCATAGTTCAAATAAACTTCAGCCTGGCTGTTCATGTATCGGCGAAAAGCTTCTTCACCTTCGTGGCGTTGAATAAAGAGTCCAGCAAAATAGGTTGCGAACCCCTCGCTCAACCAAAGGTCAGCCCAGGTTGATTCGGTAACCGAATCGCCGAACCACTGGTGTGCGATCTCGTGCGCAATAAGACTGACGGTCCCAGGCCGTAGGTTGAAGACCTTGCTAACAGGATCCGAATTAGAGCGAGAGTCAAATAGATTGCCTCCAAAAACAATCGCGCTCGAATTCTCCATCCCTCCAAATCGAGTGGCCCCTACGATCAGCGCCAGCTTCTCGTAAGGGTAGGGGGCAATGGTCTCACTAAACAATTTCAACGAAGGATTTGCCGGCGAAAACCCGTGCAGCGCCACGTCTTTATCAGACTGTGGGACGTAATAAGACAACGGAGTAACCGTCGGTCCGTCTGGTTTGATCAGCGCAAACTGACCAACGGCGATAATCATGCAGTAGGGTGGAATGGGGGCGCGTTCCGTGTAGGACCAGGTTCGTGTGCCGCCGGCCGTGGTCTCGACCTTATCGAATGCGCCGTTCGCGACCACCAGATTTCGTTCGGGCGCCGTCACGGTAAACCGAATGGTCGCTTTGGCTGAAGGATGGTCCAGAGTGGGAATCCAGTGATGCACCCGATCGGGCCAGTTGTCACCGACCGCCGATGGGTTTCCTGATTTGTCAGACGACAGAATCAATCCATCTTTGGGCGCACCGTGATATGTGACTGTCACGACCAGTCGCGCGTCCCGTGGTTTGGGGGTTGGGATGGTGACATTCAGACGGCCATTGGCGTGTTCGAAGCGTGCGTCCTGCGCATCAACTGTGACCGAGTCAACTGAGAGTTGGCCGAAATCCAGATCGATCAGTGAGACGTTGTCTTTCAGTAATTGAATTGTAACTTCTGCTTTCGCCGAAGTGATGGCTGAGAGTCGATCATTGAGAACGATTGCCACGTCGTAATTGATCGGCTTCCACGATTCGATGAGACGTTCGCGACGGGTAGCTAGCGTCCAGGAGACGAGCATTAGCGAAACCAGCGCCACGAGTACAAAGCGAAGAAGTGCGGCCCGAAACGGCGCTTTTGGTCGTAGTAGGTTGGACATCATTATTCCCATAACAATACTCGTACTCGGCAGCATGCAGGCGTATAGATTACAAGCTTTAGCTTGCGTCGTTGGGAAGAGGCCCTGCCGAGCCTTCACTGACATGGTGGCAAATCCGCAACCTGAAGGTTGTACTCTGTACGCCTCTCGCTTGCTAACGAATTCCCAGAAGTAACAATGCCGAGCGATCGGAGACTTTGCGCTCGTCTGATTGAAGCCAATCGCGATATCCCGCGAGCTCTTCCTCGGTAAGTTCGCGATTGCCCAACCGAGCCGCGGGAGTTCGTTCAAACGCACGATCGGTTAGTGCCATGTGCGCTTTTCTCACTGACAATTGATCCGGATGCAGGAGAGCTTTCTCAGCGGATTCAACGTCAGGAAAGAACTCATCATATGCGAGCAAGTGCCAGATAGTGTCTGCGCCCTCTCCATCAATGGCGAGAATACGAAGCAAACCCAGACCGCTTTCAAGTTGATAAACAAGATCGTCGCCCGCAGCAAACTCATGTGACATACAAGTTGAAATCTTACGAGACTGAAGAGCCTATCGCAAAGGGACTCTGTTAGCAGTGATATTATTTTCAGAACGGTTAGTAAACGATCCACTAATTACACTAAGCAACACTAACTCTTCTTCGTCAGGTTTCGTGTGACTTCGGTACTGAACCAGCTTCGCTGATCAATTACAGAACCCAGCGCGGTAGCGCGGGATGCTTGAGGTAGCAACCATAAAAAAGCTTATTTACTTTGGCCTTGAGCAGCCTCAAAGATTCCGCGCTACCGCGCTCACTAGAAACTCACGCCGCGGGTATCAATTGGTAGCCCATGGCAAGTGCTTGTTTTTGCATAACTTTGAAGCGTCGTTCTTTGAACTTCTGCTCGTACGCCTGTTGACCGATTT
>Ga0190270_10001578_pt1 | contig 10688 bp, 14 predicted proteins | sample Popmic320T_FD_133748 | JGI IMG/M metagenome (GOLD analysis project Ga0190270, IMG submission 133748) | Populus adjacent soil microbial communities from riparian zone of Weber River, Utah, USA - 320 T | ecosystem: Environmental > Terrestrial > Soil > Riparian zone | place: USA: Utah | collected... | reverse complement strand
GGCGTCGAAGCTCTCTCCGCTCTTCCACACCGCCAGCACTGTCGCCGACAGTTTGCGGGCTACCGCAAGTCTCGCCATCTCTTCTCGCATTCCTGTCTTCAGCAGCCCTTCGTAATACTCTCGATACGCTCCGCAATGACTCGCATGCGTCGCTGCACTTTTGAAGATCAACTTGAGCCGCCGGTTGTAGTCCTGGTTCAATCCTCTGGTCTGAATGATCTGCTTCTGCCGCTTCCGGACTCGGCCGTTCTCAAACTCATGATCGGCTGTGCTTCTGGTCACCACCGCCAAGCCCGAGTAGTTCCAGAACGGCCGCTTGGTCCTAAAGCGCCAGGGCGTTTCTACCGTCGGGATGATCTGCGCAATCCGCACCGGCCCCAGTTCCGCTACCGTGCTCAACACCTCATACGCCGGATGCCTCTTGCTCTCCGCCACCATTGCTTTCTGTGCCGCTCGTTTGATCACCTTCAACTCATCCAACTGCTGGAAGAACAGTTCGGCTCGGGTCCGCTGTCCCGGGTTGGGTAGCTTCTCCAGCCAGCTCTGCCGCTTGCTCACATGATACAACTCCCGGCCTCGCTGCTTGATCGCCTGGCTGTTGTAGAGCCCTTTCAGCCGGTTCTTCACCCGGGTGATGTCTTTGACCAGACATTCATAACAGCGCATCAGGTGTTTCAGCGTGCGCGTCCCATGCTCACCATGGTAGACCGGCTTCAGCCCGTTGAGGCGCAGCAGTTCTGCCAACTTCAACGCGTCCACTCGATCGCTGCGGCTGCCCTCTATCCGGTTGTGCTTTGGGTTACAGACCACCACTCGTTTGACCAGTGGTTCTACAACGTCGTAGAGCCACGCGGCGTGGTTACCCTCTTCGAAAGTGAGATGTATTTCTCCTCTCAGATTCCCGAAGAAATCTCTCACTGCTTCCGTCGTCGTCTCGATTACCGTGCGGGTTATCAGTTTGCCGTGCGCATTGAGGACGGCAATGGCGATGCTTAACTTGTGGACATCCAATCCAACGTAGTACTTTCGCATAGGGCTCTCCTTATCAGTGGGAAACTTAGAGTCGTGAACAGCTCCAAGCTACCACCTCAGGGGCGCCCTTTCATATATCAGTTCGGCGCGACTCATCCTTCATCCTTGCTTTTTCAACCCTGCAAAGTTCCCACGAACCTTGAGTGGTTGGTAGGGCCAGGCGGCAGTTTTTCCTGAGGCAGCATTCTTGCAGATACCGACCTCCAGCTGGAAGCTCCCTTCGAGTTCATCCGAGCCCGTGCGCGCGGTGGTGTGAAGATAGCCAACGGTCGGATCTGCGGGTCGACATTTGAATTTCAACGGTCTGCCCCCGAGTTTTACCGGAAATGCGACGTGTGTTCCTTGAGCGAGCCGTCCTTCGCCGTCGGTCTCGATCAAAAGGTCCCAGCCGCCGTCGGCTCTAAGCTCGATATGATCCGGCGCTATCTTGCCGACCTGGGCGCCAGCACTTGCCTGATCGAACCGCGGTCCACGATCGTAACCCAAGATGACGCCAGGAATCTCCCAAGGTGCGCGCCCTGAATTGAAGGCAGGCATCTCGACCTGAACCTCGAAGGCCGCGCCTCCGATTAATCGCGAAGTTTCCGACACACTCGGGCCAACCGGCACGTCCCTTTGCAGTCTCAGCGCGACGATACAGGCAAGCAGCAGCGCCAGCGTGATGATGATCACCAATATCTTCTTGCCACGCATTATTACCGCAGTCCCAGTACTGTTGTAGAAACGATGCGCGGGCTGGATTCGATTGCCATGTTCTCCTCCGAAGAATGAAAGCCGCCGAACGCCGGCCTTCAGCTGCGGCGCGCGACAGCTTGCGCCCTACTGAGAAACCAAACGCCGTCGCATCCTTGATGTGTATTCCAGAATCGCTGTTGAATCTTTCCATCAACTGGCGACTCAAAATTGACGTTCCGCACAGTATGTAAGCGTTATGACCATGACCGGTAACTGCGAAAACAGTTTGCTTAGTACCTTTACCCACAAGAATATGTTTGCCCTCTCCGGCATCGCCCTTTTCCTCGTCTTTATGTTTTGAAAATTCGGCAAACGAGCTTAACCGTATTCGGCCAAGGTCAAAGAACTCGTTAACGAACTCTTTCGGCACATAGCGATAAATGCTCGGAGTTCTTATGTGCCACGGTGTGGCTATGCTAATCGAGATCATGGGCTTTGCAACATAACGAGTGCCTTCAGCTGAGGCGCGCGATCAGCATTCAAGCGCTAGGAACAGGATTACTTGAGAGAAATGCTACCGCGCCGTCAGCTGCAAGGCTTTGTTATGCGGCCCGTACCTCAACATATTCAATACTCGAAGACGGCTCGGGAATTGGCTGGCCATCCTCGCGCAGGCCTTCGATATGAAATTCGATAGCCTCTTGGATTAGATCAAGGACCTCTTCTTTCGTGTCTGCCACGGCAACGCAGCCTGGCAGATCAGGCACATGCGCCCCAAAGCTGTTGGGGCCTTCTTCGACAATCACGGCATATTTCATTTTTCTGATCCCCTCTCTTGCTTTAAGCTAGCTTGCTTCAAAATACTGTTGAGAGTTCCTGGCGGGACATCAATACTTGCCTTGCCGGCAACTGTAACGGCACCAGACTTCGCGGAATGCTTGAATTGACGGTGGCTGCCTCTTGCCTCGCAAGATACCAGCCGTCTTCTTCAAGAAGCCTGATGACATCCCTTACTTTCACGCGGAGAATAATAAGCTGTTTTGCTGAATCAGAGGAAGATGCCTAACGACGGCCTTCAGCTGCGGCGCGCGAACAGCATCCGAGCTGAAGGAAAGAAGTTACTTGAGAAGCATGCTATCGCGCCGTCAGCTGCAAGGCTTTGTTGTGCGGCGGCGAAGGAGGCGCCATCCAAAATTATCTTCACTCTTTAGGCTTGAGGGCGCGAAAGGCATGACCTTGCGGACAGTGCGTCGCGCCCGGCTCGACGAAATATCTAACCGCCGGGATTTCTTGAGCTTCCATGGTGACGGAACTTTCAATATCACCGAATGAAGGTGCCATAAGGTGAACATCCTCGGTTGTTGTTCCACAAGCGGCACACCAGCGCAAATCGCCAACCTCAAGGGATCCACCACATTTTTCGCATCTAAATTCTTCCAGCTTTTGCTCGCCTTTAAGCTGAAGGTCATGTCCGTGTCCACATCGCGTGCATTTAGCAATCATGAATTCTCTCCTTGATTCCCAACTGGAAAATCTTTTCGCAAACTTAGGAGCGGCGGCGTTTTGCAGAGGCTGATACCTTAATTTTATCTGCAACCCAAACTCGCCCCGCGGCGCCGCATTGATAAAACTCGACGTTGACTCGCTTGCCAACACTTATAAAGCCTTGAAAGTGACTCAAGTCAACCATGCTTAGGTTTCCATAAAGATATTCACGGTCAAGGTTCATGTACTCCCGTTTCCCATCCTGCCCACGAAGCACAAAACGTCTGTCCCCAAAGTGAGACCTTGTTTACCCAACTGTGGAACTGAAACTGCTTAACGTTTATTAGCTATGGCAAAACCCCGGCGAATACAGCCTTGGTGGCTAACTGAGGAGTCGGAGATCTGTCCGGCATGCAGTCAGGCGTACGCATATCACACGGAAATTCGTTGTCTGGATTGCGATGGACCGATGTGCCCAATCTGCGTGCAGGTAACCACGACGGGATTTTCGTGCCCCGGTTGTGTCGAATGCACCGATGAGGAGGATGTCTGAGTCAATGGCGGCGCGCGCAATTTGGAAAGGCGAATTGAAGATTGGTTCCAGCAGGATTCCGGTGAAGCTATATTCCGGTGTGACTGACCGCACCGTTCGTTTTCACATACTCGATGACCGCCAGCAGAAGCGTGTAAAGCAACACATGATAAACCCGGACACCGGCGATGAAGTGGCGACGGGGGAAATTCAGAAGGGGTACGAACTCGAGCCGGGAAGGTTTGTCATAGTCACCGAGAAAGAATTAGAGAGTCTGGAACCTAAACCCTCGCGCGATATTGAGATTACTGAGTTTGTGCCGCCGGAAGCGATTAGTCAGCAATGGTATGAGCGACCCTATTATCTCGCGCCCGATGGTGATGAGAAGGCCTACTTCGCTCTGGTTGAAGCACTGAAGAATAGCGATCGGGAAGGCATCGCACACTGGGTAATGCGAAACAAGGAATATGTCGGAGCACTTCGGGCCGAGGGTGATTATTTGGTGCTACTGACATTGCGAAATGCAGAAGAAGTGATTTCCGCGCGCGATCTTCCGAAGCCTGCCGGCCGAGCGCCCACGCAGAAAGAATTGGCGATGGCGAAACAACTGATCGCGCTTTTGGAGGGCGAGTTCAATGCGGAAGACTACAAAGATGAATATCGCGAACGGGTGATGGAGTTTATCGAACGTAAAGCGAAAGGTAAGGCGCCGCGATTGCGGGCAGTTAAGACCAAACGCAAAGCTGGGTCACTCGACGCGGTTCTCGCAAAGAGTATTCAATCTTTGAGAAAGGGAAAACGCGCTGCCTAAACGAACACGAAAAAGAGACGATGATGAGCAGGAACAGTCCGGGCCACGACCGTTCTGGTCAGGCACTCTGACGTTTGGCCTGGTCAGTGTTCCCGTAAATTTGTTTCCCGCGAATAAAACCAACCGCGCTCCCCTGCGAATGCTTGGTCCGAACGGTGTGCCCCTGGCCCGTAAATACTATGCGGAGAAAACCGAACGCGATCTCGACACCGATGAAGTGATCCGCGGATATGAAATCAAGCCGGGAAAGTATATTCCGATCTCCGATGAGGAGCTGGATCGGCTCGCTCCTGAGAAGACTCGCGATATCGATCTCAAGCTTTTTGTTCCGGCGGAGTCGATTCCACCCGTACATTTCGATCGCGGTTATTTCATGGTCCCCGCGGCAAACTCAGAGAAAGCCTACAAGCTACTCGCCGAGACCCTGGATAAAGAAGGTAGGGCTGGCATTGCCACTTTCGTAATGCGCGGTAAGGAATATCTGGTGGCGATTTTCTCGGAGCACGGGATTCTCCGCGCGGAGACAATGCGGTTTGCGGATGAACTTCGTTCGCCAGCAGATATCGGTTTACCAAAAAAGCCGAAGGTGCCTAAGGCCACGGTCGGAAAATTTGAGAAGTTGATCGGCAGCAGGTCGAAGAAGCAGTTGTCAACGACAAAGCTCAAGGACGATCAAACAGAGCGGCTGCTGAAATTAGTAAAAAAGAAGAGTTCGAAACGAAAGAATATTGTCGAAGTAGAAGAGGCGGAGGGCGAAGCGCGCCAGCCTGGGAAAGTGATAGACCTGATGGCCGTACTCAAGAAGAGCCTGGCAGGCAAGGCGAAGTAGGTATTACCGAGATCGGCGCGAAGGCGCTGGATTTCAGCCTTCAGGCTGATGGCTAAAGCTTCGCACTCCAGAGGCAATTCAGCCAGCTCGTCTGGCTCTCTGATTGCTATTTGTTATCAGTACGACTCGCGAACAAGCTGAAAACAGTACGAGAGGCCATTGCGGCGACAGGAATCTCCGTACGCGTGTACTAATTCTTAACATTCAGGAAAGAGGGGGCGGATATGAAACAGGAACAAGTTAATGAACTCTTGTATCAGGCGCTGGAAACAGAACTCGGCGGCGTGCAGGTTTATACGACGGCGATTCAGTGCGCCGTGAATGAAGAGTTAAAAGAGGAGTGGCAGAAGTATCTGGAAGAAACGCAGAACCACGTCGAGATTGTGCAGGAAACGATCAAAACTCTGGGTCTCGACCCGGAGACCGAAACGCCCGGACGCGGCGTTGTGCGGCACATTGGCGAATCATTAGTGAAGGCCATGGAAATGGCGATGCAAGCGGGCGATCCGGCGGCGGCCCAACTGGTTGCCGCGGAGTGCGTCACACTAGCGGAGACAAAAGATCACCTCAATTGGGAACTGATTGGGGAAGTAGCGAAGAAGACGAAAGGCGAAGAGTGGAAGGCGCTCAAGGAAGCCCATGAAGAGGTCGAAGGTCAAGAGGACGAACACCTCTATCACACGACTGGTTGGACCAGGGAACTCTGGATCGAATCGTTAGGAATGCCGGCCGTCTTGCCGCCGCCTGAAGAAGTAAAAGAAGTCGAAACAGCTATCGGAGCAGCACGCGCGAAAAAAGCCCGCGCAGGTATGCTGTGAAATAGTCGGACGATACTCGGCCCGCTGCTTTAATAGTCGGACCGGGCGTCCCGCCCGCAACTGACGCGAAGCGCGAACAATGCTTTGCGTACTGAGATCTTAAGTGGCCGAACGTTGCGGGCGGGACGCCGCCGGTCCCATACGGACGAAGCATTTTATGTGCTGGAAGGAGTCTTGACTGTTAAAATTATCGACAAAACATCAGCTTTGCCTCAAAAGTCTGATCTGATCCGAGTCTGGATTGTCGGTTCGCCTCACACGGGGGCACTGCCGCCAGCCGTCGTGCCTTCCGAGTTGCGGCGACGGGCGGAGAGCCTTGGGTATACGATCGAATTAGAAGCTTTTCAGGCCAACGGATTCGCCAGCAAATTCCGGCAGGCTCTGCTAGACCGTAAGGAACCCGAAGTTCTCGCGTTTGACAATTACGGCTTGGTTTCGGGTATCAGGACTTCAAACGGCTGGAGCGAAGCCACAGTCTCAGTCATTTCAGATGAGGATCCACTCTTACACCCACTGATGAGGACTTCTATTAAGCCAATCGCTCGACTCGTCGCGGAAGCGCAACGTTTGGTGTTTCTTTTTGTAGGGAACTCTGATGAGTTACGGGTGTATAAGGTCATTAATGACGAAGAGTTGCCGGCCGGCTGTACTCAAGCCCTTGGCAAAAGACTAAAAGAGAATCCCAGATGAGTCCGAAAAAAATGAAATCCACAAAATTCAAATCAGTTGAGGAAGATTTACCGTCGAAGCCGAAAGCCACCGGCACGTCGCGCGTAAGCAAGCCACGCAAGGCGGCCACCAAGTCCAAGTCCCCGCTGAAGCCAGGCACGAGGGCCAAGCCCGTTGCAAGTGAAGCCAAGCGGTTTCGCGATCTGAGGGATTGGCGAGAGGACACCCTGGCCCGCATGCGGGCGCTAATCGTGGAAGCCGACCCCGAGATGATCGAAGAGCGGAAATGGAAGAAGCCGTCGAATATGATGGCGGGAGTGCCGGTCTGGTCGCACAACGGGATCGTCTGCACTGGGGAGTCGTACAAGAATGTCGTGAAGCTTACGTTTGCGGGAGGGGCCAGGATTCCGGATCCCTCGCGCCTCTTTAATTCCAGCCTGGAAGGCAACACGCGAAGGGCTATCGACATTCACGAAGGCGAGAAGGTCGACGGGCGCGCGTTCAAGGCGCTCGTGAAGGCCGCGGTGGCACATAATAGCGCGCCGGCGAAGAAGGCAGGGCGGACTTGAAGGGCAATCCAGGTGCGACGAAAGCCAAGCCGGTGAAACGTCTTTCAGGCGGCAATCCGCAAATCGCCAAGGCGGATGGCGACGCCCGGGTGCAGGCGTACATTCGAGCGATGCCCGGCTGGAAGAGCCACGTGGGGAAGCGCGTCGACGCGCTCATCGTGCGCAACGTGCCTGAGGTGCGCAAGGCTGTGAAATGGAACTCACCATTTTACGGCGTCGAGGGCCAGGGCTGGTTAGTGCGTGGGATGAGATAGGTTCGGCGGCTAGATAAGCTTTGCTGGTTGGGATTGAACTTATGGAGACAACAAGCAAAACGGACGTGCTTATCATCGGGGCGGGTCCGACGGGACTCAGCTTAGCGTGTCAGTACATCCTTAGGCGTTGCTAAGGGAAGAAGAAGACTTGTCCCACTTGCAATCGGATTGGCTCTGGCTCATATCCTGGCCGCAGCGTTATGTCTTTTTGTTGAGAGCGAGAGCTTCTGATGATTAAGCCCTGAGGTTATCGTCGCCGCGATGGTGGAGGCCACCTCTTGAAACCGAAGACGAAGCTGTCCACATCGATTACCTCGACGCAGTTCGACAATGGTTATTGGTACGCGACCGAGCTCAAGGGCTTTGCGCAGGCGATCGGGATTCCATCCGCAAGCAAGTTGCGCAAAGATGAACTCGAAAAAGCTATCAAGGTCTTTCTGCGGACCGGCCGGATCGAGAACCCTACCAAGAGAAGCCTTTCGACGTCAGGAGTTAGAGATGTCGAACGAGGGCTGACTCTCGGCCTTCAAGTGGTGGTCTACACTAACGACAAGACAACCAAGGAATTTCTCGAGCGAGAGGCTCTTAAACTTGCTCCGGGTTTGAAGAGAAAGTCTGGCGCGCGCTACCGGCTCAATCGCTGGAGGGAGGACCGGATCGCCAATGGCGTCAAGATCAGCTACCGAGATTTGGTGAGAGAATACGTCCGACTGAGTCAGACCGCAGGAGCATTTGCGAAGATTCCCCACGGCCGATACATCAATTTCATGAGCGACTTCTTGGCTGCGGAACCGAACTCTACCAGACAGCACGCGATCAGGGCCTGGAAAACGTTGAAGGCGCTGGATCTGCCGAAGGACTATCGATCGTGGAAGAGATTTCAGTCGTCGAAAGCAAAGCGATAGGCCAGTGCGCGGGCGCTCGATGACAATCCGGACGGCTTCTTTTCAACCATGGCAGCCCCTTCTTACGCCGCTGGTTCTGATCGGCCTCCTGGGACTCCTCGGCCTGTGGCTCGGATCGCACTCACAGTTTTGGTTTGGGCTCATTGCGTTCCAGGGTGCGTTCGCCCTAGTCGTGGTGATGGCCCACCTCGATTTGCGCGCCACTGAGCAAGAGAGAAGGCATGGATGGGAACGCATCCAGCAACAGGGAAAGCTTCGGTATGTCGGACGGCAAGTTCTTCAAGGTTGGCCCGTTCTGTTGGTTCTGCTGGCAATCAATTTATCCAGTTACTATCGGAGTGGCGAGTTCTGGGATCCGCGCTGGTTTGCTACGTTCCTGGCTGTTATGGTTGGCGGTTCGGTTTGAGTGATAGCGGCTCGGCCTCATGCACGCAGTTGGGGACATGGTCATGAAAGAAGCAAGGAAAGAAACTGAATTAGTATTGCAGTTGACGCCTGCACAACAAGTCGTCGAGTTGCTCCGCCCCTGGCTCCTATTTACGTTATATCTGCTAACAGCGGCGGCAGGGTGGTGGTGGTTAGCTCTCCCTCTTGCAGTCGCCACCGGCCTCGCAGGATTTATCCAGATGCACGACGCCATCCACCGGTCACTTGGCCTCTCCAAAAGGGCTCATGACTTTGTGATATCGGGCAGCGGACTGCTTCTGCTCAAGAGTGGACATGGGTTGCAGATAACACATCTGAGGCACCATGGGCGTTGTTTGGAGCATGATGATCCAGAAGGCGTTTGTGCCACATGGCCGTTCTATCGCGTTCTGCTTGAGGGGCCGCTTCACATTTTCACAATGCGCTTTTATGCCTTTCGAAGGGCGTCGCACACCAAAAGTTTCCAGGTCGTCGAGACGGCGGCCACAGTCGGTCTACTTATATTAGCGGTTGCACTATATGTGTTTCTGAAGTCCTGGGTGGGATTGGTTTACTGGGCAGTGGCAGCCAGTCTGAGCGCAACCATACCTCTGTGGGCAGCGTATCTTCCACACCGCCTTGCGCCGGAGCACCCAGCCGTAAGATCAGCCGGACGAATTGCTCAAATCTGGACACCAGTGATTTCATCTTTTGCCTATCATCACCTTCACCATGCTTTTCCCAAGGTACCAACGGCACTGTTAGCGGTTATGGCAAAAAGAGAGGAAGCGCAGGAGTATAAAGCACACATTCACAAAGAGGAGTGAATAGTTGCGTGTGCGTGAAGTCTTTTCGGCCTGACCGCGGCATGAAGCGATCGCGCACCTGGCAGTCGTCCCTCGGCTCGTATAGTGATCGCGCTGCAGCTGAACCAGTATTGGACAACCACTACGGCGTGCGACAATCTCGGCGCGACTCAACAGACATAATGAAGTCAGAGGTGGCAGCAAAGAAGTCTTCTCTCGGGTCCCCTTCCTCGTTTAGAAGGTGGACTCGTCCGCTCGGCGGAGGCGTAAGTGCCCATCTAAACGGAGAACTAAATAAATCAGTACTCTCAGGAGCGGTTATGTTACGAATCGTCATCGCGGCCGCAGTCTGCGCCGCCATCGCCATATTCCCCGGACCGGCGTCGGCGCAAAAAGGCAACAACCAACGACCGAACATCGTCCTGATTATTACCGACGATGTGGGATACGGTGATTTGGGCAGTTATGGCGCACCGGACGTCAAGACGCCGAACATCGACAGGCTCGCCCGTGACGGCGTCCGATTGACGGACTTCTACGCGAACGGAGCCACGTGTACGCCGACGCGTGCGGGGCTCATCTCGGGACGGTATCAGCAGCGCTTTGGATTGGAGCTTCCGCTCGGCGCTCGGGGCGCGGAGGACGCGGAGCGGGGGCTCTCACCGACCGGTCGGTCGCTGCCACAACTCCTGAAGAACAACGGCTATGCAACCGCGCTGATCGGCAAATGGCACTTGGGGTGGAAAAATGAGTTCAGTCCCACCGCCCACGGGTTCGACTATTTCTTCGGGTTCAAGAGCGGTTACATTGACTACTACCAGCACACCGCAGGCCGTGACGCGCCTCTGAAAGCAGATTTGTTCGAGAACGATCGTCCTGTAGAGGTTCCAGGTTACAT
>Ga0190270_10001577_pt1 | contig 10689 bp, 8 predicted proteins | sample Popmic320T_FD_133748 | JGI IMG/M metagenome (GOLD analysis project Ga0190270, IMG submission 133748) | Populus adjacent soil microbial communities from riparian zone of Weber River, Utah, USA - 320 T | ecosystem: Environmental > Terrestrial > Soil > Riparian zone | place: USA: Utah | collected... | reverse complement strand
TAGGGCGGGAAGATGGTGGCGTGCCAGCCCGGCAGCACCGACACCGCGAAGTCGAAGCTCACGACCGAGTGGACCGAGAGCACGAGGGGCGTCGAGATACCGGCCAGCAGCAGGTAGGCCATCTCGTAGCGCTGCCAGTGCCGCGCCGAGCCGCGCCAGCCGAGCGACAACATCCCGAAGATGGTGCGGGCCACTTTCGACTGCGCCCGGTCGCGCAGCGTCGCCATGTCGGGCACGAGGCCGGTGAACCAGAACAGCGCCGACACCGTGCCGTAGGTGGAGACCGCGAACACGTCCCAGATCAGCGGGCTGCGGAACTGCGGCCACAGGCCCATGGTGTTCGGATACGGGAACAGCCAGTAGACCGCCAGCCACGGCCGGCCGGTGTGGAGCAGCGGGAACATGGCCGCGCACGCCACGGCGAAGAGCGTCATCGCCTCGGCGAAGCGGTTGATCGACGTGCGCCACTGCTGGCGGAACAGCAGCAGAATCGCCGAGATCAGCGTGCCGGCGTGGCCGATACCGATCCACCAGACGAAGTTGATGATGTCGAACGCCCAGCCGACCGGGACGTTGTTGCCCCAGATGCCGATGCCAGTCACCAGCAGCTTGCCGATGGTCATGTTGAGGACCATCAGGAACATGAACGCGAGGGCGAACCCAAGGAACCACCCGATGGTGGTCCGCTTGGTCAGGACGATGCTGCTGATCGAATCGGTGACCGACTCGAACGTGTGGCCCGGCGCGATGACCGCCGGCGTCCGCTGCATCAGGGCCAGTTCGTCCTGGTCCGGCACGTGCTCTTTGGCGGCCATCAGCCTCGGTCCTCTCCGTTGGTCGCGCTGGCGGGCTCGAGTTCGGTGTTCGGGTTGCGCACGACCGCCATGTAGCTCGTGCGCGGCTTGACGTTGAGCTCTTCGAGCAGCCGGTAGTTGAGCGAGTGCGCCCGCAGCTTCGACACGCGGCTGTCCGGATCGTTGAGGTTGCCGAAGACGATCGCCTCGGTCGGGCACGCCGACTGGCAGGCCGTCACCACCTCGCCGTCACGGATCGGCCGTTCGATCGAGTTGCCGTCGGGTCCCACTGTCGCGTCGAGCTTGGCGGCCACCCGCGCCTGGTTGATGCGCTGGACGCAGTAGGTGCACTTCTCCATCACGCCGCGGCTGCGCACGGTGACGTCGGGATTGCGCTGCAGCTTGAGCGAGGGTGTCTCGAAGTCCTGATACAGCAGGAAGTTGAACCGCCGCACCTTGAAGGGGCAGTTGTTCGAGCAGTAGCGCGTGCCGACGCAGCGGTTGTAGACCATGTCGTTCAGGCCTTCGTCGCTGTGCGTCGTCGCGGCCACCGGGCACACCACCTCACACGGCGCCGATTCGCACTGCTGACACGGCATCGGCTGGTGGTAGGTGTCGGGCTTGTCGATGTCGCCGGTGTAGTAGCGGTCCACGCGGAGCCAGTGCATCTCGCGGCCGTTCAGCACCTGGCTCTTGCCGACGACCGGGACGTTGTTCTCGGACTGGCAGGCCACGACGCAGGCATTGCACCCGGTGCAGACGTTCTGATCGATCGCCATGCCCCAGGCGTAGCCCTCGGAGCTTCGCTCGGGCAGCATGGTGAGGGTCTTCGGGATTTCTTCCTGCATCTTCGCAGGGAACGCCGGGTCGGCCGCGTACTGAGCCTGCGTGCCGACGCGAATCAGGTTGCGGCCCTCGAGCGACCAGTGGTCCTGCGTGGACGCGAGCTCGTAGCTGTCGCCGGTCTTCGTCAGCTGGACGCCGCCCACCATGTCAGGTGCCGTGGTGGTGCGCAGCGCGTTCACCGCGAAGCCGATGCCCGTGCCGGTGCGGCCGGCGCGAGTGCGGCCGTAGCCGGAGTGCAGCGTCAGCGTGTCGGCGGCCTGGCCGGGCGCGATCCACACCGGAATGCGCACCGCCTGGCCGCCCTGCTTCAGCTCGACGACGTCGCCGCTGATGAGGGTGAGCCGCGCGGCCGTGGCCGGCGAGATCAGCGCCGCGTTGTCCCACGTCAGCTTGGTCAGCGACTTGGGCAGCTCCTGCAGCCAGGCGTTGTTCGAGTAGCGGCCGTCGTGAACGGCGGGATCGGGCCGAAACACCACCTCGAGACCCTGCCCCGCCGGCGTGCTCGCCGACGGCATCGCGCCCTGGAGCGTCACCTGCTTCGAACCGAACGCGGTGTCGGGGACGAGGCCGTCATGCAGCCACTTGCGCCACGCGATGTCGAACGGCGAGAGCGCCGGCTTGGGCGCGGCCGCGACCGGTGCAGCCGGAGCGGGCGCTCCTGCGGGAAGACCGGCGGCGGCGCCACCCGGGGGCGGCGTCTGCGGCGTGGCCGGCGCGGGAGCCGGGGTGGCCACCGCGACGGGCGGCGCCGCGGGCGCAGCCGTGGACAGCCCGGTCTGCTTGGCCCAGTACTCGCGCACGATGTCGTAGCCGGGGCGCTCGCCGCCGCTTGCCGCGAACGCCGCGAGAATCTCGTGCGGCGACTTGCCGCCGTAGAGCGGCGCAATGAGCGGCTGCACGATCGTGACGGTCCCGTCGTCGGCCCGCACGTCGCTCCACATCTCGAGGTAGTGCGCCTCGGGTAAGTGCCACTGGCACTTCTCGGCGGTCTCGTCTTCGTACTGGCCGACGTGCGCACGGAGGCGCACCTTGTCGAGCGCATCGCCGAACTTGAGATCCGCCGGCACGGTGTACACCGGGTTGCCGCCGAGAATCAGCAGGAAGTCCACGGTGCCGGCGTTCATCTCGCCGACGAGCTCGCGCAGGCTGGCCAGCTGGTTGATCGGGCGCGCTTCCGGCGTCTGCGTGTAGGTGATCGTGGCGCCGACGTTCCCGAGCGCCGCGTTGATCGCGTGCACGATCGCGTGCACCGACGCCGGCTGGCTGTCGCCGGCCACCACGAGGCTCTTGCCGGAGGCAGCCCTCAGATCGTTCGTCAGCGGACCCAGGAACTTCGTCACCTCGGCGGACACGGTGGGGGCGGTCACGCCGGGCACCTTCAGGTCGGCAGCCAACGCCCGGACGAGCCCCTCGATCTCCGACGCCTTGATCGGGAGGCGGTGGTCGGCGCGCGAGCCGCTGTTGGTGGGCGTGCTCTCGACCGCGTAGAGCCGGTTGCGGCCCCCGGTGCTTTCGGCGCGCCGCCGCGAGGCGAACGCGCGCGCGTGGCGCAGGCCGGCCGCACCGACGCACATGAAGTCGGCGTCGAGCGCCAGGATCACGTCGGCCTTGTCCACTGCGTACTGCGGCGCCGCGTACTCGTTGAAGGCGAGGCGGCTGCCTTCGCGGGCGTTGTGGCCGAAGTACGGCTCCCACTGCACCCACTTGGCCGCGGGCAGGCGCGACAGGATCTCGTCGATCTGCGCCGCCATGGTCGGCGACGCCACCGTCTCGGTGAGAATGCGCAGGCCCGCGCCCTTCTTCGACTGCTGCCCGCTCAACACGCTGCGCATGGCGACGACGAAGGCGCTGAACGGCTGAATCTCGCCGAGGTTGGTAATCGTGGTGGAGCGGTCGGGATCGTAGAGGCCGAGAATCGACGCCTGCGCGAAGATGTCGGTGGCGCCCTGGCTCGACGGGTGATCGGGGTTGCCCTCGATCTTGGTGGGCCGGCCCTCGTGGCTCTCGACCAGCAGGCCCATGCCCGCGCCGGCAAACGGCATCGCGGTGGCGTAGAAGAGCGGCTTACCGGGGACGAGCTCCTCGGGCTGCCTGACGTACGGCACGAGCTCTTCGGTCGGCTGGCGGGTGCAGGCACTCACGCCGGCGAGGGCCAGCGACGCCGACATCAGCTTCAGGAAGCCGCGGCGGCCGACGGGATCGAGCCATTCCGAGGCGTTCTGGGGAAACTCGCGGTGGAGGAATTCCTTGAACTCGGGGGTGCCGGACAGCGCCTCGAGACTCCGCCAGTATTCCTTGCCGCGCGAGCCGTCGAGTTGGGCGCGGAGCGCTTCGATGTCTTTCGGTGCACTCATGAGCGCCTCACCGGTGGCACGTCGAGCAACTGGTGTTGCCCTTGATGCCGTACTCCTTGACGAGCCGCGCGCCAACGATGGACTGCGGCTCGGCCGGCTGGTAGCCCATGGTGAAAATCTCCTCGCGCGGACGGACGTAGTTCTCGGGGTTCCGATGGCAATTGAGGCACCAATCCATCTGCAGCGTGTTCTGTTGCAGCATCAGCGGCATCTGATCCACGCGCCCGTGGCAGGTCTCGCACCCCATGCCCTTCTTCACGTGGATGCTGTGATTGAAGTAGACGAAGTCGGGCAGATCGTGCACGCGGATCCAGCGCAGCGGCTTGTCGTCGCGGAAGCTCGCGCGCACCGGTTCCAGGATCGGCGCCGTGTTCCACAGCTGCGAGTGGCAGTTCATGCACGTCTTGGTCGGCGGGATGCCGGCAAACGCCGACGTCTCGACCGACGTATGGCAGTAACGGCAGTCGATGCCGTCGTCGCCGACGTGATGGGCGTGGCTGAACTGAATCGGCTGCTCGACGTATTCGTAGGCCCGCGTGACGTAGCTGGACCTCCCGAAGATCATCAGAAGCCCGATGAGACCCCCGACGAGGAGGAGGAGACCCGCGAGGCTGGCCTTGGAGAGGAAATTGGCGCTGCGATCGAAAATCTGCGGCATCGTGAATTGTGCGACTCGCGGCCCGTGGTCGGGCGGTCAGTCAGCGGGCCCGCATCCGCTCGGGCGTAAGTGGTAACGTGCCCCCGAGCTGGGGCGGCCAACAGGGATTTGTACCACAGTTGTGAAAAAAGGATCAAGCGTCGAGCCCGCGGTTTCAGGCCTGTCTGCGCGCTACAATCTCAAGACCGCATCGCATCCATGAGCGACAGAAAATATCGTCAGCGAGGGTATCAGGACGAGCCCTCGGCGCGCCCGAAAAACCCACAGGGCCCGCGGCCCGCGCCTGAGCCTGGCGCGCCCGCAGGCACCCGGAGAATCTCCCAGGATGGCCCGAAGAACATCAACATGCCGGGCTACCGTGAGGTGTTTCGCTGCGCGCAGTGCGGCTACGTGGTGTCGGGTGAGGTGGGCGGCGACAGCAAGTGCCTGCGGTGCGGTGCCGATCTGCACGCATGCGCCCAGTGCGTGTCGTTCGATCCGGGCAGCCGTTTCGAATGCATGCAGCCGGTGCCCGCCCGGGTGACACCGAAGAACGCACGAAACACCTGCGCGAGCTTCAGCCCGCGCACCACCGTCGAGCGTGAAACCACGACGCCCAAAGTGGACAGCTCGCGCAAGGCATTCGACGATCTCTTCAAATTCTGATGAGCTTATTGTCCGAGCGTGACCGGCAGACGGTGCAGTCGCACCTGGCCGGACTTACGCACGACGTCACACTGCTCTTCTTCACACAGACCATCGGGGCGCCCGATACGGCGCTCATCGCCCGGCAGGTCATTGACGAGGTCGCCGGGCTCAGCGAGCGCGTGTCGGTTGAAGAGGTCAACTTGATTCTCGACCGCGAGAAGAGCGCGCAGTTCGGGATCGATCGGATTCCGGCCATCGTGCTGCTGCGCGACGGCGCCGACACGCGCATGCGTTTCCTCGGCGCTCCGGCGGGCTACGAGTTCAGCTCACTGATCGAATCCATCATCCTGGCCGGCACTGACGACTCCGGCCTGTCCGAGGACAGCAAGTTGTTGATTGCCGAGAAGGCCACGGCACCGATGGACATCAAGGTGTTCGTCACGCCCACATGTCCGCACTGCCCACGAGCGGTAACCTTGGCGCATCGAATGGCGGTCGAAAGCCCTAATATTTTCGCTACCTGTGTGGAGGCGAGTGAATTCCACGATCTATCTCGCCAATATAGGGTTACTGGCGTTCCAAAGACCGTGAGCAGCGTTGGAGCTGAAATTCTTGGGGCTTTACCAGAGGATGATTTCGTCCGGGGTGTCTTCGAAAGCCAGCCAGAAGACGGTCTTTCGCCCTAACTAGCCTCAGAACTTCTCGAAGCAGCTCGTTCCCGTGCGCTGCTCGATCTCGTCGCAGACCACGACTTCCGTGTCACCGCCGGCCTTCGAGACGATGCCATAGGCGGTTCCGCCTTCGCACTCGGCGTTCCACACGTCGTCGCCGTCAAGCATCCCCTGCCGAAAAGTGCGAACGACCCGATTGCAGTCGTTGCCCGCACTGCGGATTTCGGTCTGCAGCGCCGCGCCCCGGGCGAGCTGGCCAGGGATGAGGTTGTCCGCCGCGCTGGTGTTGATGGCGGGCGCGGGACCCTCGTCGACCGGCGTGCTGCTGCACGCGGTGGTGGAAAGCATTGTCAAGAGCGCGAGAGAGATGGCCGTGCGGAGCATGTCGAACCCCCCACGAGGCTTATCGGCCGCAAGGCTCTCGAAACCCTGGGCGCGTGATGGCGGAGAGGGAGGGATTCGAACCCCCGGACCCCTTTCGAGGTCAACGGTTTTCAAGACCGCCGCCTTAAACCACTCGGCCACCTCTCCGGCAGGGGTCGATCATGACATAGCGTGCCGGCCCCGGGCGGGTCTCTAAACACCCGCCCCCACGAAGGGCGGGACCGGCCAGGTCTGAAGACCCGCCCCTAGGTGCGCTTCGTGATGCGCTCGAGGCCGCCCATGAACGGGCGGAGCGCATCGGGGATCACCACGGAGCCGTCAGCCTGCTGAAAGTTCTCGAGGATCGCGATGAGCGTCCGGCCGACGGCCAGGCCCGAGCCGTTGAGCGTGTGCACGAACTCGGGCTTGCCGGTTCCGTCCGCCCGGAACTTGATGTTGGCGCGGCGGGCCTGGAACGCCTCGGTGTTGCTGCAGGACGAGATCTCGCGGTAGGTGTTCTGTCCCGGCAGCCACACCTCGATGTCGTAGGTCTTCGCCGACGCAAAGCCCATGTCGCCGGTGCACAGCAGCATCGTCCGGTACGGCAGCTCCAGTCGCTTCAGTACCTCCTCCGCGCTCTTCGTCAGCCGCTCGTGTTCGTCGTACGACGCCTCGGGAGTAGTGAAAGCCATCAGCTCGACCTTGTCGAACTGATGCTGACGGATCAGCCCGCGCACGTCGGCACCGTAGGATCCGGCTTCGCTGCGGAAACACGGCGTATAGGCGGTGTAGCGGATCGGCAACTGGCGGCCGTCGAGGATCTCGCCGCGGTGCATGTTGGTGAGTGGCACCTCGGCGGTGGGGATGAGATACAGGTCCCAGTCGCCGGCGATCTTGAACAGGTCGGGCTCGAATTTCGGCAGGTTGCCGGTGCCGGTGAGCGATGCCGCGTTGGCCATGAACGGCGGCTCGACCTCGGTGTAGCCGTGCTCGGCGGTGTGAAGCTGCAGCATGAAGTTGATCAGGGCGCGCGCCAGCTGCGCGCCCGCGCCAATCAGCACGGAGAAGCGCGCGGCCGCGATCTTCGTGCCGCGCTCGAAGTCGATGACACCGAGCGCGGGACCCAGGTCCCAGTGCGCCTGCGGCGTGAAGGCCGGCGTCGCTGGCGTGCCGTGCCGCCGCACCTCCACGTTGTCGCCGGCAGACTTCCCCACCGGCACGGTGCCGTGCGGCAGATTCGGCAGCAGGAGAAGACCCTGGCTGCGCCGCTGCTCGATCTCGGCCAGCGAAGCGTCGAGCTGCTTGATGCGCTGGGCGCGCGCCCGGTTCGCCTCCTGAAGCGCCGTGGTATCGAGGCCCTGCTTCTTCGCCTTGGCCACTTCGTCCGCGGCGGCGTTCTGCTCGCGCTTCAGTCCTTCGACCTCGGGCAGCAGACGGCGGCGCTCCGCTTCGAGCGCCGCGAGCGACTGCAGCTCGGCCTCGAGGCTGGTGCCGCGCGTCTGCAGGGTGTCGCGCACGGCGTCGAAACGATCTCTCAGGAGGGCCGGATCGAGCACATCTCGATTGTACCTGGGTTACGATCGGCCCATGGCCGCTCCCGTGCGCACCGCCGTCTTCCCCGCCGCCGGACTCGGCACCCGCTTTCTCCCAGCCACGAAGGCGCAGCCGAAGGAGATGCTGGTCCTCGTCGACAAACCGGTCATCCAGTACGGAGTCGAAGAGGCCGTGGCCTCGGGCATCAACAACATCGTCATCGTCACCGGCCGCGGCAAGAATGCGATCGAAGATCACTTCGATCGCGCGGTCGAACTCGAGAGCTTCCTGGAACAGCGGGGCAAGAAGGAGCAGCTCGAAGAGATCCGCAAGATCACGCAGCTGATCAACGTGTCGTACGTCCGGCAGGGCGAGCCCCTCGGACTGGGCCACGCGGTGCTCGTCGCCAAGAACCTCGTCGGCGGCGAGCCGTTCGCGGTCGTCCTCGGCGACGATGTGATCGACGCCACGCCACCGGCGCTCAAGCAGATGATCGATGTCTTCGAGCGGGTCGGCGGACCGGTGCTGGCGGTGGAGCGCGTCCCCGCCGAGGACGTGTCGAGCTACGGCATCGTGGCGGTCGACGAGTCGTCCGACCTGGGACCGGGCGTGCACCGCATCACGAGCCTCGTGGAGAAGCCGCGCCGGGAGGAGGCGCCCTCGAACCTGGCGATCATCGGCCGCTACATCCTCACGCCCGACATCTTCACCGCGCTCGAGGCGACCGGCCGTGACCGCACGGGCGAGATTCAGCTGACCAACGGACTGCGCGAACTGCAGGCCACGCGGCCGATCTACGCCTGCGAGATTTCAGGAGTCCGTCACGACACCGGCAACAAGCTCGGATTCCTGAAGGCGCTGGTGTATTTCGCGCTCCAGCGGCCTGACCTGGCGGAGCCGTTCCGCCACTATCTCGAATCGCTCGACCTGAAAGTACCGGCGCCGCGCTAGCCCGATCCGCGCCGGAACGCCGAGCGCGCGGCAGCATCTGGCAAACCGGCGTAACGCCGGTTCGCTATTAGTCTTTGGACGCGGCCGGTGCGGCCGTGGGGGCGTCGCTCTTCTTGGTGTCGCTTTTCTTCGCGTCGGGGGCGCTGCCGGTGTCGACGCCTGCATCGCTCTTCCCCGCCGCCGGCGTCGATTCGCCGCCGCCCTTCTCGCTCTTCTCGCTTTCGCTCTTGCCCTTGCCCGCGTAATCGGTCACGTACCAGCCGCTGCCCTTGAACTGAAACGCGGGCGACGACTGCAGGCGCTGCACCGGACCCTTGCCGCACTTCGGACACGCGGCGGGCGCGCCGTCGGAGAACTTCTGGATGATCTCGACGCGATGCCCGCAGGCGTCGCACTTGTACTCGTAGAGCGGCATGGGTGGCCCTGACTCCTTCCGGCCGGCGCGGCTACTCGAGCGGCGCGTCCTTGGACGTGTCGCCGAGCAGCATCTGGCGATGCGCCCAGAACGGCGCACACCCGTTGCCCAGCACGGCGTCGTGGAACCCCCGCAGCGAATACTTGTCGCCCTGCTGTTCCTCGTAGTCGTGCCGGAGCTTCAGCATCATCAGCTTGCCGGCCGAGTAGACCAGGTACGTCGGATCGAACGTGCCCCGCTCGGCCTCTCGCCGCGCCGTCGCCTCTTCGAGGAACGCCTCGTCGCGGAAGAAGCGCATGCCCTGCTCCACCGACATGTCCTCGCAGTGCAGCCGGATGCCGACGACGAACCGCGCCAGGCGCACCAGGGCTTCGGCGAGCTGGCCGAGCCGGAAGGCGGTGTCGCCCTTGCGGAATCCGGCTTCTACCATCATGTGCTCGCAGTAGTGAGCCCAGCCCTCGACGAAGGACGCGGCGGCGAAGAACGTGGACTTGCGTACCTTCGACTCGACCTGCCGCAAGTGCTGGTAGTGGAGGAAGTGCCCGGGATAGACCTCGTGAATCGAGATGGTCCAGAGGGTCGGAAGGTTGAAGTCGCGGAGGTGCTCCTTCTGCCGTTCCGGCGGCCAGCTGCGGAGCGCGTCGGTGAGGTAGTAATAGGCGCGGCTCGGTTTGGTCTCGAACGGCCCCGGCGTCCACATGCTGGCAAACGCCCAGCGGTAGAACTCGGGGGATGGCGCGACGATGACCGGCTCCGACAACGGCATCGACACGATCGACTGCCGCTGCAGGAACCTCTCGAGCTCCTCCAGCTGCGCCTGCGCAGTGGCGACGAGCGTGCCCGGCTCGGGATGCTGTTCCTTGGCCTGCCGCCACGCTTCCAGCGGATCGGTCGTCCCGTTCAGTCGCGAGGCCACCTTCCGGAACTCCTCCTGCACGCCCTGCAGTTGGCGGAGGGCGATGGTGAGCAGCCGGTCGGCGCTGAGCGAAATCCCCTCGTCCAGTTTCAGCTTCTGCTCGAAGCGCTCACGGCCAAGCCGGAACGACGCTTTGGCCCGCGGGGCCAGGTCGGTTTCGAGATAGGCGATGTAGGAGGAGACGGCCGTCGAGGCCTCGGTTGCCGTGTCGGCCAGGTCCCCGAGGATGTGCAGATCGTCGAGCGACGCGAATGCCTTGGGCAGATCCTTTTCGATGAACGAGAGGACGCCGCGCCAGCTTTCGAGCCCGGTCTTGACGAAGATGCCGGGACTCTCCTTGATGTTGTCGCGGGCCGCCTGCACCAGCCGCGGCACCTGGCGCAGCTTCGACACGACGCGGCGGGCCCGCTCGGCCTCGGGTGCATAGCCGAAGAGGGCTTGCCCCGCCAGGCCGATGCCGAGGGTGTCGGCGTACATCTGGGGGCTGCGGTCCCAGGTCCGCACCGTCTCCAGTTCGTACATCCGAGCCTCGATGTTCGAGGCCACGATGGCGCGTTCGGT
>Ga0190270_10001576_pt1 | contig 10689 bp, 10 predicted proteins | sample Popmic320T_FD_133748 | JGI IMG/M metagenome (GOLD analysis project Ga0190270, IMG submission 133748) | Populus adjacent soil microbial communities from riparian zone of Weber River, Utah, USA - 320 T | ecosystem: Environmental > Terrestrial > Soil > Riparian zone | place: USA: Utah | collected... | reverse complement strand
GGAGCAGGCGGTCGAGTTCGTCGAGGAGACGGGGATCGACGCGCTCGCCGTCGCGATCGGCACCTCGCACGGCGCGTACAAGTTCTCGCAGGCGCCCGACGGCGAGGTGCTCAAGATGAGCGTCATCGAGGAGATCCACGAGCGGCTCCCCGAGACGCACCTCGTGATGCACGGCTCCTCGAGCGTGCCGCCCGAGCTCGTCGAGCGCGTGAACCGCTACGGCGGCGACCTGAAGCCTGCGTGGGGCGTGCCGGTCAAGGAGATCCAGCAGGGGATCCGCCACGGCGTCCGCAAGATCAACGTCGACACCGACTCGCGTCTCGCTGTGACGGGCGCGATCCGGCAGGTCTTCGCCGAGTCCCCCGACAAGTTCGATCCCCGCGACTACCTCAAGCCCGCCCGCGCGGCGATGCAGGAGCTGATCGCCGAGCGCATGCGCGATTTCGGCCAGGCGGGGCACGCGGGCGATTACGAGCCGCTCGCCCTCGCCGAAATGCGCGAGCGATACGCCGCCGCAGCGGCCTGAGCCGCGGGCGGGGCGGCGCCATGCTCGACCTCCTCCCCGACTCGGCCTCCACGGAGGGCGCGCGCCTGACCATCGGCGGGATCTCAGCGGCGGAGCTCGCCGAGGAGCACGGCACCCCGCTCGTCGTCCTCTGCGAGGCGACGCTCAGGGCACAGGCGCGGTCGCTCCGCGCCGCGGTCGGCGACGGCCGCGTCTTCTTCGGCACGAAAGCGCTCGCGAACGTCGCTCTGTTGCGGCTCCTGCGCGAGGAAGGGGTCGGCGCCGACGTCGCGTCGAGCGGCGAGCTCGCGTTCGCCGAGGCGGCCGGGCTCGCCCGCGACGACCTCGTCGTCCACGGGAACAACAAGGACGCGGCATTCCTCGCCCAGGCGGCCGCGATGGGCGCGCCCGTCGTCCTCGACGCGTCGGACGAGGCGGAGCTCGCCGCCGCGGCAGGCGTCGAGCGGGCGCTCGTTCGCGTCACGCTCGGCGTCGACGCGGACACCCACGAGGCGATCAAGACCGGGCATCACGGATCGAAGTTCGGCCTCCCGCCGAAGCAGGCGAGGGCCGCCGTGGCCGACGCGCTGCACCGAGGCATCGACGTGCTCGGCGTCCACGTCCACGTCGGCTCGCAGCTCGAGGACTTCGACGCGCAGGCCGAGACGATCGTCCGGCTCGCGTCCTTCGCGGCGTCATGCCGCGACGAGCTCGGTTGGCTCGCGCGTGTCGCCGACCTCGGCGGCGGCTTCGGGATCCGCCACCACCCCGCCGACACCGGGCCGGAGGCTGCGGAGCTCGCTGCAAGCGCTGCTGCCACGGCGCGCACGGCGTTCGCCGAGGCCGGCCTTCCAGCGCCCGAGGTCTGGCTCGAGCCGGGTCGCTGCCTCGTCGGCCGCGCCGGCGTGACGCTGTACCGCGTCGGCAGCGTCAAGCGCCTGCCGGGGCGCACGTGGGTCGCGATCGACGGCGGCATGTCCGACAACCCGCGGCCACAGCTCTACGACGCCCGCTACACGGCGCTCTCGGCCACCCGCGCTGACGAGTACCTCGACGAGCTCGTCAGCGTCGCCGGCATGCACTGCGAGTCGGGCGACGTCCTCATCGACGACGTGGCGCTCCCGAGCCCCCGCCGCGGCGACCTGCTCGCCGTCCCGGCGACCGGCGCGTACACGCTTGCGATGGCGTCGAACTACAACGGCGTCACCCGGCCCGCAGCGGTGCTCGTCCGGGACGGCGAGGCGCGGGTGATCCGTCGGCGAGAAGGGATCGAAGACCTCCTGCGCCACGAAGTCTCGTGACCGAGCTGCGGGACGCTGCGGTTCTCGTCCCGGTGTATCGCGACGCGGACGGCGAGCTCCGCATCGTGCTCGTCGTCCGGGCCGACGACGGCGGTCTGCACGGCGGTCAGCTCGGGCTTCCGGGCGGTAAGCCGGAGCCTGGCGATGCCGACCTCCGTGCCACGGCCCTCCGTGAGGCCGAGGAAGAGGTCGGCCTCGCGCGGGAAGCCGTCGAGGTCGTGGCCGAGCTGGCACCCTTCGAGACGCAGCGAACGGGCTGGCGCGTCCACCCGTTTCTCGCCCGCATCGCGTCCGACACCACCTGGCGCCTCCAGGAGGCGGAGATCGTCGGGATCCTCACGCCCTCGGCGCATGCGCTCGCCGATCCCGAGGGACGCGAGAGGCTCCCGTTCACATCGATTCGCTTTCCCGAGCCGCTCTTCGTCGACGGGATCGACGTCGAGGGGCACGTGCTCTGGGGGATGACCCTGCGACTGCTCGACGATCTGGTGCCGCGGTTGCTGGCGGGTGAGTGGGATGTGTGAGGGAGGTCGTCTGGTCGACGTGTGAATGAACGTGCTCGACGACGAGGGCTCGATCGAGCGGACGTGGCCGCCCGCCGCCTCGAGCGCCCCGAAGCGACGCTCACACAGGCGCTGCGTCCTGCGGCTCCCAGCCGAGGAGGTCGCGGGCATGCGTCAGATCCCAGAACCTGCGTGGGTTGCCCGAGACGCCGTAGACGATTGCCCATGGCACGTCGTCGACCTCGAGGCAGCGAGCGATGAGCTCGGCGCAGTCACGCCGGCTCAGCCAGACCGCGCGCATCCGGTTCCGCCTGCCCTCGGCGTCGAGGTCGAGCAGCGGATTCTCGCTCGGCACGGTCGGGTCGTCGTTCGCCCGGACCGCCCCGATCCGCAGACAGAAGACGCGAAGGCCGTACCGCTCGGAGTAGAAGCGGCCGAGCGCCTCGCCGAACGCCTTGGAGACGCCGTAGAGGGAGTCGGGTCGGAGCTCGGCCGTGTGGTCGTAGCTCCGCTCGTCGTCCGGCTCGTAGAGGATCGGCGCCCCGGCGAGCTCGTACATCCCGACGGTGTGATTCGAGGATGCGAAGACGACACGCCCGACGCCCGCGCGGCGGGCGGCCTCGAACACGTTGTAGGTGCCGACGATGTTGTTGCCGAGCACGTCGTCCCACGGCGTCTCGATCGCCGCCGAGCCCGCGAGGTGGACGACGGCATCGACCGACTCGAACGCCGGGAGGATCGCGTCGAGCTCTGTGATGTCGGCGACATGGCTCGGGAAGTCCTGCGACGCGAGGGTCAGCGAGCGGAGCACGTACCGGTCGCCGAGATGCTCTCTGACAGCGGTTCCGATCGTTCCCTCTGCACCCGTGACGAGAACCCGACGCACGCCCATGCGCTCATTCTGGCGCGCGGCTCCACGCCCCGGAGCGCTAGCGCCGCAACACCTCCACGACGTCGCCGTCGGCGAGCACATGGCCCCGACCCACGCGTTGGCCGTCGAAGCGCGCCGAGACGCCCCAGATCCGTGCCCCGGTGCACAACTCGGCGAGGTCATGATGGACCTGGTCGGCGACGTCGGCCACGTTGGCGCCGACAGGGAGCGCGAACGGCTCGTCGTCCACCTCATCCCCTCGGCGGGGAAAGACCCGGATCAGCCCGGTGAGCTTCCAGATCGCCTCGCGCAGGCGATCGAGACTCGCGTCGTCGAGCACCGACACGGGCACGACGACGACCGACGCTTGTGACTGATCGTTACAAGGTTCGGTGCCTGCCACCGACGCCCCCGCAGAACTGAGATCGGCGATCTCGTCGGACTTCGTCAGCGCCACGAGCGACGGCTTCTCGATCCCCGCGGCCGCGACCTCCGTGCGGACGGCGTCGAACGCATCGGACGTGTCGTTTGCGGCCCGGCAGTAGACGATCGCATCCGCGTTCCGCAGCACGCCGAGCAGGGCACGGCCCCCACCTCGATCCTCGTGGGCACCCTCGATCAGGCCCGGGATCTCGACGAGCTGCACGAGGACGCCACCGACCCGGGTCAGCGCCGGCACGGGCCGGAGCGTGGTGAACGCGTAGTCCCCGGTCTTGATCTGGATGTCGGAGAGCGCCTGCAGCAGTGACGACTTCCCGGCGTTCGGCGGGCCGACGAGCGCGACCTGCGCAGCGCCCTCCCGCCGTACCTGGAGCGAGTCCCGATGAAGCACCTTCCCACGCACCCGCGTGCGGTCGAGCTCGCCTTCGAGCCACTTGCGCAGGTCGGCGTATGGCCCGTTGCGGTACCCGGGCAGCTCGCCGAGGAGCGCCCGGATCATCGCGATCCGCTCGCTCCCTTCCTTTCCGACGAGGCGGCGTTTGGCCACCTCCGCGAACGTGCGATGCGGCATGGGCATCGCGTTCCTCCTTCCGGTCTGACGGAAGGCGCGCGCCTGGACGGCCACGGAGGCCGCGGCACGCGTCACTTCCACCGCTTCCCTCGACGCGTGAGTGGGAAGCGGGAGCTCAGCCGTTCTGGCGGAGAACGGTGGCAGACCAGGATCGGAAGCGGTGCATGACCTCAGGCTACCGCCCTAGCGGCCGCCCGTCACGTCGAGGATCGCGCCCGTCGTGTACGAGGCGTCCTCGCCGAGGAGCCAGACGACGGCTGCGGCGACCTCGTCCGCGCTCCCGGTCCGGCCCATCGGAATCGTCGGCGCGAGTCGCTCGGCGCGACCGGGATCGCCGCTCGACGCGTGGATCTCCGTCTCGATCACGCCGGGCCGGACGGCGTTGACGCGGACACCCTCAGCGGCGAGCTCCCGGGCGAGCCCGATGCACAACGTGTCGACGGCGCCCTTCGAGGCGGCGTAGTCGACGTACTCGTTCGGTGACCCGAGCCGCGCCGCGGCGGAGGAGAGCAGGACGATCGCGCCACCACGCCCGCCGTAGCGCGTGCTCATCCGGCGCGCGCCCTCGCGCGCGCAGAGGAGCGTGCCGAGGACGTTGACCTCGACGATCCGCCGCATTCGTTCCGCGCTCATCTCGGTGAGCGGCTGCGCCGAGGAGGTGATTCCCGCGTTCGCGACGACGCCGTCGAGCGAGCCGAGCACTCGCTCGCAGTCCTCGAAGACCCGAACGACGTCGGCCTCGACCGCGACATCGCCCGCGAACGCTGCCGCCTTCCCTCCGGCCTCCTCGACACGCGCGACGGTCTGCAGTGCGGCGTCTCGGTCGTTGCCGTAGCCGACACCCACCGTCCACCCGCTCGCGCCCGCGCGCAGCGCCACGGCGCGGCCGATCCCGCGACTTGCACCCGTGACGAGGATGGTCTTCGGCACGCGTTCGTTCGATCAGCGCTCGTGACGCCGGCGTAGCGCGTCCTCGACGGCGGACGGCTGCAGCCCACGCGCCGCGAGCAGGACGTACGAGTGGAACCAGAGGTCGGCGAGCTCCTCGACGAGCCGCTCGGCGCTCTCGCTCACCCCGGCGAGCGCCACCTCGACCCCCTCCTCCCCCACCTTGCGCGCCGGCCCGGCCGGCCCGGCCTCGAGCAAGCCGGCGACGTACGAACCTTCGGGCCGTGTCGCCGCGCGTTCGGCGACGATCCGCCAGAGCCAGGGCGAGAAGCACGACTCGGCACCCGTGTGGCAGGCAGGCCCATTCGGCCGCACCCGATAGAGAAGCGCATCGCCGTCACAGTCGTCGCGGATCTCCTCGACCGCCATGGTGTTGCCCGAGGTCGCGCCTTTGTGCCAGAGCTCTCGGCGCGAGCGGCTCCAGAACCACGCCTCCCCGGTCTCGCGGGTGCGGCGGAGCGCCTCGTCGTCGGCGTAGGCGAGCATGAGCACGCGCTCGGTCGCAGCGTCCTGGACGATCACGGGTGTCAGCTGCGGATCGGCCATCCCGCCTCGCTCAGCTCGGCCTTCAGCTCGAGCAATCGCTCAGGCCGCTCGTGCACGATCGACGCGATGAGCGCCGCCTCGGCCCCGACCTCGAACGCCTCCGCGAGGTGGCTCGCCTGCCCGGCACCGCCCGAGGCGATCACCGGCACCTCGACGGCGTCGACGACCGCCCGCGTGAGCTCGAGGTCGTAGCCCGACCGCGTCCCGTCGGCGTCGATCGACGTCAAGAGGATTTCACCCGAGCCTCGCGCGACGGCCTCGCGCGCCCAGTCGACCGCATCGCGTCCGCGCGGCTCGCGTCCCGCATGCGTGACGACCTCGCCGCCGCGCGCGTCGATTGCGCAGACGACAGCCTGTGAGCCGAACTCGGCGGCGAGCGCCGTGAGGATCTCCGGCTCGTCGAACGCCGCGCGGTTGATCGCGACCTTGTCCGCTCCCGCGAGCAGGAGTGCGCGCGCGTCGTCCACTCCCGTGACGCCGCCGCCGGCAGTGAACGGGATCGTCAGCTCGTCGGCCGCTCGCCCGATCATCTCGAGCGTCGGGCCTCGTCCTTCGAGCGTCGCGGTGATATCGAGGAAGACGAGCTCGTCCGCGCCGAGCTCCGAATAGCGGCGCGCGAGCTCGACCGGCTCCCCCATCTCACGCAGGTTCTCGAAGTTGACGCCCTTGACGACCCGGCCGCCGGCGACGTCGAGGCAGGGGATCACGCGCTTCTTGACCATCGCACGAGGTTCTCGAGCACCCGGGCACCGGCGGCCGCGCTCCGCTCGGGATGGAACTGCACACCGGCGACGACGCCCGACTCGACGGCCGCGACGATCGTGCCGTCGTGCTCGACGGTCGCGACGGAGACCGCGGGATCGGACGGTTCCGCGGCGAAGCTGTGCGCGAAGTAGACATCGCAGCCGTCGACGTCGCATGTCAGCGTGTTAGCACGCGTTGACGCGAGCGAGTTCCAACCCATGTGCGGCACGCGTCGGGCTCGAAGGCGCCGCACGGGGCCGGCGAGCAGCCCGAGGCCCTCCCCGCCTTCCTCGCTGGCGCCGAAGAGAAGTTGCAGCCCGACGCAGATGCCTGCGACGGGGCGTCCCGCGGCCACTCGCTCGCGCAAGGCGTCGTCGAGCCCGTGCCGCGCGAGCCCCGCCGCGGCGCTCTCGACGTGCCCGACGCCGGCGATCACCGCGAGCGGTGCCTCGCGCACGACCGCCGCATCCGTCGTGACGAGCGGCTCGACGCCTGCCCGAACGAGGGCCGAGGAGAGCGAGCGCAGGTTGCCGGCGCCGTAGTCGGCGATCGCGACCGTCCAGCGGTGTCCGGGCGCGCGACGACCGGCAGTGTCAGACACCGCTTGATCCCTCATTCGACGCCGATGGCGCTTGTTGCGCGGCCACGAAACGCTCCGCCGCATGGAGCCACGGCTCCGGCTGTGGAGAGATCGACACGAAATCGGCACGAAAGGCCTTGACAAGGACCGGTGTCTGGCACCGCTCCCGCAATTTGCGGCTATGCGTCTTCATGCCGCACCCTTTGTCGAGCGGATGCCCGCGCCGCCGGGCGCGACGGCCTGCCGCAGGGCCTGTCCGAGCGCCTTGTACGCAGCTTCCGCGACATGGTGGTCGTCGGCGCCTGAGGCCTCGACGTGCACCGTGCACCCCGCCTCGATGGCGAACCGCTCGAGCGCGTGACGCAGAAGCGTGACCGCGAGCGCGCCGACCCGGTCGCCGTGGAACGCGAGGGAGACCTCGGCATGGGGACGTCGGACGAGGTCGACGGCCGCCGTCGCGCGCGACTCGTCCATCGGGACGACCGCGGATCCGTACCGTGCCACGCCCTCGCGTCCACCGAGCGCCTGCGAGAGAGCCGCTCCGAGCGCGGCGTGCACGTCCTCGACGGTGTGGTGCTCGTCGACCTCCACGTCCCCGCCTGCGACGAGCTCGAGATCGAACCCCGCGTGGAACGCGAGGAGGGTCAGGAGGTGGTCGAGAAAGCCGATCTGGGTCGCGACGCGCGAGCGACCGGTGCCGTCGAGCTCGAGCGTCAGCCGGAGTGCCGTCTCCGTCGTCGTCCGGAGGATCGTCGCCTCGCGACCGATGCGCTCGCCCGGCTCGGCACCGAGCGCCCGCAGCAACACGTCGTTCTCGGACGGTCGGCGGACCGTGGCCCGGATGCCCTCCGGGAACGAGCGTACGACGATCCCCTGCTCCTCGAGCCGTTCGGCCAACGGCTCCTCGGCACGGACGAAGATGAAGTTGCCTCCGCTCGGGCCGCAGTCGTAGCCGGCGTTCACCAGCGCCTTCCGGACACGCTCGCGCTCGGCAACGGTTGCCTCGACGTCGCCGAGACGAGGATCGAGCAACGCGGCCGTTGCGATCGCGGCGGCGGGGCCCGAAATCGGCGCCGGCGCCCGGCGCTCCGTGAGCAGCGCCGCGGTCGCGGGGCACGCCAGTGCATAGCCCACCCGGAGCGAGGCGAAGGCGAACGCCTTCGACATCGTCCGCAGCACGACCAGGTTCGGCAGCTCGTCGACCCAGGGCGCGCAAGAGCGGCCGCCGTACTCGACGTACGCCTCGTCGACGACGACGATCGTCTCCGGCCTCGTTCGCGCACGCTCGACGATCGTCTCCGGCTCGACCCACGCGCCCGTCGGGTTCTGTGGGTTGCACACCCAGTCGAGCGCCGCGTCGTCGTCGGGGCCGACGACGTCGGCGCCCCGTAGGGTCGTCGCGATCCGGTAGAGCGCGTAGGTCGGCGGGTCGATCGACGCGCGCGCGCCGGGGCCGAGGAACACCTGCGCGAGGAGCAGGATCAGATCGTCCGCGCCCGCTCCGACGACGACGTTCTCGGCCGCGAGGCCGACGTAGGACGCCGCCGCCTCGCCGAGCGCGCGATAGCTGCCGTCCGGGTACTCGTTGAGCCGCGCCATGCTGTGCGCGAGCGGCACCTGCGGCACACCCGGGAGCGGTGGTGTGTTCTGGTCGAACTTGAGCACTGCCTCCCGCGGAAGGTTGTGACGGAGGGCGACCTCGTCGAGTCCGGGCGACCAGCGGTATGGGGCGAAACCGTCGGCGACGGGGTTTGCGAGCGAACGCACGGAGCTCATGCCGGCACCGCGGCTGCGTGGAGCGGGAGGCCCTCGACGCGTGCCAGGGGCGCAACCACTTCGGCGGCGCGGCGCGCTCCCTCCGCGTCTGCAGTGACGACCTGAAGCGGCTTGAGGAAGGTCTCCAGCCCGAGCCCGCCGGTCGAGCGGGCAAGGCCGCCCGTCGGCAGCACGTGCGTGGCGCCCGCCGCGTAGTCACCGATGACGGACGAGCAACCCACGAAGACGGAGCCGGCATTGCGGACGCGCGCGGCCAGCGCCGCAGCGTCGGCCACGTGCAGCTCGAGGTGCTCGGGGGCGTAGGCCTCCGACCGCGCGAGCGCCTCGTCGAGCGACCTCGTGCGCTCGACGCGCACGTTCGAGTGGCCTGCCACGACCCGAGCCACGGTCTCGGCGAGCTTGTGGTCAGGGGTGAGAAGAAGCGCGTCGCTGTCGGAACCGTGCTCGGCCTGGGCGACGAGATCGGCCGCAACGCGGTCTGCGTCGGCCGTCGCGTCGGCGATCACGACGACCTCGCTCGGACCGGCGGGCAGGTCGATCCGCACGCGACTCGAGACGAGCAGCTTCGCGGCCGTCACGTAGGCGTTCCCCGGCCCGACGATCGCATCGACGGCGCGGATCGAAGCCGTGCCGTAGGCGAGTGCGGCCACGGCCTGCGCGCCACCGACCGCGTAGACCTCGTCGATTCCGAGCTCCCGCGCGACGACGAGCGTCGCTTCGGCGGGGTCGGGCGTCACGACGGCGATGCGGGTGACACCCGCGACTCGCGCGGGCACGGCTGTCATGACGAGCGACGACGGGAGCGGTGTCCGACCCGACGGCACGCAGAGGCCGACGGCGTCGAGTGGGAGCCAGCGGCGCTCCGAGACGATTCCCGGCGCCGCCTCCACAGATGTGTCCGCAGGGCGTTGCGCCTCGCTGAAGCGCTCGACCGCGCGGATCATCCGCCGGAGAGCTTCGAGCACGTCGCCCTCGACCACGGCGTTCGCGATCCGGTCGGCAGACACGCGAAAGCCGTCCGGTCGGTAACCGTCGAACCGTTCCGTCCACTCGAGGAGCGCGGTGTCCCCGCGATCCCGTACGTCGGCGACGATCGGGGTCGCCACCTCGATCGCCGCGTCGAGCGTCGCCCTCACGGGATGAGGCGCTCCACGGGCAGCACGAGGATCGACGTCGCCCCGGCCTCCTTCAGCGCCGGCAGGAGCGTCCAGACCTCGTCCGCCTCAACCGCTGCGTGGACGGCGATGGCACCCTCGTCTGCGAGCTGGAGCACGGACGGGGCGCCCATCCCCGGCAGGAGGGCGCGGATCGCGGGGAGATCGTCGCGATGCGTGTTCAGCATCACGTAGCGCCGCCGACGGGCGGCAACGACGCCGGAGAGCATCAGCTCGAGTCGCCCGACGAGGTCGCGTCGCTCCTCCCGAGCGGCGCGACCGCCGACGAGCACCGCCTGCGAGGTGAGGAGCTTGCCAACGGGTCGCAGGCCGTTGGCGCTCATCGTCGAGCCCGTCGAGACGAGATCGACGATCGCGTCGGCGAGCCCGAGCCGCGGCGCGGCCTCGACCGACCCGGAGACGGGAACGAGAGAGCACTCGACTCCCGCCTCGGAGAGGAGCCGTCTCGTCGACACGGGATACGAGGTCGCGACCCGAAGCCCATTGAGGTCGGCAACGCCCCGCTGCGGGGCGTCGACCGGGACGGCGGCCTCGAGCGAGCAGCGCGCGAACCCGAGCTCGGCCAGGATGGCGACGTCGGCCTCGGCCTCCGCGACGAGGTTCGCGCCGGTGATCCCGACGTCCACGACTCCGTCCTGCGCGTACTCGGGGATGTCGCTCGGTCGGACGAGCAGCAGGTCGACCGGCGCGTTCGCGCACGGGACGACGAGGGATCGTTCGGTGAGCTC
>Ga0190270_10001575_pt1 | contig 10699 bp, 8 predicted proteins | sample Popmic320T_FD_133748 | JGI IMG/M metagenome (GOLD analysis project Ga0190270, IMG submission 133748) | Populus adjacent soil microbial communities from riparian zone of Weber River, Utah, USA - 320 T | ecosystem: Environmental > Terrestrial > Soil > Riparian zone | place: USA: Utah | collected... | reverse complement strand
CCAGCCGGGCGCGCTCGGCGCTCGCGATCCCGAGCAGGTGCTCCTGGTCGGACGGCGCGGTGGCGGTGGAGGCCGACATCGCGCCGGATCATACACTCGGCCGATGCGCGTCCTCCTGTGTCCCGACAAGTTCCGCGGGACGGCCACCGCGCGGGAGGTCGCGGCCGCGCTCGCCACGGGATGGCGCCGCGTGCGGCCCCACGACGACCTCGACACGCTGCCGATGGCCGACGGCGGCGAGGGGACCCTCGAGGCCCTCACCGACCGCGCCGATCGACGACGCACGACGGTCGCGGGCCCGCTCGGGGACCCGGTCGAGGCCGACTGGGGGATGCGGCCGGACGGCACGGCCGTGATCGAGATGGCGACGGCGTCGGGCCTCGCGCTCCTGTCGCCGGGTCGCCGGGACCCGCGCCGGACGACGACGCGCGGGGTCGGCGACCTGCTCCGCGCGGCGCTCGACGCGGGCGCGACCGGGGCCGTCGTGTGCGTGGGCGGATCGGCCACGAACGACGGCGGCGCCGGGATGGCGCGTGCCCTCGGGGTCGCGTTCCTGGATGGGGAGGGCCGTCCCGTGCCCGAGGGGGGCGCGGCGCTCGCTCGGCTCGCTCGGATCGACCTCGCCGGCCTCGACCCCCGGTTGCACGCGATCGACGTCGCGGGGCTCGTCGACGTGGACAACCCGCTGTGCGGCCCGCACGGCGCGAGCGCCACGTACGGTCCGCAGAAGGGCGCCGACGCGGACACGGTGTGGGAGCTCGACCGCGCCCTCGAACAGCTCGCCGCCGTCGTCGGACGCGACCTCGGGGTGGACCCGTCGCGCGAGCCCGGGGCGGGGGCGGCGGGCGGACTCGGATTCGGGCTCCTCGCGTTCGCGGGTGCTCGCTTGCGACCCGGCGTCGACGCCGTCGCCGAGGTCGTGGGTCTCGAGTCGGCGCTGCGTGTGAGCGACGTCGTGATCACGGGGGAGGGCGCCTTCGATGCGACGTCGCTCCGCGGCAAGGTGGTGGGCGGCGTCCTCGACGTCGCCCACCGCGCCGGCGTGCGTGCGGTGGTCGTCTGCGGGAGGTCGTCCGGCGCCCCCGAGGGGGTGGACGTGGTGTCGCTCGTGGATCTCGCCGGCGAGGAGGCCGCTATGCGCGAGACCCGCCCGTGGCTCGAGCGGGTGGGGGAGCGGCTCGCGTCGGGGGTCCCCGTATGAGCGGGGCGCTCGACCGGTTCCTGGAAGCCGCGCGCGTCGAGGGCCTGGAGGTCGACGTGCGCCGGTTCCCGGAAGGGACCAAGACGGCCGAGGACGCCGCGCGCGCGGTCGGCTGCGACGTGGCGCAGATCGTGAAGTCCCTCGTGTTCACGGCCGACGACGGGTCGCCGCTGCTCGCCCTCACGTCGGGCCGGCACCGCGTCGACACCGTCGCGCTGGCGGCGGCGGCCGGGGTGCCGTCGGCCCGGCGCGCCACGCCCGAGGAAGCGCGGGCCGCCACGGGCTACGCGGTCGGGGGGACGCCGCCGTTCGGCCACCCGAGCCCGGTCCGGACGTTCATCGACCCCGAGCTGCTGCGTCACGACGCCGTCTGGGCGGCCGCGGGGACCCCCGACAGCGTGTTCGCCGTGGCGCCGGACAGGCTGCGGGCCCTCACGCATGCGACCGAGGCCGACTTCGCCGGAACCCGACCGGCGGGGTAGGGATCAGGCGGCCCTGGGGTACACTGGCCGTCGATCCCGTAGACCGACCGATCCACCCCGGAGGACCGATGCTGACCCTGACCGAATCCGCCGCCGGCAAGGTGAAGGAGCTCCTGGCCGAAGAGGGCCGTTACGACATCGCGCTTCGCGTGGCCGTGCAGCCCGGTGGCTGCTCCGGCCTCCGCTACGCGATGTATCTGGACGATCAGGTGAGCGATGACGCCGACCAGACCGCCGAGCAGTACGGCGTCCGGATCGCGATCGACAAGATGTCGGTGCCCTACCTGACGCAGGCAACGGTGGACTTCGTCGACACGCTGGAGCAGTCAGGCTTCACGATCGACAACCCCGCCGCCCAGGGCGGCTGCGCCTGCGGCAGCTCGTTCCACTAGGCCTCAGTCGGCGTCGTACCCGAGGTTCTGCCGGAGCCACCGCTCGGCTTCGTTGAAGCTCTCGCCCAGGCGGCGTGCGTAGTCCTCGACCTGATCCTTCCCGATCCGCCCCACGTTGAAGTAGCGCGCTTCGGGGTGCGAGAAGTAGAGGCCGCTCACGCTCGCGGCCGGGATCATCGCGCCGTGCTCGGTGAGGTCGATCCCGAGCTCGCGCGCGCCCAGCAGGTCGAAGAGACGGCGTTTCAGGGAATGGTCGGGGCACGCCGGGTAGCCGAACGCCGGGCGGATGCCGCGGTACCGTTCGGCGACCAGATCCTCGTTGGGCAACGGCGCGGGCTGGTAGCCCCAGGCGATCCGCGCCTCCTGGTGCAGCCGCTCGGCGAAGGCCTCGGCCAGCCGGTCGGCGAGCGCCTTCACCATGATCGCCCGGTAGTCGTCGTGCTCGGCCTCGTAGCGCTTCACCAGCTCGTCCACACCGATGCCCGCCGTGACGGCGAAGGCGCCGAGGTGATCGGGGAGGCCGGTCTCGGCCGGCGCGACGAAGTCGGCGAGGCTCCGCGTGGGTGTGTCGGCGCCCCGGTCCTGCTGTTGGCGGAGCATCGGGAAGACGGTCCCGTCCACGAGCACGATGTCGTCGCCCTCGGCGTTCGCGCGCCAGAACCCGTGGACCCCGCGCGCCTGCAACGTCCCGTCCTCCTCGAGGACGTCGAGCAGTTCCTGGGCCTCGCCGAAGAGCACCCGCGCCTGCTCGCCGTAGATGTCGTGGTCGAGGATCTGCGGGAACGACCCCTTCATCTCCCACGCGGTGAAGAAGAACGTCCAGTCGATGAAGGGCCGGAGCTCGGCGATCGTGGGCTCCACGACGCGGGCACCGGTGAACGCGGGCTCGGGGACGTCCTCGGCGCGCCAGTCGAGCTGGGTGCGTCGCTCGGCCGCGATCCGGTACGGGAGCAGCGGCTCGCGTTCGCGCTCGGCGTGCTGCGCGCGCAGACGCTCCTGGAGGGTGAGGTTGTCCGCCTCCAGCGTGCTCCGGCGCTCCGGATCGAGCAGCGCCGACACGACCCCGACGACCCGTGAGGCGTCGACGACGTGCACGACGGGTTGGTCGTACGCGGGGGCGATCCGGACCGCCGTGTGCTGGCGCGAGGTCGTCGCGCCGCCGATCAGCAAGGGCAGGTCGAGCTCGCGACGCGCCATCTCCTTCGCGACGTGGACCATCTCGTCGAGCGACGGGGTGATCAGGCCGGAGCAGCCGACGACGTGGCAGCCCTGCTCGATCGCTGTGTCGAGGAGCACGTCGGCCGGCACCATCACGCCGAGGTCGATGACCTCGTAGTTGTTGCAGCCCAGGACCACGCCGACGATGTTCTTGCCGATGTCGTGCACGTCGCCCTTCACCGTGCACAGGATGACCTTGCCCTGAGCGCGCGCCGTGCCGCCCGCCGCCACCAGCGCGGCCTTCTCCTCCTCCATGAACGGCTCGAGGTAGGCCACCGCCTTCTTCATGGCGCGGGCGCTCTTCACGACCTGGGGCAGGAACATCTTCCCGGCGCCGAACAGGTCCCCGACGATCTGCATCCCGTCCATCAGGGGTCCCTCGATCACGTCGAGCGGGCGGTCGTACGCCTGGCGCGCCTCCTCGGCGTCATCGACGATGAACCGGTCGATCCCGTGCACGAGCGCGTGCGACAGCCGCTCCTCGACCGTCCCCTCCCGCCACGACAGGTCCTCCTCGGTCGCGAGCGCCGAGCCCTGCACGGTCTCGGCCAACGTGACGAGCCGCTCGGTGGCGTCGGGGCGCCGGGCGAAGATCACGTCCTCCACGTGCTCGAGCAGGTCGGCCGGGATGTCCTGGTAGACGTCCAGCTGTCCGGCGTTCACGATCGCCATGTCGAGCCCCGCCGCGATCGCGTGGTACAGGAAGGCCGAGTGCATCGCGCGGCGCACGCGCTCGTTCCCGCGGAACGAGAAGGACAGGTTCGACACCCCGCCGGAGACCTTCGCGCCGGGGCAGTGCCGCTTGATCTCCCGCGCCGCCTCGATGAACGCCTTCGCGAACTCGTCGTGCTCCTCGATGCCGGTGGCGACCGCGAGGATGTTCGGGTCGATGATGATGTCCTCGGGGGCGAACCCGGCACGCTCGATCAGCAGGCGGTAGGACCGCTCCGCGATCTCGATCTTGCGGGGGACCGTCCCGGCCTGGCCCTCCTCGTCGAAGCACATGACGACGACCGCCGCGCCGTACCGGTGGCAGGTCGCCGCCTTCGCGAGGAAGTCCTCCTCGCCCTCCTTCAGGCTGATCGAGTTGACGACCGCCTTGCCCTGGACGCAGCGGAGCCCCGCCTCCAGGACCTCCCACTTCGAGGAGTCGATCATGATCGGGACCTTCGCGATCTCGGGTTCGGTCGCGATCAGGTTGAGGAACCTCGTCATCGCGGCGGCGCCGTCGATCAGGTCGGCGTCCATGTTCACGTCGACGAGGTTCGCGCCGTTCTCGACCTGCTCGCGCGCCACGTCGACGCCGGCCTGGAAATCGCCGGACTCGATCAGCCGGGCGAACCGCTTCGACCCCGTGATGTTGGTGCGTTCGCCGACCATCACGAAGCCGGTCTCGGGGGTGATCCGGAAGGGCTCCAGGCCGCTGAACGAGGTGACGTGGAGGGGGGCGGGGACGGCCCGCGGGGCCACGCCCTCGACCGCGGCCGCGATCTGGCGGACGTGGTCGGGCGTGGTGCCGCAGCACCCGCCGACGAGGTTCACGAGACCGGCGCGCGCGAACTCGCCGAGCAGCGACGACGTGATCTCGGGGGTCTCGTCGAATCCGCCGAACGCGTTCGGCAGCCCCGCGTTCGGGTAGGCCGCGACCGGCACCGGGGCGACCTGCGCGAGCGCCTCGACCGAGGGCCGCATCTCGCGGGCCCCCAGCGAGCAGTTCACGCCGACGAGGATCGGGTCGGCGTGCGCGACGCTCGTCCAGAACGCCTCGACGGTCTGGCCCGAGAGCGTCCGCCCGCTCCGGTCGACGATCGTGACCGAGATCCAGCGGGGCAGGTCGGGCGCCACGTCCATCGCGGCGGCCAGCGCGGCCTTGGCGTTCAGCGTGTCGAAGATCGTCTCGATGAGCAGGAGGTCGACGCCGCCCTCCCGCAGGGCCGCGATCTGGGCCGCATAGCTCTCGTAGACCTGCTCGAACGAGACCGTCCTGAACGACGGGTCGTCGACCTTGGGCGAGATCGAAAGCGTCACGTTGAGGGGCCCCACCGATCCGGCCACGAGCCGGCCGGGCACCTCGTCGGCGGCCTCCCGCGCGAGGCGTGCCCCGGCCAGGTTCATGTCGTGGACCGCGTCCTGCAGGCCGTAGTCGGCCTGGCCGATCGAGGTCGCCGTGAAGGTGTTCGTCGTGGTGATGTCGGCGCCGGCGTCGAGGTACGCCCGGTGGATGTCGCGGACGATGTCGGGCTGCGTCAGGTTGAGCAGGTCGGGGTCGCCCTTGACGTCGCGGTCGTGGTCCGCGAACCGCGCACCGCGGAACGCGGCCTCGTCCAGCCCCCTGCCCTGCAGGAGCACGCCCCAGGCGCCGTCGAGCACCACGATGCGCTCGTCGAGCAAGGTGCGGAGGTGGGAGCCGGCGTCCGCCATCCACGTAGCCTACCGGCCACCGCGAACGCGACCTCCGATGCACGCCGCGGGCACGGGGTCGGTAGGATCCGGGGGATGCCCCAGAGCCTGCCCGACGCCGCGCTGCGCCTCTCCGGAGGTACGTCCGCCGAGGGACGTCCCGTCCCGCGCGGCGCGCGCCGGAGCCGACGGGAGACGGCGGCCCTGCTCGCCCGCGTCCCCTTGCTCGCGCGGCTCTCGAAGCGGCACCTCCTCGAGCTCGCCGCCGACGCGGACCAGGTGGCGCTCGAGCCGGGGCAGACGGTCGTGGAGGAGGGCATGCTCGGCGAGGCGATGTTCGTGGTCCTCACCGGCAGCGCCGTCGTCACCCGTCGGAGGCGACGCGTGGGCCAGATCCTGCCGGGCGATTTCTTCGGGGAGCTCTCCGTGATCGACGGCGGCCCGCGCAGCGCGACGGTGCGGGCCGAGACCGGCCTCACGCTGCTCCGGCTGTCCCGGGCCACCGTCCGCCGGCTCATCGAGGAGGACCCGGCGATCGCCATCACGATCCTCGAGGTGATGGTCGGGCGTCTGCGGCAGATCTCCCGCGCGACGGCGTGACCCGGACCCCCCGGCGCAAGCCGCCCGGCGCGCTACGCTAGGAGGGACGACGACCCGTCCACCCCGAGCAGACCCGGAGGTCGATCCCAGCCCCACGATGAGCAAGGCGGTCAAGGAACGAGAGCGCGTCGTCATCCGCTTCGCCGGTGATTCCGGCGATGGGATGCAACTCACCGGCGATCGGTTCACGAACGCCACGGCCGTCCTCGGCAACGATCTGGCGACCCTGCCGGACTTCCCGGCCGAGATCCGGGCGCCCGCCGGGACCGTCCACGGTGTCTCCGCCTTCCAGATCCAGTTCGCATCGACCGACATCGCCACGCCGGGCGACCACGCGGACGTCCTGGTCGCGATGAACCCCGCGGCGCTGAAGGCCGATCTCGACACCGTCGTGACGGGCGGGACGCTCCTGCTCAACGAAGACGCCTTCACGGCCCGCAACCTCGACAAGGCCGGCTACGCCGCCGACCCGACCGCCGACGGCTCGCTCGAGGGCTACACCGTGGTGAAGGTCCCGATGACCTCGATCACGGTCCGCGCGGTCGAGGACCTGGGGATCTCGAAGAAGGAGGCCGAGCGGGCGAAGAACATGTTCGCGCTCGGGCTGGTCTCCTGGATGTACGGCCGCCCGACGCAGCCCACGATCACCTGGCTCGAGGCGAAGTTCGGATCCAAGCCCGAGATCCTGGACGCGAACGTGGCCGCGTTCAACGCGGGCTACGCGTTCGGGGAGACGACGGAGCTGTTCGCGCACCAGGTCGTCGTGAAGGCGGCGCCCTCGGCGCCCGGCACGTACCGCAACGTCGCGGGCGCGCAGGCCCTGTCGTGGGGGCTGGTGGCCGCCGCCCAGCGCGCCGGCCTGCAGCTCTTCTACGCGAGCTACCCGATCACGCCCGCCTCGGACCTCCTGCACGAGCTATCCAAGCACAAGCACTTCGGCGTGCTGACGGTCCAAGCCGAGGACGAGATCGCGGCCGCGAACATGGCGTTGGGGGCGGCGTTCACCGGCTCGCTCGCGGTCACGGGGACGAGCGGGCCCGGGCTCGACCTCAAGGCCGAGACGATCGGCCTCGCGGTCATCACGGAGCTGCCGCTGCTCGTGATCGACGTGCAGCGCGCCGGTCCCTCCACCGGCATGCCGACGAAGACCGAGCAGGGGGACCTGCTCGCCGCGATGTTCGGCCGCCACGGAGAGTCGCCCATCCCCATCGTCGCGCCGAGCTCGCCGGGGGGCTGCTTCGACGTGGCCTTCGAGGCGGCCCGCGTGGCGATCCGGTACCGGACGCCGGTGATCGTGCTGTCCGACAGCTTCCTGCAGAACTCCTCCGAGCCCTGGCGGCTCCCCGACGTCGAGGGCCTGCCGACGATCGACCCGGGGTTCGCGACGCCGATGGAGGGCTTCGAGCCGTACGCGCGCGACGACCGGCTCGCGCGTCCGTGGGCGATCCCGGGCACGCCGGGCCTCGAGCACCGGATCGGTGGGCTCGAGCGGCAGGAGGTCACCGGGGACATCAGCTACGACGGCGAGAACCACGAACGCATGACGCACCTGCGCGCCGCGAAGGTCGACGGGATCGCGGCCGACATCCCGCCGCTCGAGGTGACGGACCCCTCCGGCGATGCCGACCTCCTCGTCCTGGGCTGGGGGTCGAGCCGGGGGTCGATCTCGGCCGCCGCCGAGCGGTTCCGGGTGGGGGGCGGCGCGGTCGCGACCGCGCACCTGCACTGGCTCAACCCGTTCCCCTCGAACACCGGCGAGGTGCTTCGTCGGTACGAGCGGGTCCTCGTGCCGGAGATGAACACGGGGCAGCTCGCGATGTTGGTCCGCGCCCGATACCTGGTCGACGCGATCACCTTCTCGCGGGTGCAGGGCCGGCCGATCTGGGCCGATGAACTCGCCGACGCGATCGAGGAGCTGAGCCGTGGTTGACGCGCCCGCCGGGCTGACCAAGAAGGACTTCACGTCCTCGCAGGACCCGCGGTGGTGCCCGGGCTGCGGGGACTACGCGATCCTCGCCGCCGTCCAGGGGTTCATGCCGGAGCTGGGGATCGAGCCGAAGGACATGGTCTTCGTCTCCGGGATCGGGTGCAGCGGCCGGTTCACCTACTACATGGACACCTACGGCTTCCACGGGATCCACGGCCGCGCGCCCGCGATCGCAACGGGTGTCGCGACCGCGAACCCCGACCTCAACGTCTGGGTCGTGACGGGCGACGGGGACGCGCTGTCGATCGGCGGGAACCACCTGATCCACGCGCTCCGGCGCAACGTGGACATCAAGATCCTGATGTTCAACAACCAGATCTACGGGCTCACGAAGGGCCAGTACTCGCCGACCTCCGAGCAGGGGAAGGTCACGAAGTCGACGCCGTTCGGGTCCGTCGACCGCCCCTTCAACCCGGTCTCGCTCGCGCTGGGCTCGGCGGCGACGTTCGTCGCGCGGACGATCGACAACGACCGCCAGCACCTCACCGAGGTGCTGCGGCAGGCGGCCGCGCACCCGGGCGGGGCCTTCGTCGAGATCTACCAGAACTGCAACGTGTTCAACGACGGCGCGTTCGACGTGCTCCGCGACAAGCCGCAGGGCGCCCACAACCAGATCCGCCTCGTCGACGGCGAACCGATCATCTTCGACGAGGGCACCCGGTGCGTCCGCATCGGCGAGAACGGTCGGCTCGAGATCGCCGCCGTGGCCGAGACCGACCCGGCGTCGATCGTCACCCACGACATCCACGGCAGGCCCTCCCTCGCGTTCGGGCTGGCCCATATCTCCGACGGCCCCTGGGAGGAGTCCTGCATCGGCGTGTTCCGCGAGGTCGAACGTCCGACGTACGGCCGCGCGGTCCACGAGCAGGTGGCCCGGGCGACCGAGCGGCACGGGGACGGCGACCTGGCGGCGCTGCTGCACGGCGGCGACACCTGGACGGTGGACGCGGCCGGCTGAGGCCGGGGACCGCTCAGGGCTCGGGCGGCTGGAACCGCGCCAGGGCCTCCGACGTGATCCGCTCCACGTGGCGCAGGTCGTCCGCGAGCTCGGGGACGATCGCGGCGAAGCGTCGCAGCTCCTCCTCGGTCGTGGTCGGGCCCATGCTGACCCGGAACCCGGACGTACCCGCTCGGCCGAGCTGCTCCAGGACGGGGGAGGGGTCCTCGGGCCGGCCGGTGCACGGCGACCCGGCCCCGATCGCGAACCCCCGGTCGTCCAGGGCCATCGCGAAGGTCGCGGGGTCGAGGTCGTCCAGGGTGAAGCAGACGAGGTGGGGCACCCGGTGGGTGGGGTGGCCCCACACGGTGGCGCCCGGCACCTCGGCCAGCCGGTCGCGCAGCTCGGCCGTGGCCGACCACATGCGGGCCGCGTCGTCGGCCATCGTGCCGATGGCCGCGTCGAGCGCCGCCGCCATCCCGGCGATCCCGGGGGTGTTCTCCATCCCCGCGCGCCGCTTGCGCTCGCGGTCGTCGCCGCACGGGTACGCCGCGATCCCGACCCCGCGCCGGACGTAGAGGGCGCCCACCCCCGGCGGACCGCCGAACTTGTGCCCCGACAGCGAGAGCAGATCGACGTCGAGCGCCTTCACGTCGACCGGCAGCCGGCCCACGGTCTGGCAGGCGTCGGTGTGGAAGCGGACCCCGGCCTCACGGCACAGCCGCGCGGCCTCGCCGACCTGCTGCATCGTCCCGATCTCGTGGTTCGCGTGTTGCACGCTCGCGAGGAGGGTCGCGGGGACGCGCACCTCCGCGGCGAAGCGATCGAGGTCCATGCGCCCGTGGCCGTCGGTCGGCACGATCACGACCTCGACCCCGTCGCTCTCGAGGACATTGCCGATGCCGCCCACGGCCGGGTGCTCGACCGAGGACACGACGATCCGCGTCCCGAGCTCGCGTTGGGCCCGGACCCCGCCCCAGATCGCGAGCGCCACCGACTCGGTGCCGCCGGACGTGAACACGATCTCGTCGGGCTGCGCCCCGAGGGCGGCGGCGATCCGCGCGCGCCGGTCCTCCAGCTGCTCGCGCGCGGCGCGGCCGGCCCGATGCATGGACATCGGGTCGCCCGCCCACGCGAGGGCGTCGACCATCGCCTCGGCCGCCTCGGGGCGCAGCGGCGTCGCCGCCGCGGCGTCGAGGAAGACGTCGGTGGCCACGGCGTCGCTCAGGGGGTCGCGGGCTCCCGGTCGCGCAGGAACAGGTAGTTGTACGCGACGCCCGCGATGATCGCGCCGGCGATCGGACCGAGGATCCAGACCCAGCCGTTCGTGTAGTCGCCCGTCGCGACCGCGGGCCCGAACCATCGGGCCGGGTTCATCGCGGCACCGGTCAGGCCGCCGGTCGCGAAGACGTCGATCGTGATCGTCAGTCCGATCGTGAGCCCGGCGATCTTCGCGAACGGGCCACGTTCGTCGACCGCCGT
>Ga0190270_10001574_pt1 | contig 10702 bp, 9 predicted proteins | sample Popmic320T_FD_133748 | JGI IMG/M metagenome (GOLD analysis project Ga0190270, IMG submission 133748) | Populus adjacent soil microbial communities from riparian zone of Weber River, Utah, USA - 320 T | ecosystem: Environmental > Terrestrial > Soil > Riparian zone | place: USA: Utah | collected... | reverse complement strand
GCCGCCGTCAAAGGCGACGAAGTCGAGCGGCTGCCCCTCGCGCACAGCGACGCCGGGACTCGCCTCACGATAAGCGGGTTTGAGCGGCTCAGAGGCGAACAAGCTCAGAATATCGGTGAGCAGCAGCTCCTGGTGCTGCTGCTCGTGATTGATGCCAAGCTCGATCAGTCCGGCCGCCTCCGGGTCCAGCGCGGTATCGAGCAAGCGGCCGAGCGCGTCATCGACGAAGGCGCGATAGGCGCGCACCTCTTGCGCCGAAGGCCGCGTGAGCAGCCCCCGCTTCCCGCGCGGCTGCCGCGCGCCGACGCTCTCATAGTAGGAGTTGAAGCAATATTCGAAGCGCTCGTCGAACACGACATATCCGGGGAGGAAGGGCTTCAGTAGGAAAGCCTCGAAGAACCAGGTCGTATGCGCGAGATGCCATTTGGTGGGACTCGCATCGTCGTTCGCCTGGACGATTTGGTCCTCGTCGCTCAGCGGCGCCGCGAGTTCGGCCGACAGCGCGCGCGTCGCTAACAGGCGGTCGCGGAGGGGAGCTGATTCGGTTCGAGGCTCGCTCTCGCCGAACATGGCGTTGTGCAGGTTCATCATCCGCTCCCCTGGGCTCGGGCTTGCCGCGCGAAAAAGCCCGGATCAGCCGAGCCGGCGCGTCGCTCTACTGAAACGCGAGATTTACCAGCTTGTTCCGGCGGGCGGAATGGTTAAGCATTGCACATCTTGGTGAGGGAAATTTGAACGTCGCCGGAGTCTAGCGGTGCAGAACAATCGCGCCAGAAACGACGACACCGTAATCTGCTTCGATCGGCGCCAGTCGCCGGTCGCGGCGGAGCTGCAGCGCGGCGTCTGCCGCGCCTTCCGGGCGCTCGGCTTCTCGGTCGTCACCGAATTGCCGTTGTCCAATGGCCGGCGCGCCGACGTGGTGGCGCTTTCGTCCGGCGGCGATGTCACCATTGTCGAGATCAAGTCCTGCCTGCTCGACTATCAGACCGACGGCAAATGGCAGGACTACCTCGACTATTGCGACCGGCTCTATTTCGCCGTTACCGCCGATTTCCCTTGCGAGGTCATCCCCGCAGCGGCGGGGCTTATCTTGGCCGACCGCTATGGCGCCGCGCTGATGCGCGAACCGGCCGAGGAGCGTCTTTCGGCGGCGCGGCGCAAGGCCATGATGCTCTGCTTCGCGCGCGCCGCGGCGCTGCGCTTGCAGCTCCATCTCGACCCGTCTTGCGGTTTCGAAATCTGATCGTCGCTTGAGCTTGCTCCGCCTCACCCTGAGGAGGCCGGGCTGCGCGGCCGTCTCTAGGGGTGGGCCTCATGCTCATGCTTCGAGACGCACCTTCGGCGCTCCTCAGCATGAGAGCTCTATTTGGGCGCGCGCTTGGCGAGAATGCGCTGCAAGGTGCGGCGATGCATGTTGAGCCGGCGCGCCGTCTCGGAGACGTTGCGGTTGCACAGCTCATAGACTCGCTGGATGTGCTCCCAGCGCACCCGGTCGGCCGACATTGGGTTCTCGGGCGGGGGCGCCTTGGCGGTGGTCGAAGACTGAACCAGCGCGTTATAGACGTCGTCGGCATCCGCTGGCTTGGCGAGATAGTCGACCGCGCCGAGCTTCACCGCGGTGACGGCGGTGGCGATATTGCCGTAACCGGTGAGTACGACGGCGCGCGCCTCAGGCCTAACGTCCTTCAGCGCCGCGATCACGTCGATGCCGTTGCCGTCGTCGAGCCGCATATCCACCACGGCAAAAGCGGGGGGACGGCGCTTGAGCGAGGAGAGTCCGTCCTCGACCGAGGCGGCAGCCTCGACTTCGAAGCCGCGTGTCTCCATGGCGCGCGCGAGCCGCGCCAGGAAGGCCCGGTCGTCGTCGACGATCAGCAGGGTGTTGTCCGCGGGCACGCTGTAGCTTTCCTGCGGCGCGGGCGAGGCGTGTTGGGCATCCATGTCCGGGTTCTCCTAAGGGCGCTGCGCTGGCCCCAACCGGAGGCGTTTCTCCCAGCGATCGAATTGGTTCTTGTTCAGGCACTGCGACGAGATGACCTACAGTTAGGGAACTCTCCCGGTCCCCACAAGCCTATGCCGCCCTCGTGGCGGGAGAGAGGCGCCCGGTTAACCGCGGATTCTGGGCGGAATTCGGGGCCCGCCTAGTGGCTCGGGCTTGCGGCGATTTCAGCGGGCGTCTGCTCGAACCGCGCGCGGGGCCAGACCACCGTGACCACCGCCCCACCATCGGGCAGCCGATTGGCGAGCTCAAGGCGTGCGCCGCATCGTTCCAGCAAGGTCTTGGCGATGAAGAAGCCGAGCCCCATGCCGATATGCTCGTCCGGCGCCTCCTGCCCGTCCCCTGGCGCGGCGCGAGTTGTCACGAACGGCTCGCCGAGCTGCTCCAAGACATGCGGCGGAAAGCCCGTGCCGTCGTCGGCGATGACGATCCTCACCTCGTCCTTCGACCAGCGCGCATCGACCTGGACCTTGTTGGCGGCGAAATCGACGGCATTCTCCACGAGATTGCCGAGGCCGTAGAGCATGCCGGGATTGCGTTCGCTCACCGGCTCTTGCGTGCCGGCGCTAGCGGCGCTGTCCTGCGCCGGAGCGATCGAAACCTCGATCGGCACATCGACCAGCCGATGCGGCGCCACCACCTCCTCGATCAGATGGCTCAAGGGCAGGCGCGACACGATCAGGTCGTGTTGCTCGCCGCCGCCGGCGATATCGGCCAGAATTTCGCGGCAGCGCTCGGCTTGCGCGCGCAGCAGGGTAAGATCTTCGTAATGCGGATCGCTCGGCTTGGCGTCGCGCATCAGCTCCTTGGTCACCACCGCGATGGTCGCGAGCGGCGTGCCCAGCCCATGCGCCGCGGCCGCGGCCATCCCGTCAAGCGCGGAGAGCTTCTGTTCGCGGGCGAGTACCATCTCCGCCGCGGCAAGCGCCTTGGCCATGCGCCTTCCCTCTTCCGCGGTCCGCCAGGAATAGAAGCCGATGAACAAAATGCCAGACACCAGCGACGCCCACACGCCCATCACATAGGGGAAGGGCAGCATCAGGTTGGTGTGATCGAACCAGGGCAGCGGATGGTGGAAGGTCGTCAGCGCCGAGGCCGCGACAATGGCGAGCGCGCCGAGCGCCGCGGTGATTCTGAGCGGCAAGGTCGAGGCCGACACCGTCACCGGCGCGACCAGCAGGAAGGCGAACGGATTCTCCAGCCCGCCGGTCAGATAGAGCAGGGCGGCAAGCTGGAGAATGTCGTAGCCAAGCATGAGAAAGGCGTAGCCGCTTTTCAGCCGGTGGCTCGCAGGATAGCGCAGGCGCAAGGCGACGTTGAGCCAGGCAGAAAGGGCGATGACGGCGAGGCAGCCGGCGATCGGCAGATGGATGCCGAGCACCCAATAGGCGCCGATCACCGTGAGGCTCTGCCCGAGCACGGCGAGCCAGCGCAGGCGGACGATAGTCTGCAAGCGCAGCCGGGTCTCGCCCTGCCGCAGCCACTCCGGCACATGGGCGCGGGTGGTTTGACTATTGTCCAGGACAGCCATAGGTGAGTTCTACCACAGGAGCCTCAAGTCATAATTCCGACAAAGCGGGCGAGCAGCGCAAGGCCATGGACGACAGGGTGGCAAGGTACGGTTACCAGGCTCGCGCGGGCGTGAACGCGGCTGGCCCGCTGCCGATTGCCGTGCGCGATCTCACCAAGATTTACGGTGCCGTCACTGCCGTGGATCGTATCAGCTTCACGCTGCAGCCGGCCACCACGGTGGCGCTGCTCGGCGGCAATGGCGCCGGCAAGACCACGACGATCGCCATGCTGCTCGGCCTCGTGGTGCCGACTTCGGGCGAGGTGAGGGTGTTCGGCGCCGACATGAGCCGGAACCGCGGCGCGGTCGCACACCGGCTGAACTTCCAGAGCCCCTATGTCGACCTGCCGATGCGGCTCACGGTACGGCAGAACCTCACCGTCTATGCCGAGCTTTACGGCGTCGCCAATGTCGCCGAGCGGATCGCCTATATCGCCGAGGACCTGCAGATCGCCGCTTTGCTCGACCGGCCGACCGGGAAGCTGTCGGCGGGTCAGAAGACGCGCGTGGGCCTGGCCAAGGCTCTGCTCAACGCACCGGAGCTTTTGCTGCTGGACGAGCCTACCGCCTCTCTCGATCCGGATACCGCCGACTGGATCAGGCATAAGCTCAAGCAACACGCCGAGCGGCGCGGCGCAACGCTGCTGTTCGCCTCGCACAACATGGCGGAGGTCGAGCGCCTCGCCCACCGGGTCATCTTGCTGCATCAGGGCCGCATCATCGAGGACGGCACACCCCAGAGCCTGATCGCGACCTATGGGCGCGACACGCTGGAGGAGGTGTTCCTCGACGTGGTGCGCGGCCGCGCCCAGCAGGCGCAAGGCAGCGCCGAGCCGAGCGCCGCGGCGGAACTGAAAGCGTCGTGAACCTCTCGCAAGCATGTGCGGCCGGCGCCGAGCCGATCCTGCTCGCGCCGACCGGAATAGGCGCCTCGTTCCGCCGCATGGCGGCTCTGGTGAAGCGCTACGTCTACCTGCTGCGAAGCTCGGGCGTGCGCATCATCGAGCTGATCTACTGGCCGTTCCTCCAGATGCTGACCTGGGGCTTTCTCCAGAAGTATCTGGCCGACACCACGAGCACGCTGGCGCAGGGGGCCGGCGTGCTGATCGGCGCGGTGCTGTTGTGGGATATTCTGTTCCGCTCCAAGATCGGCTTCTCCACCACCTTCATCGAGGAGATGTGGTCGCGCAATCTCGGCAATCTCCTGATCAGCCCGCTGCGTCCCTTGGAGCTGATCGCCGCGCTGAGTGCGTGGAGCATCATCCGCCTCGCAGTGGGGATGATCCCGGTGGCCTTCGCCGCTTACCTCTTTTTCGGTTTCAACCTGCTCGGCCTTGGCCTGCCGCTGGTCGCCTTCTTCGCCGTGCTGGTGCTGACGAGTTGGTCGCTCGGCCTGATCGCGGCGGGCGTCATCCTGCGTTATGGGCTGGGCGCCGAGGAGCTTGCCTGGTCGCTCGCCTTTCTGCTGCTGCCGCTCTGCTGCGTCTATTATCCCGTATCGGTGCTGCCGGACTGGCTGCAGCCGGTCGCGCTCGCCCTGCCGCCGACGCATGTGTTCGAGGGCATGCGCTCGATCCTGCTGCACAACATTTTCGATGTGAGAGATTTGTGGTGGGCGATGGGGCTGAATGCCATATATCTCGTCGCCGGCTACGCGACCTTCCGCTGGTTTCTCGCCAGCGCGCGGGTCAACGGCACCTTGGTGCAATTGGGTGAATAGATGCGCGGCCGCCTCCTGACCATCGTCATCGCCGGATTTCTCATCGGCGCGCTCGGAGGCGCGGCGGCGCTGGTGCTGAGCCGGGACGCGGCCAATCCGAGCGTGACGACGAGCGGCAAGGCGCTGATCGGCGGTCCCTTCAAGCTCATCGATCAGCACGGCAAGACTGTCACGGATCAGGACTTCCGCGGCCGCCACATGCTGATTTTTTTCGGCTTCACCCACTGTCCCGATATTTGTCCGGCCGAGCTCCAGGTCATCGCCGAGAGCCTCGACGCGCTTGGTGCCGACGCGGACAAGGTGGTGCCGATTTTCGTCACGGTGGACCCGGAGCGCGATACGCCGGAGGTCATGGGCGAATATGTCAAGAATTACGGCTCCCGCTTCGTCGGGCTAACCGGTTCTCCGGAAGCAATTGCCGAGGTCGCAAAGGCGTACCGGGTGGTCTTTTCGCAATTCGAGTATAAGGGCCAAGACGGCAATCACGGCTATAGTGTCGATCATTCGACACTCGCCTATCTCATGAGCCAGGAAGGCGAGTATCTAACTCATTTCAACTACGGAACGCCCGCCGACAAAATGACGGAAACTTTACACCGCTACCTTTAGCCGCGCGACCGATCCGCCGCCGCGACAGAGTGCCATTGCACCGCAACATAGAATCACCATGTGATTCCGCGATGCAACATAACACTGTAAGCTCACACGGGAGGGCCGATTCGTGTTGTACCATCTCTACGAGCTGAACCAGGCGGCGCTCAGGCCTGCGCGGGCCGCGGCGGAGGCCTACCGGCTGCTGTTCCGCAATCCGCTCAACCCCGCCTATCACACGCCGCTCGGCCGCAGCGCTGCCGCCGCGCTCGAGCTGTTCGAGCGCACGACGCGCCGCTACCGCAAGCCCGCCTGGGGCATTCAGGACACCGAGGTCAAAGGACGCGACGTCGCCGTCAGCGAGCGCGTGCTGATCGCCAAGCCCTTCTGCAATCTGGTCCACTTCGAGCGCGACGTGTCGGCCTGGCGCCGCTGGAACGATCCCAAGGTCCTGATCGTGGCGCCGATGGCAGGTCATTTCTCGACCCTGCTGCGGGGCACCGTGCGGGATCTGCTGCCGCATTTCGACGTCCATGTCACCGAATGGCATGACGCCCGCTTCGTGCCGCGCGCCGTCGGCCCCTTCGACCTCGACGTCTATATCGACTACATCACCGAGTTTCTGCAGTTCTTCGGCGGCAATGTGCATGTCATGGCGGTCTGCCAGCCGACCGTGCCGGTGTTTGCCGCGGTATCGCTGATGGAGGCCGCCGGCGATCCTGCGGTGCCGCGTTCCATGATCCTCATGGCCGGCCCGATCGACGTAAGGGAGAGCCCGACCGCGGTGAACCGCTTCGCCGAAGACCGCACCATCGATTGGTTCGAGCGCAACGTCATCACCCAGGTCCCATGGCCGTATCCCGGGGTGATGCGCATGGTCTATCCGGGGTTCCTGCAGCTCAGCGGCTTCATGGGCATGAATTTCGACCGCCACGTCAGCGCGCATCGCGACCTGTTCCATAACCTCGTCAAGGGAGACGGCGATTCCGCTGACAAGCATCGCGAATTCTACGACGAGTTTCTCGCCGTCATGGACCTCACGGCGGAATATTACCTCCAAACCATCGAGACGGTGTTCCTTGAGCACAGGCTGCCCAAGGGCGTGATGACTCACCGCAACCGACTGGTCGATCCGCGCGCCATCAGCAAAGTGGCGCTGATGACGGTGGAAGGCGAGAAGGACGACATTTCCGGGATCGGCCAGACGGAAGCTGCACAAAAATTGTGCACCAACCTTGCCGACGGCTTGCGCGAGTACCATCTCCAGCCCGGTGTCGGCCATTACGGTGTATTCAACGGCTCGCGTTTTCGGGCCGAAATAGTGCCCAAAATCCGCACTTTCGTAGCAAAAAACCAGCGCCGGAGAGGGGTGTTGGCCAGGGCCTTGGGCAGGTCTGCCTAAAGCAGAGGTGCGCGCTCCCTCAAACGCCTGTGTTACTGTACTGGCCGCCGATTCGGGGGCCGGCAGTAGGGAGCGTATCGATGCTTAGGCGGCTCAATCTCGCGCGCGGCGAGACCATCGAGGTCAAGATCCGCGGCCTCAATATTCCCATGGTGCTGCGACGCAGCGCGCGGGCGCGGCGTTTCAGCCTGCAAGTGAGCGAAGCGCGCCGCGGCGCCGTGCTCACCATGCCGCTTTATTCCAGCTTCGCCGACGCCGACGAATTTCTCTCGCGCCATCTCGATTGGCTGAAGGAGCGCGTCGCCGGCCTGTCCGAGCCCGTGCCGTTCACCCATGGCGCCATCGTTCCTTTGCGCGGCTTCGCGCATGTGCTGCGCTTCGCCGGCTCGGTGCGCCGCCGCGGCGTGGTGTGGATCGAGGAGCCGGAGGACGCCAAGCCTGCGCCGGCCTGGCCCGAGGGGGCGCGCGTCGGAATGCGGCGCCTGCCGCGGCTGCACGTGACCGGCGAGGAGGAACATTCGCCGCGCCGGCTGCTCGACTGGTTGAAGCGGCAGGCGCATGTCGATCTCCGGACGCGCGTCGCGCTGCACGCCAAGCGCCTCAACCTTTATCCGCAGCGCCTGTATGTGCGGGACCAGACCACGCGCTGGGGCTCATGCTCGACCAGCGGCGCGCTGTCCTTCTCCTGGCGGCTCGTGCTCGCGCCGCCCTTCGTGCTCGACTATCTCGCCGCGCACGAGGTCGCCCATCTCGGCCACATGAATCACGGGCCGCGCTTCTGGGCCTTGGTGGAGCGCACCATGCCGCGCCACGAGGAGGCTCGCACCTGGCTCCGGAAGCATGGCGCCAGCCTGCATCGCTACGGCGCCGAGGGCATCCATCTCGCCTCGCGCGGTTCCTCGCCGAAGCGCAGCATCGAATAGCCGTCTCCATCCCCACGTCATCGCCGGGCTTGACCCGGCGATCCAGAGCCGCTTGCTCGGATTTGTTGCACTTGGATGCCCGGCTCAAGGCCGGGCATGACGATGTTTGAACCTACTGGCCGGCGAAGATCCCGAACACGCGCCGGTAGAGCGGCTGGTCCGCGCTGTTGGTCTGCGCCGGCGCATTCCAAGGCAGCCTAGCGATCGTATCGTTGCGCCAGGGCGCGCGCATTCCCGGCAGCGCGGCCGGCGCCTTGTCGCGATGCGCGTGCAGCATGATCTCGTGCCAGAGCTTGGCGGGGAGGGTGCCGCCGGTCACCTTCTTCATGCGCCTACCGTTATCGTTGCCGACCCACACGCCGCCGACATAATGCGCGGTGTAACCGACGAACCAGGCATCGCGGAAGCTTTGAGTGGTCCCGGTCTTGCCCCCGGCGACGTGCCCAGGGATGGCCGCCTGCTTGCCGGTCCCGCGCGTCATCGTGGCCTGCATCATGTCGTTCATGCCGCCCACGAACTGTAGCGCCACGACCTGTCCGGTGGTCGACCGCCGTCGCTGATAGAGCACCTTGCCGTCGCCGCCGCGCACCCGGGTGATCATATGCGGCAGCACGCCTTGGCCGCCATTGGCGAAGGGCGCATAGGCGCCGGTCAGTTCCAGCAGATTGACCTCTGCCGTGCCGAGCGCGATCGACGGGCTGTTGTGCAGGCGCGATTGAATGCCGAGCCGCCGGGCCGTGCGCACCACCCGCCACGGGCCGACCTCCGCCGCAAGCCGCGCCGCCACCGTGTTGGTCGATTGCGCCAGCGCCTCGCGCAGCGAGATTTCGCCCTGATAGAGACCGGTATAGTTGCGCGGCGACCAGCCGGCGATCGTGGTCGGACCGTCATAGGCGACCGAGTCCGGCCGGTAGCCGCTTTCGAGCGCGGCGAGATAGACGAAGGGCTTGAACGCCGAGCCCGGCTGGCGAATCGCCTTCAGGGCTCGGTCGAACGGGCTGGTCGAATAAGAACGGCCGCCGACCAGCGCCTTGACCCCGCCCATCGGGTCCAGCACCACCACCGCGCCTTCGCCGGCCGAGAGCTGCGCGCCCTCGCTGTCCAGCAACCGCCGTAGCGCCTGCTGCGAGACCCGCTGCAGGCCGGCATCGATCGTCGTCTCGACGATCAGATCGCCCTCATGCTCGCCGACATATTCCGGCAGCAGCTCGGCCACCCAATCTACGGGATAGGGGTAGCCGGTATCGTCGCCCTTGGCCGATAATCTAAACGGCTGCCGCGAGGCACTGCGCGCCTGTTCGGCCGAGAGATAGCCCGCATCGACCATGTTATCGAGCACCTCGTCGACCCGCCCATTGGCGAGCTTCACGCTCCGCGTCGGCGCGTAGCGCGAGGGCGCCTTGAGCAGGCCGGCGAGCAGCGCGGCCTGCGGCAGGGTGACGGAGCGCGACGACCTGCCGAAATAGCGGCGCGAGGCGGCCTCGACTCCATAGGTGCCGCCGCCGAAATAGACGCGATTGAGATAGAGCTCGAGGATTTCCTGCTTGGAGAAGCGTTGCTCCAGCCAGACCGCATAGACGACCTCCTCCAGCTTGCGCGTGATGGTGCGTTCTGGCCGCAGGAACAGGTTCTTGGCGAGCTGCTGGGTGATGGTCGAGCCGCCTTCGACCACCGCGCCGGCAGAGGCGTTGCGGAACGAGGCGCGGACCAGCCCCAACGGGTCGACGCCGAAATGCGAGTAGAAGCGCCGGTCCTCGGTGGCGAGCACCGCCTGCACCAGGTAAGGCGGCAGCACTTCGAGCCGCACATGGCCCCGGCGCAAGCCCCGCTCGGCGAGTACGGTGCCGTCTTCGGCCAGCACGGTGACATTGGGCGGCCGGTCGTCGAGCGAGGCGATGGTGGGATCGGGCACGCCTGCGATGAAATAGATCACCGCCAGGGTGAGCACGAGCGCCCCCCAGATCGCGGCAAGCAGGGAGAATTTGGCGCCGCGATAAAGCCAGGGATGCCGCAAGGTCCATCGCTTCAGGCCGGAGGGCCGGCGCCGCTTGCGCCTTGCGGGCAGGGCGCCGCGCCGCGCGCCGAAATCGGACCCGCTGCGTCGGACGCACTTCGTGCCTGGCTTTCCGTTGCGCCGCGCGCCCTGCATGGTCCCCGTCCTTCCCGGCAAGCGAAGGCGAGGCTTGAGCCGGCGCCCCTTGGCGCCGTAGGCCCAACCCCGATGGTATGAGGCTAGGCGTTCCGGATTGACACAATGTTAAAGAATTGACGCACCAAGCCTTGGTGCTTAGAGCGCGCGAAACGCCGAGCGAAGCAAGCTGGCCATGCTGGCGTAGGCGCCCGCCACCATCACGTCGAACACGCCGGAAACGAAGATGTCGCCACTGTCTTGCGGCAAGGGCGAGAGCCCAAGCCCGAGCACGATGAGGAAGGTCATCAGGCTAACCGTGTAGATCGGCGCCTGTCCGTCACCGCGTGCGATCCGAGCCCCGAAGAT
>Ga0190270_10001573_pt1 | contig 10703 bp, 9 predicted proteins | sample Popmic320T_FD_133748 | JGI IMG/M metagenome (GOLD analysis project Ga0190270, IMG submission 133748) | Populus adjacent soil microbial communities from riparian zone of Weber River, Utah, USA - 320 T | ecosystem: Environmental > Terrestrial > Soil > Riparian zone | place: USA: Utah | collected... | reverse complement strand
TTGTTTGTTGGCGCAAACATATAATGCCAAAAGTGAGTCATGGAGCGTTCCTTATTTTGGTTGCGGCCTAGGCCGCGCTATGTAATCTGCGGATTTCTTTGTAATCTGCGGATTTCTTTCTCCCGCCGGCTTAGTGTAACTTAGCATCACAAGATCAAAGTTCAGAGACTGAATGACGAATATTGGGAGACAACAATGAATTTGGACACGGACAAAATTGTTACTCAGGATGAATTGGATGAGCCGGCTCCGATTGATCAGGTTGGAGAACGCGTCGACGCCCAAATGAAGAAACTCAAGGGTGAAGCTAAAAAGAGCGTTGGAGAAGGACTGCAGGATGATGAGCTGGCGCGGGAAGGCGAACGATTGATAGAAGAGGGCGAGCGAGAGTTGGAAGAGGCGAAGGAGTCGGAGTAAAGCAGAAGTCAGAGGTCAGAGGCCCTGAGGTCTGGGCGCGGAGTTCAGAGTTCAACCTTCAGGTTGCGTCTTGCCCAACAATACAAGCTAGACTTGAACTCCGAACTACGCGCCCTATCTCAGACTTCTGACCTCTGACCACTGACCACTCTCAGTCGGCAGCCTTGGCGTTGAGGGCCTCTTCAACTGCCAATCTAATCGCGGGTGGCGTGGTGGTTGGGTTGAAGCCCACAAATCGTTTGACAACCCGTCCGTCGCGGCCGATGACAAAGCTCTGAGGTATTGAATCCGTGCCCTGCATAAGAGTTACCGCTACGTCGTACGACGCCCAACCGATGCGATAATTTATATCGAAGTCCTGCACGAATCTTTTTACTTTATCGCTCGACTCCTCCGGGTTTTCGGTTGAAAGTCCGATGACCTCCAGTCCCTGCGCGCGAAACTCCTTATGCAACTTGACCAGTTCCGGTACTTCGAGCCGGCATGGACCACACCACGTGGCCCATAGATTTATGATCATGGCCTTGCCCGCATACTTCGAGAGTTTTATCGGCGCGCCGCTTACCGCTTTCATTTCGGCGTCGGTCACGCTTACCGGCAAAGTAATCACCGCAGAACGTGAAGGAGGCGCGGAGGTTGCCGGCGGAGCGGCCGAGCTAGCCGGCGCCGGCGCTGAGTTTGTGGCCACGCTGGGGGACGAAGGGTTTGTTCGAGTTTCATCGCCCGAGCTGCAACTGGAGGCTCCGAACACAGCAACCAGCGACAACACGAGCATCGTGGAAGCCAGGCGCGCGGGCGTCCATAACGTTTTTTCACCTTTAGTATTTTTCATTAATGATATTAATGCTCTGTTTTAATCGTCTGACACACTTTCAAGTTGTCGCCGATGCGTAAGAGGCTATTGGGAAATTGAATCACTTTACGTCCTACGGTGCTAATCAAAGGTATCAATCATCAGTTCCTTGAATCGCATGACCACGCTTCTCGCAGCCGACACAACCCCGGTTGGGGTTGGGTATCGTTAGACTCATTTACCCAGGGTAGCCGCGCGGCGCGGCAACCCTGGGCTAAGTTACATAACCGCTTCGCGGTACCAATTAAAGTCACTCTCTCTTATTGTTGCCTGCCAAAACGGAAAGATTCAAGAATCACCGGCATCTCGCCTTTCTCTCCGACGTCTTCGACGCCGGATAATTCTGGAGCTAAAGAGGTTGCCAATAAAATCAATGTTGCGCCGGTTTGCTCACCGGAAACACCAGAAGGTACGAATATGACCCGGCCCCAAAGATCAAGATCGCCTTTTTCAGTTGCCCTCGAAACACTCACAAAGCGAAACTCATAGGCGTCGAGCGAGTTTACCTTCGTCGGTCCTTCCGAGACCTTTCGATATTCTGGAAAACCTCTCGCTAAACTCGCGCCAAGGATCTCCACTAACTGCGGGAATGTAGACTCGTCCGCTTCAAACGTTCCTTTGCTTGTATACCAACCTACAGCGAAATTCTCCTGCGTAAAGTCAGGCGGCAACCTTCTTTCGACTTTTACAAAGTTGCTCGCGCCAGGCACGCCGGCTTTCGGATCGGTATGCCAGGTGTCGGGATAGTTAAAGGAAAAATCGAGGTAATGCTCAGCAAGCTTGCCATCGAGGTTTGCACTTGAATTCGCAAACAGAAGAGTGTTGGGCGGTGCAACTGCATCGTCAGTCGTCGTTTTCTCGACGCTGGAGTTGGTGTTGTCGTTTGCATTTGTGTTGTTGTTGCTCTCGGTTGTAGTAACTACCCGACGATCCGCTTGCATCTCATTGAGGCGTGGCTTGATAACGACAAAGAAGACCGCAACCACTGCGCCGGCACCCAGCAGGAGCAGTAAAAGCAACATCCCAAGTATTAACGGGACCTTCGATTTTTTGGCGGGAGGAGCTGGACTGACTGCCGCTGGCGGGGAGGCTGCTACGGGCGATGTCGGCGGCGGTGTAGAACGTTGGGATCCGAGATCATAAACGGTCTCTGAACCCGCCGGGCCGGTTGGTCTCGGTACCCCGCCCGTCGAAGCCGGTGTAAAGGCGATGGTGGCGGCCAGGTCCCGCAGTTCTTCCTTCACCGATTCATCAGTCGGAATATCCCCTGTCGACCTGGAAGTGGCTATTGTCGCATTTGGATCAAAAGCCTGGCTCGCTGCAATCAACAAACCCCCATCAATCGTACAAAACTTTTGGTTATCGTCCGGATAGCTCCGATTACACTTGGGGCAACGCTTCATAGAGGGCAACTGCTCCTGAAATTCTGTGTCCGGGCAGTGGCCCGGTTAACGAGCGCGGGCCAGTTTTTGCTCAAGTTGTTTGTTTGAGGGATCGAGTTCCAACGCTCGTTTATAAGCGCGCGCCGCGCTGGGTTTCTTCTTCGCTTTCATATAGCCGTCTCCCACTCCCTCGAAACCGAAAGCCCCGGATAGTTCCTTGCGATCTCCCACTGACGCTAATCCAGCAGCGCGTTCGTAGGTTACTTCGGCCTCTTCGTAACGCTCCAGCGCGAGATATGTGCGACCGAGAAGGTTAAAAGGTTGAAACGCTTTCTGACTAATTTCGGTGGCGAGTTTCAAATGCGGCTCTGCTTCCTGATACCGCTTATAAACCACCAGCATTCGACCAAGTAAGTAAAGCGCGTTTGGATTGCGCCCATCGATTTCGAGTGCCCGCTTCAGTATGGGCTCCGAGTTTTCCCACTGTTGCTCCGCTTGCAGGGATTCGGCTATGAGATTCAGCGTGGCCGGGTCCTTCGCTAGTGTCGCCGCTTTCTCATAAAGCGGGGCGGCTTCTTGAGCGCGTCCGCGTTTCTTCAACACACGCGCAAGGTGCGCATAAGCAACAGCAAATTCGGGATCCAGCTCCACAGCGCGACGGTAAGCACGTTCCGTCTCATCACTGAATATTCCCCGCGCCTGTAGTGAAACGCCCAGACGATCCCACGCAACTGCGTTTTTCGGTTGTAGTTGTAATGCGCGGCGGGCGAACATTTCAGCATCAGCCAGGCGCTTAGCATTACTGGCTCCGGTGCGCGGTTGGACCAACACCACACTTAACGCCACCAGGGCATCGACGTCTGAAGGTCCCTGCACAGCATTGCGGTAAGCATTCTCAGCTTCCTCCCAGCGTTGCTGGTCGGCATAAACGTTTCCGAGCCCATACGACGCACGGCTATCTCGAGGTTTTATCTTGAGAACGCTTTGATAGGAGTCCTCAGCTTCAGCGAAGCGCCGCGCATCGCGAAACTCGTTGCCCTTCTCCAATAAGTTTTCAATTTGTTCCGAATCTGCGGCGGAAGTAGCAGCCGTTGTTGTCGTTCCGCGAGCTCCTGTCCCGCGCCTCACGGCCGGCGTTGTTCTTCCGGTCCGTCGCTTCGTTTCAGGATTCTTCGGCCGGAAGATCCCCGCGCCCCCGCCGACATCAGCACCTACGTCCTGCGCATTCGTGACGACTACGCCCCCAGACGCGCCAACTGAAAAAACCAAAACAGCTAAGAAGAAGCGAAAAATCGAAAAACTACTCATCGATCCTCCTCGTTTAGTCACAATTGTAACCACAATCCCGTGCCTTTTTAGACTGAACAAATATTGCTGGCGACTGAGATTGTAGCCCAGTTTAAGGAGGATGATCTAATACGGAGGTTGAAATGGCAGCGACTGTTGATTACACGGGATGCTTAACTGGCGGCTCACCAAGCGTTATTCTCCGGGCCGCACCAAACGAAATCCTAGCATCGGGCGTTTCAAGCTGGGCGGACCAGCCGAGCGTACACACGACGATATCGGAAGATCCTTTCTGGAGGGATCTGAATTATATCCAGCGCCTCGAAATGTGATCCAATCTGCCTTGTTCGGAGGAACTTCCCCGGGGAAACCTGGATACGGGCCGAGTTTTGAAGAAGTCCACTCCCAGACATTACCGATTAGATCGTCGATCCCCCAACGATTCTTACCAGCCGACATCGAACCGACAGCCGCTGCCGCCGGCTCGTTAAGTACCGCATGATTGTCTTTCCACTCATCACCCCAAGGATAAAGATCGCTTTGGTCGCCATTTCGGGCGGCATATTCCCACTCCTGTTCGGTCGGAAGCCTGTAGGTCATGTTGTCGCGCGTCGACCGCCAATTCGCGAAAGCATTCGCATCTTCAAAGGACACGTTCGACACGGGCAACAGTTCCTCTCCAATGGGCGGCTCCGAGCTCTTCCAATGAGTAGGCCACGGATGATTGCTGTTCCGAAGAAACTCCGCGTACGCCGAATTTGTGACTTCAGTCCTATCCATAAAAAAGGATGGCACCGTTACTCGGTGGGCGGGGAATTCCGACAGATCCCGAGGGCCATCGTTGCGGCCCATCTGGAATGTGCCGCCGGGAATCATGATCATATCGGCTTTGACTGTGGCAGGTCCGACTGTGGGCGTCGGTGACGGATTGGTTCCGTTGTTCCCGCCATTGCCGGTTGGCTTCAACATGAAAAACGCAGCCGTACCACCGCCCAGCAACAACACAACCAAAAGCACACCGCCGATAACAATCGGTAGCTTGCTCTTAGCCGGCGGCGGCGCCGGGATCGGAAGGCTCACACCGGTGGCAATCTCGGAAGTTGCAGACGCGACACCGGGAATGCTGTGACGGCTAATCTGTGCAGTCCTGAGTCCCTGATGCATCTGCGTGGATTCAGGATCGATAGTGGCTGCGGCCGGCGGCATGCTGTTAGAAAGTTTTGCGAGACGTTCTTCCAGTTCTTTCGCTTGGCGCTCCACGCGTTCGATCTGCTCACGTTGCTGTCGTTCACGTTCCTCGCGTTCTGCTTTTTCTCGGGCTACTCGCTCTTCTTCATCCTTCCGCTTGCGTTCCGCTTCCTGCGCTGCCAGACGGCGTTCGGTGGCCTCGCGCTCCAACTCCTCGCGCGCGATCCGATCTCGCTCCCGTTGTTCCAACTCATGCTGTGCCCGTGAAGCGGCGAGCCTTTCCTGTTCCGCAGGACTAAGCACCGCAGAACTGATCCGGCCGGCCGTCGATCCAGCCGGCACATCGGGCACTTTCTGCGGCGGCGCTGTATCCGGCGACGGTTCAAACAAGGTGGCGCCAAAATCGCCACCGATGGTTTCACGTCCAGACTGTATGGTTACACCATCGGCTTCGACCGCGGCCCTCAACTCGGTCAGAAACTGTTCGACCGACGGCGTGCGTGCCTCAACTTCCTTTTCAAGAGCGTGGTACACCGCCGCTTCAACTCGCGGCGACACCTCAACTCCGACCGACTTGAAACTTGGCGGTGGCAGCGTCAGATGCTTCTTCATGATTGAGGGAATCGACGTCCCCTTGAAAGGCACATCGCCCGATAACATCTGATAAAGAATTATTCCCAGACTGTAGACGTCCGCGCGCGAGTCCGGCTCCTCGTCCGACCACTGCTCAGGGGCCATATAAAAAGGCGAACCCATCAAGCCGCTGGTCTTCGCCTGTACAAACGAACCCAACAGTTCACCAGATTTGATCTTGGCCAAACCGAAGTCGAGAATCTTGACGCCCTCGGCAATCGACATGTCGGCCTGGGCCATTATGTTCAAAGGCTTGAGATCGCGGTGCACGATATTTTGCCGGTGGGCTGCACTAACCCCGGCGCCGATGGCACAGATAAACTCCAGGGCCCGCTGCGGCGACATTCTTTTCTCTTCGCTCAGAATGTCCTGCAGCGACTTACCTCTTACAAATTCCATTACCAGGAAAGGCATGGTTCCACGCACCACGCCAAAATCTGTTACTGCAATAATGTTTTGATGGCGAATCGCGGCCGCAGCCAGCGCTTCCTGGCGAAAGCGCGTAACCAGCATCGGATCATTTCCGACGAGGTCCGGCAGAATCACTTTGATGGCATGGGAAGTTTTGAGAAAGATATGACGCGCCTGAAAGACCACGCCCATTCCGCCCTGTCCCAGTCGCCTCTCCAATTGGTAACGGGCGTCGAGGATGGTTTCCCCCACCAGCGATGGAGTGGTGGCATCGCCGTCCTGCGGACAGTGGTTTATTTCGTCAGGGAAACAGCGCTTACACGCGGGACATTCTTTCATTTTAGTGGCCGGGTCAGAACAACGTGCACATAAGATTCTAGGGTCACTAAACCGAGCGAGCAAGCGACGCATTATTGAGGAGAACTCGGTGGTTGTTCCTCCCAACTTAAACCAGGGCCATGTGAAGAGCTCTCAGACTTACTCTCGCTAGTGGCGCAGGTGGGTCAAAAACCTTGGAGTCAAACGCTGGCATCGGCTGTGTCTTCAGTAACTTGCAGTTCAAAATCTTTCGCCTGCTCTGGATGGACCAAACGAGGACTCGCGAGGTACAAGGCTGGTTGCGTCTCCGCGTCAGGCACCAACACGTACACGCGAGTTTTGTCGGGAATGTCAGTATTTGGAGGCAGCGTTACGCGCCCGTTCTCGATGATGCCTTCGTATGTCGCGAGCTTTCTCATTCGCTAACCTCTGATCGAAGCTAAATCTAACATAAGCCAAGTTTTGCGTCTAACCATTGATCCGCAGGTCACTTTAGGACGATGTTTGCCAACCGCTGTGGGACGACGATTACTTTGACAACTTCATGGCCCTGAATGATCGCCTGAATCTTCTCATCGTTAAGTGCTGCCGTGCGGAGTTCGTCTTCCGTTACTTCAGGCGAAACCAGGACGCGCGAACGCAGTTTTCCATTCACTTGAATTGGAATCTCGAGTTCCTCGGGTTTCGCCAATTCGACGTCAGCCTGCGGCCAACGCGCAGAATTCAAAAGCCCGCCCTCATGTCCCAGATTCTGCCACATCTCCTCCGATACGTGGGGAGCGAAAGGTGCGAGCATAATGACCAAAGCTTCAAGTGCCTCCCGTAACGCAAAAACCTCAGCCGCGATCGACCTGTGCTCAGCGGTCCGCAATTCCGTAAGTTGCTCTTTACCTACGTAATCCATCATTTCTGCCAGCTGTTGGTGAGCCAGCAAATGCTGAACGTTGTTGAGCAAGCGTTGAAATCCTGGATCCGTTACTAATCTCGGTTCGGCACTAAATTGCTTCACCCTCCCCGCGATCCAATCAAGCAAGGCGTTTGAAAGCTCCATCTTTGCGGCAACACTCGTATTGAGGGCGAGCCCCTCAAAATAGTTAGTCACGCGTTTGATCGTTTTGTGAGTATGGCGCCGGAGTGATAGTGCTTCATTTGTAAAATCTACTCTTTCCGGTTCCTGTTGAGGCGCATAACTCTTCAATAGCTTACTCAATCCGTACACGAGACCATAAACCTTGCGGATAAAACGTACCGCTCCCTCGATTCCCGACTCTGACCAACGCAACTCGTTTTCAACCGGAGCCGCAAACAGGATGAACAAACGCGCAGCGTCTGCGCCGAATGCGGCGATCATTTCATCCGGATCGACGCCATTGCCCAAACTCTTCGACATGGCCTTCCATTCGTCGGTGCCCTCGACGCGATTCGTAACCATTCCCTGCGTCAAGAGCTTTTTCACCGGCTCATCAAAGGACACCAGTCCAATATCACGCATGAACTTTGTCCAGAAACGCGTGTAGATCAAATGCATCACCGCGTGGGAATCTCCACCGATGTATTGATCCACCGGAGTCCAATCCTTAACGATCGCAGGATCGAAAGGAGCCGACTCGTTGCGTGGGTCTATGTACCGGAAGTAATACCAGGATGAATCGACGAACGTGTCCATCGTGTCCGTTTCGCGTTTGGCCGGTCCGCCACACTTGGGACAGGTTGTGTTCACGAAATCGGCGACACCCGCCAAAGGCGATTCCCCCGAACCGGTAAACTCGGCGCGCTCTGGTAATTCGACTGGCAGATCTTTTTCAGCAACAGGAACCGTTCCGCACTTATCACAATAAACAATCGGCACTGGCGCGCCCCAGAACCGCTGCCGCGAAACTCCCCAATCACGTATGCGATAGGTCACGGCTGCTTCGCCAAAATGGCGCTCTTTGGCGTGCTGGGCCATCTCCCTGATGGCATCGGTGGAAAGTTTCCCACTCCAGTTTCCGGAGTTAACCAGAATGCCGTAGTCGGTAAACGCATGAGGCATCGCGGTAGATTGATCTTCGTGCGTTGGATCGTGCGGGATCGATTCCTGTTCATGCGAAATGCGTTCGATAACCCGTCGGATCGGCAACGAATACTTTTGCGCAAACTCGAAGTCGCGCTCGTCATGCGCCGGCACACTCATGACGGCTCCGGTGCCGTACTCCATCAACACATAGTTAGCCACCCACACGGGAATTATCTCGCCGCTAAATGGGTTGAGGGCTAAAACTCCGGTGTTGATTCCGACCTTCTCGGCTTCTTCGTCCAAAGATCTCGAACGTGCCGCGGTTTCGTTTTTCGTCTTCTCGCGAAACGCTATGATCTCGTTTTTCAAGCTCGAGCCTTCGAGGAGTTGGTCAACCAACGGATGGTCAGGCGAAAGGACCACGGCGGTCGCGCCATAAGTCGTGTCGATTCGCGTAGTGAAGACGCGAATCTTCTGCTTGCCGTCTTTCACGGCAAAGTCGATGTAGGCGCCTTCGCTTCGGCCCACCCAATCGCGTTGGCGCTTCAGGACCTTCTCCGGCCAGTTTGCCTCGATCTGCTTGATGTCTGCGACTAGCTGTTCCGCATAGTCAGTGATGCGGAGGAACCATTGTTCGAGGTCGCGCTTCTCCACATCCGCGCCACAGCGCCAACAGACGCCGCCGGCAGACTGTTCGTTGGAAAGCACCGTGCCTTCACGCGGACACCAGTTGACTGGAGACAACTTCTTGTAAGCCAAACCGCGTTCGTACATCTTTAGGAAAAACCATTGGTCCCACTTGTAAAAGTCAGGACGATGGGCGGCAATCTCCCTGGACCAGTCGTAACTGATTCCCAGACGCTGCAACTGTCCGCGCATGTGCGTAATGTTTTCTTCTGTCCAGTCGCGCGGGTTGACGCCACGTTTGATCGCAGCTTGCTCGGCCGGTTGCCCGAAACTGTCCCAACCGATTGGGTGCAGCACGTTGAACCCCTGCAGGCGTTTGTACCAGGCAAGCGCGTCGCCAATGGAATAGTTCCGCACGTGGCCCATGTGGAGAAAGCCCGACGGGTAAGGCAGCATCTCGAGAGCGTAAAACTTCGGGCGAGGATCTTCAGTCTTCGCTTCAAACGCCCCGGATTCGTGCCAGCGTTGCTGCCACTTCTTTTCGATCTGCTCGGGAAAGTATTTTTCGTCCATCTTCTTTGTCCTAACGGTGTCTAACACTTAACACGAATTATCTGTAACGCAAACTGGCGGTTTGCGGAACGCACGCGCAAATACGTGGGCCTGATGCGAAACATTGTTGAGTAGGATTCGCCGCTTCGCCTAGATGGCGCGCAAAAATGCGCGACGCGAAAGCGGCACCGTTAGGAGGAGTTTGGTGAGTGGTCTATATCGTAACTTCATCACGAGGTCTGGATTGTATTCAAGATGATTGTCCTTGTCCACTTATGATCGCCACCAGGTTTATCGATCATGCCGGACTACGTTGATGCTCTTTCATGTAAGCGCGCAATAGCGCAGAATCTCGCCGTAATCGAACCGATCATCCGAGCGAGTAAACGTATTCCCAGCGAACACTCGTTCGACGTCGATGAAGTCCAACCCATGACGCGTGAGATTGGCTCGGCACTTAGCTTCGTCTCATTCAAACCGCATACGCAGTGCAGTTACAAATTGTAGTTACGGTCAAACTTAGCGGCAGGGTGACGAGAGGATTGAGTGTGAGAGTTTTTTACGCCTAATCGCTGGCTTTGTCTATAAACGATCGCAGCGTATTGAGGTTTTGAAGATCTGCTCGTGGATCGTCGTAAGGAGTCTCCAGGATGAAGGCGGCGTGCGCTAGTTTTGGGTGGCGGGCCACGCGCCGTAGAGCGTCGCTGCCGATGTGGCCCTCGCCTATGTGCCAGTGGCGATCCACGCGAGAATTGTAAGGCGCGCGAGAATCGTTGAAGTGAATTGCGCGAACATTCTTCGTCTTAACAGTACTCTGGAGTTTATCGATCAGTGCTTCAAGGCCGTCCTCTTCACGAATGTCATATCCTGCCGTGAAGGCGTGGGCGGTATCGAAACAAACACCCAAGTTCAGTTTCGCGCAGCCGTCCATTATTTCGCGGAGATGTTCGAAGCGATGACCAATACACTCGCCCTGTCCGGCGGTGTTTTCCAGTAGGATTCGCATCTTCCCCATCGGTATCCGGCGAGTTGCAAACTT
>Ga0190270_10001572_pt1 | contig 10708 bp, 2 predicted proteins | sample Popmic320T_FD_133748 | JGI IMG/M metagenome (GOLD analysis project Ga0190270, IMG submission 133748) | Populus adjacent soil microbial communities from riparian zone of Weber River, Utah, USA - 320 T | ecosystem: Environmental > Terrestrial > Soil > Riparian zone | place: USA: Utah | collected... | reverse complement strand
CATTGTAGCTTATCGTAAGCTGACGAAAGCGGTTTTCGAGGGGCAGGGCGTTTCGCCCGCCGCCGAGTGGCTGATCGATAATTTTCATGTCGTCGAAGATCAAATACGCGAAATTCGTGTAGACCTGCCGAAGAGCTACTATTACGAACTGCCCAAGCTCGTTATTGGCGAGATGCGCGGCTACCCGCGTATCTATTCAATAGCAATCAACTTCATCGCGCGCACCGATAGCCGTCTCGACGAGGACTCACTTCGGCGGTTCATCCGGGCATATCAACAGGTAACACCGCTGACTATCGGCGAAATGTGGGCCGCGGCGATCACGCTGCGGCTTGCGCTGGTTGAAAATCTGAGGCGTTTGACCGTGCGCGTTGTGGCTGCCCGTGAAGAGCGTGAAGAAGCCGACCGGCTTGCCGATAACCTGCTCGTGGCGACGGACAAAGAGCAGAGATCTGTTGTCGCTGACCTCATTCAACAGCTTGAAAAAAGGAAACAGACAGGCCGCGCGTTTGTTGTTCAGTTGACACAGCGTTTGCGCGACCAGGACCCGGACGTGCTGCCGCTCATCGAATGGATCGAGCGCGAGGTGCAAAGCCAGGGGCAGAGTATCGACCAGATTGTTCAGCTTGAGCATCAGCGCCAGGCCGCCTCGCAAGTGACGGTCGGTAACATTATCACGAGCATGAGGCTGCTTTCGACAATCAACTGGCAGAGTTTCGTCGAAAGCGTCAGTCTCACCGAACCGATTCTTGGCGCCGATCCGGCGGGCGCATACGCGGAGATGGACTTTGCGACACGCGACCGTTATCGACACGTGATGGAACGGATCGCCCGGCGGACGCGCGCCAGTGAGCTTGATGTCGCGCATCGCGCCATCAACCTGGCAAGGCAATCTCACGAGAGCGATCCGCAGATTTGCGCGCGTGCGCATGTCGGCTATTATTTGATTGACGACGGACTCGCCCATTTGGAGCGTGAGTTTAGGTATCGCCCTTCGATCATCGAACGCGCGAGGCGCATTGCTCTCAATCATCCGCCGCTTTTTTATTTCGGCGTCTTTCTATTCCTCACCGGGCTGATTCTGACAATGCTCGTTCACACTGCTTACCAGGCAGGGGCAACGCCACTCGGTCTAATCACCGTCGCTCTGCTCGCATTGATTCCCGCAACCGACATGGCGATTAGTGTGCTCAATTGGGACGTGACCCACACGTTCAATCCACGCGTCCTGCCGAAGATGAGCGCGGAGGTGGAAACTCCGATCGAAGCGCGCACGATGATCGTCGTACCGACGATGTTGACGAGCGAGGCGGTCGTGGCCGCATTGGTTGAAAAACTCGAAATCCATTACCTTGCCAACCGGGACTCGCAGTTTTATTTTGCGTTGCTCACCGACTTCGCCGATGCGCCCACCGCAGAGGCGCCGAACGACGGCGCGTTGCTCGCCGCCGCGCTTGAAGGGATTGAAAGATTAAATGCCAGGTACGCGCCGGACCATCAAAAAGATGCGGCGGCGGCGCCCCGTTTCTACCTGTTTCATCGTCGTCGCCAGTGGAACGAATCAGAAAACAAATGGATCGGTTGGGAACGCAAGCGCGGAAAGCTGGAAGAGTTCAATCGCCTGTTGCGGGGCGCGCAAGACACCAGTTTCGTCGTTGCCGACGCTGACGCCTCGCTGCTCGCCAGTATTCGTTACGTCATCACGCTCGACTCCGACACGCAATTGCCGCGCGATGCGGGGCGCAAACTCGTCGCGACAATCAGGCACCCTCTCAACCGCGCGCAGCTCGATCCGCACACGCGACGCGTCGTGCGCGGTTACGGCATCTTGCAGCCGCGCGTCAGCATCACGCTTGAAAGCAGCGCGCGTTCGCGTTTCGCGCGCATCTTCTCCGGCAACACAGGCATCGATCCCTACAGCGCCGCCACATCCGATGTTTACCAGGACCTCTTCGCCGAAGGAAGTTTTACGGGAAAAGGGTTGTATGATGTAGATACTTTTCAGGCGGCGCTTGAAGGCCGAGTGCCGGATAACTCGTTGCTCAGCCATGATCTGTTTGAGGGCTTATATGCCCGCGCCGCGCTCGTATCGGACATTGAACTGCTCGACGATTATCCGGCGCAATACGACACCTACGCGAAACGTCAGCATCGCTGGACGCGCGGCGACTGGCAAATTATGCGCTGGCTTTTGCCGCGCGTGCCGAACGCTGAACGACGGTCGGCGCCAAACACCTTGCCGCTGATTTCACGATGGAAGATTTTTGATAACCTGCGGCGCAGCCTCGTGGCGCCGGCGCTGCTGTTCTGGCTCATTGGGGCATGGACCTTCCTGCCGGGTTCTCCTCTTTGGTGGACGTTGTTTACTATCCTGACGGTCAGCTTTCCTGTTTACGCGCATGTCACGACGAGTCTGTTTCTGCATCCGCGAGGCGTTCCGTGGACGAGTTATTTCTGGCACATCTGGGGCGATTTCGGCTCCAACACGAAACAGGTTGCGTTGATGCTTGCGTTTCTACCGCATCAAGCCTGGATGATGGTCGACGCCATCGCGCGCGTCGCTTACCGCAAGCTGATTTCGGGAAAGCGTCTGCTCGAATGGGTGACAGCAGCTCAAGCGGAAAGCGGCAGCCGACACGACCTTGTGGCGTTCTGGCGGTTGATGCGCCCCGTGACGTTGTTCGCGATCGTCTCCGCCATTTCCCTCATCCTGCTTCGACCACGCGCACAGTTGATTGCATTGCCATTTCTGATCGCATGGGCGGCGTCGCCGCTGCTCGCATACCTGATCAGTCGCCCAGGTCGTTCGTTCAAGGAGTCGAATCGTGAGCTGAGTAGTTTAGAGCGGCAGACAATGCGATTAATTGCGCGGCGCACCTGGCGTTTCTTTGAGACATTCGTCAACGATGCGGACCACTGGTTGCCGCCTGATAATTTCCAAGAAGATCCGCGCCCGATCATCGCCAACCGAACCTCGCCGACCAACATCGGCCTGCTGTTGCTCTCGACCCTCGCCGCGCGCGATTTCGGTTATGTCGGTCTGCTCGAAACCGTCGAACGCCTTGAACTGACTTTTCGGACACTCGGGCGTCTGGAAAAATTTCAAGGCCATTTCTTCAATTGGTACGACACGGCGACGCTCAAGCCTCTCGCGCCGCAGTACATTTCGACAGTCGATAGCGGCAATCTCGCGGCTCATTTGATCGCAGTCAAACAGGCGGCGATTGAGCTACCAGAACAAACACTATTTGATCTGTCACTACTGCAAGGCTTGACGGACACGCTAGCGCTCCTTTTCGAAGAGGCGAAACGATTCGACACGATCAAAGAGCGCACGCAATTTGTCACCGTCAGGCAGTTGAACCGAGAGCTTGAAGCGTGTGTCTCACTGGTTGAGGGGATGAGAGGCGATCCGGATGATTTAGGTAATTGGGCCAGATTCTTCGGTGAATTGACGGCGCGCGCTGGCGAAGTCAAAGATATCGCACACGCGCTTGAACAGGAACTGGTGGCGGACACGACGGAGAATTTCGCGGAGTTCCATTTTTGGATCGCTTCGCTCCTAAATCAAATGCGTGCGGCGCGGCGCGATTTCAACACGCTCATTCCATGGGAAGCGTCGCATGCCAGACATCTTACACCGCTCATCGAACGCTCCGCGCCCCAATTTGTCACGCGCTGGCAAAACATTGCCGAAACATTCAGTCGCATGCCAACCGTTGGAGAAATCCCTGAGCGCTGTGCGGAGGCTTTGGACGGAATCAAATCGCTTTCAAGCGAACTCGACTCGCTTGAAGTCTCCGAACGCGCCGCGCTTGGCAGCGGACTCGGCATGCTAGCTGCATCAATCGAAAGAACTTTGGAAGCGGCGATAGAACTCTTGGGACGCACAGGCGCGCTCGCTCAGGTCTGCGATGAGATCGTCGAAGCGATGGACTTTCATTTCCTGTTTGACGACGAGCGCGAGATGTTTGTTATCGGCTACAACGTTTCTGACGGTCGCCGCGATAATTCTTTCTATGACCTGCTTGCATCGGAATCGCGGCTCAGCAGTCTCGTTGCCATTGCGAAGGGAGATGCGCCACAGGAGCACTGGTTTCGTCTCGGCAGACAATTGACACAGATTGACGGCGCAGGGCGGGCGCTCGTGTCGTGGACGGCGACGATGTTCGAGTATCTGATGCCTCTCCTCGTCACGCGCGACTACGCTGAGACGTTGCTTGACCAATCCTACAAAGCCGTCGTCGCTCGTCAGATCGCCTATGGGCGCGAACACGGCGTGCCGTGGGGCGTTTCCGAGTCAGCGTACAACGCGCGCGATCTGCAGTTCAATTATCAATACGGACCGTTCGGCGTGCCAGGCCTCGGTTTGAAGCGCGGCTTGAGCGAAGACCTTGTAATCGCGCCATATGCGACGGTTCTAGCAGCGATGGTCGCGCCTCGAGCCGCGCTGCAGAACATGCAACGACTTGCGCAGATCGGCGCGCTTGCGCGTTACGGTTATTACGAGGCGATTGATTACACGCCGGAGCGTTTGCCAAAGAATCAAAAGCACGTCGTCATTCATTCGTTCATGGCGCACCATCAGGGCATGAGCCTCGTCGCGCTTGATAACGTTTTGCATGAAGATGTGATGCAGAGGCGTTTTCATGCCGACCCCCTCATTCAAGCGACAGAACTATTGTTACAGGAGCGCATCCCGAAGGGGGCGCCTATCGCGCAGTTCCGGACTGAAGAAGTGTTGAGGGGGCGTATCGTCAGCACCCTGATCGCCCCACTCGCAGTCAGTTACGACTCGCCGCACTTGCCCACGCCACGCACGCAGTTGATTTCAAACGGCGAATATACAGTGATGGTGACATCGGCGGGGGCAGGCTTTTCAATGTGCGGAAGCCATGGCGAGACAAGCTGGGCCGTTACCCGCTGGCGCGAAGATCTCACGCGCGATAACTGGGGCAGCTTTTGTTACGTTCGTGACGTGCGAAGCGGCGCGGTCTGGTCAACCGGCTATCAACCGACAGCGCGCACACCGCAGAGTTATGAAGTGACTTTTATGGAAGACCGGGCGGTGTTCAAGCGTCTCGATGCGGGCATTCTGACTCAAACAGACATAGTTGTGTCTCCTGAAGACAATGCCGAAGTCCGTTGCGTTACAATCACGAATCGCTCACCGCGCGTCCGTGAAATCGAGTTGACGAGCTATGCTGAAGTTGTTCTGGCGCCGCCTGCATCCGATGTCGCTCATCCTGCGTTCAGCAACCTTTTCATCGAGACAGAATTCATACGTGAAGAGACCTCGCTAATTGCGCGTCGCCGCCCGCGTTCGCAGAAGGATACGCCTATTTTTGCCGTTCACACGGTCGTTACCGACGGCGACGCCGTTGGCGCAGTGCAATACGAGACGAGTCGCAATCGTTTTCTCGGTCGTGGTCACGATACTCGCGCGCCGCTCGCCGTGGTTGGGGACCGCCCGCTGTCGAACACAGTTGGCGCTGTTCTCGATCCTATTTTCAGCCTCCGCCAGCGCGTGCGATTGAAGCCGAACGAGACTGCGCGCGTTACGTTCTCAACTGCCGTCGCATACTCGCGCGAACATATCCTGATGCTTGCCGACAAATATCACGACATAAACATCTTCGAGCGCGTCGAACGTCTTGCCTGGACAAAGGCGCAGATCGAAATGCGTCACTTGAACATTGGCGCGCGGGAAGCTCATCTCTTCCAACGTCTCGCCGGGCGCGTGTTGTATTCCGATAACTCGTTGCGCCCGCGTTCAAATGTCCTTGCGCTGAATAAAAAGACGCAATCCGAATTATGGAAGTACGGCATCAGCGGAGACCTGCCTATCGTACTGGTCCGAATCAGCGTGACTGATGATTTGGGCATGGTGCGGCAGATTCTCCGCGGGCATGAATACCTGCGTCTGAAAGGTCTACACTTCGACCTGGTAATTCTCAATGACCATCCGCCAAGCTATTTGCAGTCGTTGCAAGATGAAATTCAGACGCTGATTCGTTCGACGGGCATGCAAACGTTGGAGGATAAACCCGGCGGCGTTTACCTGCGCCGCGCGGACATTATGCCCGATGAGGATAAAATTCTATTGCACACTGTCGCGCGCGTCGTCTTAGTTACTGAACGAGGCACGCTCGAAGAACAACTCACCCGGGGCCCGGTTGAGGATAGCGTGCCGCCCGCGCCTTTCGCGCCGCGCTTTCCTTCGCGCACTTATCCCGAAGAACCGGCAGTCAGCGTCTCCGATTTGCAATTCTTCAACAGTCTCGGGGGCTTTGCGCGGGACGGGCGCGAATATGTCACGGTACTGAATGAAGGGCAGTGGACGCCCGCTCCATGGACGAATGTGATTGCCAACGAACAGGACTTCGGTTTCCAGGTGACAGAGACGGGCTCGGGATACACGTGGTCGGCCAACAGCCGCGAGAACCGCCTGACGCCCTGGTCGAACGACGCGGTCAGCGATCCACCCGGCGAAGCGATTTACCTGCGCGATGAAGAGACTGGAACTGTCTGGACGCCGACGCCGCTCCCAATTCGCGAAGCGCAACCGTATGTCATCCGTCACGGACAGGGCTACACCATTTTTGAACATACCAGTCATGGCATCGCGCAGGAGTTGATGGTGTTCGCGCCGCTGGATGCCTCTGTGAAGATATCGAGATTGCGTCTGAGTAATGGCGCCGACCGACGTCGGCGGGTGTCGGTAACGACATACAACGAGTTGGCGCTGGGCGCCATTCGCGAAAAGTCCGCGCCGTTCATCGTCACTGAGCGCGACAACGATTCCGGGGCAACTTTCGCGCGCAATGCTTACAACAACGAGTTTGCGAATAGCGTGGTTTTTCTGGCGATGAATCCGGCTCCCGCGAGCGCATCTTGTGATCGCAAATCTTTCCTGGGTCGGAACGGCGCCACAGTGCGCCCTGCAGCGCTTGGTCGCGCGCGGCTTGATGGGCGTTTTGGCGCCGGGCTCGACCCGTGCGCGGCGTTGCAGAGCGTCGTTGAAATTCCGCCTGGCGAATCGCGCGAAATCATCATTTTGCTCGGCGAGAGCGACAGTGCGGAAAAGGCCCGCGAACTCGTCGCTCGTTATCTCGAAACGTCAACGGTCCTCGAAGCTTTCGAGCGTGTCGTGAACTACTGGGACGAGACGTTGTCGAGCGTCGAAGTTCGTACGCCCGATGCGGCGATGGATCTGATGCTCAATCGTTGGTTGTTGTATCAAACGTTCGCGTGCCGTGTCTGGGCGCGTTCGGCGTTCTATCAGTCGGGGGGCGCATACGGTTTTCGCGACCAATTGCAGGACGTGATGGCGCTGGTCTATGCCAAGCCGGAATCGACGCGCGCGCAAATTCTTCGCGCCGCCGCGCATCAGTTTAAAGAAGGCGACGTTCAACATTGGTGGCATCCGCCGACGGGGCGCGGCGTCCGCACGCGCATCTCCGACGATTTGTTATGGCTGCCTTACGTCACGATCTTTTACATCCGCGTGACCGGAGATGGATCGATCCTCGACGAAATGATTCCGTTTCTCGAAGCCCCGCTTTTAGCCGAGGGCGAGGACGATTCGTACCTGCATCCGCATGTTTCAAACGAGAAAGCCACTCTTTATGAACACTGCCTGCGCGCGATTGACCGTAGTTTGGCGACGGGCGCCCACGGCCTGCCGTTGATGGGAGCGGGAGATTGGAACGACGGCATGAACCGTGTCGGCGCCGGCGGCAAAGGTGAAAGCGTGTGGCTCGGTTGGTTTCTTTACGCCACGCTCGAAGGATTCGCGCAGTTCTGTGACGCTCGCGAAGATCAGGAACGCGGCGACCAGTACCGTGCGCATGTTACGAAGTTGAAGACTGCGCTTGAGAATGCCTGGGACGGCGACTGGTACACCCGGGCTTATTTTGATGACGGCGCGCCGCTCGGCTCGTCGCGGAACGATGAATGTCGCATCGATTCCATCGCGCAATCGTGGGGCGTGCTCTCCGGCGCGGCGGATAAACAGCGCGTGACGCGTGCGATGGCCGCTGTCGAGGAATACCTGGTTCGTCGCGCCGACGGCATCGTGATGCTGTTCTCGCCGCCGTTTGACCGCGGCGCGCTTGATCCGGGCTACATCAAAGGATACGTGCCGGGTGTCCGCGAAAATGGCGGGCAGTACACTCACGCAGCCTTGTGGGCATTGATCGCTTACGCGATGCTCGGAGACGGCGACCTGGCTGGTGAAATGTTCGGGCTGCTTAATCCGGTCAACCACGCCTTGACGCGCGTCGGGTTGCACAAATATCGCGTCGAGCCGTACGTCGTGGCAGGCGACATCTACGCCGTGCCGCCACACACGGGGCGCGGGGGATGGACCTGGTACACAGGCTCCGCAGCCTGGATGTATCGCGCGGGCCTCGAATCAATTCTGGGCTTTCAACTCGCCGGCGCCCGCTTGCGAATTGACCCGTGTATTCCACGCGGATGGCGCGAATTTGAAATCACCTATAAGCATGGCCGACTAGGCGCCACGCGCTACCACATCAAAGTTGAAAATCCGTACGGCATTTGTCGCGGGATTGCCAAATTGGAAATTGACGGAAAGGTTCAGCAATCGTCTGAAATCGTTTTGGCTGATGATGCGCAATCACACGACGTTCGTGTGATTCTCGGTGAGCAAGACACCACATAGTCTGCATCGTCTCGAGCCGCCTGGCGCTATCTTCCTACGATGCGCAGTATCACCTGTGTCGTTGAAGCGTTATTAAACCTTGCGCCGAGTGAATGAAAAATCCAGAATTATTGCGCCTTGCAGCGCGATCATCAGAAGGGTACCGAGCAAAGGAACAATCAATCCGATTCGCAGATTTCCGTAAAAATCTGACGCCCAGCCGACCAGCCAAGGGATAACCGCTCCACCAAGGCTCGCCAGCACAAAGAGCATTCCGGCAATTCGCGTGGCCTCTGCGCCGCAGCGTTGCGTGAAGAGCGCGAATGTTGTGGGGAAGACTGCCGCCAGTCCGAAACCTGCCAGACCGGCGCCGATTGAAATCGTTAGCAACCCCTGTCCCAAAATGATCACAAGGATTCCGCCGACTGCCCCAATCAGGCTGAAGAATATAAGCCGCGTCTCGCTGATGCGGCGAAGGAAAACTGAAGCCGCGGCTCTGCCCGTCAGCAGCCCTGCATAAAAGAGCGAGGGCGTCAGCGCCCAATACGATAGCGCCGTTGCTCCGAGCCGCTGCGCGTATGCGGCAATCCAGCCTCCGATGGCAGCTTCGGTTCCTACGTACATGAAGATGAGAACGCCGGTCAGAAGCACAAACGAATTTAGACGCGCGCGCAGTGTAGATTCCGATCGCATCGTCGACTCATCTGATTTGACAGGTAAAGAAGGCAGATGGGAGAGCGCGAGCGCGAGGGACACGATTGCCAGCGCTGAAGCCAGCGCGCCCAATGGTCTCGAAGCATTGCCGCCTTTTGCGAGTGTCGAAATCAATGGCGGACAGGCGATCGCGCCCGCCCCCCAGACTAGATTCAATAGATTGAGCGCCGCAGCGCGTCGTTCGGAATTGAGTTCTGAGATGAGAAGATTGGTCGCCGGATTAGTCAGGCCGAGACTGAAACCGAGCGTTGCAATTGCAATCACCCCAGCCAACCAGGGGCTGAACGCCAGCGTGGCGGTTGCGACGGCCAGCCCCCCGTAGCCTGCGGCCAGGACGGGCATCACGCCGAGCTTTTTCATCAGCGCCCCGGATAAAGCTGAGCCTGCAATCGCGCCCGTGAACTGCGCCGTGAATAGGTAACCTCCTTGAGTGTCATTGAGTTTCCACCTCTCCGAAAGCAGTGGCAGGACTGGGCCAAGCAACGTGTTGGCGATGCCCACGAATAGAAACCCGATGTGACTCAGCGCCACGACTCTCCGCGTGCGCACTGACGAGGCAATTGTGGCAATGATCCGCGGCGCAAGCGCTGAGGTTCGGTGTCGAGAATTGCGGGATGAATCGTTCATGCTCCTCTTTCGGCTCGTCCCTGATTGTTGTCTCTTCGAGGGCATCGCGAAGACCCATTCGATCAAGCCCCAAAGTCGAACGCAATCCGAATTATCGCATTGCGGGAAGAACAACGCTCATCAATTGAGCCGAATTATTTTCAAACCCGTCCATTATTGGACAGCCATTTATCCCCGGCTGGCTGATCATCAGTGTGGAATTTGAGAATTTACCGAACGCAAGGAGTTATCAATGTCTATTCAAGATGGTCTGGAAGGAGCGTGATACATGCCCAGTGCGAAATTTGAACAAGACCCTCTATGGTTCCAGCGCGGTGTCGAAAATCTAAAAGAGGAAGTTGCAGTTCTAGAAACTCAGCTTGCCGAGTTAGAGCAGAAGAATCTCCGTTCCCCCGTTCTGCTTCAGAAGCTAGGCGAGTACTTTGGTTTTGGAGCTGCTGGAAAACTAGGTTGGGCTCGATTCAAGCTCAATTTCAAACAGGAACAATTGGATCGCTTCGAGGCTCAGCGTGAGATGCTGAATGTAACAGCGCCTGAGCCCCCAATTTATCAGTAAATCAAAAGGAATAAGGATAAAGAACTATGGCTACTAACATCAGACCTCTGCACGATCGTGTGGTCGTGCGTCGGATTGCAGAGGGCGAGCAGGCGCGCGGCGGGATCATCATCCCGGACACCGCTCGAGAGAAGCCGCAGGAGGGT
>Ga0190270_10001571_pt1 | contig 10712 bp, 10 predicted proteins | sample Popmic320T_FD_133748 | JGI IMG/M metagenome (GOLD analysis project Ga0190270, IMG submission 133748) | Populus adjacent soil microbial communities from riparian zone of Weber River, Utah, USA - 320 T | ecosystem: Environmental > Terrestrial > Soil > Riparian zone | place: USA: Utah | collected... | reverse complement strand
TCGAACCCTCGACCTTCGCATTGCGAACGCGACGCTCTCCCAGCTGAGCTACATCCCCGGTATTCTTTTCCGCCGCCGCAACCAGACCGGAAACTGGTCCCGCTCTGCAGCGGCGCTATTATACTGCAACCGTTTTCGCCAAAAACGCCCATGAAAATCATACCGCCAGCAGGATACGAACAAGTCGTTCCGTTGCAGAAGCACCATCGCGTCGCGCTGCCTGCAAGCGGCGCGGCGCCGGCAGCGTTTGCGCGCCTGCACACGATTCCGGTGGGCATTACCGAATTCGGACCGGCATGCCGCGACTACCCGGTGGTTTTCTTCCACGACGATGCCAGCGACAGTTTCAACGCGGTCGCGGCACTCGGCCTGCAATCGCGGCAGAACCTGTTCATGCTCGACGATGGCCGCTGGGACCGGCGCGTTTACCTGCCCGCCTATGTGCGACGCTACCCCTTCTGCATGTCGAATGACACCGCTGACGGCGAGGGGGGCATGGAACCCATCGTCTGTGTCGAGTCGGGTGCAATACAGAGGGGCGGGGAAGCCCTTTACGACAAGAGCGGGCAGCCGCTTGCGCACTGGACCGTGCTGGAACGGCTGATTTTCGAATGCGAAACCGACCTGGCGCGCAGCGACGAGTTGTGCAAGCTGCTCGAGGAAATGGAGCTGCTGGAGCCGTTCACGATGAAAGCCGAGGTCGATGGCTTCACCATGCAGCTCGAAGGCATGCACAGGGTGGCCCAGGGAAAGCTCGAGTCCCTGCATGAGGACAGCCTGCGCCGGTTGTTCGAAGCCGGCATGATGGACAAGATCTACGCGCACCTGCTGTCGCTGGATAACTTCCGCCGCCTGCTCAATCGCCGCAGTTTCTTCGCGATCAAGCCGCCGTCGGATGCGCGCGAGCTGAACTGATCAGTCGCGGCTGCGCGGCTTCGGCGCAACCATCCGGTCTTCGCTGCGCCGGCCGGCCTTGCCCCGGTAGGCCCAGGCAAGCAAGCCGATGCCGCCGACAATCATCGGCAGGCTCAACCACTGCCCCATGGAAAAGTTCAGCGCCAGCAGGCCGAGGAAGCCGTCGGGCTCGCGCGTGTACTCGACCAGGAAGCGCAGCACGCCATAACCGATCAGGAACATTCCGGATACCGCGCCCACCGGCCGTGGCTTGCGCGAGAAGCCCCACACCAGCGCGAACAGCAGCAGGCCCTCGAGGGCGAACTCGTAGAGCTGCGAGGGATGCCGCGGCACGTTGTCCACTTGCGGGAATACCATCGCCCACGAAACGTCGGTCGCGCGGCCCCACAGCTCGCCGTTGATGAAGTTGCCAACGCGCCCGGCCCCGAGTCCCAGCGGGATCAGCGGCGCGATGAAATCGGTGACGGCCAGCCATTTCTTGCCGCGCGAGCGCGCAAACCAGAGCATCGCCAGGATGACGCCCAGGAATCCGCCGTGGAAGGACATGCCGCCTTCCCACAGGAACAGGATGCGCACCGGATCGTGCATGTATTCGGCGAACTTGTAGAAGAGGACATAGCCCAGGCGTCCCCCGAGCACCACGCCGAGCACGCCGAGAAAAAGAATGTCGTCGAGGTCCCGCACGGCCCACCCGTGCCAGGGCTGCTTGCGGATGCGATAGCGCCCGAGCACCAGCACTATGAGGAAGGCGAGCAGGTACATCAGGCCGTACCAGCGTATCGACAGCGGGCCGATGTGGATTGCTACGGTATTGAACTGCGGATGGATCAGCATGAGGGAGCTTCGGGGCTCGCTGGATTATACGCGAGCCCTCCCCTGGGTCAGGGTACCTGCGCGTCGCCCATGCGGCCGAGGATGATCGCAGTGCGGCGCTCCAGCAGTGGCGTATCGCGCACCCGGTCGTAGAAGCGCGGCTTGGGCACCATGGCCGCAAGCCGTGCCGACTGCTCGGCGCTCAGGTAGGCGGCACTGGTCTTGAAGTAATAACGGCCCGCCGCCTCCGCGCCGAAAACGCCGTTGCCCCACTCGATGATGTTCAGGTAGATCTCGAAGATGCGCTGCTTCGACATGACATTCTCGATCATGACGGTGATCAGCGCTTCCTGCGCCTTGCGCCACGGGGTGCGCCGGCCCGATAGAAACAGGTTCTTCGCAAGCTGCTGGCTGATGGTGGAGCCGCCGGCGACCACTTTTCCTCTCCTCAGGTTTTTCTCGTAGGCCTTCTGGATCGCTTCCCAGTCGAAGCCGTCATGGTCCAGGAACTTGGCGTCTTCGGCGGCGACCAGCGCGCGCTTTAGATGGACGGAGATGCGGTTGTACGGTACCCATTTGTGGCGCAACTCGGCATTGGGATTCTTTTCCTGCATCACCTCCAGCCGGTCTTCCATGAAGGCGCTGGTGGAAGGATTGAACCAGACCCACCAGACCACGTTGCCAAAGACCCAGAACTCGTACACGACGATCGCCGCAATGACCAGCAGCAGGCCACGCGCGAACCAGCGCCAGAGATATTTCATGAATCAGAGCGAGCGCAGCAGGTCGATGACGGACGCGGTCCCGGGACGCACGCCGCGCCACAGGAAAAAGGATTCCGCGGCCTGTTCGACGAGCATGCCCAGGCCATCCGCGATGCGTGCCGCGCCCTGCGTGAGGGCGAAAGCGAGAAACGGCGTCGGTTCCTTGGCGTACATCATGTCGTAGGCCAGGGACCCGGGTGCGAAAATGCCGTCGGGCAGCGGCGGCACTTCCCCCTGCAGGCTGCTCGACGTGGCATTGATAACGAGGTCGAAGTGGTGTCCCGCGAGCTCCGGGTAGCCATGGGCGGAAACCACGGTATGGGCGGCACCCGGCTGGTGGCGCACGGATTCCGCCAGGCGCAGCGCCTTGTCCACCGAACGGTTGGCGATCGCAAGAATCGCAGGCTGGCAACCGAGCAGGGGTCCGAGCACGCCTTGCGCGGCACCCCCCGCTCCCAGCAGCAGCACGCGCCGGGATTCCAGCGCGACGCCAAGGTTGGCGGTCAGGTCGGCGATGAGCCCTGCGCCGTCGGTGTTGTCCGCGCGGATGCGCGCCCCGTCGAAGCTGAGGAAATTGGCGGCACGGGCATCCTTGGCGCGTGCCGACACGTCGTCGGCGAGGTCGAAGGCCTCGAGCTTGAACGGCAGCGTAACGTTGAGCCCCCGGCCGCCGCTCCCGCGGAATTCGACGACGGCGGCGCGAAAGCCGTCCACCGGCGCCAGCAGGCGCGAATACTCCACGTCCTGGCCGGTCTGGCGCGCAAACGCCGCGTGGATCTGCGGCGACTTGCTGTGTGCGATCGGATTGCCGATCACGGCGTAGCGATCGCTCATGCGGTCCGGGCCCTTATGGGGAAATCAGTTCGAGGTCGCTGCGGGTGTAATGGAAGGTGCGGGAGATGCTCAGGATATCCCAATCCCTGCGCACTGCCGCCGGCAGGGGCGGAAATGGCCCCGCAAGTTCGACGGCGCGCCGCGCGGCCGCATCCAGCAGGCGATGGCCGGAGGAGCGGTCGACCTCCACTTTTTCTACGCTGCCATCCGCCTTGATGTGGACGGTCATGACCAGCGAGCCGTAGATCTTGTTGCGCCTGGCTTCCTCCGGAAAGTACTGGGTGCCGACTTTTTCGATCCGCTGCCGCCATTTGTCCACGTATTCCGCGTAAACCACGCCCTCGGTGCGAGCGCCGATGAATTTCCGCCTCGGCAGCTTCTGGTACTCGCTCCACTCCTTTGCAATCTGCGCCTCGAGTTGCGCGATCATCAGCCGCTGTTGCTGCATGGCGGGATCTTCCACTTTTTCCGGCTGCTGCTGCGGAGGCGGCGGCTGATTCACGACCGTCGTGGTGTTGCCGTTCTGTGTCAGCTGCAGCAGGCGCTGTGCCTCCTCCTCGAGTTGCCGCGCCTTGCTGGCCGCCAGTTGCACCTGCTGGGAGGACTCCAGGTTCGGCACCTTGGGCAGATTGGTCTTCGCACGGCGGTCGGCCTCGGTGTTACCGCCGCCGTCGAGGTTGGCCTGCGCCAGGGCGTCCGCTTTCAGCGGCCGGGTCGCGCTCTTGGAATTGACCAGCACGACGTCCAGCTGGGGCGCGAACTTCGAGGGATTGAACTGCGGCGGCGCGAACGTGATGAGCAGCAGGACCGCGTGGAATACGATGGAAACGGCCAGCGTGATCGGCAAGATGTCGCTGGTTGAAGGTGGCGGCAAGGCCGTGAGGCTGGCGGCAAAGCCGCCTCGGGTGTCGAGCGCGTTGATCGAGATATCCGGCAAATCCGGCCGTCTGTAATGAGGCTCCGGCAATTCTAATTAGCCGCAACCCAAATTGACAGCGGTTCAGGGATCATGCGGCGCCCTGCTGCGGCTCCACATCCAGGCGGCGCTTGAATTCGCAATGCAGGCTGGCTTCCAGGAGATCGATTGCGGACACGGCGAGCTCGATCCGGGCGCCCGGCGGCAGTTGCGGCAGCGAGGGCACACGGGTGACCAGCGGTATCCGGTCCAGCCTGACCAGGTCGTCGCGCAATACGGCGGCGCTGGCCAGTTCCACGCCTTCCTGCCGCAACCAGCGCAGGCACCAGTAGCGTTCCATGCTGCGCTGGAACTCGGCGTAGGCGTCATAGGCAAGTTCGAAGTCGCGCAGGATAACCAGCAGCCGCTCGTCCTTCGGCGGATAGGCCGGCTCTTCATTGGCGAACAGCGCCAGCAACTGCCGCTGGTTCACCAGGTCGGCGTAGCGGCGCAGCGGCGAGCTTGCCCAGGTGTACTGCGCCACGCCCAGCCCCTGGTGTGCGGCCGGCACGGTGGACATCTTCACCTTGCCGTTGCCCTGCACGCGGTAGAGTGCCGGGATTTCGTGCAGCGACAGCTGCCGTCCCCATTCGGAATTGACCAGGATCATCAGTTCCGACACCACCTTGTCGATCGGCGAGCCGCGCTTGCGCTCGACGATGCTCACGCGGTCATTGTCGACGTAGAAATTGTAGTCGGCGCGGCCGATCGCCGGTTCGTCCTTGCCGCGGGCCTTCTCCAGGCGCACCGCGAAATTCCACAGCAACGTGAGCTCGGTGCCGTATGGGAATGCGGTATGGCCGGCGGCGATCCGCTCCTCGTTGAATTCCGGTTCCAGCGTGTCATGGCGCAGGTTCGCCATGACGCGCACGCGTTCGGCGACGCTGCGGTTGCCGACGATCTCGAGCGCCGGCGTCAGTTCGACATACATCGACAGGGCCACGCAATCACGGCCCTGTGCCAGCGTGAACCGGTCGATGACGGCTTCCGGCAGCATGGTGATCTTGTTGCCCGGGAAGTATACGGTGGACAGGCGTTTGGCCGCCTCGGCGTCCAGTGCCGAACCCACAGGCATCCCCAGCGCCGGCGCGGCAATGTGGATACCCACCTGCCAGTTGCCGTTGCCAAGCTTCGCCACGGAGAACGCATCGTCGATCTCGGTGGTTTCCGCGTCGTCGATGCTGAACGCCGTAACCGCGGACAATTCCAGCGGTCCCGGTTCCGACGCGACCATGTCTGCCGGGAACCCGGTGCCTCGGGGAAAGTATTCAAAGAGGAAGCGGCCGAAGTGATAGTCGTGGCTGGAAGGCAGGGCGCCGCATTTTTCCAGCAGCTTCGCAAAGGACAGATGGGTCTGCGCGGAAGCCTGTTCCAGCGCCTTGTACTCGATCGAATTCTTGTCGGGCTGGTAGAGCAGGTCGTTGAGGGCCGGCCTGAATTCCTCGGGAAGCTCGAAGCGGGTCAGCAGCTCGAAGTAGCGCGCCTGTTGTTCCGCCTGCTTTTTCCTGCGCTCGATGCTGGCGAGCGCCGCCTTCAGGGAATCGGCGGGGGCGGCCTTGTAACGGCCCTTGCCCTTCTTGTAGAAATGCGTCGGCGTGGCATGCAGGCGCAACAGCAGCGCAGCCTGCTCCTCGGGGCGCGGCTGGCGGCCGTAGTATTCGGCGCCCAGCTGCTCGAATGAAAACTCCGCTTCGCCGCTGCATTCCCACAGGAAGGCCGGATCGATGTCCTGCGCGAGCTTCTGCGCGTCGCCCATGAACTGCGACAGCGCCACATGCTGGAAACGGACCAGCACATTGGCCGCCTTGATCTTGGCGCGCTTGCCGTGCTGGGTTTCGACCTGCAGCGAGCTGTTGTTGTCGGCGAGGACGGTACCGACCTTGAAGTCGCCATCCTCTTCGAAGAAAACGTTCATGTGCTGCGCTGCTGGGGGGTGAAGGTGGGGTAATGCGAGGGCGCGATTATACGCGAGCGAAGGCTCGCGGATTACTCCCGGCCGGCAAACCGCATCACCAGGTCCAGGTAGTCGCCGAACTCCTTGAAACCGTGATCGCTGCCCTGGACGATGAGCTTGCGGCATCCGGAGTAATGGTCGACGGCCACGCGCCAGTCGAGCAGTTCGTCTCCGGTCGTGTGCATCAGGAGATAGCGCTCGGATCTTGCCGGCTTGCGCACATGCAGTGCCGCAAGCTGGTCCAGATGTTCCTGCGTGAGCTGATACTCGTCGCCGGTGTAAAGGTTTTTCTGCGGGCCCAGGTAAGCGCTCAGGCCCAGGTGCGGCGTGATGGCCGGATTGACCAGCACCGACCGCATGCCGTACTTCTCGGTGAGCCAGGTGGCGTAGAACCCGCCGAGCGAACTGCCGATCAGCGTGATGTCGGCGGCATCGATGCCGTGGAGTTCACGTTCCAGCATTGCCATCGCCTGCCGCGGAAAATGTGGCAAGGCGGGGCAGCGAAAATCGCCGCCGCGTCCCAGCGACTGCAGCCGATCGCGCAGCTGGTTCGACTTGTGGGAAGCCGGGGAACTGTTGAAGCCGTGGATGTAGAGGATCATTTGCGTAGCGTGCGTGCACTGGTATTGTGCCCGACGCCACTGCCCTGCACAAAAGGGCGGCGCACAGGAAGCCGCGCTTACCGCGACCGTGGCGCGGATTCGCGCCAACCGTGGCTGGCATGCCGCTTGCCACTATTCTCACAGGAGGAAACACGCATGAATGGAGAATCCCGCAGGCGCTTCCTGGCGCAAGCCGGCGCAATCGGTGCCGCAGCCTGGGTTGCCGAAGCGGTTCGAGCGGAGGAGGCGGCGCGACCCGCAATTCCTGTGGGCGCGAAAGTCGGCGACGTGTACGTGCTGCCGGCCACACCCGAGACCACGCAATGGGGCTGGTTCGACAATGCGCAACCGCCGGTGCTGAGGCTTCGTTCTGGCGACCGCGTTTCCATGGAAACGCAGATGGCCGCGGCCAACCAGGTGCTGCCCGGCGTTTCCATCGAGGAGATCACCAGGCTGCGCCTGGCTTATCCGGGCCGTGGACCGCACACCATCACCGGGCCGATCTTCATCGAGGAAGCCGAACCCGGCGACGTCCTGAAGATCCACATCGAACGCATCGTGCCCAGGACTTATGGTGCCAACTGGAACCTGCCCGGCGAGCTCGGGCTGGGCCAGTTCCCCGACCGTTTTCCGGACGGGCAGGTGCGCTATTTCTATTTCGACCTGAAGCAATCCAGCACCTGGTTCGCGCCCGGGATCCGCGTGCCGCTGCGGCCGTTTCCGGGCGTACTCGGCGTCGCTCGGGCCGAACCCGGCCGCTACAGCACCGTCCCGCCCGGTCCTTTCGGTGGCAACATGGACGTGCGCGAAATGATCGAAGGCACCACGCTCTTCCTGCCGGTTTTCGTGGAAGGCGCGCTGTTATGGAGCGGCGACTCGCACGCGGCGCAGGGCAATGGCGAGATCAACCTGACGGCGATCGAAACCGCCTTCAACGAGTTACGCTTGCACATCGAAGTCATCAAACGCAAAGCCATGGCGTGGCCGCGCCTTGAAACGCCAACGCACTGGATCACCGTCGGCTACGACCGCGACCTGAACAAGGCCCTGGAAATCCTGAAGGCCGAAACCCGGACTTTCCTTGCCGAAACCCAGGGCATCGCCCCGGAAAACACGGACGAATGGATGGCGACCCGCTTCGACTGCCGTATTGCGGAGGTGGTGAACCAGGTCAAGGGCGTGTTCTGCATGATCCCCAAGAAAGGGGTGACGCTGAAACGGGGCGTGCGGCCGCTCAAGGAAACGCCGCATTATTTCGCGACCAGCGCCTCGTCGTCCGACCTGCAGACCGCGATGAATGAAGCCGCGTTCGCCATGATCGAGCAGATCGCCAAGCGCAAGAACCTGTCGATCCTCGATGCCTATTCGCTGATGAGCCTGACCATGGATTCCCGCCTCGGCGACATCTCCGAATCGAGGAAAACGGTTCATTGCATGGTGCCCAAAAACCTTTGGGTCTGAATCAACTTTCACCGCAAAGGCGCAAAGTACGCAAAGGAAAGCGAACCAGAATCAATTTCCGGGAATTGCCAGGACGTCAATAGTTACCGCAACGTACGGGTGCCATGGAAAGGCAATCCCGCACTTGTTTTCCTTCGCGAACTTTGCGCCTTTGCGGTGAAAATATACTTTGAAGCAGTTACGCCGCTAGCGAGCAAGGGCTTCCAGCAGCTTGGCGTGCACGCCGCCGAAGCCGCCATTGCTCATCACCAGCACGTAGTCGCCGGGACGGGATGCGGCCACGATGGCCTCGACCAGTTTCCCGAGGTCTTCGAAACAATTCGCTTTCGCACCGAGCGGCGCCAGCACCGGCTTTGCGTCCCAGCCCAGGTCGTTGGTGTAGCAGAAAACCAGGTCGGCCCCCGACAGGCTGCCCGCAAGCGCGTCTTTCATGACGCCCATCTTCATGGTGTTGGATCGCGGCTCCAGCACGGCCAGGATGCGCGCGTTGCCGACTTTGCTGCGCAAGCCGGCAATCGTGGTCTGGATGGCTGTAGGGTGGTGCGCGAAGTCATCGTAGACCGTGACGCCCTTGATGGCACCGCGCATTTCGAGGCGCCGTTTCACATTCCTGAACTCGGCCAGCGCATCGATCCCCTTGGTCACCGGCACGCCGGCATGGCGCGCGGCCGCAAGGGCGGCGAGTGCGTTGTGCGCATTATGTTCGCCCAGCAGTTCCCATTTGACGGTGCCGCGCGGACCGCCTTCGAAGAAAACGTCGAAGGCGTGCTCGTCACGTGGTTTCGCCACCCAGCTTTCCGGGACCCCGAGGAGTTCCACCTTGCTCCAGGTTCCGCGCGACAGCACGCGACGCATGCTCTGTTCGCGGCCGTTGGCCACGATCAGCCCAGCGCCGGGAATGGTGCGAACCAGGTGGTGGAACTGGGTTTCGATGGCTGCCAGGTCCGGAAAAATGTCGGCGTGGTCGAACTCGAGGTTGTTGAGGATCGCGGTACGCGGCAGGTAGTGGACGAACTTGGAGCGCTTGTCGAAGAAAGCGGTGTCGTATTCGTCGGCTTCGATGACGAAGAACGCGGACTCGGTTGCTCGCGCGGAAATGCCGAAGTTAAGCGGCACGCCGCCGATCAGGAAGCCCGGATTCAACCCGGCATGTTCCAGGATCCACGCCAGCATCGATGTGGTAGTGGTCTTGCCGTGGGTGCCAGCCACCGCCATCACCCACCGTCCGCGCAGCACGTTTTCCGCAAGCCATTGCGGGCCGGAAATGAACGGCAGGCCCTTGTTGAGGATTTCTTCCAGGAGCGGATTGCCGCGCGACACGACGTTGCCGATCACGAACAGGTCGGGCTTGAGCGCGGCCTGGGCGGGATCGAAGCCTTCGATCAATTCGATGCCCTGGGCCTGCAGCTGGGTGCTCATCGGCGGATAGACATTGGCATCGCAGCCGGTCACGCGGTGACCTGCCTGTTTGGCGATGACGGCGATGCCGCCCATGAAGGTGCCGCAAATGCCGAGGATATGGATGTGCACGGACTACGCCCTCAGAACGAAGCGCACGAAGGTACACGAAGAGAGGACAAAAGCAAGGGGCGCCCGCGCTACCTGCCGAGGTTGATGCGGCCCAAAAGGTAGAGCACGTTGCCGTTGCCGCCATCGCCAGCCAGCTTGGGGATGTACGACGCCATCAGTGCGGCGGGCCCGACTTCGATGCTGGCCACTGGAAGGACCGCCGGAAACGGGATGCGGCCGAAAATGTCGGAGCGGCTGACGAGCATGGCGACAAAACCGGCGCCGACCGCGGCATCTTCGGCAAACTGCCAGCGCCACTCATGGGCGTAACCGACCTGCGCTTCGATGTCCTCGTGCGAATCGAGGAATGCAAGGGCAAACAGCGAATCCGAATTTCCATTTTCGTTAATCAGCGTGCGACCGAATCCGGCGCCCCACGCGGTCTCGTTGAATTCGGCGATTTTTTCGGCCGAGTAAGTGCCGCGGTCGTGGTAAGCGTAGCCGCTCAGGTAAAGGACGTTGTCGCCTTCGTTGATGATCCTTTTTGCATAGTCGAACGTGGTCTCGGCGACGGCTTCCGTCTTTTCCAGGACGCGCGTCGTAATGCCTTCCTTTTCCTCTTCCGCCTGCACGATTCCGGACGCAAGCAGCAAGGCCATCAACAAACAGCGAAGTAGTGTCGTCATCCGGTTCCAATAGGCTGCATGAGGCTGCTAGAGCAGCCGTGACTTGTCTCCCCCGGCGAAGCCTGAAGGGACCCGTTCGATCCCGCGTCCCAGCGCAATGACCTTGAACAATTCACCCATCTCGGCGGGCGACAGCAGCTTTTGCACGGCTGCCGCCGCGGGCAGATAGGTTTGCAAATGTTCCGGCGAACTCTTCTGCAGCAATTGCGTAATGCCGGC